>Ga0187872_10001929_pt1 | contig 19605 bp, 15 predicted proteins | sample June2016WEW_16_4_FD_132973 | JGI IMG/M metagenome (GOLD analysis project Ga0187872, IMG submission 132973) | Peatland microbial communities from SPRUCE experiment site at the Marcell Experimental Forest, Minnesota, USA - June2016WEW_16_40 | ecosystem: Environmental > Terrestrial > Soil >...
CGGCGAAGCCGCTTTTCGAGAGCTGCGTGCAGGCGCTGGCTCGTATCGGCCGGAAGCGGTGCTGGTTCGGAGTTGCAGTAGATCTGAATCGTCTTCTTGCAGGTATCCACGACGATGCGGCAGTCCTGGCACTTGCCGAGGTGCTGCTCAATCAAGGCCCGAAGCGCGGGATCGAGCGCTTCGTCCAGATAGTCAGCTAGTTCGTTGATGATGGCTTTGCACTTCACGAGTTGTCCCCCCGCCGGAAGTATTGGTTCAGTCTCTCGCGCAGTTTGAGCCGCGCCCGCAGCAGCCGCGATTTCACGGCCGGCACGGAAAGTCCCAGCGCCTCGGCCGTCTCTTCGGTGGACAATTCTTCGATGTCCCGCAGCTGGAAAACGATTCGGAATTGGGGATTGAGCTCGCTGATTACTTTCCCCAGGATGTTGCCGAGTTCGGTTTGCCCGTAGCGCTCTTCCGGAGATGGTCCCCAGTCTTCCACGTCGCGCGGCATCATGTCCTCGCCCGTGTCGAGTTCCTGGTCGAGCGAGACCACGTTCGGGCGGCGCTTGCGGAGCTTCATCAGGGCCTGGTTGACGGCGATGCGCACTAGCCAGGTGTAAAACCGGGAGTTTCCCTGAAAATTGTCGAGATGCTCGAAGGCCTTCAGGAAGGCCTCCTGCATGGCGTCTTCGGCATCTTCGCGATTCTGGGTGATGTTCTGGGTGAGGCGAAAAATCTTGCGCTCGTAGCGGCCGACGAGCGTCTCGAAAGCGGGAATATCGCCCGCTTTCGCGGCCATGACCAGCGCCGGTTCGTCATCCTTGACCACTTGCGATGGCAGCGGACTCGGGCGAATGGGATTGAGTTTTGGCGAACTCATCGAAGACCTGTCCATAAGAAATCGTAGCACAGCTTTCGGGGTTCGGCCGCCGGGAATGTATTATGATAGGCCGTCGAAGAGACTCGATGCGGACACTCCCCGATCATCTGCGCAAGGGAATGAAAATGATTCTGGTGGGCTGCAACCCGGGCGACCGCTCGGCCCGCGTGGGGCACTATTACGCGGGGCGCGACAACCAGTTCTGGCCGATGATGTACGAATCGGGAGTGATCCCCGAACCGCTCGACTATCAGGACGACCGGCGAGTGGTGGAGTTCGGCATCGGCATGACCGACCTCGTGAAGCGGCCCACGCGCGGGGTGGAGGAGATCGAGCGCCAGGAGTTTGCAGAGGGCCGCGTCCTGCTGGCACAAAAGCTTGAAGAGTTGCGCCCGCGCGTGATCGCATTCAATGGAAAAATGGTCTACGAAAAATTTACCGGCCGCCCGTGCAAGCTGGGCCTGCAAAAGGAGCGGCTCTACGGCGCGCACGTGTTTGTCCTGCCTTCCACGAGCGGGCAGAACGCGGGAACGAGCCGGGGAGTGAAGAAGCGGTACTTCAAGAAGCTGGCCGCGCTGCTGCAAAATCTGACGGATTAGACGCCAACAGGGGTTGACGTCCCCTTTGTAACAACCGAAGATGTGGCTTCCTGAAAAGCCATGCAACCGCTTATCTGACTGCGGAATAAGGAGACTGGATCGCGATGGGTACGACGCAACAGGCCGCAAGCCAGATCCTGCTCGAGGAACGCTCGGGCGCGGTCGTCACGCTGCGGCTGAACCGGCCGGAGAAGCTCAACGCGCTGAATCCGGAGATGTCTCGCGCGCTCGTCCACGCCCTGCTTCGCGCGCGGGACGATAAGTCCGTGCGGGCCGTGGTCCTGACGGGTGCGGGGCGCGGATTTTGTTCCGGCGGCGACGTGAACTATTTTCGCGAACTCCGCGCGCGGCGCTCAGTGCACGAGTTTGAGGCGTTCCTCAAGGTCGGCAAAGAGATCTGTATGGCGATTGCGCTGATGCCCAAGCTGGTGATCGCGGCGGTGAACGGGGCGGCAGCGGGCGGCGGCATGAGCCTCGCGCTCGCGTGCGACTTGCGGGTCGCTTCGGAGCAGGCGATGTTCAAGCAGGCGTTTGCGCAGATTGGACTGTATCCCGATATGGGCGCAACGTTCTTCCTGCCGCGGCTCGTGGGACTATCGCGCGCCTCGGAGTTCTTCTATACGTCCGAACGGCTTTCCGCGGCGGAGGCTTGCCGGATCGGAATGGTCTATCGAGTTTACCCGCAAGATAAATTCGAAGAGGAAACCCGCAAGATCGCCGAGCAAATGGCGGCGGGGCCGCCTCTGGCGTTCCGCGACGTGAAGCGGACGATGATCAGTGAAGCGCATAGCGAACTCGAGAGGACGCTCGATGAGGAGAACCGCCTCCAGATTCATTGCTTTCTTTCGGAGGATTTCGCCGAAGGCATCGAGGCTTTCGTGGAGAAGCGTCCGCCAAATTTCCGCGGGCATTAACGCTGCATTGATTTGCGGGTGAATACCACTGAGGAGGATAGAGGGATGGCTGCCACCGGACGAAAGACTTCGAAACGGACGGCAAAATCCGGAAAGAAGGTCCTGTTCCTGCAGAAGCCGACCTGCACGACGTGCCGCAAGGCAAAGAAGTTCATGGAGCGGCGCGGCTTCCAGCTCTATTTTCGGGATCTGGCGAAGGAGCGATTGAGCGCCGCGGAACTCGAGAAATTGATCGGGCGGCGCGACTACACGGACTTTCTGAACACGCGCAACGAGACGTTCCGCAAGAAGAAAATGAAAGACAACCCGCCTTCGCGCAAAGAGGCCATCCGGATGATGGTCAAGGAGCCGAACCTGATTCGCCGGCCTGTGATCGTGGCCGGAGGGCGCGTGGTCGTGGGATTCGATGAAAACGGCATCGCGAGGCTCTAGGCGCGGCGGTCGCGCGCGAACCAAGCGGGCTGGCGCCGAAGGCAAGATGATCGGCGGGCAGAAGGACCTCGGCGAGCGAATCGAAATCCGGCAGGGCGATCTCACCGAGATGGATGCGGACGCGATCGTCAATGCCGCCAATAACGAACTCCAACTCGGCGGCGGCGTCGCGGGGGCGATCCGCCGCAAGGGCGGCCCGAGCATTCAGGCGGAATGCGACGAAATCGGCACGATCCCGGTGGGCGGTGCCGCGATCACGTCGGGCGGCAATTTGAAGGCCCGCCACGTGATCCACGCGGCGAGCATGGAGCTTGGCGGTCGAACTTCGGCGCATTCACTGCGGAGCTCGACGGCGCATTCCCTTCGCATCGCCGCTCAGAACGGGCTCAAGACGATCGCGTTCCCCGCGGTCGGAACCGGCATCGCCGGATTTCCGCTGCGCGAGTGCGCCGAAATCATGCTGCGTGAGGCAGCGAAGCATTTGGAAGGTCCGACATCGCTCGAGAAAGTCTATTTCGTTCTCTTCGACCAGGAAGCGCTTTCTGCTTTTGAGCAGGCTTTCAACGAACTCCAATCCGAGAGCGCGAAATCCCGCTGACGCCGCAGCAATCGCACCGTCGCAAAGCCCCCCGGAAAACCAAGTCAGTTGCTATCGCGTCTCTTGAGTGTAGGCTCGTTGTTTGCCGGCGGGTTGCTGGGCGTGGACGGCGTTTGCGCGGGGTTGCCGCTTGCCGTGGCTGTCGGCGCAGCGGCCGTGTTGTCGCCGGTGTACGCCTGTTTCATGTAGCGACCAGCTTCCGCCTGCGCTCCGGCGGTGTCGTCGTTGGTGTGCTGGGCGAGGCTATACTCGTTCACTGCGCGTTCGCGCTGGCCGAGCAGATCGTAGATCTTGCCGATGTAGATGTGGCTCCAGACGTCGGTCCACTTCGGGTCAAGTTCACCACCCAGCGCCGCGCGAAACGCGTTCGCGGCGGCCTGGTAGTTCTTCTGGTAAAACATCGCTTCGCCCATGCGGAAGTGCGCGAGTGAGTTGGTCGGCTGGATATCGAGCGCCTGCCGGTATTCCAGAATGGCTTCGTAGTACTTGCCGACCTGAGCCAGCGCCTCGCCCCGCGCAATGGTCGCGCGAACCCGCAGTCGCGGGCTGGATTTCAGCAGGCTGTTGTTCGGGTCGATGGTGATGCCGTTGGGCTTGGGCCGCCCGAAGGTGTCGAGCTGAAATTCCGACGTTGTGCCGGTCACCAGAATCTTCTTGTACTCCGGATTGCCTTCCGTATCGACCTTTACCTCGACGGGCATGCGAAATGTGTCGAGTTCCTGGTGTATCTTGCCCACCACCTTGAAGCCTTTCGGCGTCCGGTAGACGATGTAGTCCAGCGTGAATTCGGGCACTCCCGTGGAATCAAGCCACTGCGAGAAGAAGGAAAGCAGGTTGACGGGCGGCTCACCCTTCTTCGGCGGGGGAAGTCGCGATCCCGCCAGCTTTCTCAATTCCTCGATTGTGGCAGTCTTGCCGGCGTGCTGCTTATAGAAGTCGCGCAACAAAGTTGTGAATGCGTCGTCACCCAATTCGGCGCGCAGCATGTGAAAGACCATGGCGCCCTTGTCGGCCACGACCGAACGATACTGGTCCGAATACCTCCCCAGCTGGCCGGCCTGCGAGATCGGAGTCACACTCTCAAACATCAGCGCGCCCACGGAGAAGTCTTCGAGCGCGCGGTTCAGGCCGGCGACGCCATCGGATTGCTCGGCGTACATTGCTTCGGCGTAGCGCGAGAGACCGTCCGTGACCCACACGTCGGACGCCGTGGCGGGCAGCACCTGATCGCCCCACCACTGCCCGGCGGCGAGCTGCGCGAGCATCCGGTCGTTCGCCCTGGTCGTCCACTGCCGCGCGCTGATCAACAGCAGCCCCGGAGCCGAGAATCCGGCGAGCGAACCGTCCGGCATCTGTGCAACCGTCAGGTTGGGCTGGTTGGCCATGGGACCGAACGTGTCGGAAAAATAGCTCAGGATCTGCGCGAGCGAATTCGCATAGGCGGGCGCCGTTGAGGCCTGAGCGGGCGGCGTGAAGATCGAAAACTGGTAGCCCTGCGCCGCCACGGGCGAGAGCTGAAGAGCGCCGGCGACGAACGAGCCGACGGGCCCGGGCTTATCGCAATGGAAGACATACGATCCCTGAGCCGGACCTTTGCCGAGTCCGGGCATCGGAATGGGTGGATCGGCCTTGCCGGTGCCGGTTACGGCGAACGTTTCCGGCACGATGATCCGAAAAGTGCCGGTGTAGCGATTCGACGGATAGTCCGTCAGCGGGAACCAGCGCGCCGGGAGCAGGAGGTATGCGGATGTCTTGTCGATTGAGGCGAAGCGCACGCCCTTCATGGGACTGTCATCCTCGCTCGAAATGGGCCCGGCGTAGTCGAACACCAGGGTCACATCCTTGCCGGGCGTGGCCGTGCCGGGCAGAGAGACGCTGAGCAGCAGAGGAGAATTATTGTCGCGACCGAAGGTAAGTGCCTGCCCGTCGCCGGTCTTCACGGAATTCACGCGCAGGTCCGGATGCAACTCGACGAGAAGCGTCCTAGACACCTGAGTGGCGACGAAGTTCACTTTCACCAGGGCCGAGAGCGTCTGGTCTTCGGGGTGGAGAACGGCCTCCACGTCATAGTTTGTGGCGCGGAAGGGAAATGCGTGCGGAGCTTGCGCCGCGGCGGAGGCGGCCGCGACGAAAAAAAGCCCTAGAATAGCGACCAGCCGGTCGATCTTGAACAAGAAGAGGCCTCTCTCGAAAAAGGACGACGACCTACCGCTTATGTAAGATACCAGATAATTCGTCCCAGTTGCCCGGCAGGGGAGCGTCACAACATACGTGCGAAAACGTCGGCGGCCCGTTCGATTGCGCCTCCCGAACCAAGCCTGGCTCGCACTTCGGCAAGGCCGGCCTTCATCTCGTCGCGACCATCCGACGATTCGAGGAGATAACGGACCTCGGCCGCCACTGCGGCAGGCGTAAAACCGTCCTGAATCAGCTCCGGCACGAGGCGGCGCCCGGCCACGAGATTCACCATGCTGATGAACGGCGTTTTCACCATGCGGCGCAGGATCGTGGCGGTCACCGGAGCGACGCGATAGACGACGACCATCGGAGTGCCGAGCAGCGCGGCTTCAATCGTTGCCGTCCCGCTCGCCACGATGGCGCAATCGGCAGCGGCGAGCGTGTCGTACGCCGACCCTTCGATCCGCTTGATTTCGACGCCGGGCCGGCGGCCAGAGGGCGCGAAAAGATCGGCTCCGAGGCCGGGCGCGGCAGCGTGAGCGAATTGCAGGTCGCCGGATGCTTTCATCTCTCGCGCGAGCAGCTCACATGCCTCGACGATGCGCGGATAATTCTGAGCGATTTCATTCCGGCGGCTGCCGGGAAGGAGAGCCACGATCAGCCGCTCCGGATCGAATCCGTGACGCGCCGCAAATTCGTCGCGGGTCATCGAAGGACGCACGACATCCACGAGCGGATGCCCGACGAAATCCACCGGCACACCTGCGTCGCGATAGATTTTCTCTTCAAAGGGAAAGATCACAACCATGCGGTTCACCAGGCGCTTGACCACGCGCACGCGCCCGGCCCGCCATGCCCACACCTGCGGCCCGATGAAGTACCCGACGGGAATGGCGTGTTTTTTCAGCCGCCGCGCGACGCCCAGATGCGTTCCGGGCGAGTCGACGAGAATCGCGAGCGCGGCGTGCCGCCGGACCGCTTCGCGCGCGAGCCGATTCTGCACGCCGACCACGGAGGGAATCTTGTGAAGCACCTCGGCGATTCCGACCACGGCGACTTCGTGATAATCGGCGATCAGCTCCACGCCAGCCTCGGCCATGCGCGGGCCGCCCATGCCGAAGAATTCCGCGCCCGTCCGCTGTTTCAACGCCGTGGCGAGGCGAGCCGCGTACATATCGCTCGAGGCCTCGCCGGCCGAGATGAGAATCTTGGGTGGACTCATACGAGCGACTGGCGCCGCTCAGTCATCGGCGGGCAAAGGCTGCGAAAATCCGGACGCTGTACCGGGCACGGGAGCCGCCAGTTCCTGTTCCTTGTATTGGAGCTGGTAGAGGCGATAGTAGATCCCGCGCAGGGCGAGAAGTTCCTGGTGCGAGCCTTGCTCGCGCAGGCGTCCTTTGTGGAATACGAGGATACGCTGGGAGTGCTGAATGGTGCTCAGCCGGTGCGCGATGACGACCGCCGTGCGCCCTTTGAGCAGGCGGCCGAGCGCTTCGCGGATCATCAGCTCCGTCATCGTGTCGACGCTGGACGTGGCCTCGTCGAGGATCAGCAATTCCGCGTCGTGTGCGAGCGCCCGCGCGAAGCTGACGAGCTGTCTCTGTCCCACGGAAAGCGTGGAGCCGCGCTCGGTGACCGGCGTTTCCACGCCGAGAGGCTGCGAATCGAGGTAAGGCCCGAGGCCGACCTCGCGCAGCGCGCTTTCGACGGCCGCGCGGCCGATCGTTTCGGTCCCGAGCTTGACGTTCGATTCCAAGGTGCCCGTGAAAAGGAACGGGTCCTGCAACACGATGCCGAACAGGCGCCGCAGGTCTTGGAGATCCATCTCGCGGATGTCCACGCCGTCGATCAGAATCTGACCGCGCTGGATGTCGTAGAACCGCAGCAGTAGCTGGATGATCGTCGTCTTGCCCGCCCCCGTGTGGCCGACGATGGCCAGCGTCTGTCCAGGCTCGGCGCGGAAGGAGACGTCGCGCAGGACCCAATCGTCTTCTTTCGGGTTTGCGCCGCCGCGATAGGCGAACCAGACGTTGCGGAACTCGATTTCACCGCGGACGGAAGGAAGCGAGCGCGTCTGCGGCGCCGAGACGATCACCAGCGGCTCGTCGAGAAGTTGAAAAATGCGCTCGGACGCAGCCATGGCGGTTTGCAAGATATTGAATTTGTCGCTCAAGTCCTGAATCGGCCGAAAGAAAAGCTGCGCGGACTGAACGAAAGCCACCAGCACGCCGATTCCGAGCGTGCCGGCAATTGCGTGGGCGCCTCCGGCCCAGTAGACCAATGCAATGCCCGCCATGCTGAGGAATTCGACTCCGGGAAAGAAATACGAGAAGGCGTCGATGGCATCCTTATACGCTTCCATGTGGATGCGGTTCAACTCCGCGAACTGCTCGCGAGATTTGCGCTCTCGGTTGAACAACTGCACGACGGACATTCCGCTGATGTTCTCTTGCAGGAACCCGTTGATGCGCGCGATCGCCGTGCGGATCCGGCGGTTCGCGTCCCGCACATGATTGCGAAAGAAATAGGTCAGCAGAACCATGAACGGCAAAGGCGAAAGCGCGGCGAGGCCGAGATAGATGTGCCACGACAACAGGTAAATGGCCAAACCGATCAGCAGTACGAAATCGTTGAGCATGGCCACGACCCCGGTGGCGAAAAGATCGTTCAGCGCATCGACGTCCGTGGTGGCACGTGTGACCAGACGGCCCACCGGCGTGCGATCGAAGAAACTCATCGGCAGCCGCTGGAGATGCTCGAAGATTTCCTTGCGCAGGTCATACATCGTCTCTTGTCCGACCTGCTGCATGATCCATACCTGGCCGAATTGCACGCCGAAGCCCAGAAGCAGCGAAGCCAGGTAGGCGAAAACGGTCCAGAACAGTCCTTTCAGCGCAATCTCCGTGCTGATCGAATGCGAGAAGCCGGGCACGATGTACCAGTCGAAGGCCACGTGGAAAAGATAAGGCCCGACTGAAACCATCGCCGCGTAAACAAGGCTCATCGACACCGCCAGAGCCACCTGCCAGCGGTACGGCCGCAAGTACTTCATGATCCGCCGTGCGAGATGCGTGTCGTAGATCTTGCCGAGTTTCTCTTCTTCGCGAAAATCGCTCATTCGCGTTCCAGCTCTTCTTCGAGCAGTTGCTTCTGATACAGGTCGGCGTACTCACCGCCGTGCGCGAGCAGTTCGTCGTGAGTGCCGCGCTCGATGATCCGGCCGGCCCGCAGAACGATAATCTGATCGGCGCCCTTCACGGTCGAAACGCGGTGGGAGACGAGAATCGTGGTGCGCCCGCGCATCACGCCGCGCAGTCCGCGGAGAATTCGCTCTTCGGTATCGGTGTCGACGCTCGAAAGCGAATCGTCGAGGACGAGAATCGTAGGATCGCGCAGGATCGCACGCGCCAGGGCCGTCCGCTGCTTTTGGCCGCCCGAAAGCGTGATGCCGCGCTCACCGACCATCGTGTCGTAGCCTTGGGCGAATCCCTCGATATCACCGGCGATGCAGGCGATGTCGGCGGCGCCACGAATATCCTCCTCCCGAGCGTCAGCGGCGCCGAATGTGATGTTCCCGCGGAGCGTCTCGCTGAACAGGAACGTATCCTGCGGGACGTAGCCGATTGAGCGTCGCAAAGTTTCGAGCGGATAGTCGCGGATCGAGCGCCCGTCGACGAGCAAGGTCCCCTCGGGTGCTTCCCAGAGGCGCGCGACCAGAGCGGCGAGCGTCGATTTTCCGCTGCCCGTGGGTCCGACGATGGCGAGCGTCGAGCCGGCCGGCACGTGGAGGCTGATATCCTTCAAGACCGCTTCGTTCGGGGCGGTGGGATAGGCAAAAGTCAGATGGCGGAACTCGATTTCGCCGCGGATCGCCGGTTCCGAGCTTGCAACAGTGGGCACATTCTGAGCATGAGGCTGACCGTTGACGCCGGAGTTCGGGGGTGCGGCGTCGCGAATGTTCGGCTCGGCCCGCAGGATGAAGAGCAAGCGGCCCATCGATGCGGCGCCGCGCTGAAAAATGTTCGTGACAAAGCCGAGAGCGATGATCGGAAACGTAAGTTGAATCAGGAAGGTGTAGAAAGCCCAAAGCGTGCCAATCGACATGCGATGCTCAATCGCCTGCACTCCGCCCCTGCCGAGGAAGAGCACAACCGTGAGGCCGATCAGCGTCGTCAATCCGGGAAAGAACAGGCTCCAGGACATGAGTAGTTTGAGGTTGCGTTCGACGTAGTCCCTATTGGTGTGATCGAAGGATTCGACCTCGGGCTTTTCCTGCGCGTAGGCGCGGACCACGCGCATGCCGGTCAAGTTTTCCTGCGCGCGTGTGGAAAGTGCGCCGAGCGCGGCCTGAATCTTTTCCGAGAGCCGGTGGATGATGCGCCCAAAATAGTAGACGGAAACCACGATGATCGGCACCGGTAGGAGCACCCACAGCGTTAGCCCAGCCTCAAGGCGGATCATGAAATAAAGGGCGAAAATGCTCGTCGCAATCGTGTTCGCCGTGTACATGATGCCCGGACCGAGGACCATGCGGACCGCGTTCAGGTCGTTCGTGGCGCGCGACATCAGATCGCCCGTGCGGTTGCGGACGTAGAATTCCGGCTCCAGCCGCACCAGCCGGGCCAAGATGTCGTTGCGGAGGTCGTATTCGATTTCGCGCGAGACCCCAATCAGAATCCAGCGGGACCAGAATGAGAAGAACCCTTTGACAGCCATCACTACCACGATCGTCACGCAATAGAGCGCCACCGCGTGGATGCTATGGGGCGAATAAAACGACAAAATTGGCCGCAGCACTACCCGCGACGTTCCCGTGAGTGTCGTAAGCGGCCGCGCTAGGCCGTTGAGGCAGTCGACGATGATGCCCTGGACCAACTGTGGCAGTGCCCCGGCAATGCCCATGAGCGCAAGCGCCAGCAGGCCGAGTGCCGTCATCCCCTTGTAGCGCGCAACGTAGGGAAACAGCGGCTTGAGCTGGTCCCAGCCCGAAGGTTTCCGCTCGGGCCGAGCGGCCTGCCGAGCAACGGGTTGTGCGATGGCATTCACGAAGTTAGTGTTTGGACGTACACCTGCAGAAATCGGATTCTAGCTCTTCGCGGTATCCGGCGGAAGAACTCTCCAGCAGTGGTTTCCAGGCGTCCCGCCGAATCCGTTTGTGCGTTCCCACCCGAGCCTCAGAGCCCCGCTAATGGGCCGCGAGAATCTCATCGAGGCGCGCTTCAAAGTTCTCTTCGCCTTCGGACCAGAGCTGTACGCGCTCGACCGGCAGGGCCGCTTCGATCCGGCGAACCCAGTCGAGCAGCTTGCGAATATTCTCCCGCGTCTTTTCCTGGTACCTCTCGAGATTCTCGGGCCACGCCATGACCTCGATGAAACGAGCCTCTTCGGGGCTTTGCGCCGGGCGCGCGTTGCGGCGGATGCCGAGCAGGCCTGCATGGCCGGTGAAGAAATGCTCGAAGCCGAAGTTCACTTCGAAGTGGCCGTTGTCGCGCCAGAAGCCGTCGTCGTAGTCCTCGCCGTGGCAGAAGATTTCGAGCGCCTGCGGCTCGATTTTCCATTTGCCTTCCGCTGCGTCGAAGACGGCAAGGTCCCAGTGGCAGCGAACCTCGTAGGAGCAGTCGCTGTGCAGGTGGTCCTGGGAGATCTCGATGATTTCGGCGGCATCGAGCGGCATCGAGCGCAGGTCCTGCTCCAGGACCGGGATCTCCGAAGCGTTCACGGCGCGGATGGTAAGGTGCGTGAACCCGGGCTTGGTCGCGGAGAAGGGAACCGTTGCGAGAAACGCGCCGAAGCGCTCGAGGATCAGCTCCTCCGGGAAGTCCGCGCACCAAACACTCAGATACGACTGGTTCGACACGCTGAGCATTATAGCGGGAAGGCCGCCCGAATCAGAAATTCGGGCGTACTAGCGTCGGATGCGGCGGAAAAAAAGGCGTCTGCGGTCGAGCTCTGGCTGGATGCTACTTCTTCTTGCCGGGCGTCTCGTCGTCGTCCTCGGTGGCGAATCCGGTGGAAAGGCCGAGCAGGCGTTCCTTCAATGTGTCGCCCATTCCCGCTAGGACTTCGGCGCAGGTTTCCCGCAGGCGCTTCTCGGCCGATTTGGCCAGCGTGTCCATGATCGACTGCGAATTCTGCCCGAGGGTGGTCGCCGACGCGAGAAGCCACGAGTTGGAAGCGTTTTGAAGGCGAGTCTTGTAATGCTCGATCGATTCGTCCGAGGACTTCTTGATCTGTTCAATCCATTCCGTCTGCTGCGCCTGGCGCTTCGCTTCCCACGTTTCCATCAGCAGCACGAGCTGAGACTGTAGGTGGGTCCGCGCCTGCTCGACGCCGTGCTTCATTCCTTCGTCGAGCTTCTTCTGAAACTCCGCGAGCGAGCCTTCGCGGTCGTACTCCATGTCGGAGCGCGTCTTCTCCAACGCTTCCCGGGAAGCCTCCTCGAACCGCCGCAGCGATTCGCCGGCCACCTGCTGCACCCGGTCAGCGAAACTGGCGCCCGTGATCTCCGCGGCTTCGCTGAGCTTGCCCCGCTCGCGCTCGACGACTTCCTTCGCGGCCTCTTCGATCTGCGCGTGGCTGTGGTCGACGTAGGTGCGGCGGTAGTGGTCGAGTTCGGACGCCACCAGGCTCGAAATTTCGGCGGCGCGGTCGCGCAGAGACGACGTTGATTGCTCGACCGCCTTTTCGAGCGTGGACTGCATCGTCGTCTGGGCTTTCTTCTGATACCAGTCGGCCGCCTTGAGCAGCGCTTCGTAGGTGGTGTGCTGAGCCTCGGAGCTTTTCTGTTCGAGCTCCTCCTCGACCTTCGATAGGGCCGCCCGGCACGACTCCTCGAACTCGGCCGGGAAGTGCGCCGTCGCCTGCCGCGCCTGCTCGAGCGATTCCGCAACCGCCTGTTCGGATGCTTGCCGGACTTGTTCCCGGACGGTGGTCTGGATCTGCGCCGCTTCTTCCGAGGCGCGGCGGACTTGCTCGCGAACCGTCGTCTGGATCTGCGCCGCCTCTTCGGAAGCACGGCGAACTTGCTCGCGGATGTCGCTCTCGACCTGCGCCGCCTGCCGGCCGGCGTTCGCCAGATCGGAGACCGCCTGTTGCGCGCCGGCGATTCCCGGCGCTAATTTCTGATCGAGCTCGCTTGAGAACTGCTCGATCACCTTCTGCGCGGCGTTTTGGAGCACTGGTTCGAGATGCTGTGTGCGTTCGGCGATCACCTGATCCGCGCGCCGCTCGACTTCGGCCGAGCACGCGGAAACGATCTCGTCGAGACGCTGTTGAGTCTGTTCGACGGTGGATTCCGCCTCGGCGGCCACTTGGTCGAGCGAGGCTCGAAGACTGGAGTTGCGCGCGGCAAGTTCCTCGGCAGCCCGTGCCAGCGCCGCCTGGGAGACATCGGCGAGTTTCTCGTCGAGCTTCTGGGACGCGGCCGCCACCGTGTTCTCAAATTCTTCGTTCCAACGCCGTTTCGCTGCGTCCGCATCGGCTTGCGATTGCTCGATCGTCTGGTTGCGGACCCCCTGCGCGGTTTCCTCGAGATTCTTCTTCCACTGGTCGAGATGCTGCTTCGCGGCCTCCGGCGAGGAAAGAATCTGGAGCGACGGTGAAGCGGCCTCCCGCTCGGAGAGAACGCGGTCGACCGCGTCTTCCACGGTTTGCTTCAGGTTCTGGGTCGCCGCTTGCGCCGCGGCTTGTTGCGCCGCGCTTTCGGCCACGTGGCTGACGGCTTGCTCCACGGTCTGGCGAATCCTGGCATCGAGTTGTTCGGCGCTTGCCTGGCCTGCCTTGCGCGCCTCCTCGACGATCGCCGCCGTGCGATCGGCCGCCTGCTGAACGACCTTGCGCACGCTCGACTCCGACACGCGCTCCATCGAGACCTTGATGGCCTTCTCGACAGCCTCATGAAGCTGCACGTCGAGCTGCTGGCGCACGATCGTCATTTCGTCGTTGATCGCCTCGTGCGCGTCCTTCCGCAGTGACTTGTCGAGAGTGTCCTTGACCTCCGCAACCACTTTCGCCATCTGACGCGCGGCCGCGAGCTGTGCCTCGGGTGATGGCGCGGGTTCCGGCACGATGTGGATCTTGCCCTCGTCCGAAGGCGCAGCCGGCGGCGCCGCAGGGATTGCAGGCGCTGCGGCCGGCATTTCCGCTTTCTTCTCCGCTGCTATTGGCGCAGGAACAGCAGCCTTCTCGACCGCGGGGGCCTTCGCTTCGGGGGCGGCTACCGGTGCTCGCGGCGCCGGTGTGGGCGCTGCCGCAGCTTCTTCCCCGGGGCAAGGGAACCAATCTTCGGGCGGGAATGCGATCCCCCAAACGTTTCCGGCGACCTCGAACTCCAGCCCAATCTGGAAAAGTTCGCGGACCGCTCTCGGCCGCTGGACCCAGATCACCTTCCCGACGACCGTGCGATGCCCCGCGTCAGCTTCGGGGCGCGGAATCTCCAGCGTGACCGTCGAATTTTTCGGGACGTAGTGCTTCGACTGGTATTTGCAACCGTGGCAGTTGACCATCACGGTCGTGGTGCGCTCTTTGAACGGCTGGCCGAGCGCGTCGACACCCGTCACCGTGACTGGCACAGCCTGCACGATGCGCGTGCTGCGCCGCTTCTGTGTTCCGGGGTCATCCGATGGCAGAGACTCGGCCACGCACCCCTCCGAGAGGCAAGCCCCAAGCGTAGCACCGTGCTTCGCCTCGGTCGAGCGGACAGGCAATGCTGTTCGAAAGGGTAACTGACAATCCGATGAGGGAGGATTGTCATCCCGAGCGAGGCCGCAGTTTGGCCGACGAGGGATCTCTCCTCCGGCTCCCAATCCACCCGAGCAGAAGAGAGATCCTTCACCCCGCAAAATACGCGGGGTTCAGGGTGACGATGCTCGTCGCATCGTCACTTGCCTGTCACAGGATTCTTGTAGTGGTACGGCGGAATGTAAACGTCCGGATATAGCTTATAGACTTCCGTCGGAGGTTGATCCGGAGGGAAGCCCGGAATCGGTCCCGGCGGCGGATCGCCGCCCTTGTCCCAGCCCTTGTAGTAATCCGCGTAGTAGGTGAAATAGGCGTGGAGCTTCTTGATTTTCCAAACGCCGTCTTCCTTCATGTAGTCGTTTTCGTAGGTCGCCTCTCCCCACTGCGCTCTGCTGCCAAGCGTGCCCACCTGCATGATCGCGCGCCAGCGTCCCTTGGCGGTCGTGCCGTCCGGGGCGATATCGATCTTCGGCTGTAGCTGCATGTGATTGAAAAGCGTTCCGTACTTGAGATCGGGCAGCTTGTGCAGATACGCGCGCACGCGGTCCTGTCCCACGTAGACGCCGCGAAGCCCGATTTCCAGCGTGCTGTCCTTGGCAAAGAGGTCCGCGACCTGGTCCCACTGGGCCTTGTCGACGTAATAGCCGTAGGCGGTCTGGAGATTGCTGATGGCGATGTAGTCCTGCGCGCTCTGCGCCTGCTTCTCGAGTTGCGCGACTTGCGCCTTCAGGCTTTCAACCTCGGACGCGAGGTCTTTCTTGCCTCCCGCCGCCACAGCAACTCCAACCAGGACGAAAAGCAAAACCACGGACACAATCAGCAGAAATTGGACTTTCATGTGGACAACCCTCCCTCGTTGGCGAGCCCTTCCGCCAGGGCTGGCCGTTCGTTCCCCGGGTAAGCTGCGGGGAGAGTACCAACGAGCGATGGCGCGTGCAAGACGTCGACAACGACGCCGGAGCCTTCCAGCTTGCTCCTGCTTTCGAGCGGGCTTGTCGGTTTGGGCTTCATGAAGCGGAAAGTGTTCCACAGCTAGCACTCATAATGCGGGATGCAGGCAGGGCGGGTGCCAATCGCGGCGCGTTCCCGCCCCGCTGCTTTTCTGACCACTTATACTGTCTTAGGCTCGACGCGAACTGCTTTGGCATGGGCTGCCTTGGGCAGTTCGATGTTCAAGATGCCATCTTTCAAGATCGCGCTCACCTTCGAGCTGTCAACCTCCGCTGGCAGGTCAACGACTCGTAGGATTTCCTCCGCGCACCGCTCGGAGTAGATGGTCTTGCCTCTCTTGCTTTCTTCCTGGGCTTTGTGTTTGCCGGCGATCGTCAGCTTCCGTGGTTCGACATTGATCTCGAGTTCCCTGGCGCTGAAGCCCGGCACTTCTGCCCGAACGGTTAGGCTGTCATCAGACTCTGCAATTTCCAGGTGTACGGGGTGAAGCAGTTCGGACTCGGCACGGAACCAATCCTCCAATTCGTTGCCGAGCCATCTGCCATTACTGTCAAAGATCTCGAATGCTCTGCGAGCGATCGAGTCGTAGGTTTGCTGGATCTGGTCGCGAACATCGCTGGTGGCGGACTGTTTGACTGCTATAGGCCCCTTGGCCGGCTGCACTGCTGTTCCTGCTTGTGGGTTCATCTGTGTCCTCTTTAGTAGGGTTTCCCCTAACGACACCCCGACTGCCAGTTGGATTGCCCAGAACCGTGGCGTCATACTCGGTCTGCGGGATGTATGTCTTGCGGCACAGGAACCGTCGCCCATGGCGGGCGCGGCGGAAGGTGTGTGACTAGACAGTTGAACTATACACCCTTCCGTCGTTGGCCGTACAACAATCGGACCTTGATTCAAATACGACTGCTTTGCTTCCCGATTGATGTAGTTCCGGACGAAATCAATGTTATTGAGAGTTAGCCGAATATTAATTTCACTTCTCGCTTCGTTTGCGGTAGCCTTGCCTTCGCGCTTTCTTCGCACGCGTCCCCTGCCCAGCTCACATTGCGCGCAACAGCAAACTGAGGGAGTTCGACATGCGGCGGCTACTGAGGCGACGAGATTTCGGTGAAAGGGTGATGCTCGTCTCGATTGTGATCTTGCTGGTGCTGGCAATTGCTCAACACTTCAGGCTGTTTTCTCACTGACGCAGCGGCTTTTTACTCTGTCTTCGGCATTAGCTTGACAATCCACGCTTGACGTATAGACTCGCGCACAGATTCGCGGACCCTGCATCCGGATTCCATGAATTCCAACGGAGAGAAAACATGATGAAGAAGCTCGCAGGCGCAGTTTTGTTGTTTTCCGCATGTGTCGTGCCGGCCTTCGCCCAGGCACCGGCATCGGCGCCGGCGGCCAAGGCTCCGAGCGTGGCGGAAACCGTCAAGCAACTGGAACACGATTGGGTTGACGCGCAGAAAGCCGGTGATGCCGACAAGCTCGGCCAGATCCTCGCCGACGACTGGGTAGCCATCGGGTACGGCAGCAATTCCGGCGGCAGGCAAACGAAGAAGGCTTATCTCGCGGACCTGAAATCCGGCGCCTCAAAGGTCGAGTCCTTCGAGTTTGGGCCGATGGACGTGAAGGTGCTGGGCAACGTTGCCGTGGTCCAGGGCAGCGACACCGAAAAAAGCACCACCGCCGGGAAAGACAGTAGCGGCAAATACGCCTGGATGGACGTCTTTGTGAAGCGCGGCGGCAAATGGGTCGCCGTCCGCTCCCAAAGCGCTAAGGTGGACTAAATCCCGGCTTCGCTCTTGCCTGCGTAGCGGCCGCCTTTAGGCGGGCAGCGGCCCTTCCCTCGCGTTGCCATCCCGAACCCAGCCGCAGCTTTCGCGGATCAAGGCAGGGCTCCCGGGTCGACGGCTAGTCGAGACCGGGAGATTAGCCCAGGGATCTGCTTTTGCCTTTCGGCTGTATTCCTGTTGGGGGCACGGTCCGCTGCGGCGGACGGCCGTTTCCGCGGCTTGCCCTGAGCGCAGCCGTAGGGCATCTTGCCGGCTCCTGTTTGAGTAGCGGCGGCCTTCAGGCCGGCCTCTTGACCTCCGAGCACAATTCCATCTGGATTCAGGAGACCTTCAATAAAATCGTGACCGCTCCCTGGTACACGACCACCAGCATCGGTTACATGCGAAGCTGGTGATCCGACGAGGATTCGCATGCCCCGTCCCTGCTTGACCGGGATAGAGTGGGTTCAGACGCTACTCTGACTTGTCCCCTGGATTCGCGCACGAGACCAAACGAAAATCTTTGAGCTCGGGGTGGAGGTTTCGCTCGGCGGGGCTCATGGCTGAGTAACTTGGGGCAGCCTCAGCCGCTAGGTTTCTGCCTTCGCTAATTGCGGCGGTTGAAGTCTCTGGTTCGGCTGTGACCGTAACCTCGACGTGAGCGCCCTTTTTGAGCCTCACATCATGGCCATTTTCGTCCGTTAACGTATTTTCGATACGGAGATCTCGATACCCGCGGTCGGCTCCTTCGACGGCAATCTGTGCCTTTTCCGGTTGGCTCGGACGTGGAGACGGGATGATTTTGTCGACGGTTCCGGGCATGGTGACACTTGGCCGTTCTGGAATTCGCGCAACATCTCCGGCGCTGGCACGTGCCGTGTTGCCGGGCTCTTTCTCAGCTTCCTTATGCAGCATTCGAACATGCTGACATCGAGGCAGAAGCCATACAGTCCCATTTTGCACACTTGTGAAATATGCTCCGCCGATCGCTGGCGGGCCGCGCCCGGCGCCGGCCGAGATGCTTTTCCGTAGGGGCACCCGCCGCGGCGGGCCGCGCGCGGCGCCATCCTTGGCATCCCGCGCCCATCAGACACCGTTGTCATCCCGAACCCAGTCGCGCCCTCGGCGAATGGGGTGAGGGATCTGCTGTTGCCCGGAACATCCCCGAATTGACTAAGCCGACATTTCTCGCAACAATGTTCGATCAGATATGGTCAAGAAAACCGCTGACCTGCCGTTGGAGCCACGAGAATTCCGGTCGCCTGAGGAGATCGATTTGGCGATTACCAAGCTTCGAAGCCGAATCCAAGAACTCGAGTTGGTCAACATTCAAGCCGCTGTCCTGAATAGCACGGGTGCTGTTGATGCGGCGACGAGCAATTTCCGGGAAACCATACTCGACGTATTTGGCCAGAACTCACCGGAGTTCAGAGAACACCAGCACATCCGCATTTGGGCAGGCCCGCTGTACATGAATATGAGCGACGGCGAGTTTATCGAGGGCCTGCGCCGTGGCCGCACGCAGGCCGTCGGAATTGTCAACGGCCTCATTCAGCGCCTAACTGAGAAGCGAACGGACCTTGCAGCCGGTGCATCCCCCGCGCCGTCCACCTACTTCGACCGTTTGAACCTGCACCCGCAAATTCTCGATGTTTCGCGCGACCTCTTCTTTGACGGGCACCATTGGGAGGCGGTATTCGCGCCGCGAAGGCCCTGGTAAATTACGTCAAAGCTTCTGTCTTCCGCGCCTTCTACCCGCCTCTCGCCACCGTGTCTCTCTACCCAAGCAACGCCTTTGGGAATACAATCCCCCCGGATTTGGGTCCGCGTGGCCGGTTCCATCGAAGGGGGAATGTGAGATGAGAAAAGTGAAGGGTCGAGTGCGTGCGCGCCTTTTGTTTCCGGCGATGATTTCGCTGTGTCTTGCGGTAATCGCCGCGCTCATTTTGCTGAGCCCTTCGACGAAGGCGCAGAATTCACCGGCGCGCGGAACGCTCACCGGCACGGTGACTGCGGATCAGGGCGACGTGGTCGGTTTCCGCGTCACCGTGCACAACCTCACGTACAAGCTCTGGTACACCGTTTTCACCGTGAAGGGACATTACACCGTGCCGCAAGCCTTGCCAGGATCGTACGACGTGATCGTGCTGGAGAGGGGTTACACGTCGCCGACGCTGCGGATCGATTTGGCTCCCGGCGAGAACAAGACCGTGGACATCGCCGTGACGAAGATCGGCAGCCGCCCGGCCTCGACGCAGGGCGCGTCCACCGAGGGAATGAACGCGGCCGCCGGCCCCTTCGGCGGGCCTGGCGCCTCCGCGAATACCGTGTGGGTCAACAGCATGGACGAGCTGTATCCTCCCGGACCGGGCCGCGATCTCCTGAAAGCGAATTGCACCGGATGCCACGGCCCCGAGTTTGGGACGATGCACCGGACGAAGGAAGGCTTTCGCATCGGAATCGCGCGCATGACGGAAACCGGCCCCACGGACAATCCGTTCGGCACGAATCTCGGCCACACGTATCTCACCGGCGCGCAGAAAGATCAGATCGCCGAATATCTCGC
>Ga0187872_10001935_pt1 | contig 19572 bp, 12 predicted proteins | sample June2016WEW_16_4_FD_132973 | JGI IMG/M metagenome (GOLD analysis project Ga0187872, IMG submission 132973) | Peatland microbial communities from SPRUCE experiment site at the Marcell Experimental Forest, Minnesota, USA - June2016WEW_16_40 | ecosystem: Environmental > Terrestrial > Soil >...
ATGTTGCCGGCTTCCTTGGCGGCTTGTGTGCCCGCGTTCATCGCGAGGCCCACGTCGGCTTGCGCCAACGCGGGAGCATCGTTGGTGCCGTCGCCGGTCATCGCGACGAGTTTGCCCTTCGCCTGCTCTGCGCGGATCAGCGCCAGTTTGTCCTCGGGCTTTGCCTGGGCGAGGAAATCGTCGAGGCCCGCCTCGCGGGCGATGGCGGCGGCGGTCAAAGGATTGTCGCCGGTGATCATGACGGTCCGGATTCCCATGGCGCGCAATTGATCGAATCGCTCGCGCATTCCGCCCTTGATGATGTCCTTCAGGTGGATGGTCCCAAGAATGCGGCGGTCTTCAGCCACAAGGAGCGGAGTGCCGCCGGAATTCGAGATCGCCTTAACGGTTTCTTCGACCTGGACAGGGACCTTGTGGCCGTTCTGCGAGCAGTGCTGCACGATGGCGTCGAACGCGCCCTTGCGAATTTCGCGACCATCGAGGTCCACACCGGACATCCGCGTGACAGCGGAAAAGGGAATAAAGGTCGCTGCGTAGGCCGAAAGTTCGCGTCCGCGGAGGTTGTACTTCTCTTTCGCCAGCACCACGATTGACCGGCCTTCGGGTGTTTCATCCGACAGCGAAGCCAGCTGCGCCGCATCGGCGAGTTCGGCCTCGGTCACGTTCGGCGCCGGGATGAACTCGGTTGCGCGACGGTTGCCGAGCGTAATGGTGCCCGTCTTATCCAGCAGCAGAGTATCGACGTCGCCCGCCGCTTCGACGGCGCGGCCGGACATCGCGAGCACGTTGCGCTGAACCACGCGGTCCATTCCGGCAATCCCGATGGCCGAAAGCAGGCCTCCGATCGTTGTGGGGATCAAGCAGACCAGCAGCGAGATAAGGACGAAGACGGACTGTGGCGAGCCGGAGTAAATAGCCATCGGCTGGAGGGTGACGACCGCGAGAAGGAAGATGATCGTCAGACCGGCGAGAAGAATATTGAGCGCGATCTCGTTTGGGGTCTTCTGGCGTTCGGCTCCTTCGACGAGCTTGATCATCCGGTCGAGAAACGTCTCGCCGGGATTCGACGTGATGCGGATGATGATTTCGTCGGAGAGCACGCGCGTTCCGCCCGTAACCGCCGAACGGTCGCCGCCCGATTCGCGGATCACCGGCGCGGATTCGCCCGTGATGGCGGATTCATCCACCGACGCGACGCCTTCCACCACCTCGCCGTCACCCGGGATGAACTCGCCCGCGGCCGCCTTCACTAGGTCACCCGCACGTAGTTTTGAACCGGGTACTTCTTCGATGGTTCCTCCGTTCTTGATGCGGTGGGCCATCGTTTCCGCGCGCGCCTTGCGCAGCGTGTCAGCTTGCGCCTTGCCGCGGCCTTCCGCCATGGCTTCGGCAAAATTGGCGAAGAGGACCGTGAACCAGAGCCACAGCGTGATCTGGAGTTCGAATCCAAAGCCGCTCAAGTGCTGCAAGCGGTCGCGCACCAGATCAAAGGTCGTGACGACGGCGCCGATTTCGACCACGAACATCACGGGATTTTTCATCAGCGTGCGCGGGTTGAGCTTGATCAGAGAATCCCGCACCGCTCCGCCGACGATTCCCCCGGTCCAAAGTGACTTTCTCGTTTCTCGTGTGCTCATGGCGGCCTCAGAAAACCCTTCCGGCGTGCATCAGCAGGTGCTCGAGAATCGGGCCCAGGCTGAGCGCCGGGAAAAATGTAAGTGCGCTGACGATCAAAATCACGGAGATCAGCAGGAACGTGAAGAGCGGCGTGGTCACCGGGAAAGTGCCAGCCGATTCCGGCACAAGCTTCTTGCGCGCCAGGTTCCCGGCGAGCGCAAGTACCGGGATCACCATGAAGAATCGTCCCAGCAGCATGTCGAAAGCGCCGCTGACGTTGTACCAGGGCGTATTCCCATTCAGCCCGGCGAACGCGGAGCCGTTGTTACCGGCTTGGGACGTGTAGGCGTATAAAACCTGTGACAGACCGTGGGGACCGGGATTCGTGATGGACGATGTGCCAAACGGGGAGACAATCGCAACGGCAGTGAGGCCGAGAACGATAAGACAGAAAATGAGCACCGTTAGCATCGCCATTTTTACGTCATAGGCTTCGATCTTTTTGCCGAGATATTCCGGCGTCCGACCCACCATCAAGCCGGCGATAAAGACCGAGAGGATAATGAAAACGATGATGCCATACATGCCTGCACCGACGCCGCCGAAGATAACCTCGCCAATCATGATGTTGACCAGCGGCACCATCCCGCCCAGCGGCGTGAACGAGTCGTGCATGCCGTTGACCGCGCCGCAACTCGCGTCAGTCGTAACCGTGGCGAAAAGAGCCGTCTGCGCGATCCCGAAGCGGACTTCCTTCCCCTCCATGTTGCCGCCGGGTTGCATCGCCGTCGTGTGTTGGTTAATTCCGTGCAGCAGAGGATTGCCTCGAGCCTCCATCGAGTAGGCGACCGTAATGCCCGCAAGGCACAAAATCGCCATGGCAGCCCAAACCGCCCAGCCGTGCCGCTGCGAGCCGGTCATCCGGCCAAGTGTGTACGTGAGACCCGACCCGATAGACAGAATCATCACGATTTGCATGAAGTCGGTCAGCGGATTCGGGTTCTCGAATGGGTGGGCGCTATTGGCGTTGACGAAGCCGCCGCCATTCGTTCCAAGAATCTTGATTGCTTCCTGAGAAGCGATCGGTCCCTGGGCAATCACTTGATCCGTCACCGTTTGCGTGGTTGTCTTGCCATCCGATCCTGTCGTCTGCACGGTCTGAGGATTCACGAATTTTGCCGTGTCGTACGGCCTCAGGTTCTGAATCATGCCCTGCGATACAAACACCAGTGCGATTACCAGACATGCGGGAAGCAGGACCCACAACATGGACCGCGTGACATCTACCCAAAAGTTGCCGATCGTTTTGGATTCTCTCCGCGCGATGCCGCGAATCACGGCGATGGCGAGGGCGATGCCAACGGCCGCGGACGCGAAGTTGTGATACGCGAGCCCGGCCATCTGCGTGAAATAACTCATCGTCGATTCGCCGCCGTAGTTCTGCCAGTTCGTGTTCGTCGTAAACGAAGCGGCGGTATTGAACGCGAGATGCTGCTCCACAGCAGCGAAATGCTGAGGGTTCCAGGGCAACCATTGCTGCGTGCGCTCGATCAAGTAGAGCAGCAGCATGCTGGCTGCGCTGAAAAGCAGCATCGCGATAGTGTATTCCTTCCAGTCCATTTCTCTCTTGTCGTCAATACCGCAGACGCGATAGAGCAGCCGCTCGACGGGACGGAGGACAGGATCGAGAAACGTCTTCTCGCCCGAAAACACGCGCGCCATGAAGACGCCGAGAGGCTTCGTCACGGCGAGGAGCACGAGGAAAAACAGCCCGATTTGCAGCCAACCGTTTGCGGTCATCGTCAGAACCTCTCCGGCCACAGCAGCGCCGCCAGCAGATAGACGCCCGTCAGAACGCTGATTCCAAGAAGAATGATGTTGCCAAGCATCGAATATCGCTCCTTGCCTTTACTTCAGCCGGTCGCACGCCCACACGTAGGCGATTGCGACCACAAAGAAACCGATTGTGCAGGCCACAAAAATCAGGTCTCGCATCTGAATGACTCCTACCCGGCTTTTTTCCGACCGGCCGCCGTCGATCTCTCGGCTACCGCTGGGTGGGCCGAACCACACAGCCTACTCTTCTCTGTTTCAACATCGATATAACCTACGCTAACGAGGTCTGTCCGCCGTGACGCAGGTCACACGCCCGTTCCCGCACCAACCTCTTTGACCACGAGGCTAGCTGGCGCGGCGCCGCTCGATAGCCTCGGCAACGTGACGGACACTACGAATCGGGATGACAGGCACGGGGCCTACTTCAGGCGATTCCACCTGAAGAATCGGGCTCGCATCCGAAGATGTCAATGTCACAACCGTGGCGTGCCGGGCACGACCGGATCGCAGTTGTGCCGCCTCGTGCCAGAACTGCTTGAGGGCGTACAGATAGAACGTGCAGGCCGGCACAAGCACGATGGCGATGAAGAAGGCTATCATTCCAGTTCTCCTTCGGCGCAGCGCCCTGGGGCATCCATCTTTCCCGGAGTGCCGAGCCGGGACTGAGCCTACCAATCAGGCGTAAGGAACAAATAAACGGGGCATAATGATTTCATAATGAGTGGAGGCCCGACCTTTTCGATCAGGTCCAGGCGCCGGTCACGCAAGTGCGGTTGACAGGCACAGTCCCGGTACCAGTACCCGCGTACGCCAGATTTGTGCCTCCCGAACTATTGAGTCGGTGGAACTAGGCGTACGAGAAATGAGCGGACTGCGAGTATTCTCAGTAGGATTTCTCCGCGTCCGGCCCCTCTACCCAATATAATCGCCGCTGTGGCGCTTGAGGAATACAGACGCAAGCGGCAGTTCAAAAAGACGCCGGAACCGCGAGGCGACGCTAAAGCGGCCCGCGGCAACCACTTCGTGGTGCAGGAGCACCACGCCACGCGCCTCCACTACGACTTTCGGCTCGAAGTGGACGGCGTCCTGAAGTCGTGGGCTGTGCCGAAAGGGCCGTCGCTCAATCCCTCCGACAAGCGGCTTGCGGTTCAGACGGAAGATCATCCGCTCGAATACGCAAAATTCGAAGGCGCGATTCCCGCCGGACACTACGGAGCAGGTGAAGTAATCGTCTGGGACGAAGGGACGTACGATCCGGAGGGTTCGCTGTCGGCGCGCCAGCAAATCGAACGCGGGGAATTGAAATTCACGCTGTACGGCCAGAAGCTCAACGGCAGCTTCGTGCTCGTCAAGCTCCGCGCGAGCAAATCGGGCAAAGAGTGGCTGCTCATCAAGCACCGCGATGCGGCGGCCCGCGATGATTGGGATATCAGCGAGCACTCCGAGTCCGTAGTATCCGGGCGGATGATCCGGCCTCGGGGCAAAGACACGGCGGTTCCCGAGCGTTCGCGGGCGAAACAGGCGAGCCCCCCAAAAATCGATTTTCCGCGGAGCGCCAGGCGGGCGACGATGCCCGAGCGAGTCATCCCCGCGCTCGCTACGCTTGCGGAAAAGCCTTTCTCGGATCCCGAATGGCTTTTTGAGATCAAGTGGGATGGGGTCCGGACGCTCGCGCGTATCAAAGGTCATCAGCTGAAACTATGGTCAAGATCGCAGCGCGACATTACGCGTGAGTATCCGGAATTGGCGGGCCTGCCGGACCGCGTGAACGGGCACGACGTCTGGCTCGACGGCGAGATCGTGGCGCTCGACGAGGAAGGCCGAAGCGACTTCCAGATGTTGCAGCAGCGGTTCTCGGTTCAATCGCCGAGTGCTGACCTGATGCGAAAAGTGCCGGTCGTCTACTATGTGTTCGACATCGTGTACTGCGACGGCCACGATCTCCGCAAAGTTCCTCTGATCGAACGGAAAAAACTCTTGAGGCAGATTCTCGATACGGATTCACTGATCCGCTATTCGGATCACGAGGTTGAGAAAGGGCAGGAGTTGTACGATCTCGCGCGCGAACGCGGGCTCGAAGGCATCATCGGCAAGCAGCTTCATGGCGCGTATCCGGAAGGGCGCACGAAATCCTGGCTGAAATTCAAATTCGAAAAGGAACTCGATGCCGTCGTGGGAGGCTGGACCGGGCCGCGGAAGTCGCGGGAACACTTCGGGGCGCTCCTCGTGGGCCTCTACGACGGGAAGAACCTCGGATTCATTGCGGGGGTGGGCAGTGGGTTCTCGAGCAGATTGCAGGCAGATTTGGCGGAGCGGCTCCGCGCGCTGCGGATTTCAGAATGCCCGTTCGTCGAAGAGCCGCGCACGCGCGAAAGGGCGTATTGGGTGAGGCCTGAGCTTGTTGCGCGCGTCAAGTACGGCGGGTGGACGGAGGGCCGGCATCTCCGGCAGCCTCGATCCGCCGGCATGCTGGACGACCATGACCCGCGGGAGTGCACCTTCGAGAAGGAGATGCGGATCGAAAAGGATGGGAGCGTAGACCAGAACCGCGGACGCAAGCATTCCAGAACTTCAGCGACACGTCCCCATGCCCGCGCATCGAGCGCTACGGTTCTCACCGCAAAGGACCTCGCGAAGGAGCTCGAAACCGGGTCCCGCGAGGATGTCTTCGCCGAGGTCGACAGCCAAACGCTGCATTTCACGAATCTCAATAAAGTGTACTTCCCGCAGGATGGATATACGAAGCGAGACCTGCTCGCTTACTACCTGCGAATGGCGCCTTTCATTCTGCCGTTCCTGAAAGACAGGCCGCTCGTCCTGCGCCGCTACCCGAACGGAATTGAAGGTGATGCCTTTTTCCAGAAGGAAGCCGGGAAGGATGTGCCCGAGTGGATTCAAACCGCCGCGATCAAATCGGAGAGCAAGGGCTCGACGATCCACTATTTTCTCGCAAACGATTTGCCGGCTCTACTGTACGTCACGAATCTGGGGTGCATTGATCACAACCCCTGGTCCAGTTGCTACGACGATCAAGAGCATCCAGACTACATCTTCTTCGATCTCGATCCATCCGCTGGTGCTGATTTTGCGTCCGTGGTCAAGCTCGCCGGCGGGTTGGCCGACCGGCTCGATGCCTTGCGGTTGAAGGCTTTTATCAAGACGTCGGGAGCCACGGGCTTGCACATCTTCATCCCGATCCAGCCGCGGTACTCGTACGAACAGGTCCGCCAGTTTGTGGAGCTGGTTGCGACGTGGACCGCGCGGGAGTATCCGCACCTGGTGACGACCGAGCGAAGCCTGAGCAAGCGCCCGCAAGGCAGCATCTACATCGACGCGCATCAGAATTCTCGCGGGCAGTCTCTTGCGGCCGTCTATTCGGTGCGCGCCTTCGCCCATGCTCCCGTATCAGCTCCCGTATCGCCGCGCGAACTCAATTCGCAACTACGTGAGGATAAGTGGAACATCAGGTCTATGACGGGCCGTATCAAGAAGGTCGGAGACTTATGGGCGAGTTTCTGGAAGGAACGTCAGGCACTTGAGCGCGCCGTCGAGATGCTGGGAAAAAAATTGTGATGCTCCGCGCCGAAAGGGATTTGTGTGCGGTCGAGCTGGGACCTGTGGTAGATTTCTATCGCCCGCTTTGGTTCGTAGACCCTTGATCGAGTATGGCCCCAAGCAATCTTGCAGCGATTCACCTGAGGAGGAAACAAGATGAAAATTCAGTTTCTGGCTTTCTTTCCGGCCCTGATGTTTGCGTCTGCGCTCTGCGCACAACCGGCCACCAACACCGCACACGCCGATCTGATTGATGCGTCGGGCAAGAGCGTTGGAAAGGCCACGCTAAAGGAGACCTCCGGCGGAGTTCAGATCAAGGCAACCCTGTCCAACCTGCCGCCTGGCACGCACGCGATGCACATCCATACTGTCGGCAAGTGCGATGCGCCCGGCTTCACGACCGCGGGCGGGCACTTTAACCCCGACATGAAGAAGCACGGCATGAACAATCCCGAAGGAATGCACGCGGGGGACCTGCCGAACTTCGTCGTCGGCGCGGATGGCAAGGCAAAGGTCAGCGTCCTGGCGGCGCACGTCACGCTCAAAGATGGAGATCACTCGCTATTCCATGAAGGTGGCACGGCGCTCGTCATCCACGAGAAGGCGGATGACTACATGACCGATCCAACGGGAAATGCGGGAGCCAGAATCGCCTGTGGAGTGATTGAGAAGTAGACGTCTAGTCCGGATGGATGTGTGGAACGCGGGCCGTATTGATCGCGGCCGACACCAGTGCAAAGCCCGCGCCAAATAGCAGGGCCATGCTGACCCCGCGAAGGGTCACGCCGCCCTGCGCCACAACTCCGAAGATAACCGCCACGACGGAGATGCCGATCGATTGTCCCAGCAGCCGGGACATGGTGGCGATTCCACCCGCACCGCCGCTTCGCTCTCGGGGCGCGCTCGCGACCATCGCCCGGTTGTTGGGTGCTCCAAAGAAACCGAACCCGGCGCCGCCAAGCGCCGCTCGCCAGACGATGTCGAATGTCGTGGGGTGAGACGGCGCCAAAGCGAGCAGGAGAAGGCCGGCGCTCATCCCCAGCATTCCAGTCGTACCGAGCACGCGGATGGAGTGTCGATCTGCCAGCCGCCCCGCTATGTGCGACATCGCCCCGGCAGCGATCGGCCAAGGCGTCAGCAGCAACCCTGCCTTGACCTGCGAAACGCCCAGACCGTCGACGAAGTAAAAGGGCAGAACCACAAACGCGAGCCCCTGCGCCATGAAGGCGCACAACGACGCGACCGACGCCAGCGCGAAGACCGGCCGCTCGAACAAGTCGATCGCCAGCATCGGAACCCGAAGCGAGATTTGACGGCGCACCATGAGTGTGCCGAGAATCGCGGCGCTCAGGAGCTCCAGTATTGACATCCCCCGATGGGCGTGCTCCCCAATGCCGTCGATACCGGTAACCAGCAGGGTTACCGTCGCCGCATTCAAGACGGCGCTCCAGAGATCCCATTTATGGCGGGTCCCCTCCGCCGGCGCCAGGAACTTTTCGGAGAGGCTCAGGGCTAGAAGTCCGAAAGGAATGTTGATCGCGAAGAGCCAGTGCCAGGAAGCAACTGCCAGTATCGCCGAAGCGATACTCGGACCCGCGGCTGCGGACGTGAAGACGACGATCCCGCTCAATCCGACCCCTCGGCCGAGCAGCGCGCGCGGATAGGTGTACCGCATCACGGCGGCCGACACGCTCCACATGCAAGCTGCTCCGACGCCCTGGAAGATTCGCGCCAGAACCAGCGTTTCGAGCGAGTGGGGAAGAGAACAGCCCACCGACGCAAGAGTGAACAGTGCCAGACCGGCTTGATACACGCGCTTGTAACCGATGATGTCGGCCAGCGAGGAAAGCGGGACAACACAGATCGCGACGGTCAGCAGAAATGCGTTGACCACCCAAATCGACACGTCCGGGTTCGCGTGAAGCTGCTTCGCGATGTTTGGCAGTGCAGTATTCGCGATGTTGCCATCGAGAACCGACATGGAAAGGCCGATCGAATAGGTGAGCATGGCCCACCGGCGCTGAACCGTGGGCAGGCCGTCCGTGGCGGACATTCCGCCGAAAATCTCGCCAGTTATTTCCGCTTCAGACATTTCGCAGCTTCACCAGGGGCTCGCGCCGAGCCGGTTTTGCGTCCATTTTATATGCTCGGATAGCGCGCCGGGGCTCAAGTTCCGCGCTCGCGAATCAGCCGGATTGCATCGGGCAAGATCGAATCTCTTGAGCCGCCCGAACCGAGGTCGGCATCAGTCGAACGAAGTTCTTCCGGCTCCGCATCTCCCTCGCCGGGGGCAAGGAAAAGGTTTGTTTCCAGGCCATGCTGCTTGGTGTAGAGATCGTAGTAGCGGCCGCCCGCGGCATACAGAGATGCGTGGGTCCCACGCTCGATGATTCTTCCTGCTTCGACGACCAGAATCTGATCGGCGCGGCGGATCGTGGACAGGCGGTGCGCGATGACGAAAGTGGTTCGCCCGCGCATGAGGTAGCGCAGCCCCTCCTGGATCAACGCCTCCGATTCGGAATCGAGACTCGAGGTGGCTTCATCAAGTATCAAAATGCGTGGGTCGGCCAGAATCGCGCGGGCGATAGAGACCCGTTGCTTTTGGCCGCCGGACAGTTTCACGCCACGCTCGCCGACCACCGTGTCGTACTTTTTCTCGAAATCTTCGGCAAATTCATCGACCCGTGCGATGCGGCACGCGGCGAGAATTTCCTCTTCGCTTGCGTCAGGGCGGGCGAAAGCGACGTTCTCGCGAATTGTGCCGTCGAATAGAAACGTCTCCTGGAGCACGACGCCGAGCTGGCTGCGGTACGAATCGAGCCGCACGTGCGCAAGTTCGACCCCGTCGACCAGAACGCGGCCGGCGGTGGGCACGTAGAAAGCAGCGATGAGCCCGATGATCGTCGATTTTCCGGCGCCCGAAGGGCCGACGAATGCCGACACCGTATCCGGAGCGGATTCGAACGAAACGTCGTAAAGCACTTGCTTGCCGGCATCGTAAGCGAAACTGACGTTGTCGAAAACCACGCGCCCATCGATGCGGTCAAGCCTCACGGTCCGCGCAGGATCCGCATCCTCGATGCCTTCGTTCAGCACTTCTCGCGTGCGCTCGAGCCCCGCTAGTGCCTCTGTCATCTGCGGTCCAATCGCTGCTATCTGGGCAACCGGCGCAACCAGCATCGCGAGAAAAGCCATGTACGATATGAGAATTCCAGGCGTCATCGTTCCGGCAAGGATATTTCGAGCGCCCAGAAACATCATGAGCGCCGTAACGATGCCCATCAGCGCCGTGGCGGAGAAGCTCATCAGAGACGTCGCGGTCAGCGTTTGCAGCACATTGTCGAGCAACCGTTGCACGCCGGCCTGAAACACCTTTTCCTCGCGCTCCTCTGCACGGTAGCCCTTCACCACGCGCACGCCGCCGAGCGATTCCGTGAGCCTGCCGATGACTTCGGCGTTGATCTTCGGCCGCGCGCGATACATCGGGCGAATTTTCTTGAGCGCCCGGCTCAGCCCGAAGCCGAAAATCAACACGGCCACGAACGCAGCGGAAGTCATCGAGACACTGACTCGCAGGAGAATCACGAGCGCGAAGAGCGCCGTCATGATCCCGCCGGCAAAGTCGACGAGTCCCGTGCCAATGAGATTCCGAATGCCTTCAACGTCGCTCATGATCCGCGATACCAGCACTCCTGTCTTGTTCGCGTCGTAATACGCGATCGGAAGGCGCCCGATGTGCGCCTGCACCTTGATCCGCAGTTCGGTGATCATGCGCTGGGACGATTTCGAGAGAAGCTGGGTCAGCGTGTACGAGGTCAGTCCCTGGACGATCGTCGCACCCACTACCGCCATTACGAGCGGCGTCAGGAGCCGCTCTTGGTGCTTCGCGATTACATTGTCAAACAGATACTTGAGCGAGCCGGGAGCCACCAGCCCGGCAAGGCGATTGATCACCATGAGCAGGAAACCGACGGCGAGAATCCCGCCTCGCGGCTTAATCAGCGCCAACACATCGGGCAGGAGCTTCCACGCCTGGATCGGACTCGGACGCTTGGATTGAGGACTAGCTTCGTTTCCACTCGCGCCGAATCTGCCCGAGCGAGCCCGCTCGGAAGATCCGCCGCCGAACCGTGTTGGTCGGAAGGCCGTCATCCTTGTGCGTTCACGTCAATCACCGTGCGGCCTCGAATCATTCCCGCCAGGATCTGTTCGCCGAGGTCCGGGACTTTTTCAAGGGGTTCCACCTGAATTATCTTGTCGAGCAATCGCATTGGAAGGTCGCGTGCGATCCGCTGCCAGATTTCGCGGCGCCGCGCGTTCGAAAGGTGGAGCGAGTCGATTCCGAGCAGATTCACACTTCGCAGGATGAACGGGAACACCGTCGAAGTGAACGACGCACCCCCGGCGAGACCACACGATGCGACGCTTCCGCCAAACGCCATCGAGCGCAGCACTCCGGCCAGCGTATCGCCGCCGACATTGTCGATTGCGCCGGCCCAGCGTTCGGGTTCGAGAGGGCGCTTCGACGGGGTGCCGAGTGTGGCACGATCCAGAATAGCGCTCGCTCCGAGTTCGCCGAGATACTCGTGGAGCTCAACACGGCCGGTAGACGCTGCCACTCTGTAGCCGAGATGCGCGAGGATCGCCACAGCCACGCTGCCCACGCCGCCCGCGGCGCCGGTGACCACCACTTCGCGCCCGCCCGGCTTCAGGCCGTGCTGCTCGAGTGCTATCACGCTTTGCATCGCCGTGAATCCCGCGGTGCCGACGCCCATGGCCTGCTTGAGCGTCATGCCCTTAGGGAGAGGAACAATAAATTCCGCATTGAGCCGTGCGAACTGCGCGTAACCGCCCCAAAAGGTTTCCGAAGTGCCGCAGCCGGTGACCACTACTTCATCGCCGGGCTTGAATAGGGGCGAACTCGACTCCTCGACCACTCCGGCCAAGTCGATTCCCGGCACCATGGGATAGTTGCGAATCACGCCGGGTTTACCGGTGACAGCCAGGCCGTCCTTGTAGTTCAGGCTTGAGTAGGCGACTCGCACGAGCACTTCGCCCCGGGGAAGCGCGGCGCGCTCGATTTGCCGAAACGAAGCCGCGGACCGGCCATTGTCCTGCACCACGAGAAGAGCTTTGAAGGTTGTCACCGTCGACTGTCTCAGTCTATCTGATGCGATTCTACATGCGCAGTTTCGGAATGACTACGCCCAGTGGGGTTGCGGTTTGAAGCCGGGACCAGTGGGAGCAGTGGGTCGTCGGGGTGGGTCTGGGATCACAGTCGTGCGCGCATATCTGCCGAGGTGCCGCCCGCCGCGGGAACGTAGCACTTCAGCGTGTAGTCCATCACCATGCGGTCGGCGTTGAACCGCCAGCCGAGCGTCCGAATCGTCCGCTTCATGCGCTTGATCCAGCCTCGTGGCAGACCGTCACGATCGCGCTGGTAGTAGAGCGGAATCACCTCTTCGCGAAGGGTACCGTACAAATCCTCTCCGTCGCGCGTGTCGTGAACGTCCATATCCGAATGAGTCCTGCCCGTCCCAATAGCGAAGCCGTTGAGCCCGTCGTATGCTTCGGCCCACCATCCGTCCAGCACGGAAAGATTCAGGCCGCCATTGAGAACGACCTTCTGTCCGCTCGTGCCCGACGCCTCGAGCGGGCGCCGCGGATTGTTCAGCCAGACATCGACACCCTGCACGAAATGGCGCCCGACGTTGATGTCGTAGTCTTCGACGAACACGAATCTGTCGGCAAAGCGCGGGTTGCGCATCAACTCCGCAATCTGCTGTAGGACGCGCTTACCCGGCTCATCGAGCGGGTGCGCCTTGCCGGCGAAAACGAACTGCACCGGCCGCTTCGGATCGTTGACCATCGACGCCAGTTTTTCAATGTCGGCCAAAATCAAATTGGCCCTCTTATAGGTGGCGAAGCGGCGCGCGAATCCGATGGTCAGCGCGTCGGGACTAAGTGCACGCGAAAGCGCTTGCAGAACGTTCTTCGGCTCTCCCCGGTGCTCCGCCTGCTGGACGGCGCGGCGGCGCACGAATTGCAGGAGCTGGGATTTCAAGCTGAGATGCGTCTCCCAGAGTTCGCCGTCGTCTACGTTCTCAATCCCTTCCCAAGTGCGTGCCTCGCTGCTGTGTTCATGCCAGCCGGTACCCAGATGGCGGTCGTAGAGCCGAAACATCTGCGGGGCGAGCCACGATGGAACGTGGACGCCATTCGTGATGTGCCCGATTGGGACCGCGTCTTCCGACTTGCCGGGGTATAGCCCAGTCCACATCGCCCGGGATACCTCGCCGTGCAGAGCCGAAACGGCATTGGCGCGCCGCGAGAGATTCAGACCCAGCACCGTCATACAGAAATCTTCGTCTTGATTGTAGGCATTCTCGCGTCCAAGGCCCATGAAACGCTCCAGGGACAGACCCAACGACTCTATGAGCGGCCCCAAGTGCTCTTCAATCAGACCAGCGTTGAATCGGTCGTGGCCAGCGGGCACTGGCGTGTGGGTGGTGAAGACGACTTGTCGCGAAACGCGCGGCGCAGCGTGGTCAAAGGACAAGCCCTCGTCCTGCATGCGGTTGCGAATCGCATCGAGGACGGCAAACCCGCTGTGTCCCTCGTTCAGGTGAAGGACGCCGGGAGTGATCCCCATCGCTTTCAACGCGCGGAAACCCCCGACACCCAGCAGCAGTTCCTGGCGTATTCGAATGCGCCTGTCCCCGCCGTACAGCCGCGAAGTGAGTTCCCGGTCCTCGGGGGCGTTTCCTTCGACGTTCGAGTCGAGGAGGAATAAATCGCAGCGGCCGACTTTCAAACGCCATACTTTCGCGTAGATTGACCCGGTGCGCGTTTCGATCTGCACCATCACGGGCTTGCCGTTCGTTCCTATGGCCCGTTCCATGGGCAGTTGGTTGATGTCGGTTTGGAGGTATTCTTCCTGCTGCCAGCCGTTCCGATCGAGGCGCTGCCGGAAATACCCCTGGCCATAGAACAAGCCGATGCCCACAAGCGGAATGCCCAAATCGGACGCGCTCTTGATGTGGTCGCCTGCGAGCACGCCCAATCCACCGGAATAGATAGGAATCGACTCGTGCAACCCGAATTCGGCCGAGAAATACGCCACGGGGCGGGGCCGCAGGACGCCTGCATGCCTCGTGCCCCAGGTTCTGTCCTTTTCCAGATACTCGCGCTCGCGGCGATAGGCGTAGTTGATCCGGCTGTGCAGCACCAACTCCGTTGCGCGTTGCTCAAGCTTCGCCAGGGGATTTTCCCCGAGCAGCGAGATCGGATTGTGATTGAGCTCGGTCCAACGCGCGGGATCGAGGTCGAAGAACAAGTTCGTGGAATCGTGGTCCCAGCTCCACCACAAATTCCGGGCGAGCGACCAGAGCCGCTCCTGCGTGGGCGCAATGAACCGGTCAAGAGTGCGGGCCTCGCTCACCGCAGGCGCCACCTGGGCGGCCGCCTCCACCAGCATCCGAATCTCGTCTTCGTGGAATACGCGCGGCTCAACAGTCTGCACGACGAGAACGCCCTGCAAGACGCCGCGATCGACCAGGGGAACCCCGAGGAACGATTGGTAGCGATCTTCGTTGGCTTCTTTGAAATACTTGAAGCGTGGATGGCTCTGCGCCCGCTCGACCGCCACGGGACGCACCTCCTCCGCGACGAGCCCTGCAAGCCCTTCGTGCAGTGTCATCCGGAGAGTTCCGATACACTGAGGGCGCAGCCCGACCGTGGCCGCCAGCACCAGGTTGTTTCGATCGGGTTCCAGCAGGTAGGCCGAACAGACATCGGTCTCGAATCGCTTGGCGATAAGCGCGACCACATTCATCAGGGTCTCGGCCGGCTTGCCGCCTTCCGCCGCGAGATGGCCAATTTCCTCTAACGTCAGGACGTGACTCGCGTCCCTTTCTTGAGTGCTCGGGGTCATACTGTGTTCCCTACCGTCATTTCAGTTCGGTTCGTGTTCCTTAGCGCTGCTGCGCCCACCGTTTGTTGCAGCCCGGCTTCGACGTGCAAGCTCCGCCCTTCTGTGCAGGACTCTAGTTGTGAGGCGTCCGTCGAGTCCAATCCAAATTGTCTATTGTCGATATAAGTTCTCACAGGTGCTGTTGAGCCCGCCGAGACCGCCCGCTTGTGGAACCCACGCTGAGTGTTGGCCATTTTGCAACAGGTGCCCCTTCTTGAATTCTATTCAATTTCTTCCCCCGAAACTGCTGCCGCACACAAACAGTAGCGCTGTCTAGTTAATACGCTCTCGATTCCAGTTAGATGTGCCCGAGTGTTGGCTCACCTGGAACCCGGCGGAAGTTGAAACACGATGGAAACGTATTCTTCGGCTTCGACAGGTTTTCCATCAAGCAGAGTCGGAGTATAACGCCACTGACGAACAGCGGCTCTGGCAGCTTCAACGAGTGGGCCCGGTCCGCTGATTGCTGTCACGCTACGAACGGCCCCGTCTGTTCCGATCGTCACGCGCAGCTTGACGGTGCCCTCGATTCGCTGCGCTTGCGCGCTCTCGGGATAGATTGGATCGACGCGGCGGACGATCTCGCCCGGCTGCAAGACGCCGGCCTGCGGGATCTCGGTCGATGGTACGGGCTGCGGCGGGGGAACCTCGATGTGCGATTTGGTTGGCGCCGGCGAAACATTCTGGGGATTGCTCAGAAGCGCTGGCGAGACCGGCGGGTTGGTCTTCTCAGGCAGGATGCTTTCTCCGATCGGGTGCTCGGGGGCTGATGTCGGCGGCTCGACGGCCGGTCGATCACGGGTCTGCGTAGGCGTGTTGACAGGCGTTTGCCGGCGCGGATTCTCTTCGATGCCACTGCCCAGAGGACCAAAGGGAATCACCCACACCTGATTGTTAGCGTCCACGATCTCGATCTCGGAGATGCGCGCGGGCGGACGAACCGACGGCAACATGACATTCTCTTGCTGCCCGTTGCTGGGAGGCGTGGTTCCATGAATCGTCGAAAACAACGCGCCTAAGGTTCCGTGCCCCGCAACCCATCCCGCTGCCATAGAAGCGACAGCGAGAAACACCAAAAGACCGGCCAGAACCCACATTCGGCGAGAACTCTTTGCGTCGCGCGATGTTCTCTCAGGCAGTTGGTCGCTGAGGTCGAGTCCCGAGTGATGCAGCTCGTCAAAAAGTCGGCCAAACATGTAGACAGGAGCGGGCTGAGCCGAACTTGTAGGCGCCGCAGCGATTGCCGGCGGGCCGGCTGCGGTTCCCGAAATGGTTGGCGCATTCTTGTAGCGCTCCTCCTCCGCTGCAAGGGGCGGGGCCAGGGGCGACTCATCCACTGGAGGAGCCGCACCTGGAGAACCTGCTGGTGGCAAGGGGCCTTGGCTCTGCCCGGAAGGGGCGTTTTCCTCTTGTCGTACTTCCGCGACCTTTGCCGGAGAAGTCTCTAAGGTCTCCAGGGACAGCCACTCTCGGAGACGAGCGCGAGTTGGCTCGTGCATGTCCACGAACTGCAAGCCTGCCACTTTTCTCGACTCGTTCGTCCACGCGACTCGCGCGCTCGTCTCGATCCAATCCTTCGATTGCGCTAACTGAAAACGCAGGCGGGGCAGCATATCTTCCACCAGGCTCATGACCGCGTGAACGGACAGCCCGCCCTCACTGACGTTCAGAACGATTCCGCCATTGCCTTCATCGAGCTCCACGTAGGCGAGCGATTGGATCGGCTGGCGCGAATAGAGGCGGCGGTCGGAAGACGGGGCGCGGTCGTTAGCGTGCGCGGCGATGCTGGGCATGACTCCTGTGGCTTCCTTATGTTGCGGGAGGGGGGCCGCAACGATCCGCAAGCACTGACGATTGTACGCCCTGGCGGATGTTGCATCAAGGTAACGACGGCTCGCGCGAAAGCGTTTGCCTTTCAGACTCCCGGCAAAACAGTACGCGCGACACGGCTTTTGTCACCGCTCCCGGGTGTTTGCGCGACATCCGGCGAAGCCGCGGGGAGTTCGATCTGATATCGACCAGTCTGATCGAATAACACAAATCCGAGGAGGCCCGCCAGGTCGCCCGCCACTAGCTGGTTGAACTCGCGATCGGCGGCGGTGTCTCCCGGCGCAGGCCAGTTGAATGAATGAGTGATCTCAAGGGTGATGCGCGTCCGATTCCTTGCCGGGACAAACGCAGTCGAGTCCAAGCCGACACGCTCGTCGGAACTGAGGGTGCCGCCGGGCTTCAGCCGGTCCATGAGGATGATGTTCGGTCCCTTGACGAGCCGGTAGTCTGTGTCGGTCTTGTTGTCGAGGTCATAGAGGAAGGCTACGGCCGCATGTGTGGGATCGATTTCCCGCACGCGGATTCCCGCGCAGGTGGCTTCGATCGCGCTGGAGTTCCAGGAACCCGCTCGTGTTGCCGAGGATCTCGTGCTTGCGAATCTTCCGAGGATGAAGATCAGCAAAAGGAGGATCGCACAAGCGATGAGGCCCATCGGGCCGAGTTCTTTCCATCTGGCCATCGACGCTGAATCTATCACACCCGCGCAGCTTTGCGCGCTGACCCGGATCGCCGAGGCCGTACAGAAAGCGAAATGGTCGGTGAAATTCGAATGGTATGAACTGGCGAGCGGCGGTTTCGACGGCACGTACGTGCTGGCTCTGCCGCGTGCAAGCTGGGCCGATTTCGAGGAAAATCCGAGCGCGAAGCCGTTCCGCGAGATGCTCAAGGACGCCTTCGGGCAAGCGGAAGCGGATTCGATCGTGGCCAGAATCGATGGCTCGGCCGAAAGCGAGTACAGCGAGATTATCCAGTTCCGGCCGGATCTGAGCTACACGCCCGCCAAGTAACACCAGCTGCCGCGGGCTTCCGCACGAAAGCCTGCGGCGCAGCTTCAACCATCACAGGTCGGCCCGCGAACCCCATGCTTCCGCGTGCGGCGCGCCCGACCGTGTTGTAAGCTAAGGCCATGAGCGAAAAAATCAGAAAGAGCGATGCGGAATGGCGTTCGAAGCTGACCGACGAGCAATACCACGTCACGCGCCGGAAGGGAACCGAGCCGCCGGGCACGGGAGAGTACGAGGATACCGAAACCCCGGGAACCTACGTGTGCGTGTGCTGCGGGCAGCCGCTGTTCAGCTCCGATGCCAAATACCACTCAGGCTCCGGCTGGCCGAGCTACTGGCAGCCGATTTCGGCGGAGAACGTCGAGATGGAGCGCGACATCAGCCAAGGCATGGTGCGCACAGAAGTGACGTGCAGCCGTTGCGACGCCCATCTGGGACATGTCTTCGAAGACGGTCCGCAGCCGACCGGACTGCGATTCTGCATCAATTCCGCCGCGCTGCGCCTCGATCCCGATAAGTCCCGCAAATAGAACTAGTGATCCAGCAGGAAGACCTGTGGATGCGATCCACCAGGATCCGCCGAGATCGCGCGGCCGCTGGTCGGTGATACCACGTAGAAAATGACGTTGGTGGGGAAGCCCGTCAATGGGTTGGCTGTTATGATGCCGCGACCGTTTGAAACCAGACTGTTAATCTTTGCGACGACGGGCTGGGCGAGATGCGCCGGCGTTCCCGGCGGATCGACTTCGTTGATCGTCCCTGTCACATCTCCAATCCCGTCCCCATTCAACTGACCCAGCACGCTGGGAACCTGATTGTCTGCCGCGAAAGGCGCACTCAACGTGTACCCGCCCTGCACCGATGAATCGGCGAAGGGTCCGCCGGACTGCTGCTCGAGGAGCCCTGTCGTGACCGCAGCATCGCTCCCGAGCAGGAACCCCTGCCCCGGTCCGGTCAAGTAAGCGACCGCCGCGCGGGTGCCAAGATTTGTGAAAACTACGCGTCCACTTGATGCGATCGTGCATGTTCCGGATGGAAACGACGGCGCCGTGATCGCGCCTGCGTCGTTCTGATCGTAGCTGAGCGATAGCAACGTGCTGCCATCGCATGCCGGCGCGGCGAGCAGGCCCGCAAACACGCTGGCGTTGCTGCCATCAACGCCCGATCCGGATGCCACGCTGGCGCCCGCGAGGACGGTCTGGTTGAACGTGGTTGTCGGTTGCTGGAGAATCATTTCGCCGCTGAGGCGGGGAGGATTCGGGAACTGCGTGTCGGTGCTGTCGACTTCCACGAAAAATAGATCCGAAGGTGAAACGAAATAGAAGACGAAGGTCAGATTGATCTGTGACTGCATGGGCGGCTGGTAAACGAGAGTGGCCGCACCGCGATTGCTGTTCGTGCCGACGGAGAAGTTGCCGGAGAGTGACTGGGAGCTATAGGTTCCCGCATCGTTGATGTCGCTGTTAACGCCGCTCGAGCCGGGATTAATCAGTGTTTGGGAACCGTCGGCGTTGACCACGCCTGCCAGCGCTTCCTTCTTGCCGCTCGAATCTTGTCCCGAGAATTCAAAGGCATAGTCTCCGCTGAAGCTGGTGACTGCGAATCCCGATGCTGGCGTCTGAAGTGGCTTCAGTATTCCCTCGCCGTGCGTTCCCTTTTTGTCGGTGTTCGTTCCGGTCGCGTTGTCCTCGAAAAACCGGGCGTTGCCGCTCGAGTCGAGCACGAGCTGATAGTCGATGATCAGCTGGACGTTTTGAG
>Ga0187872_10001936_pt1 | contig 19569 bp, 15 predicted proteins | sample June2016WEW_16_4_FD_132973 | JGI IMG/M metagenome (GOLD analysis project Ga0187872, IMG submission 132973) | Peatland microbial communities from SPRUCE experiment site at the Marcell Experimental Forest, Minnesota, USA - June2016WEW_16_40 | ecosystem: Environmental > Terrestrial > Soil >...
GACAGGGATTGACTCCGGAAAAGTAGCGCATTCCGGTCGGGAACCGCCAAACGGGGAGCGGCGGGCTGGTCGCCCCTCGTCTTCGTTGGTTCAACAAGAATACTGAGCGACAAACATCTGTTTTTAGCTCGCCGGAATCGGGATCGTAAGTACCTTTAGATGCGTGCCCTTTTACGGCACTGGGCACGGGGGTTTTTAGCTCACCTGCTGGAACGGAGTGCGGACGGTACCGTATCCGAGGTTCTCGCCGCAAACAGGGTTTGCAGCGTTTCCCTGTTTTCTTGTTTCCGATCTTTCCCAGTCGACCACCCCGTTTTTCGGGTTGCGGTTGCTCATTTTAGTCGCGCAGGAACGCGGCAGGTGTCTTTGGCGAAACAGGCCCAGAGGCCGTTTTGAAACTACAGGTCGATATGCAGACGCAGAGACGGTACCAAGATAGGTCCTCGATCCCGGTTGTAGCCGGGATTGTTGATGTGCTGCAGGTCGAACGAAGCAAAGATGCCGCGCCAGAAGTGCGCCATGTAGTAATACTCGACGATGGTTTCGCGTCCATAGTTCAGGTTGCCGTCTCCCAGCAGGAAGCCCAGCCCGCCCAGCCGCAAATACTCCTGGTGATCTTTCGAGATGCCGTTGCTGACATATGCCAAGCCTGTCTTGTCCGAGGGGCGTTTCCAGCTTCGGCCGGCATAGTCGGCGGCCAACTCGACGGTGCTGTCGACCTCGGTATAGGCGAACGACTCGTGCTGTCCCTCGTTCCATCCCCAGCGGGCGCCTAGGCGCAGGTCGCGGGTCAATTCCTGCTCGGCATTCAAGCCGAACCCGTACTTAATGGTCCCTTGCTGGCGAGTCTTCTCGATATTCGGTGTCGGATCGATTCCCTGCAGGAAGCGATCAATCGATTCGCGGTAGTCGCCCATGTTGCCGTGATTGACGTAAGAGAGCGCCCGGAAGATGGTTTTGCGGTCCTTCAGCAACCTGGGGCGAAGCTCAAATTCCATGTTCTCCGCCCGCGCCCGCGCCAGGTCGGCGTCGAGCTGGTCGCCGTTGGCAACCTTGGGCATCAGCATCTCGCCGAAACGCATTCCCCAGTTCCTGTCTTCGTAGTCGAGGATCGCGCCATAAGTGTAGCCGCGGGTGTTGGCCGCGTAATCGAAGGCTCCGTTGTTGTCCACCGTCCAGTTCATAAACTGAAGATGGCTGTCGCTTGCCACCGAGTTCAGGTCGAAGTAATCGGCCGTGCTGAACTTGCCGATGCGGAACTCCAGCCGGCGTGCCGGCAACTTCGTAAACAGCGAAAGCGGGTTTCTTTCGGCGGCAATGGATTCGCGGCTCAAGGCGAAGATGTGGTGGTACATGACGCGGGCCATGTAAGGATTGGTGCTCAAGGGCGATCCTTCGCCGGGGATACGAACCGCATCGAGATCCGTAAATCCCGCCAGTCCAAGCGCGTTGCTTAAGGCTGACCCGCCCGACTCCTCCAGATCAAACAGGAGTTCGTCCCTCGGCGTGATTTGCAGACCCGTGTAAAGCGTCAGCACGCGCGTCAAGCCGGTTTCCCCGGTATTCTGAAAGCTGTTGGTGCCGCTGTAATTTGCCGGAAACCCCGGATGGGATTGGAAGATGAAGTTCATCTGCCCGGAAACCCAGAAGCGGCTCGTCTCGGAATGAGGTAACATCGTAACGGGTGGATTTTTTTCGGGGTTCTGTTCGGCAGACTCGTCCGACTGTGCGACCTGCGCAAGCGTGGTCGAGCACAGTAGTGCGAGGAGCACGAGCGTAACCGGCAGGTGGAACACTAACCAGTGAAAATTAACGTACTTGAAGAGCGGATGGGCTTGAGAGATAACGTTTGCCCGCCTAGTGACCCAAAAGCGTCCGCCGCGCAGATGTGAAAAGATGCTGTTTGCTCCAGCCTCTGCCGTTGAGACTTCACTTCCCTTAAAGTCCTCGATCCCCTCCTGAGTCTGAGGAAGAATTTCTCTCCGAGGGACCAGGAAGGGGAATGCAGCTGACATGGCAATGGTCGAAATTCTGATCTTCGTTATCATCGAACCCCTCCTGGGTCTCTCGCTGTGTTGCCATTGGCCATGCACATACACCTCAAGCGCAGTTGTTGCCGTGCGTTGTGCTGTAGCCAAAAGTGAGCGGGACTGGAAGCGGCTCTTAAAGAAGGCGGAAGCGCAGAGGGATCTCTTTCGTCCGCTGGCTTGAGCAGTCCCGTTCCGTTTCAGCCCAGGCTTGTCGTCTTCGCTTATTAGCTCCATAGTCAGTTGCACCTGTACCGGGAAACCACTAGCTTCCTGTCTTCTGATGTGTCTTCTACCCACTGAACCCGGAGAATCCTGCGGCCATGAGCGTCTGTGGTTTTCACCCATTCCATCCGGAGGGGAGTGGGCTTTGTCGGATGTTCGCTGATTTCGCGAACCATTACCTGGATGTGAGGCCGAATGAGACCAATCGTCTCCAGCAGGTTGTAAGCAATTGCGGTCATCGTTGCCATTTCTCTTTCCACCTTCCTGCACCGCCGGACGCAAGACCTGCGACGCCGTAATTGGCTCCATCGGTGGAAAGGTTCACGCAATCAGCTCACGATCACGTCCTTTTCTGCCCGAAGAGCCCTGTCAAAGTACTCGGGGGTTGCGACTCTTGCTCTTTCATCGTTAATCCTCGAACTACAATCGCTCAGTGCTTGCCGAAGACTCCTGCAAGATCCATCACGTGGTAGAACACGAGTAGAACCATCAGCGCAAGATAGCCGCGCAGTGCAATCAGCGAGACTTTCACACTGGTGGTCATAGGCATCGGGCCCAGGGTCGAAGTGTCGACCTTTTCTTCCTCAACATCATCGAGCGGATGCACGACAAAGTAGTGGTTCTCAGGCACCTCGGTCATATTCAGATTCATCGTTGCTGGCATGAAGTTCATGCTTTTCCCTCCTTACAAACCTCAAGCTGACGGAAACAGGTTAGGAGCGACCACCTGGGCCGCCAGGATCAGAGAGAGAGCAAAGAGGACGACGATGATCGTCCAGTTCACCCAGTTGTTCCACGGTTTGTTGACATACTTCTCGCCCAGTAATTCCTTGTCGTTCAGCAACAACTGCAGGAAGATGATGGCCGAGGGCAGGATGATCCCGGCCAGCACCTGCACGCCGAGAATGATCAACTGCAACGGAGCTCGCGGAATAAGCACGATGGCTGCAGCCGCGGCGACGCAAGCGATATAGGTCGCATAGAAGCCCTTCGCCTTCTTCACGGGCATCTGCAGGCTGTGCGGCCATCCCCTCACTTCACCGTAAGCCCAGGCGCTAGAAAGCGAAATCGCAGTCGTGCCGAGAACAGCGGCGTTGATCATCAGCAGCAGAATGCCGAGGCGAATGACCTCACCGACAAACGGACGCAGATCGTTGGCCATCTGCGCCGGATCGGCGAAGTTGATGCCATGCACCAGCGCCGCAGTGCCAGCGATCATCATGCAAGCCGCCACAACGATCGTGAAGACCGCACCCAGGAATGTATCCAGCCTCGCCCACGTCAAGTCCGCGAAGCGCAAGCGCTTGTCGGCAATGCAGCTTTGCTGGAAGAACAGTTGCCACGGGGCAATCGTGGTTCCGACGATGGCGATCACCAGGAACATGAGACTGGAGGTAATGCCGCCCACGGGAACGCCAGGCACCAGCGTGTCGTGCACAAGCCCGCCTAAACCAGGACGGAGGCGAAATGCGATGACCAGCCATGCAAAGTCAAGAAGACAGAGGAAGACCGTGATGCGCTCCCACCGGAGATAGCTCCCGGTCAGCACCATCAGGGTCAGTCCAACGGCCGCAACGGGAACGCCAAGATAAGGCGAAATCCCCATGTGGCTGACGGCCAGAGCAATGGCGGCGAACTCGGTCACGAGCGTCAGGAAATTTACCGCCTCAAGATCGAACAGCGAGAACAGCCCCCACCACTTGCCGAAACGCTGGTAGATCATGGCGGCGTGGCCCTTGCCGGTCGCGATACCGAGACGGACTACCATCTCCTGAATGAAGTAACACGTCGGCAAAAGCAGCAGCAGCAGCCAAAGCAGCTTGGTCCCATACTGCGCTCCCGCCTGAACATACGTAGAGACGGCGCCCGCATCATTGTCCGCTTCCATTACGATGAGACCAGGGCCGAAGACCATCAGGAACGTCAATAGGTTACGCGCCCACTTCGAGCGTACAATCTTGCCGCGAACCACCGGCGCTTCGGTGGGCGTGCCGATCCCTGCGGTCGAGATTGCAATCACTTTCCCCTGCATCACTTACCTCCATTCCCTGCGTGCCGGTACACAAGACAAAGAATCTCTGCGGCGAGCGAGGCGGCAGGCGTACGCGCGAGCACTTCGTACCGCGGAGTATTGTTCAGAGCGTCATGGAGGGTGAGATCGTGCTAAGCACGAGCCTCGAACCTCGGCGTTCTTCAGTTGTCAGTCAGAAGAAGCGGAGGTGAGGCGATAGGCAGGACAAAAGCGTCTATCGGGTCACACGGCTTCTTCTACACTGGATTGCCACCGCTACTCGGAGGCCTATCATCTTGTTCGAATATGTCGTTCATACATCCTTGGGGTGCTTGGGTGAAAAGAAAGGACGGAAAACCTACTGCGAGGAAAACCCAGCGGAAGAACCGCGGAAGCTGCATGGAACAGCACTCCGCCGATCAGCTAACTTTCCCCACTCGTCCAAGTTTTAGCACCGCGCACCGTAAGAGGTCCGAAGACCTCAGCCACGTTAGGAAAACCCTTAATCCGGGAGTTCCTGTTCTACCGCTCAGGCAAACTTCTTTCGAAGTCGTCGGGCAGTGGCCTGTGTGTCGCGCAGGAGCCTCACCTACCGAGGAACCGTGCGTACTGTAACGTCTCGACAACCAACGTCCAAACCAATGTACCCATGCCGGTATCCGCTTGTCAAGGGACAATATATTCGAAAATAGCTTTTATTAAGCCAAGCTGCCGGTCTCAACGTTAATCGACTGAGGGGGTAGCCGTAGGGGTATACACTATCCTGCATGGCGCACACCCTAAATGACAAAGAGAAACTGATCTGGCGGGTCCGGCGCATCCGCGGACAAGTCGAAGCCGTGGAGCGCGCCCTTAACGGGGAACAGGATTGTTCCGATGTGCTTCAGTTGATCACCGCTGCCCGCGGCGCGATGAACAGCCTCATCGTCGAGGTTTTGGAAGGCCACATCCGCGAGCACGTGCTCGATCCCAAGCAAAAGCCCGACTCACAGCACGTGGCAGCAGCCGAGGAATTGATCGACGTGCTCCGCACTTACCTCAAGTGAGGGATTCAAAGCAAACAGATCATCGACAAGCATGGCGGGACCATCCGTATGCGTTCCAGCAGCAACGGAGCACGTCGTGGAACCGCGTTCTCCATTGTTCTTCCGATGGAGCCTACGGCAGCAGCGAGCAGCCAATCGGCAGGGGCTTGATAAATGCACGGCTCGGCACCGGGCTTCACAATAACCACATCGCGCTAATATTCAGAGGGCAGCAGGATCTTGGCGCTGCTCCCGGCGGCCTGCAGCACGCTGGACTTGCCCGCTGCCTGCCGCACCTTGCGCGGCAGCGGAAGGCTTCTGGGGGTGCTCGTCACTCATCAACTGATCCACGGCTAGTTTCCCCGAACATCTTCTTAGTGGGACGGGCTGCTCGGCTACGCCGTTTTTGCTTTCACCAGAATTCGTTTTGCCGCCGTTGTACCGAAAGCAATGGGGGGATGTCCCTTAACGTCGATCTGTATCGCCTGAGCCGCTGGGTGGCGCTGGCGGACCGTCACTGTGGCACCCGGAATGAGGCCATAGCGGTCGAGGAAGTGAAGAAAGTCCTTGTCTTGGTCGGCGCCCATGATACGAACGATATGCATAGTCCGATCCAGGGGACAGTCGGCCAAAGTGGTGGCCGGAGGTTTCGGCAATGTGCCACTGGCAGTAGGGATCGGATCGCCATGAGGGTCTACTTGCGGTCGACCGAGAAGCGCGTCAATCTTCTCAACAACCTTCTCGGACACGGCGTGCTCCAGTACTTCGGCTTCCGCGTGCACCTCTGACCAGTCCAACCCCAGCACCTTGGACAGAAACAATTCCAGTAGCCGATGGCGGCGCACTACTGATAAAGCCAAGCGCTCGCCACGGCGGGTCAGGCGTGCGCCAGTGCGAGGCTCGTAGACAGCCCAGCCGGAACGGGCGAGAGACTTGACCATGGTAGTAGCTGTGCCCGGAGTTACGCCTATAGCCGCAGCCAGTTCTCCTACGCGGACCAACTCGCCGCTAGCGGCCTGCTGTCCGTAATAAAGCTGCTTCAGATAATTCTCTGCGACGGCGGTTGGCATTGCATTCTCCACTTTTCGATTTGCCGAAGGTCGATGTTTGACCAAACTTCTTTACTAGCATGATAATAGGTTGAACGCATTAGGAGAAGTGGTGAAATCTATTTTGAATGGTCAAAATAATAGTAAGTTCTGAGCCGTTTTCCAGAGGGAAAAACGATGCGAGCCCACGGGACTAACGAGAACGCACCAGGTGCTGGTGGCAGCGCGGTGGCCGTCGAAGAGCGTGTCGGCCATTTGTCGCTCGAGGGACTGCACAGCTCGGTGCTGGTTCCCGATTCCGAAGGTGGCTTCTGGCGACAATGGCGGGCCTTCGCTGGCCCGGCGATCTTAGTAAGTGTCGGCTACATGGACCCAGGAAACTGGGGCACCGACCTGGCGGGCGGCTCGCAATACAAGTATGGGCTGCTCTGGGTTGTCGGCTTAGCCAGTTTGATGGCCATTTTTCTCCAAGTGGTCGCGGCTCGACTGGGCGTGGCCACAGGCAGGGATCTAGCCCAGTGTTGCCGAGACTGGTATCCACGTTGGACGCGGTGGCCCAACTGGGTGTGCATGGAAATCGCCATCGGCATGACCGACCTTGCCGAAGCGCTGGGCAGCGCCGTCGCGTTAAACCTATTGTTCCACATCCCAATGTCATGGGCCATCATCATCACAGCTTTCGATGTGTTGCTCTTGCTGGCTTTGCAAGGCTTTGGCATGAGATTGATCGAGGCGGTGGTCGCCATCTTCGTGCTGACGATCGGCGTCTCCTACGGAATTGAGATCTTCGGATTGGCGCAGACCCGACCCGACTTCCTGGAAATGGGGCAAGCCATGGTGCGGCCAAATTTCGGGCACGCCGGGATGCTCGTCGTTGCGATTGGCATCATTGGGGCGACGGTGATGCCCCACAATCTGTACCTCCACACGGCTCTCGTACAGTCGCGCCGCTTGCAGCAGGATGAGCCGTTTATTCGCCGTGCCATTCGCTTCAACACCATCGACACAACCGTGGCGTTGACCATAGCATTCTTCGTAAACGCGGCCATCTTGGTACTGGCGGCAACAGTCTTTTATGGCAAAACCAGCATCACGGTAGCGGGCGGCCAAGTGGTGACCTTCAGCGCGGACAGCGATTGGATTCGAGTCGCGCATCTGACCCTGGCGCCTCTGCTGGGGACAACGCTCGCGAGCACACTGTTCGCTGTGGCGCTGTTGGCAAGTGGACAAAGCAGCACAATTACTGGCACGCTCGCCGGGCAAGTGGTCATGGAAGGGTTCATGCATTGGCGAATCCGCCCATGGGTTCGGCGCTTGATTACACGAACTCTGGCCGTGATACCGGCGATCTTGATTATCAGCGTTCGCGGGAATGGCAGCGTGACCGATCTGGTCAACCTGAGCCAAGTCGTCCTCTGTCTCGTGTTGCCGTTTGCGATGTTCCCGCTGCTACATTTTGCCAGCTCGCGCAAGCGCATGGGGCAATGGCGGAGCGGATGGTTCTTGTCGATTGCCGGCTGGGGAAGCGCAATCCTCATCACGGCCATGGACATCTACAGCCTGCCGGATGCGTTGCGGCAGGCATGGGCGGTCATCGTCGGTCACTAGAGCATTCTCTTTATCAGTATCGAGTTAGCGCAGGAATGAAGTATGAACTCGTCCCCCGAACAACACGAACAGACCCTCCCTGCAGCGATATTTGCGGCTCAAGTCTCGACTCCTGACACGATCCGCCGGATTCATCGGATTCAAGTGATCACCATCATTTGGATGACCGTGGAAGCCGCCGTTTCCCAATTCGCAGCGTGGCAGGCACGCAGCCCGGCACTGGCTGCCTTTGGGGTTGATAGCGCCATTGAACTGATCTCCGCAGTTGTTGTCCTGTGGCGCTTTAGTACACCGGTGGCCCAAAGTCAGTTGGAGCGCCGTACGGCCCGGGTTGCGGGAGTACTGCTTCTGCTGCTGGCCGTATATGTGGCCTTGGTTTCAGCGATGACGCTGATGGGGTACAATGAGCCCCGGCCAAGCTATTTGGGAATCATCATTCTTGTCATCGCTGCCATCTTCATGCCGTGGCTGGCCAAACAAAAGCGAGAGCTCTCCGCGGCTACGAGCAGTGCTGCCCTCAGGGCTGATGCCGCTCAGTCAGGCTTATGCGCTTATCTCGCGCTGGTTGCTCTGGCGGGACTCATAGTCAATGCGATTTGGCATGTTACTTGGGCTGACCCGATCGCTGCATTGGCGGTCATACCACTCATCCTATGGGAAGCAAAGGAAGCAGTTCGCGGGAAGTCATGTGGCTGCTGTTAATGGGAATCTCCGAAATCGTTGGTTGTGATGTTGTGATGAGGACTTATGCATCTGATCACTGCTGCCGTGGTAAGTGCCTTGCTCGGCCGAAAACGGGGTGTTGGTCATCATCGGCTTCCGAGCTTTGCCGGGGTAATGGAGACAGCGCACGTTCTTCCAGGGCGGCTCCGCCTACGTGCACCCGTGCTAATCGGCCAACGCCGGGCGGCCGACCAGCTTCAGAAGAGCTTTGCCCGGTTGGACGGTATCCTCGCCGTGGAGGTCAACCCGTTATCCGGAAGTCTATTGATCCAGTTCGCGCCCGATCGCGTCAAGCCTGACATGCTGCTGGGTGCCGCGATTCGCCTGCTGGGATTGGAGAGAGAGATCCAGCGCCTGCCGCGCTCGCACATCGGAGAAGGAATCCGCCAAGCCGGCGACTCCCTGAACCGCGCGATCCACGAGCAAACTGGCGGATTGATCGACCTGTGGACATCGGTGGCCTTACTGCTGCTGGCGATGGGGGTTCGGCACGTCGCTGCGGGCAATGCGCAGCTAGGCTGGCAACGGCTGTGGTGGGCGTATCTGGCCATGTTCCCGCCAGCATTACGGGGCCGCCAATGAAACCCCAAGACATCGTCTTACAATTGCGGAGTTTGCTTTTACGTCCCCGGATCGTTCATCGCCTGCCCGGACGGTTGCGACTTTACCTCCCGGCGCTCAAGCAGATCAATCATGTGCAGCAGGAATGGGCTTTCGTATGGCGTGACCTGTTGGGCAGCCCGGCCGAAATTGAAACGGTTGAGGTGAATCTGACAACGGGAAGCCTATTGATCCGGTACCATGCGGACCAGCTTACAGAGGTGGAACTGCTCGCTTTCCTGCATGCCGTAAATCGTCTGGCCCTCCGGTACTGGGACCGACTTGCTGCGACTCCTCCGGCAAAGCTGCCCCATGTGTTGCGGCGGCTGGTCCGCGCTATCCGCGCCGGGACTCGTCACCGCCTGGTATTCGACGACAAATTTGAGATTCCCGAAGATGTTTGGGCTTAAACGCGACAAAGCGAAGGTTTGCCAAATCGTCCACGAACTTCCGGGGCGACTGCGCATCTACTGCCCCGGCCTCCGACACCTGCCCGACGAGGCCGGCGAGGTAGGCGAGCGGCTGGGTGCATTGCCTGCGGTCCGTTCAGCCCGCGTGAGTGCGATCACCGAAAACGTCCTGGTTCACTTCGACCCAGTAAAGGGCGGCTCCCAAGATATTCTCGCCGCCGCCCAGTCTACTCTCAACGAGCATTCCCTGGTCGTGTTCAAGGCGGAACGGACGCTGGCCGCGCAATCCACCGTGCAGGAACGGCGCCTGCAAGAGGCGTCCGTGGGAGAAATTCTGGCTCGCGTACTCGCCAGCGCCGCCACGTTGGGATTCAGCGCCCTGTCCACTCGCGAAGTGCCCGCCACTCTTCTTGGTCGCTTCATGACGATGCCCGCCTTGACGAGTCTCTCACTGGCCTGGCCAATCCTGCGCAGCGGTTTGCGCTCGCTCGTGCAAACCGGCCGGCCCAATGCCGATACCCTGAGTTCGACCGCCATTGCCGCGAGTCTGCTTTCCGGGCGCGATCGCGCTGCCCTAACGATCATCGGTCTGGCTGACTTGGCTGAGCTGCTCACCGTTTATACGATGGACCGTACGCGCCGTGCCATTCGCGATATGCTCGCCGTGGGCGAGGCGTACGTCTGGCGACTAGAGGAAGACGGCCGGGAGGTACAGATTCCAGTCGAGCAGGTGCGCGTCAGGGACCGTATCGTCGTGAAGACTGGCGAAAAGATCAGCGTAGACGGCGTGATCGAAGAGGGCGAGGCGGCCGTCGATCAAGCCTCCATCACCGGCGAGTTCATGCCTTTGCGCAAGCAGGAGGGCGACGCTGTTTTTGCAGGCACCGTGGTCAAGGCCGGCCACTTAACCGTTCGGGCGAAGAAGGTCGGCGACGACACGGCTGTGGCGCGAATTGTGCACTTGGTCGAGGAGGCGGCGCATCGGAAGGCGACGATTCAAGCCTTTGCCGACCGCTTCTCCGCCCGGTTCATCCCGGTGAACTTTGGCTTGGCTGGCATCGTCTACGCCGCTACACATAGGCCGGACCGCGCCCTGAACATGCTGATCATCGACTACTCATGCGGGGTGCGGCTTTCCACCGCGACCGCGCTGTCGGCTGCCATCGCCACCGCGGCCCGCAACGGCATCCTGATCAAAGGCAGCAACTATCTGGAGATGCTCGCCGAAGCCGATACCCTGGTCCTGGACAAGACCGGCACGGTAACAGAGGGCCGGCCGCAGGTAACTTCGGTCATCCCGGTGGCGTCCGGCATCGGGGAACGCGAGATGATCGAGTTGGCCGCGGCGGCCGAGGAAACGTCAACCCATCCCGTAGCAATTGCGTTTGTGGACAAGGCGCGCCGCAAGGGCTGGCCCATCCCGGTCCATGGGCCGACTCATGTTCGAGTTGGTCGCGGGGTGCAAACAACCGTCGCCGGAGTGCCGGTCTACGTGGGCAATGCGCCCTTCATGCTCGAACAGGGAATTGACCTCTCGCGAGGGGAGCAGGGCGCGCGGGAGGTAACGCGGCGCGGAGAGCAGGTCATCTATGTCGCCCGCGGGCATGTCCTTCTCGGAGTAATGGGTATTCACGACACTCTACGCGAGGACATGAAGAAGTCGCTGAATCGCCTGCGCATGCTGGGCATGGACGATATCGTTCTGCTCACGGGCGACATGGAGCAGCACGCGGAGCTTGTAGCCACCAAGATGGCGATGGACCGCTACCAAGCCCAGGTCTTGCCCGAGGGCAAATCGGACGTGGTGCTGGGGTTGCAGCAGAAGGGAAGGCGTGTGGTGATGGTCGGTGACGGGATCAATGACGCTGCCGCGCTGGCCTGTGCGGATGTGGGCATCGCCATGGGAGGCATGCGGACAGACATCGCGATGGAGGCCGCGGACATTACGATTACCAGCGACGACCCCCTCATGATTCCTGCTGCCATCCGCCTCTCGCAGAAGACGATGAACATCGTCAAGCAGAACTTTGCAACCGCAATCGGGGTGAACACGACGGCCCTGGTGCTGGCTTCGCTCGGCCGGATGCCGGTGGTCTGGGGCGCCGCCATCCATAACGCGACAACGGTGCTGGTCGTGTTGAACTCCCTGCGCCTGTTGCTGCACGACATGGAGCGAAGCCGATGAACCGTGACCAACAGCCTGCGGTTACGATTGAGCACGAACTTCCAGGCCGGCTGCGCCTTCGGCTGTCGCATGTCTTGAGGCAGCCTGAGCGTATGCGGCGCCTGGTAGCGGAGCACGCCGGCGTCGGCGAGGTTCAGTACACCGCGGTCAGTCGTTCCGTGCTGGTGCGATATGATTCGAAGCACATCTCGACCGAAGAGATCGTGATTCGCATCGCCACGGGGCTGTCCCTGGAACACGACAATGCAGCCATTCGGGTTCTGACACGCCCCCCAACACGCGAGCTGACGGATTCGGCATTCTATTCAGGAGTCGTACTGCTCGCCGCGCTTGCTTTGCGCCTCGTGGGCCGGTACCAGGCTACCAGCGCTACTCTAGATCGGATTGCCAGTTTCACTACGGCCGGGGCCGCTCTGCACCACGGGTGGACGGACTATCGACTGCGGGGTAATTTCGACCCGGAAGTGCTGACCGTAACCTATTTACTTACTGCACTGCTGGGCGGTAATGCATTGCCGGCGGCGATTTTCACGTGGGTCAGCACTTTCGGCCGACATCTGGTCCGACTGCCGGCCCAGGGGGTCGAGATCCGTCCCGCTCAGATCGGCCGAGACAGCAGGTCGCCACAGTTCGAGGTCGTGGTCGCTCCCGACCGTACCCCGCCGAATAAGGCAACGTTTTTCGGGATGATACCGACCATGCTATTCCAGGCGATCACGGGCGGGACGCCGGGACAGCATGTGAGTTTGATCGACGATATCCGGCGCGTAGCGAAGATGCACGACCAGGTTTTGGAGGGTGTCAGTGGTTTTCAGCGCGGCATCCCGTTGCGCATTCGAGGCGCAACCAGCGGCTTCGCCGAACAATGAAAGTGTTACAGACTAGAAAGGAGCATCAGATTCCATGCCAATCACTTCGCAGCATGTCACGGGGTTCGTCGTCGGGCTAGGGGTCGCTGCCGCAGGCTTCTATGTCTACAAAATGAATCAGAAGCAGGTGGACACCTGGCTGGAAAGCCAGGGGATCCATCTTCCCGGCGCCAGTGCGAGCGACTACAGTTCAATGACCCTTGAGGAACTCGTTCGCCAGAAGGAGACATTGGAAGACCTTATCGCCGAGCGCGAATACGCAGCCGAGCAGAAACCTGCGACCAAGAAGCCTCGCCGCAAGGGAGTACGGGCCGGCACGAAGACGCGGCCGCCCAAGGAGGCGGTTACCGCTTGATAGGCCGGGGTCCGGGTATGCCGTACTGTTGCAAGTGACGGACGGCCTGGTTTATATCGGTGGCAACCAACAAACTTCGCGACAGCGCTTCAGCAGTGAAGGGGCAATTCTAAGCTGCGGCTTGTTCCTCCGGTAGCCTGGGTTCCTGCGCGAAGTGCGCAAGAGAATCTGCACGAAGTGCGCTCCGCGGCACGCTTCCCGTTAAGTGTCGTAGGCGTGTGGATACCGGATGAATGGCGCGCGTCAGCGAGCACGGTCGGCGGCGATTGCGCGAATGGGAAAGCCAGGATGGGTTCAGTTCGTAGTTCGTCACAGTTTATTTGACTAATTCGAAGGAAGACAAACATATGGATAAAAAACTCACCACCGCAGCGGGGGCGCCTGTCCCCGAGAATCAGGAGCAAAACTTGTCAACCGAAAGCAAGTGCCCGGTAACGGGCGTCGCTCGCAGACACACGGCGGCTGGGGCCACGACGAATGCGGCCTGGTGGCCGAATCAGCTGAACCTGAGGATTCTCAACCAGAACTCTCCCCTGTCCGATCCCATGGGCGAGGAGTTCAATTATGCTGAAGAATTCAAGAGCCTCGACCTGGATGCCGTGATCAAGGATCTCCGTGCCTTGATGACGACCTCGCAGGACTGGTGGCCTGCGGACTTCGGCAACTATGGGCCGTTCTTCATTCGTATGGCGTGGCATAGCGCAGGCACCTATCGTATCTCCGATGGTCGCGGCGGCGCGGGCTCCGGAGCGCAGCGATTTGCACCCCTCAACAGCTGGCCGGACAACGTGCTCCTCGACAAGGCGCGCCGGTTGATCTGGCCGATCAAACAGAAGTATGGCCGGAAACTCTCCTGGGCCGACCTGATCGTTCTCTCCGGTACCGTCGCACTGGAGTCGATGGGATTGAAGACCATCGGTTTCGCCGGTGGACGCGAGGACATCTGGGAGCCAGACGAAAGCATTTACTGGGGATCTGAGGGCAAGTGGCTGGGCGACGAACGCTACAGCGGCGACCGTCAGCTTGAAAATCCTCTCGCCGCCGTTCAAATGGGCCTAATCTATGTGAATCCGGAGGGACCCAATGGCAAGCCGGATCCAGTGGCTGCGGCAGTGGACATTCGGGAGACGTTCGCTCGCATGGCTATGAATGACGAGGAGACAGTCGCCCTCATCGCTGGCGGACACACGTTCGGCAAAACCCACGGCGCTGCTGATCCGAACAAGTATGTCGGTCCAGAACCCGAGGGTGCTGGCATCGAGGAGCAAGGCCTGGGCTGGAAAAACAGTTTTGGCACGGGCAAAGGGGATGACACGATTGGCAGCGGCCTGGAAGTCATCTGGAGCACGACACCGACGAAGTGGAGCAACAACTTCTTCGAGAACTTGTTCGGCTACGAATGGGAGCTAACCAAGAGCCCGGCCGGTGCGTATCAGTGGCGACCGAAGAATGACGCAGGCGCCGGTACGGTGCCGGATCCCCACGATCCATCCAAGCGTCGCGCGCCATCCATGCTGACCACGGACCTCTCTTTGCGGTTCGACCCTGTTTACGAAAAGATTTCAAGGCGCTTCTACGAGAATCCGGATCAGCTCGCGGACGCTTTCGCCAAGGCTTGGTACAAACTGACGCACCGCGACATGGGGCCTATCTCGCGGTATCTTGGTCCGCTTGTTCCGAAGGAGCCGTTACTGTGGCAGGATCCCATTCCCGCAGTGGATCATAAATTGATCGAGGAGCAGGACATTGCTGCCCTGAAGTCCAAGATACTGGCCTTCGGACTGTCGATCTCCCAACTGGTCACGACGGCCTGGGCGTCGGCTGTCACGTTCCGCGGCAGCGACAAGCGCGGCGGGGCTAACGGGGCGCGCATTCGCCTTGCGCCGCAAAAGGATTGGGAGGTCAACCAACCGGCCGAGCTGGCGAAGGTTCTTCGGACGCTGGAGGCGATCCAGAAGGATTTCAACGGCGCGCAGTCCGGTGGGAAGAAGGTCTCGCTTGCTGACCTGATCGTTCTGGGCGGCTGCGCAGCCGTCGAGGCAGCTGCGAAGAAGGCCGGCAACGACGTGAAGGTTCCCTTCACGCCGGGGCGCATGGACGCGTCGCCGGAGCAGACCGATGTGCATTCATTCGCTGTACTGGAGCCGACCGCAGACGGGTTCCGCAACTATCTCCGGAAGGGACACGAGGGATCGGCGGCTGAGCTGCTGGTGGATCGAGCGAACCTGCTGACGCTGACCGCTCCCGAGATGACGGTTCTTGTCGGTGGCATGCGCGTCCTGAACGCAAACGTCGGACAGTCCGAACACGGCGTCTTCACCAAGCGGCCGGAGACGTTGACCAATGATTTCTTTGTGAACCTGCTCGACATGAACACGAAGTGGCAGAAGTCCGCCACATCTGAAGGCGTGTTGGAGGGGCGCGATCGGGCGACGGGCGAAATCAAGTGGACGGGCACCGTTGTCGATCTCGTCTTCGGTTCCAACTCCCAGCTCCGAGCCCTCGCGGAAGTCTATGCGTGCAGCGACTCGAAGGAGGCGTTTGTGAAGGACTTCGTGGCTGCGTGGAACAAGGTGATGAACCTTGATCGCTTCGACCTTGCCTGATCTCAGCGGAAAAGAGAGCACCAGAGAAGACGACCTGCGTCGCGGCCGAAATGGGAGCGTGATGGCGCCGGCGTGCTGCTCATTGTTGGCCCTCTGGTGCCTTACCTGAAAGTTCGACGGCCAAGCGCTTACGGAGACGCTCGCTGAACCCCGCGGGCAATGTGAAGACACGCTCATCTGCGATCAGCACTACGACATTGTGAACGCTATCCACCAAGGCTGCGCAGTGGCGGCACTGAGCAAAGTGTGCCTCCAGAAGCCGGCGGGTACTGGGCGTATCGCCGGGCGATTGGGGAAATGCGCGGTACACTGGCTGGTGCTGGCGGAACGACCGAGACGGGGGGCAGTTCGCTGTCTGAAAATGCAACAACTTGCGTTTCCGGTACATCTTACTTCGCAATGCGTAATGCTGTAGCAGCGGCGATTCTGATTGCCTTGGTGGTGCCTGTCGGCCTGCCGCTGGCGATTCCCGCTCCGGAATCTACGTTGCCAGCCTGCTGCCGAAGAGACGGCCGGCATCACTGTGCAATGCTGCTTCAGTATGAGGCTTCAAGGTCAAAGCAGCAGGGCGGGACAAGGGCGGAAAGCACTCCTGAACCGTGCCCCTTCCGCTCCGCGCTGTTTGCGCCAAGTGCTCGGCACGGCACGGGAATTCCTTTGCACTCGATTCATTACGCCGGACTAGTCAGCCATCCGGCAGAGTTCGTTCAAGACACGCTTGCGGCACGCATCTCTGAAGCGCGCGTTCACTGGAAGCGCGGACCTCCCGCTCTCCTCGACTAAATCCCATAGTCAAAGCGAAACCATCGATTCCGGCACGAGAACCGCTCCCGGTCTATTGCCTGGCTAGATGGCTCGGCGGCATCGGCGATCGCCTGCTACTCATCGGTAAGGCCGGGCCACCAGCATCTCTGCGGTCGGTTCTTATGCCCGAATCGCATTGGAGTGCAGCGTCGGCGTTGGTAACGCCGGCTGTCTTCCGGCTGTCTTCTCGTAGCGGTTTGACAACCTGACTTTCGCGGGAGGAGTGATGTCCCATCTACGAAATCTTTTTCTCGTCGGCATACTTCTGTTGGCGGCCTCGGCGCATGGTACCGTTTTCGGTTCCATCCGAGGTGTCATACACGATCCGCAGCACCGACCGGTTGCCGACTCCTCGGTGAAACTCAAGTCGGCTACCTCCGACTGGACTCAGACGACGCAAACAGACCAGGATGGCATGTTTTCATTTACAGCGGTGCCGGTGGGCGATTACCTGGTGACGGTGACGAAGAGCGGCTTTGTGGACGATCAGCAAACGGTTACAGTGGTCTCCGGTGCCTCGCCGATCTTCCACTATCAACTTAAGATCGCTACGGTGAACCAGACCGTAACGGTCTCTGAAGAAGCACCGGAAAATGTGGCGAACGTCGAGAGTGTGACGCCAACCACGCTGGTGACGCGCGCGGATATCGCGGAGACGCCCGGCGCCGCCCGCACCAACGCCCTGCAAATGATCACCGATTACGTGCCGGGTGCCTACGTGACCCATGACATGTTGCATATGTTAGGAGGCCACCAGGTTGACTGGCTGATTGACGGCGTCCCCATACCCAACACAAATATCGCCGCCAATCTGGGCCCGGTGATTGACCCAAAGGACATTGATTATCTCGAGGTTCAAAGAGGCAGCTACGACGCCGCTTACGGAGACCGTACGTACGGAATCTTCAACGTGGTGCCGCGAACCGGCTTCGAGCGGAACAATGAGGCGGAACTCGTCACCAGTTTCGGGAACTGGTATCAAACCAACGATCAGCTCAATTTCGGAAGTCATACCGAGCGCTTCGCCTATTTCGCGAGCTTAAACGGAAATCGGAGCAATTACGGACTTCAGACCCCGATTGGGCAAATATTTCACGATGCGGAGAACGGCTATGGAGGATTTGCGTCCTTCATATTCAACCCCAATCCCAAGAACCAGTTTCGGCTGGTCACCTCGTTGCGGCAGGATTATTACCAGATTCCCTACGACCCTAATCCCAACTCAATTGGAAATCAGCAGTTGGTGACGGCGGGAGAGTCCCCCAGTTACGGCCTTCGTGATGGCGAGCATGAGCGCGATGGCTACGTCGTCTTCTCATGGATCCACACCTTCGATCCAACTACGCTGCTTACGGTTTCTCCCTTTTATCACTACAACAGCGCCAACTACCAAGGCGGCGCGAACGATTATCCCGTCATCTCAACCATGAATCAGATTGCCAATTACGGGGGCTTGCAGGCGACCCTTGGCAAAACCGTCTGGAGAAACGACGTTCAGGTCGGAGTGTACGGATTTGCTCAGCACCAGTACAACTTCTTCGATAACCAATTCACGGACGGCGGTCAAAACTTTCCCGCCTCTTCGGTTGCTGTAACTGGAGGGCTGGCGAGCGTATTCATCAGCGACAAGTTCAAAGTGACCTCGTGGTTGACCTTAATCGCCGGCCTTCGCCAAACACATTTTACGGCGGACATTGTAGAGAACGCGACGGACCCCCGCTTTGGCGTGGCCGTGAAAATTCCGCATCTGAACTGGGTTTTTCGCGCCTTCTACGGCGACTACTACCAAGCTCCGCCACTGGCGACGGCCACCGGCCCACTGCTCGGTTTAGCGAACAGCCAGAATTTCACTTTTGCTCCGCTGCGCGGCGAGCGCGATGAAGTACACCAGTTTGGCGTCACGATTCCTTTCCGCGGCTGGGCTCTTGACGCCGATACTTACCAAACACGGGCGAAGAATTGGCTGGATCATAACAATATCGGAGAATCAAATCTCTTCTGGCCGATCACGTGGGAGGGAGCCTTGATTCAGGGCTGGGAGCTCACACTGCGGTCCCCCCGCCTCTGGCATCGCGGCCAGTTTCACCTTGCCTATGCCAATCAAATCGCGCAGGCAACCTCACCCATCACCGGAGGCTTGATCTGCCCTAACGACGCGGAGACCCTGCCGGCACAAATGAGCGTCCATGAGGCGGTTGAACAGATGCGCTCGAAGCAATTTAGCGCATGGCCGGTGGTGGACGAAGAAAGCATTGTTGGTGTCTTAAGTCGAGCGACACTGGAAAGCGCTCTTGACGACGGCAGAGCAGAACGGAAGCTGATCGATCTTTTCGAAACGCTAGAATTTCCGCATGTCCACAAAGACCATGCCTTACATCAGGCGCTGGAACGTATGAGTAATGCCCATGTTGACGTTTTGCCAGTGGTCAACCGGGCAGACATCCATAAGCTGGAAGGCATCGTAACCCTGCGAGACGTGCTGGATTCGTACGGCGTGGACTCCAGCGGCTCAGCGTAAACGCCTGCCTTCAGCGCGCAGGCCTTTATGCGATAAACGTGGTTGCAGGATATTTACGCCAACACTCTACCCGAAAGAACTTTTGAATGCCGGTAATTGTCGATAACAGGCGTAGCTGTTGAAAAACTCGCTCGCGGGAATTGCGGCGAAAAACAATCGAAAAACGCGAACTTCTCACCAGCAATCAACAACGGCTCGGTCTGGCATAATTGTCTTCTGTGTTTTCGATGATTCAAACCTCAAACCAAGCTGCCATACGGAGAATCCAGCGGGTTCAAACAATCACCATCGCTTGGATGAGCGTCGAAGCTGCCTTATCGCTGTGGGCGGCGTGGACGGCCCGCAGTCCCGCTTTGGCTGCTTTTGGCGGGGATAGCGCTGTCGAACTATTGTCAGCGGTGGTTGTGCTGTGGCGGTTCCGCACCAATGCATCAGAAGGCGCAGAGCGGCGTGCGGCTCGGATTGCCGGTGGGTTGCTGTTTGCGTTGGCGGCGTATGTTGTTTTCGCTTCGACGATGTCCTTGCTTGGGTACAGCGAACCACAGACCAGCTAC
>Ga0187872_10001937_pt1 | contig 19569 bp, 16 predicted proteins | sample June2016WEW_16_4_FD_132973 | JGI IMG/M metagenome (GOLD analysis project Ga0187872, IMG submission 132973) | Peatland microbial communities from SPRUCE experiment site at the Marcell Experimental Forest, Minnesota, USA - June2016WEW_16_40 | ecosystem: Environmental > Terrestrial > Soil >...
ATGCGCCGGATTTCGAGCACACAGTTCTCGAGGGTCGCGGCCATCTTCTGGTGCATGTCTTGCGGATCGGTGCCCTCGACGAAATAAGGCATCCACCCATACCCCACAAAGAGACTTTCCAACTCGTCGTGGGAGATGCGGGAAAGCACGGTGGGATTGTTGATCTTATAGCCGTTGAGCTGCAGGATTGGCAGCACCGCGCCATCCCGGATCGGGTTCAAGAACTTGTCCGAATGCCAGGCGGCGGCCAGTGGACCGGTTTCGGATTCTCCATCTCCAACCACGACGGCCACCAGCAGGTCGGGATTGTCGTACGCGGCGCCGAAGGCATGAGAGACGCTATAGCCCAACTCGCCGCCCTCGTGAATCGAACCGGGAGTTTCCGGTGTGCAGTGACTGCCGATCCCACCGGGGAAAGAAAACTCCTTGAAGAACTCGCGCATTCCTACCTCATCCTCGCCCTTATTGGGGTAAACCTCCGAATAAGTGCCCTCGAGGTAGGCCGGGGCCAGCACGCCGGGCGCGCCGTGCCCCGGTCCGGCCATGAAGATCGTGTTCAGATCATACTTTTTGATCAGCCGGTTGAGATGGATGTAAATGAAGCTTAAACCTGGACTGGTACCCCAGTGCCCGAGCAACCGCTGCTTGATATGATCCAGTTTTAGCGGTTCGCGCAGCAGTGGATTAGCGCGCAGATAGATCATCCCCGCCGCCAGGTAATTGCACGCCCGCCAGTAGGCGTCCATCTTGCTGAGTTCATCCTTGGACAATACGGGTGACGGCGCCAGGCTTGTTTTGTCGCGCCGAGTCACTTTTCGATCGTCTATTACAATTGCGGTTTCTCTCGTATTCATGCTTTCTTTCTTACTGTTCGGATCATCGACCCGAACCGGTTGTTTTGGTGTTAAACGGTTTTGGTCGTTGCTGTTAATTGTCTCGGGGGGATATTCTCGGTTCCTCCTTCGGAACGAATCAGTCGCGTGGTCTCGCGCACAATCGTCAAATCTTCCCTGGTCGCAATGACCAGGATCCGCCCGGGGGCGCCATGACGAGCGACATCGGCATCGGGCTTGGAGCGCGCATTGGCGGTAGTATCGAGTTCCAACCCCAAATGGCCCAGGTTTTCGCAGATTAGCTCCCGGACTTGCGCGGAGTTCTCGCCCACTCCGGCGGTGAAGACCAATCCATCAACTCCGCCCAGGGTCGCGGCCATCGCTCCGATGGTTTGCACGAGACGGTGGATATAGACCTCCAAGGCCAGCCGAGCGTCAGCACTGTTCGGGGCTTCCTTCAGAATCTGGCGCATGTCCGAGGAAATCCCCGAGACGCCGAGCAGGCCCGATTCATGGTTCAATGCATAGTCGAGTTGTTCCACAGTGAGTCCTTTGCGTCGCAAGAGATAGAGCAGCACGCCCGGATCAAGACTTCCGCTGCGAGTACCCATGATGGCTCCTTCCATCGGCGTAAAGCCCATGGACGTATCCATACAAACGCCGTTGCGGACGGCTGAGACGGACGCGCCATTGCCCAAATGCGCAATGACGAGCCGGGACCCGCTGCGACCCAACATCTCAGCGGCCCGCCTGGCGCAGTAGGCGTGGCTTAACCCATGAAATCCGTACCGATGAATTCCCCACGCTGTCGTCCAGGCCCGCGGGAGGGCGTAGGTTTGCGCTGCCGCAGGCAGAGTGGTGTGGAAAGCGGTGTCGAATACGCCGATCTGTGGGACCCAAGGCAGAGCTTGCTCGATGGCCTGAATGCCTCGCAGGCTGGCCGGGTTGTGCAGCGGCGCCAGTTCGCTCAATTCGCTGATGGCGCACTTGACCTCGGGCGTAATCCTTACCGCCTCGGTGAACCGCTTGCCTCCGTGAACCACGCGGTGCCCGACCGCGTCAATGTCCTGGATGCCCTGCAAAGGGGCCGACGGTCCGGCCTGCAGATCCGCCAGAATGCGCGCAAGCGCGTCGGTATGCTCGTGCAGGTGCAGTTCCTCCCGAATCTCTGGCTGGCCGGGGCGCCGGAAAACCAGTCGTGTCGGCCGGGTCGTCCAATCAATGCTGCCCTCGGCCAGAGTCAGTTCCTGCTCCGCCTCAACAAGGCTGAATTTGAGGCTGCTGGAACCGGAGTTGCAAACGAGGATTTTCATGGATCATTTTCAGGAAGCGCCGTCATCCCACGTTGCAGTGAAGATGAAGACGTAACCGGCCAAAAACCAAAGCAGTATGAGCATCTGTTCCTCCGGGGTTATGAGATGCCTCTCTTGAAGGATGCGAGCCCCTCTAAAGGAAAGAGCCACGAACGCTTATGCTGGTTGGCTTTCGGGGCTCCGCGCCTCGCAAAGTCCGTCAGGCGGATGTCGTGGACGATGAAGGCGCAGCGCTCATCAACGGCACTGGCAAGGCGGATCAGCTTCTGGGCCTCGCGCCGCAGAATTTCCACACAGAGTATGGTCAGATCGCCTTCGTGAGTGTGTCCCCTGACTTCAGCCACGCGATAGTTCCCGGCGCGTAGGACTTGTGCCAACTCTGGTCCTTTGGGGGTGAGGAGAAACACCAGTTGCTTGCCAAAGGCCAGCCGTTGCTCGATGACCATTCCCAGGTAAGTCCCCGCCGCGAACCCCAGCCCGTAGGCCAGAGCATACACGGGCTGGTTCATGTTCAGCAAGACCTGGGCGACCGCGCAAATATAGACCACCGCCTCGAAGAACCCGAGAACTGCGGCGAACGCGCGCCGGCCTTGGATGACCGAGACCATGCGAATGGTGTCCAAGGAAACGTCTGTGATCCGGGCCAGGACGATAAGCCAGAACGTTACGAATACGGTAATGTTCATTCAGCAAACGAGGATTTTCATTTTCCGAAGAACCATGTCAGGCCGATCCACCCGATGACGTCGTTCAAACCAAGGTTCGGCTTGTCAATCCCTGCGCAGGACATGTGCATGTACTTGACTTCACCAGTCAGTGCGAGGTTGTCGCGCACAAACCAGTGCATACCCACGCCCGGTTGCAGGTTAAATTCGAATGTGCCGCCGAGGTCCGGATGCTTAATCCCGGTCGCCGTGACACCGGCGCCGGCATCAAGAAACGGAATCCAGCGTGTTCCAGTCGCAAAGTTGTAGCGCAAATGAGGCGTAAGTCCCACTAGCCACTCGCTGGACGGAGAGTACTGGGCGCCCCCAAATAGCTCTATTCGGTATTCGAAGTTGCCACGATACCAGTGGTTCTTACCGAGCACAGGCCCCCACATGTGGCCGTACGACAGGCTGGTCAGAGCCAGGTCGTGGGCTTGGGTACTCCCGAAGGCCGCCATCCCCACGCCAACGCCAGCCTCCACGCTGAACGTGTGGGTTGTGGAACGAAAGCCTTGCCCCACACCATCTTGCCAGATGCTCGCGGCAGGTTGCTGAAACTCGAGCGCAGGTCCAGAGGTGGAATTCTCGGCTGGTGCCAGTGACAGGAGTTCAGCGCTATGCGAGCATGCCAGTGTGGCCGCCCAAACGGTGAGCAAACACGATCCGAATTTGTATGATTGAGTCATAATTTGTCCTCCTCGCGATCAATCCTTTCGGACCATCGCGATTAGTAATCTTGATTGTTGATTGTCTTGTTTTGTCTTGTTAGTTCGTTCATGGTGACTGGGGTGTTCATTTACGGTTTCCTCTGTCGATTCATTCCAGTTGCGAGACTGAAAGGAGATTATCTCGGGCTCTCGCGCCGCTTTGGGGATAGGATAAGAAACGGGAGCGTGCAATTGCCGGGAAGAGAGCGCGGCCGGACGATCAACCGGCCGCGCTCCTACGCGCGAGCACATCAACCCATATCCCTGGAGCGAGGGCGACGGCAGGAAAATCTTCGTACGATGAACAGCATCGATGGGTCCGGGCATGGTTTTGAATTGCCTCGAACCGCGATGAACATTCACCTTCCTGAAACTGACTCCAATCGGAAGAGGTCTGTGGCGCGTTACCCGCCGCACACGAACTTCGAAGCTTTCGAATTCGAACGGAGTAATCGGCACGAATGACCGCTGTGGTTTCCTTGCGGCGCAAATCAGAGTCTTCATAGCGTTGGATCCCTTCAGTCAAGGGCATGGGCGAGGCGTTGGGATTCTACTCCCCGCGACAGGTGGTGCGCGGGCCAGGCATCAATGGGCGTAACATCGGGGCCGGGATTGAGTGTGAACCGCACGAGGTTTTTAAGATTCAGGATCGCGGTGCCACCCTGACGCATGCGGAAGTGGGCCGCGGCCGCGCAGAACAGCGTGCGCAAGCGCTGCAGCCGTTCCGCCGGCAATCCCACCTTGATTTTGGCTGCCAGAAATATTCGGGTTCCGCCGGTCATCTCCACTTCCACAAAGACCACGGCGAATTCGCCTGCCTGTTTGGGGCTCCGGCGACGCTCCAGCCGCGCCGGGTCGTTCAGGTGGCTTCGCTCCTGGAATTCGTCCTCGGCCAGCTCGACCATGTCCAAAATGTCGTCGGGATGTTTCCAGAGAGGGAGATCTTCGGAGATAAGGTCAACGCGGTTGACCCGCGAAGTGACGAAGGTCGTCAGGGAATAATCCCCGGCAATGGTAATGATGTTGGTGGCGAACACTTTTGTGGATTGAATGCCCTTCAATATCGAAGCTACCAGGGCCGGGGTGTCCTGAAAAAAAGTCTCGACCGAACCTGACTGAGTGTGAATTCGAATTTCCATGTTGTGCATTTTCTATTGTCGTTCTGCAAAGCCTGCGTTCATTCCCCCCGTAATGCGACGGACGGCTCCCAAGGTTCGCCAACATTCTTGCCCTACATTGGTGACGACCGCTCTGGCGCTTGAGACTCGGCTCTTGTTCATATTGTTGAACGCAATTCGCATACAAACCCCAGTTACGCAGCTAGCAGGCCAACTACTTCCCAAATGCAGAAAGTGCTGATTCTCACGTGGAAACGGCTTAGAAGCGACTCGCGGAGTAAACCTCGAAATTTGGAAGGTTCGAAAAAACAATCGTTCTTTGGCAGCTTATGAGAGGCCTCGCTTTGAAGGATGCGGACCCCCTAAAGGAAAGAGCCATGAACGCATCCGCTTGTTGGCTTTCGGGGCTCCGCGCTTCGCTAAATCCGCCAGGCGAATGTCATTGACGATGAAAACGCAGCGCTCATTTACGACACCAGCAAGGCGGATAAGCTTCTGTGCCTCGCGCCGTAGAATCTCCACGCAGAGTATCGTCAGATCACCGTCTCGGGTACGGTGAGGTTCATAGCAGCTTATGGTTTAGGTCGCGGGCCTTTGCGACCATGATCGATCCGCTGCTTGTGAGTGAGGCAGGACCCCGGCCAAGAGGGCGCGGCAAATACCACGCCAGTGGAAGGCGAAATGGATTGGGCGGTGCCGCAACCACGCCCGGGTCATACCGCCGAGGTGAGTTGCAATCTGCCGGAAGCAACCAAATCCGTCCGGCTTGCGAATCGGCCAGGTCGAAGTTTTCATACTCGTTCCGAAGTTTCTCAGGATTTCAAAAGCGAGAATTAGATTCAGTTCCTTGTGTCCATTCCTCCCCTAATGCGACGGAAAGCTTCCACGGTTCGCCAAAAGTCTTGCCCCCCACATTCGCGACGGCCACTCCAGCGCATCGGGCGCGGTTCTTGTTCGTATCATTGAATGCAACTCGCATCCAAACCCGCGTTACGCAGCTCGCACGCCAACTGCCTTCCCGAGGCAGGAAGTGCTGAGCTTCAATGGATAACGCCTTATAAGTGATTCGTAGGGTGAAGCTCGAGTTTTAGAAGGTTCGCAAAACAATTGTTCTTCGGAACTTAACAAAGAAATGGGCGTTCAGCCGTTTATCGCCCAGGGCACAGTAAAACGCATGCGAGGACCGTAGCGGACAAGATTTTTGGCGAAGGTTGGAACCTCCTTGGCGCATTACGGGAGGAATGGACACACGTTTTCGACCTTTGGAAACAAACGGCCTTTGGCCCGGACACGAGCCGGTCTCATGGCAGGTTGCCATGACCGAAGAACGCAACCGGCAGGCGACCGAAATCCACAACATGCTTGTCCCGGACCGCGCCGGAATTTTGCTGCACCTCGAAGCTGCCAAGGGTGCCACCGAAAGCAGGCCGCATGAACTTCTGCATTGTACGGGGAGTCGGAAGAACAATTGTTTGTTTTTCGAACCCTCGAAATTTCGAACGCCGTGCAACGAGGCGCTTCCACGCCATTATCCACTGAAGCTGAGCACTTTCTGCATTCCGGAGGCAGTTGGCACGGTTACTGCCAAACCCAGGTTTGTATGCGAACTGCATTCAACAAGATGAACCAAAATCGTGGCTCAAAGCTCAGAGCGCCCTTCGTCAATGGGCGGAGGAACTTCCAGGTGTTATGAAAACCTCTTTCAGGCCGAGTCTGGAAGCCGATGGGCCGAACACTCTGACAGGGTGCCCATTGCCCGCCCGTGATCGCGTGCTCAAGGTCGCCTGTGAACTGTTCGCAAACGGTGGCTTTCACGGAACGCACCTTCGGGGAATCTGCAAACGCGCTGGAACCAATGTGGCTGGGGTGTGTTATCACTTCCACAGCAAGGAGGGGCTTTATGAAGCAGTGAGTATGGAAGCCGGCCGGCGGCTTTCCGACCAGGGCGAGGGCTTCGCCGCCTACCGGCCTTTGCCGCCCGAACAGAGGCTGCTCCAGCTCGTTGAGTCGTTACTGAAGAGGCTCAGCGCGGGGCGCGCTTGGATTGCCAAGCTCCTGGCTCGCGAATTGGTGGACGCGGCTTGCGGAGCGCACAATTACGCGGCCTCCGGGCTGGAGCGGGATTTTATCCTGCTCCAAGCGGTGATGAGAGATTTGCTCGGCACGAAAGCCAACAGCGAAACCATCCGGCTTCATGCGCTGAGCGTGATCGGTGAGTGTGTTTCTTATTCTCTCGCTGCAGTGAACCCTCACCACCCCCTGGCACAACTGGCGGTAAGTTCGCCAACTCGGGCGTGTTTGGCGGGATTTCTTACGCAGCGTGTGCTGGGGGCTCTTCAACGGGAACGAGCGGAGCTGGAGGTCTCGAATTCATGAGAAGGCATCCACCCATCTCGGCGGAGGCGCCGTCGGTGAAGCAAACACGGAGACCAGGTTCGCCGATGAGATGGCCCGTGCAGCCTCGCGTCGCTCGTTGGCAGCAAGTGGGGTTCGTCCCGTTGATCACCCAAATGCGGGCGAGGGTCTCCGGAGGCGAATTGTTTCAAACTTCTAGTGGGAATTGCAGATGAAAAATCGAAGAATGCTTATGATCAATACTGTTAATGTAGGGCGCCGCTGGGCGCGCGTCGGTTGCACCGGTTTGACGTTGCTAGGCCAGGTCCTAGTGCTCGCTGGCTGCGGAAAACCGCCGGTCCGGCCACCCGAGAAGACGTTGGTGCGCACAGCCGTAGTTGAGGCGATGAACCATGTCCGGTCCGACGGCGAGGCTTCTTACCTCGCAGCCGTACGGTTCGACCACGAAACTGACTTGAGCTTCAAAGTGGGAGGCATTCTGGTCAGCATCGGGCCGGTGGCCGGCACAGACTGGGACGAGGGGACACCGGTGAAAGCCGGGACGGTCCTGGCAGAGTTGAAGCAGGCCGACTTCACGAATGCATTGAACTCGGCTCGCGCCAAGGCGGAACTGGCGGGCAAGACTGTTGAGCGTTTTCGCAAGCTGCGCACGACCGATGCCATTTCCCAGCAGGAGCTCGATGTTACTGAAGCGGACTGGCAAACAGCGCAGTCCCAACTGGACCAGGCCGAACAGAATCTTCGCGATTCGCGGCTGATGGCAGCCAAAGATGGGGTGGTGCTGATGCGCCATGTCAATTCGGGCGTCACCGTCAGCGCCGGCCAAAAGATGTTGCGCTTTGCCGATACCAGCCTGATGTCGGTTGAGTTGGGCTTGCCCGACCGGTTGATCGGCCAACTCACCCCGGGCAAGGAGGTGGACGTGGTGGTATCCGGGTTGGAGGGCCTGCCGCCGTTTCGAGGCCGCGTTTCGGAGGTGGGGGTGGCGGCCAGCGGCGAAGGGCGGTTGTTTCGAGTCGTGATTAAGGTGCCCAACCCGGACGGCCTGTTGCGTTCAGGCATGACGGCCCGCATTCACGTCGGAGACACGCCGGTGGCCAAACCGGGCACGGTCTGCGTTCCGCTCTCGGCGCTGGTGACCCTGGCTTCGGATGGCCGTTCGGCCGGAAGCGGCCCAGCGCAGTTGGGCGTCTTTGTGGTCCAGGACGGCAAGGCGGTGCAGCGAGCCGTGAAGACCGGCGATATTCTCAACAGCTCGATTCTTATTACCGAAGGGTTGCGGGCGGGCGAGCGGGTGGTGACCTCGGGAGCTAGTTTCCTGTATGACGGGGCGCCCATCGAAGTCGCCACCGACAGCCCGGCTGCGAAGTAATCCACGAAAGGTAGGATCTGATGTCAAAACCGATTGAAAATGAAGTTAAGTCCGGCGGCTTGGCCCAGTTCTGCGTCGAGCACCGGGAGGTAAGTTGGCTGGCGCTGATTGCGGTGCTGGTGTGGGGGGCCGTGGCTTATACCAAGCTAGGTCAGCAGGAGGATCCGACAATTCCCCAGCGAACGGCCATGCTGGTCACCGTGTTCCCGGGAGCGACGGCCTCGAAGGTGGAGGAACTGGTGTCCAAACCCATCGAACGCAAGATCAGTGAGCTCAAATCCATCGAGGAGATCAAGACCACGTCCCGGCCCGGCATCTCCACGATGACGATCAAGCAAATTCCCGCCCCCACGGCCACCATTGACCAGGAGTGGGACAAGGTGCGGGCCAAGATTGCCGAGGTGCAGTTGCCCGAGGGGGCGCGCCAGCCGTGGCTGAACACCGATTTCGGCAATACGATCACGCTGTTGTTTGGCCTGGTCAGTCCGCCGATCACCGATGCCGAGTGCGTCGCGCGCGCCAATCTGCTGCGGCAGCGCTTGGTCGAGCTCCGGCGGGGAGTGCCCGCGACGAATCATGCTGCTGTGGCGGCATTCTTGCCATCAATGGATGAGGGTTCTATGGAGGTGCTTCGCGGCCGCTTCGGGGTGGCGGTCCGCGCGGCCGGGCTGGCCAAAGAGGTGCGGACGACCCAAGGCCAATCGTTCATTCTGATTGACCTGGAAACGTCAGCTTCCCGGGCCGACCTGGAGCGCTTTCTCGCCAACTTCATCAGAACGTTCTTCGGCACCGACCGTGAATTATACCATCCCGATTTCACTAAGCCGATCCTGCTGATGGGCGACGAGGACCCGCTGCCCCAGATTCGCGCGACGGCTCCATCGCGCTATAGCTATCGCACGCTCGAATTGCTGGCGCGCGATTTTGAGGATGAGCTCAAGCAAGTCGCTAGCGTCGGCAAAGTCACCAAGGTCGCCATCGTGCAGGAAGCGGTGTATCTGCTGTTTTCGGATGCCAATCTGGCCGGCTACGGGTTGACCCCGGAGGTGGTGAAAGACTCGATTGCCGCCCGCAACGCGGTGATTCCCGGCGGCACGATGCGTACCGAGGGACGCAATTTCCCGGTTCAGCTCTCCGGCGAATACAAAACCGAGAAGGACATGCTCGGCACCGTGGTGGGCATGGGCAAAGGCGGCGCGCCGGTGTATCTGCGCGACATCTTTGACGTCCGCCGCATGTATGAGTCGCCCATTTCTTACAAGGTGGATATCCTCGGGGGCACGGGCAAGAGCGGGTCGCTGGACACGCGCCGGGCGGTGATGGTGGCCGTCGAGATGCGGGATGGGGAAATCATTCGCGATTTCAACCGGGACGCGATGAAGGTGGCCGAGGCCATGAAAGCCCGCATCCCGGAGGGCCTCGAATTCCGGGTGCTCTCCGACCAACCGACGGCCGTCGAGCATCGCATCCATCACTTCGTCAGATGTTTTGTGGAGGCGGTGGTGATCGTGATTATTGTGGGGTTGTTCCTGATGGATTGGCGTTCGGCGCTGGTGCTGGCCACGGCGATTCCGCTGACCGTCGCCATGACCTTGGTCGGCATGCAAATGCTGCACATTCCCTTGCAACAGATTTCCATCGCCGCGCTCATCATCGCCCTGGGCATGCTGGTGGATGTGCCGGTGGTGGCTTCCGACGGCATCAACCGCGAACTGCACTTGGGCGAGCCGCGCTTGCGCGCGGCCTGGCTGGGTCCGCTGCGCCTGCGGCACCCGATGGTCTTTGGCACACTCATCAACATCTTCGCCTTCCTGCCGTTGCTGTTGCTCAGCGGGGACAAGGGCGAGTTTATGAAGAGCCTGCCCACGGTGGTCACCTTGGCCCTGGCCGCCGCCTTCCTCGTCTCGATTACCTTCACGCCGCTCATCAGCTATTACGTCCTGCGTGGTCAGAAAGGGTTTGATGAAGGCGGCGAAGTCCGCTCGATGATTCCGTTCCGGTATGTGGACCAGGCGCTAGCCGCTGTCTTGCCGCACTATCGCGCCGCGCTGGAAGGGTCCCTCAAACGTCCCTGGCTGGTTCTGGGCGTGGGCTATGCAGTGCTGGCCCTCAGTTGCCTCCTTGTTCCGTTCCTGGGCGACCAGTTCTTCCCGCCGGCCGAGCGCAACCAACTCTTGGTGGATATCGAGGCGCCTTCAACCGATTCGCTGACCAGCTTGAGGGCGACGATGGACCAGGCGGTAGAACTGATCAAACGCCACCAGGAGGTCGCCAGCGCGGCGGTGTTTACGGGTGGCACCGCCCCCCGCTTTTACTACAACGTCGAACCCAAGGAACCGGCCAACTATCTGGCGCAGATTCTCATCAACACGCGCCACGCCGAGGACGTCGAGCCCTTGCTCGTCAAACTGCGCCAGGAGCTGGACCAATCCGTCCCCGGCGTGCGGTGCGTGGTCAAACAGCTCGAACAGGGACCGCCGGTCAAGGAACCGATCCAAATCCGTCTCAGCGGCGAGAACCTGGATAAACTGCGCCAATTGGCCGACCAGACCGCGGCCGAACTGCGCGCGGCCGGCGGCTACCATGTGTTCGATGACCTGGGCCTGCGCATGCCCAATATTGAAATCGCCATAGACCAGGACCGCGCCAATTCGCTGGGCTTGAACAATCAGCAAATCGGCGCGGTGGCCCAATCCTCCTTTACAGGGTTGAAACTGTCCGAATTGCGCGAGGGCGACCGGCTCATCCCGATTCTGGCTCGTGGCCGTATTGAGGAGCGCAGCGAGGCGGAAAAGATTCGCGGTCTTTATGCCCCAACCCCAGACGGGAAAGCCGTTCCCTTCGAGAGTTTCTCGACCATCAAAGTCCAGCCGGAGTTTGTCACCATCCCGCACTACAACCAGCTTCGCACCGTAACGGTCAAGTCCTATGCGCCCTTCGGGGAGTTGCCCTCACAGATCCTGGCCCGCGCCCGGCCGGGTCTGGCCAAGATTCACCTGGACCCGGGCTACGAAATGAAGTTTGCCGGTGAGGACGAGGAATTGCGCAAAAACCGAGCCGAAATGGGACTGGTGATGCAGATGTCTCTGGCGCTCATTTGCATGACTATGGTCATTCAATTCAAATCCGTCATCAAATCGGTGGTGGTCATGCTGACGGTGCCGCTGGGCATCATTGGCGCCGTGCTAGGACTGACGGTTACTAGCTCGCCCTTGGGATTCATGGCGCTGCTGGCGATGGTCAGCCTGGCCGGCGTCATGGTGAGCCACATTATCGTGCTCAGCGACTTCATCGAGCACGCTCGCGCCAAGGGCCTGCCCCTGGAAAAAGCGCTGGTCCAGGCCGGCCTGGCGCGCCTGCGGCCGGTGCTGGTGACTGTCCTCGCCACGGTCGGCGGGCTGGTTCCGCTGTTCTTGACCGGCGGGGCGCTCTGGCATCCGCTGACGGCGGTCCACATCTTTGGCCTGCTGCTGGCCACGGTGATGACCCTGCTCATGTTGCCGACACTCTACTACGTCTTCTGCGCCAAGCTGAAATTCATCAAATAACTACCACTTTATGCGTTCATTTCCTTTCAAACTGCCATTCTGGTCCGTCGTTGTGGTGACGCTAGCCGGCTGTGCCGTTGGCCCGAACTACAAGCGTCCCGCGGTGAATGCGCCGGTCGGCTTCCGCGATGCCACCAATCAAGTCTCAACCAACTCGTTCGCCGATTTGCCGTGGTGGAGCGTGTTCAAAGACCCGGTGCTCCAGGACTTGGTTCAAGTTGCCCTCACCAACAACTACGACCTGCGAATCACGCTCACGCGAGTAGATCAGGCCCGGGCGATTCAAGCACAGGCGCGCTCTCAGTTCCTGCCGCAAGTTGGCTACGGGGGTGAGGCCAACCGGGGCAAGAACGAGTATCTGGGCTTGCCCGTTCCTAATGGCGGTCAGACCATGAATAGTTACCTGGCAGGCTTCGGAGCGGTTTGGGAAATTGATCTCTGGGGTCGCGTCCGCCGGATGAACGAAGCCGCCCGCGCCAACTTCATGGCCACCCAGGAAGGCCGCCGGACTGTGATGATCTCACTCGTTAGTGGCGTTGCGCGGGCTTACTTTGAATTGCTGGAATTGGACGACCAACTTGCGATTGCCACTCGCACGCGGGATTCCTACGAACGGACGCTCAAACTTTTCTCCGACCAGCATGCCGGCGGCTTGGCATCGAAGCTTGAGGTTTCCCGCGCCGAACTCGCGCTGCGTACGGTCACGGCGACCGTCCCGGAAATCGAGCGCCAGATCGCGCTCAAGGAAAACGAAATCAACATGCTCCTCGGTCGCAACCCCGGCCCAATCGCCCGCACCTCGACCCTGCTGGCGGAGGAGATGCCGGTGGAAATCCCGGCCGGACTTCCCTCGACGTTGCTGGAGCGGCGGCCCGACGTTCGAGAGGCCGAGCAGCAAGTCCGCGCGGCCAACGCAGAAATCGGCGTGGCCATTGGCGACTTTTTCCCGCGCATCGGCCTGACGACCTTTTATGGCGGCACGAGCACCGACTTCGACAAACTGTTGAAAAGCGAGGCGAACATCTGGTCAGCCGCCGCCACCGCCGCCGGCCCGGTGTTTACCGGCGGCCGCTTGACCGGCCGTTACCGGCAAACGAAAGCCGCGTTCGAGCAAGCCAAGCTCAGTTACCAACAAACGGCCCTCGGCGCTTTCCGCGAAGTTTCCGATGCACTCATCTCGCATCGCCGATACGAGGACGAGCGCGTCGAGCAAAGCCAGGGCGTCGGCGCCGGACGCGAAGCGGTTGAGTTGGCGACGACGCGTTACAAAGAAGGCAAGGCCAGCTACTACGAAGTCCTCGAGGCGCAGCAGCAACTTTACCCTGCCGAGAACACCCTGTCGCGGATCGAAGCCGCGCGCCGGCTCACGATCGTGCAACTTTACAAAGCCTTGGGCGGCGGCTGGTCGCTCAAGGACTCCGAGTGGTCTGGAATGAGCACACGGCTATCATCCTCTCATAATGGCGGCAGTGGAGGGCAATGATGGTCTATGGACCTTTCGTCATTCGGCATTGCTCGCGCAGAGAACGGAGACCTCACGCCGGCGGGTGAGAAGTTCTGCGAAATCCTACGAAGGGTTGCGAAAGAGGCGATTAAGGCCAAGTTACCCACGCGCAAGCAGACTCACCCGGCCGCTTGAGTTTTCACATTTTCGAGCGCGAGTTCCCATCCCAGCAAGCCACAGCCGCGTCATGAAAACCACCGACAAGCTTTCTGAGCGAATTTGAGTTAGAATAATCCCGTGAAGATCGCCACCGACGGCTTTGTTTTGCATCTTTTCGCCATAGGCTTGGCCGGCGGTTTATACGGCCAAAGTTTTTCGGACATCACCCCTGCGGCGCCCAGTCCGGGAACGAACGACATTTTCCAACTGTCCACCAACGGGAGCCAGACCTGGCCTGATGGATTGAATTACTTCACTGACAACAGCGCACCCGCCGGGCAAACGTTCACCACCCGGAGCAACGCTATGAATCTCGTGTCGGTCGCCGTCAAAACAGCGGGGCTGAATTCTGGCAACGGTTACGGCACGCCCGCGAGCACGCCGACGTATTACCTGCGCATTTATTCGATGAGCGGCAACACGGCGACGTTGCTCAACACGTTCAGTGCGCCGAACCCCGGTTTCAACGACGGCGACTGGCTGCAATGGAGCGGGCTGATCGTGCCGTTGCCGGCGAACAAGACCTGCGCATTTTCGTTCGGCATCAAGCCATCCAGCGGCGGCTGGGCGGCGCTGGACGTAGCCACAAACGCTTACCCCGGCGGGGAAAGTGCGCTCGTCCCCATCAGCGGCGGCACGATCAGCACGGGCGGAAGCCACAGTTTTGACGCTGTTTTTGCTCTTGGCCTGCGCGCGACGAACTTGCCCGTCGCCACCGCACCGGTGGCTTCGACAAACGTGATTTACCTCGGTTCAACGGTGACTATCACGTCGTCCATCGCAGGAAGTGCGCCGTTGTCTTATCAATGGCGGACGGATGGCGGCAGCGGCCGCGCACTCACGGACCTTCCCGGCGCAACGAATTTATCTTTGACCAACACGCCGGCCCTCACGGGCACTTTCCAATACGCTTTGGTGGTGACAAATGGTTCCGGCAGCTTCACCAGTTCAGTCGCGACTGTAACCGTGCTGGCATTGCCCGGCACAGCCAACGTCACCGTCAACGTTTCGAGCAATCTCGCCGTCGTGCCGGCGACGGGCTATGGCCTCCACACGTCGGTTTACACCCTCACATTTGACGATCCGGCGTTGCCGGGCAAATTGAGTCAGGGCGGCGTGAGCATGTTGCGCTATCCCGGCGGCGGATATGCGGACGGATTTCACTGGTCGGTCTCGCGGCCCGAGCTAGGCTGGCCAAACGGTTACGGCATGACGCCATGGAGTGGTGATACCAATGCCTTTGGGTACATGGGGCCAAACACCGACTTCGCCAGTTTCATAAAACTCGTCACCAACGCGCAGTGCCAGGCGCTCATCACGGTGAATTTCGGGGGCGGGCAAAAATGGGATTCGTCCGCCCACACCAAGCTGACCGTCCCGACGACCAACGCCGAACCGCCCGAAGCTGCCGCGTGGGTCGCCTACGCCAACGCCAGCACGAACAATTACGGCACGGCAAACGACGTGACGCTCGGCACTGATTCGCAAGGCAACGACTGGAAAACCGCCGGGTATTGGGCGATGATGCGCGCCGCCACGCCGCTGGGCACGGACGACGGATATAATTTTCTTCGCATTGGTCGCACCGCCCCCATCGGTATTAAGTATTGGGAAATCGGCAATGAAACTTTCGGTACCGGTTATTACGATGCCGGCGGTGACAACGGCTATTGTTTGGACTACGCCGTGCCGTATCCTTACACGACTTATCCGCGTTACGGAAACACGAATCTTTCGCCTGCCGCCTACGGACGCGGCGTGAAAAGTTTCTCGCTACTGATGAAGAAGGTGGACCCGACCGTCAAGATTGGCGCAGTGATCACCACGCCGCCCGGCGATTACAGTTGGGACTACTACAACGGGCAGCATTGGACGCCGGAAACGCTCGCGCAATGCGCCACGGATATTGATTTCATGATTGCTCACTCGTATCTGTGGAACGGCAGCCTCGACGATGGCAGCCAAACGTTGCCGATACCGGGATCAATCTATCCCGCGATGGTGAACGGCACCAGTCCGCACACCGGCCAATACTCTGGCCCGTGGGATTATCTCACTCCCTATCGCTCGGATGGCACGAACGTCCAGCTTTTCATCACGGAATTCGGCTACACCGGCAGCCTCACCAATTCGATCAACGGCGAACCAATCACCGGCCCGGTCAATACGCTCTTTGCCGCCGACAGTTACGCGACGTGGCTCGAATTGGGCGTGGCCAACATAGATTTTCTTGAGATGTCCGTGGACTCGTTCCTCGGAACTGTGGCAACGCCAGGCGGCGTTTATTACGCGGTGCAACTCACGCACGCCATGGCCGGCTCCGGCGACCAACTCGTCAGCGCCGCGTCGGATGTGACGGCAATCCGCGCTCACGCCGCCGTGCAGCAAAGCGGAAAGATCGGCGTGCTGTTACTCAACGAAAACCGGACGAACAGCCTGACGGTGAACGTTTCGATTCCCAACGTGAACCTCGCCAGTTCCGCGAGCCAAATCCAGTTCGGCACAAACCATTTCAGCGGTGGGTCAACCGTTCCCATCGCCTTGCCGACGACCAACACGGTTTCCGTCTCCGGCAATTCATTGAGCGTCACGATCCCGCCTTACACGATGAGCGTGTTGACCATTCCGATCTTGAGCAACACGCCGCCCGTGCTCGCGGCCATCAGCAATCGCACGGTGAACGTCGGCCAGACGGTTGCCTTCACCGCCGGCGCCACGGATACGGACACACCGCTGCAGACGCTGACGTTCACGCTATTGGCCGGCCCCGCGAACGGGACTGTGAACACGAACAGCGGCGCGTTCAGCTTCCGCCCGCTCGTTACCCAGGCGAACTCGACCAACAATTTCACGCTGGAAGCTTCCGACAACGGCACGCCTAGCCTAAGCGCCACGCAAAGTTTTTCCGTGTCCGTCAATCCGCTTTCCTCTCCCGGCATCAACAACATTTCCGTCGCGGGCGGGAAATTCGGCTTCAGCGTCAGCGGCCAGGGCGGCCCGGATTACGCGATTGAGACTTCGACCAACCTTACGCAGTGGAGCAGCGTGTTCATCACAAATTCGCCCGTGCTGCCGTTCAACTGGGCGGACGCCGCGACCAATGCGGCGCAACGTTTCTACCGCATCAAACTCGGCCCTCCGCTGCCGTGAAAGCTGACGACCTTTTTTCTTTGTCGGCCTGGGGTGAACATGACCGACGAATCTTCGTCCGGGAGGCAATACTTCACCTTATGAGGCTGCAACCGGTGCTCGTCCAGAATTCTTTGCACGGTGGACTTGGCGGTGCGAGCCAAATTGTGATGGCCAGCGCTCTGCGCCTGTTGGCGCACGTGAGCCACCCGGGTCTTGCGCGTCCACAATTCAGCGGCATAACCAGTTCTTTGGGCTTGATGCAGGCCAGATGCACTACCCAAGCTTTGTCGCCACTGTTGGAGCTGAAGGCGCCGCTGGACTTGCTTAATCTCCGGATGGAAGAGTTCCGCGGCGGGGTTTTGGAGTTCGACCTGCCCATCACTGGCCAAGCGGCACCTCCGGCTCGACCGAATCCTCAAGCTGATTCGTCGGTTGCCAGCCCGGCTACTCATGGCAAGGCTCATGCTGCCTATTGGATTAGACGCGGATTGTGTGAACGGGGCTGAACGGGGCGAAATGGAAAAGAAGACAGCCCTTAAGGATTTCCAGTCTTCTGCTGCAGAGCGCTTTTCCAGCCGCTGGATTTGAACGGGAGGTTCAATTCCGAGACCGAAGTTGGATCCTCCCTTCAAGCAATTCGCCCGCCCAGTCAACATAGTTACCAATCCTGTCACAAATCAGGCCGTTCGCCTTTTCGAAAATGGTTCGGGGCGAAGTCTAGATCCAGCCACAGTCTTCTGATAAAGGATCAGAGGGCCAGACTACGGAAACATGCTCGACCGGTTCGAGCGTCGCGCCAGACTCCGGACCTGTGACCCACTTTTGTGATCTGGGAAGCAAGTGGGCAGCACCGCCGAGCTTGGAGATTTCGGAAGCTGGCGACATCGAGCCCTCGTTCAATCCGGCTTCTCGTTTGACCGGGAGCTCTGCTTTAATGGGCCAAAGTCCCTCGCGCCTGCCCCGATGACAAGCTGCTCCAATTCTTGGCGAACTTGTGGTTATGTGAACTTGCACCTCACGAATTGCCGCGCCCGCAGTCTGCTTCGCCGACTGGTGCATATCAATGCGATGTCCATATAACGACCTTCGCCTCCGATTACTCTGCAGGGATGAGTGTAGGTTCTGCTTTTGGCACAATTTGACCCAGTCCCGATTCGTTTTCGTTCGCTTTGGTGCGAGATTGCCATCAAACAGATTTGACAAAACGCGCTCATACCACGCAAATTAGCAGGATGAGAACGAAATCCGATCAGGTTTCGAATCCCTTCGCTCGCTCCATCTTGCAAATAAAGGGTTTTCTGAATACAAGGGGTAGAGTTACAACAAAAAGTTACAACAAGTTCAAAGCTGTCCAAGACCGTTCCTGCTTGTTCAAGAATGTCAGGACGCACGATTTGGACCGGTTGATGTGGTTTGATCGAGCGCCCTTGACGGAACGCCGCCAGGGACAGAAACAGTTGGCGGGGCTTTTGGCCATCGAACTGCCCGCCCAAGAATATGAACCGGTGCGGGAGCAGGACCAAGCCGAGTGTCGGCAGAGAATTAATCAGGCCCAAGGGGAACTGGAGCGTTTGGCGGGGATGCTGGCCCATAAGGGCTATCACCAGGCGGCGACCTACGTGGCCTCGGCGACCCACCGTCTGTTCAGCTATGTGCGGTTCTGGCTCCAGACCGGCGTGGCTGCCGCTCGGACGACCTCTTTGCTGGAGCGTTTGATGCGCGAGTTGGGGCGACGTCTAAAACGAATCGCCTTTGGCTGGTCTCAAGCTGGCGCGGCCAAGATGGCTCGCATCCTCATCAAGAAAATCTGCGACCCGCAGCAGTGGGCAGCCTACTGAAAAAAAACTAGGCATTACCGGAAAGGTCCGGATCCAGTCCCGGGGAGCCAAGGTCGTAACCCTCTAACCCCCCAATTCTGGGACGTTATCTGAGGATGAGATCTTTCTGTTTGCCAGACCAGTTCCAGGAACCATTGTCGGCGGGCTGGTTCTGGTTCTGCCACCGTTGCCGTTCCCGCCACGCTGACCATTGCCGTTGCCGTTTGTGGGCAGATACCCCATTGCCGAAAGTGCCGCCCAGCCAGTCCAGCCCTCCGCGACTCCAGCGTCTGCCAAGTCAACGGAGCCATTGCTGGAAGCCCGGCCCTCGTGGTGGCATTTTTTTCTGGTACCTGGTCTTTGCCTGGTTGTTGATCCCCTGGCTTATCGCGTGGTTCAAACGCCGCCAGACCTTGGTGCGTGTCTATGCGGACCGTGTGTCCCTCGAACGCGGTTTGCTCAAGAAGTGCTATCGTGAGTTTTTCATCAGCGACGTACGATCGATTGATATTGACCAGGGGATACTGGCCAAGTTGGTCGGCATCGGTAACCTGACGTTCTCCACCGCTGCCAGCATGGACGGTACCGAGTGCATTGAAGGCATTCCCAACCCGCAACGAGTTCGAGACTTGGTTGTCGCCCACAGGCAAGGGGTTTGAAGCTTTTGGTCGTCGTTTTGTGGATCGATCCAGCGACGCGGAAGGGGGACTTTCTGGACCAGTGGGTCTACAGTCGGCCTGTCCCTTGATGGCTCTGAACTACCGGCGCTCAGGCAGGTGCAGGAGGGCACGACGCCCTGGGTGATAATGCGCGTGCGGCAGCGGCCGTCGGGGGCGGTCTTTCTTGGCCTCTTGCGGGCCAAGATCAACTGCCCCTGTTCCGGACGGCCCCAATCGATGTTTTCGCGGAGGACTTCCTCAAAGAAGCAGCGCCCCTGGAGAGCGGGGTCCCAGACCTGGGTCAGGGAGAACTCGGCCTGGAGCACCGACCAATCGTAGCGGTAA
>Ga0187872_10001938_pt1 | contig 19561 bp, 13 predicted proteins | sample June2016WEW_16_4_FD_132973 | JGI IMG/M metagenome (GOLD analysis project Ga0187872, IMG submission 132973) | Peatland microbial communities from SPRUCE experiment site at the Marcell Experimental Forest, Minnesota, USA - June2016WEW_16_40 | ecosystem: Environmental > Terrestrial > Soil >...
CTAATCCTTTCCATGAACCTTGGTTCGCCAGCGAACTGCCGAGTATTCCCCCTCTCCCCTTCCGAAGGGGAGAGGGCCGGGGAGAGGGGTCCGTTTCTGCCTGGGGGTTCATGGTCCCAATGCGCGGGCAAAAGACCGTGGAGGCTAATCTTAATCCCGTAGCCGCCGACGTCCATCGGCGCCCATCAGATCAACAATCAACAATCAACAATCAAAAATCTCCCTCTGCGCCTCGTCTGCGCCTGGAACTAGTCCTCCATCGCCGTGTCAAGTGTGACCTCTTGCTCTTTGGCAGTGCGCCCTGTAGTGCGGGCTGGTCCACTATGCGGCGGCCAGTTTATCTCGGTCTGCTGCCGGTGCCCAAGGAGGGGGTCCACGACATCACGGCGCTCTATCTGGCCCGCTTTCGGGCGCCGGGGCCGAACGAACAGGTCTTCATCCGCTCCTGCCAGCAACGGCACGGCTGGCAAAGCGCTCCCCAGGACCACAGCGCCCTCGTCCCCCCCAAACCCGCGCCCCTCCCCCCGCCCGCCCCCAATGGCCAATTTCCAATCCTCAATTCTCAATTCTCAATTGGCCCGCGCCGTTCCCCATCTTCTATCCTCCATCCTCTTTGGTTGCGGCTCTGCCGCTCCGCAGTGCAATACCCGGGAATCGTGCACGTTGAGCAAGATTCCTTGTGCGCGCGCAAAAGCATACCCGAACGCGAGTCCTTCCATTCTCCATCCTCCATCCTCCATCTTCTTTGGTTGCTCCCTGCTCCCACCGGGGACACCCCGTCCACATGCCCCTTGCACAAGGGGAACCCGCTTTCCACGCGCTGCCGCAACTGCCGGCGTCCGTCGCCACTCCTGCTTGGCCTGCCACCGCCGCAAATCCCACTGCCGTGAGCTTTGGCGCGGCACTTAGCGCCACGGATAGACCCGAATTTCACGCATGACAGGCCTCTTCAACGAACGCCCCCCGGGGCGAAGGGAAGCGTTGTACTGCTGTCCATCCACCTCGCTCATTTTTGCGAGGATTTCTTGGGCGAGTGCAAAATGCTGGAAGCTGCGTGTTTTCGCCATCCTCTATCTTCCCTCCTCCATCCTCGCCGGTTGCGGCTCTGCCGCATTGTGTCCTTCGCCTGGCAAGTGTTGCTCTCAGCCGTAACGATGCCTTTGCAGCGGGGAGCGCCCGCACAATAGCACCACGCTCATACCACGCTCCTGCCACGACTCTATCACGCTCGATGTCCGCTGAGGCGGCCGGGGGCGCAGGCGTGAAGTGCATAGCCTCATCCACCGAAAATAGCGAAACACCCGGCACTGTTTGGTGGGGTTCTTGCGAAACCTTTGCAAAAGTTACCGAATCCTCGCGCGCCTTTACCCAAGCCAAATGCCAACACGCGAACGCTCCGCCCTCACAAGTGCCTGGTCGTGATCGGCATTGATCCCAGCATTGCGCCCCGGCTGCCCTCGCAACACTGGGGCCAATGCCGTCACCACCAGGACTATTTACGCGCGCTCATTGACGACACTCCGCAGCCCGGCGCGGGGACCCCTCTCCCGTGTCGTCACTTGGAAAAATGCGCCGCCCTGCGGGGCGTGACGACGGCTCGCTCAACCAGGGAAATCATTTTTGACGCCAAATCAGCCTTTTCCGCCAGTTGCTCCTGGGTCGGCCCTTTGGAGTTCCGCTGTCGCCTCACGGCTTCCCCGAAAAGTCCGGCGAAATCTTCAGAAAACATCCCGTAAATCTGCCCAGCGTGGAGGCATTATTTACAGCTACAGTTTTTCCATGTTTTTAGGCTTGCAAGACGTTCAGAAATCTGCATGAATGAGCATCATTGGCAATAATTGAGCACAAAGGAACAACGAAGAAATGAGATATTGTTATGAAATCAATTAAGCAGGTGCACGGGCTTTGCGCAATCGTTCTAACTTAAGGAGTGCAGTCGTTGTAAATCTATTCTTATGAACGCACGATATTTTCTTTGGCGAGCTGCCTCATCCTCGGGATGGTTCGCACTCGGACGAAAAACTCACCTCACGAAACGCTTGACCGCGTTGCTTGCCGTGCTCTGGACCGCGGCGGCGGTCGGACAAATCACGATGCCTTTGCCCGGTCGAACCCTGGTCAAGTTGCTGCCTGATTATTCCCGTGCCATCGTTTATGCTCTGAATCAGGGCAATGGTTCTGTGGCGGGAACACTCCTGGCGCTCAATTCCACCAACGGAGCAATCATCAGTGAAATCTCCCTCGACCTGAACCCCACGGACATGTCCATGACACCCGCTGGCGACGCCCTCTACGTTATTAATGCCGGGAGCCGGACCATTTCGAAGGTGGATTTGACCAGTTTTAGCGTCTTCGCTGACAAAGCGATCTCCACGCCCAATACCTACAGCCTGTCCAATCCCCTGTACGTGGCTGCGGGACAATCAAATCTTATTTATTTCACGGACGGGGCCTGGGGCCCGGAGATCTATTCTCTCGATTATGACACCGGGACGAACATGCTGGTTTTGGACACCGGAGGCAACGAGTCTATCGGCGCTGGCGGCATGGTATTGAACACCGCTGGCAATATTCTCTATATCTGGCAACAATATGGATGGAGTGCCGGCTACGCCGACTCGGCCATAGCAAGCCTCGCTGTGGGAACCAATTCCTTGACAACGACCGCAACCGGCCCGTCGCAAAGCCGCGACCCGCTGAACACACCGATTCTACTCGATGGTGCCCAGCAGCGGGTCTTTAACAAGGTGCAAATGGTGGCGGCAACCAACGTTACCGTCCTGCTGGCTCAATTTTCAGACAATATTTACGCAATTTCACTTGATGGCTCCGTCGCGTTCGGACCCACGGAAGTTTACAATACCCTGAATGGCACGATTCTCACAAACCTGCCATTTTCGGCTACGGTTCAAAGTTTGTCCGGCGACCAGACGAAACTGTTCCGTTACAATGCCTCGGCCACCAACCTCGTCATTTATGACATGAGCACCATCGCGCCCGTGAGTGGACCCAGTCTGGTGCCAACACCAGCCAATGGTTCGGTCGTCAGCCTGCCATTGACGAATCTGAGCTGGACCGTCTCACCGTTTGCGCTGGCGTATGATGTCTATTATGGCACCAATCAGGCCCAGGTGGCAGCCGCAACCGCGGCCTCCGCCCAATATTTGGGGCGCGTGACTGCGCTGGAAATGCCGTTCTCCCAGGCGCTTAATCCGGGAAGCAATTATTACTGGCGTGTGGATGTGGTGGGTTTTAGCACCACCAACACGGGCACCGTTTGGTCGTTCACTGCTTCCACTTTGTCCATCAACCCTTCCCAGATCACCTACAGCGCCATCGCCGGTTACAACCCTCCCGCCATGACATTGAGCCTGACCAGCGCGGTTCCCGTTGGCTGGACGGCCGCGGTGACAGGGTCGAAATGGCTGGCGCTCAACCCGGCAGCCGGAACTTCGCCGACGAACGTCGTTATCACGTACAATACCGTCGCCCTTCTGTCCGGACAGTACACCAACAACATCGAATTTACCGTGGGGGCGTTAAAGCTGGAAGTGCCAGTTACGTTGAACATCACACCGCTCAACATTGTCAAAATGACCGCAGATCGCCAGCGGCCTTATATCTACGCCTTGCAGCCGCCTCCGCTTTCGGGACAGGACGGCTTGTTGCTTTTCATCAACAGCATCACCGGGAACATTGACAAAACACTGACTATTGGCATCAACCCAGTGGACCTCAGCATTAATTACGGCGAGGGAAATCTGTATATAGCCAGTTGGGGTGAAACCTGGACTTACGTCGTGAATTTGAAGACCCAAACCCTCCTCCCCTCGTTGAACCTCGGCACCGATATTTACAAGATTAACGCAGGCAGGGCGGGAAGAGTGGTCACCGAGGGGGAAGACCAATGGATCGCGGTGAATGTCGTTGATACTGTCGGAGGGACAAATATCGGCTCATTCCCTTACCCCGAGCGAGAAGGCGACGGTGAAGCCGACCCGACTGGGAACTTTTATTATCACTGCGACAATGATATATCCGATGCCTATGTCCACAAATTCGTCATGACCAACGACACGCCGGTGCAAATCGCAGGCAGCGATCAACATCCCTATGGCACGCGAAATCTGGTCTTGTCCCCGGATGGCACCCGTCTCTTTTGGAACAGTTATGCCTATGACACTAACCTCAATGATCTCGGAACCCTCGGCACGGAAATCTACTGCTGCAGCAGCAACGGTCGCGTCGCGTTCGGTGCCAGCCAGGCGTTTGACAGCTCGACGAGGTTGGCCATCTACAATCTGCCTGTTTCCAGTTCCGTTTCCATTGTGGACGGACAGAATCAGGCTTTTTGGTATTTTAACAGCGCAAATGGCAGCCTGGGGAGCGTGCCGCTCAGTGTTATCCAGTCGCCCTTCATCACTCAGCAACCGGCAGCCAACACGGCTGTCACCGCTGGCAGCGGCGTTTACTTGACGGTGACAGCCATCGGACTGGCTCCGCTCTCTTATCAATGGACTCTTTTCGGAACCAATGTCTCAGGGGCCACCAACTACTTCCTTTCACTGCCCAGCCTGCAACCCGCGCAACAAGGGAGTTATCAGGTTGTTGTAAGCAACCCAATCGGTTCCATTACCAGCACCGTGGCGCAGGTAACGGTGCTCACCCCGCCCGCCATCAGCAGTCAGTCTCCCAGCACCAATGTTTTGGCCGGCTGGCCCTTTGCCTTTTCGGTCACCGCCACCGGTACTGCCCCGCTCACTTACCGCTGGTTTTTTCAGAATTCGCTCATTAGCGGGGCTACCGCCAGCGCGCTGACGATCCAAAATGCGCAGTCGGTCAATGAAGGCATCTACTGGGCGGTGGTGGCAAACTCGGCGGGTTCGGCCACGAGCTCCGTCATTTCGTTGCGGGTGGATCCCGCCGCCCCGACTATCGTGAGCAACCCAGTTTCCCAGGTGCTGCCCGCGTCCTCTAATGTGACTTTTAGCGTCACGGCTGTCGGCAGCCAGCCTATGGTATATCAATGGTTCTTCAGCAATGCGCCCATTTCGGGCGCCACCGCGTCTCAGTATTCCCTGGCCGGCATTCAAGCCGGCAACGGTGGCAATTATCAGGTAGTGGTGTCCAATGAACTCGGTTCGGCGACCAGCACGGTGGCGGCGCTCACGGTCACACCCTTGGCGCCGTATTTTACCACGCAGCCCGCCGGGGGCGCTGTCAGCGGTGGATCCAGCCGCACGCTCTCCGGAGCCGCCAACGGTTCCCAGCCCATCTCGTACCAATGGCAGCACAACGGCACGAACATCCCTGGCGCTATTCAGAGTTCGCTCCTTTTGACAAATCTCGCCCTCACTGACAGCGGCCCTTATATATTACTCGCTTCTAACATCGCCGGGGTTACGCCCAGCGCCCCGGCGCAACTCACCGTTTACCAAATCCCAACATTGACCCAGGCTTTGACCAACGAGATCGTGGACATCGGCGCCACGGTCGCCCTTTCCGTCAATGTGCTTGGCAGTCCCAATCTGGGTTATTCCTGGAGCTTGAACCGACAGGTTATCACCGGTTCAAATTCCACGCTCATTATTAGCAATATTCGGCCATCACAATCGGGATTCTACAGCATCACTGTCACAAATTCATTTGGCCGTGTTTCCTCCACCGCCCTTGTGAGTGTATTCGAATTGAGATCGACGGTCACTGCTTGGGGTGACGATTCAGGCGGCCAGATCAACGTGCCCCCCAATCTGACCGACATTGTCGTCGCCGCCGGCGGTGATTACCACACTCTCGTGCTGCATCACGATGGAACGCTGATGGCCTGGGGCTACGATGGCGACGGGCAGACTAATGTTCCCACTAACGCGCTCCCGTTTGTGTCAATTGCCTCCGGCACGGCCCATAATCTTGCCATCACGGAAACTGGTTCTCTGGTCGCTTGGGGACGGAACGGGTCGGGACAATGCAACATTCCCGCCGCCGCTTCGAACGGAGTGGCCGCCATCGCCGCTGGCGATTCCCACAGCTTGGCTTTGACAGGGGCGGGCACTGTGGTTGCATGGGGAGATAATTCCTTCGGCCAGACCACCATCCCTCCGGGCCTTTCGAATGTCGTAGCCATTGCCTCTGGACGCGATCACTGCCTTGCCCTGGGTGCCAACGGCATGGTTGCTGGTTGGGGATATAACACCTATGGACAGGCATCGCCGCCCGCATATCTGTCGAATGTCGTTGCCATTGCTGGGGGCTATTTGCACAGCGCGGCTCTGTTGGCCAACGGGACGGTCGTTGCTTGGGGGAATAACTCGTTCGGTCAGACCACCATCCCTCCCGGCTTGTCCAATGTTGTTGCCATTGCCGCAGGTGATTATCACACGCTGGCGCTTTTGGCCAATGGCCAGGTTGTCGGCTGGGGCGATGACACTTATGGCCAGATCAATGTGCCTTCCAGTTTGGCCGGAGTGGTCAGCATCGCCTCCGGCAATTATCACGGTCTGGCCTTGAGCCCCGTGCGATCGGTGTTGCAGGCATTCCATACGTCTTCGGGGTTGGTCATAAACTGGACGGGCGCCGGCACATTGCAATGGGCGCCAACCGTACTAGGACCCTTCAGCAATATTTCCACAACAGGAAGTTCCTACACTAATACCAGCATGACCGCCTCCGCAAAATTCTTTCGGCTCCTTCAATAAAGCGCCAACGCTTTCAGGTTAATCAAAACGAAGGTTCAAGCGACCCAGGGGGCGGGCGGCGTTGGCGCGCCGCTCCGCCCGCCCCCTGGGACCCTTGAGTCCCTTTCACGTGCGCGGCAGTAAGACCGCGTTTGACCGGCTCTAGTCAACGCGGGAGCGGTCGTATGCCCGACACTTGCTAATCGCACCTTGACCGAACAACCCGTACCACCGGTGTTCCAGTTGATGCGCCAGCGTGATTTCGGGGTTCGAATCCCCCGAACTGTTGACGCGCCTTGAGCAGCTTGAACTACAGCGGGTCAAGGTTCACGTAGTCCAGACCAAACATGTAGGACTTGATGGCTTTGTCGTTCGCGCCCACGATCTCGACCGTAAGCTTGTGTTCGCCAACCGTCAGGTCGTGAGCGCCCAGGGCCAGCAGGCCGGTGGGCATTACAGACTCGTGGTAGAGGTCAATCGGGTCGCCGAGCTTCTGGCCGTCAAGATAGAGTTGCACGATGCCGTAGTCCGGCGCTTTGGTCAGTTGCAGGCCCAGCCGGTACTTTCCAGCCTGCTTCACCGGCAACGCCAGGTCCAGCTTGTCGCCGGGCTTGGCCTCGGTCCACCAGAGGTGAGCGTCGTTGCTCCATTGGCCGGCAAACCCGGTCATATCCTGCTCCTGCGTGTGGCCGCCGGTCTGGCCGAGGATTTTCAGTTTCTCGCCCTCGATGGCACCTTTGACCTTGAAGGTCTGGACTTCCGTCCAATAGCCGACGCGCTCGGTCAACGGCAATGGGCGGTACGGGTCATTGCCGCCGGGAGCCAGATACCAGTAAGCCATGACGGCATACAGCGTCGGGCGCTGGTTGGGGTAATATTTCTCGATACAGCCTTCAAACGATGTCTGGAACGGCACGTTGTCGCTGATTTGCCAGCGATTGACCGACACGTGGCCCCGGTTGTTCCCATCGTTGTGCGTCTGGTTGTGATAAGCGTGCTGGAAAAGCGTGGGATTGCACCAGGCGTAGCCAAAATAGTCCTCCGAGCCGGTGCCGAAGGTGGAGGGGAATTTCTCGCCGTTGACGAAGAACTTCTCGTCGCCCTCGCCCCACCAGCCGCCGCGCGGGTTCCACACGTGGAGCATCACGCCGACAAAGCGGCCCGCGCCTTCGGTCTTGAGCATGGGCCAATCAATCCAGCGCTCGGGCTCCCGGGGCAGAAACGCGTCCCGATGCCATTTGGCGTGGAAACGGGCATACCCGCCTGCATCGGCGAAGAGCGGCCGCGTGGCGGCAAGGAACTTGATGCCTACATCGAACTGACTCTCATTGCGGATGCGGATTTGGGCGTTGGTGGCAAACGGCATAAACCAGTGGCAGTAGAACCAACCATCGTCTGTAACCCCGACTGGATATGAGCGGTAAGTGTTCATTCCTGGGGCGGTTCCAAAGAAGTCGCCTATAGGCGACCACACGCTGGGTTCGGTTTCACCATCCCAACGCATTTCGAGTGTAATAGCGCGCAACGCCTCGCGATCTGCTGGTGAAGGAGGCAGACCTGAGAAGTGGACGTTAATGCTGGTGATTGCCGCAGGCAGGATCAGGTCCCCAGCAGGTTCTGGATATGTGAACTCCATCTTGTCGCCCGCTGCCAAACTCTGGTGAGAAGCTTCCCTCGACATTGACTCCATTCCTTGGAAGCTAAACGGGCCGGTGAATGCGCCGCAATGAAGGAGCAAATCGTTTGCTTGGTCGAGAGCGGAGCTCTCCGCCTTTGACAGGTCCCGCTTGAAGGTCGGCACGTGTGTGCCTTTGGGAAAGGTTCCATAGGTGAAATGGTAGTAGAGACCCCAGCCAGGGTCGGCGACGACCTTGCAGGATTTCTGGTAGGGGATGGGCGTGTAATTGTTCCAGCCGGTGCCGACGGTATGCACAAGCGCAGACCGGGTGAACGGCGCATTCTTGCCGTTGAAGTAACCGGCAAACGGCAGGTCCACCGCCGGCTCGCTCGCCCCGTCCAGGTAGATGCGCACGTGCCCGTCCTTGGGCGCGGCGGACCAGATGCGCCAGATGCAGCCCGGCCCTTCCATTTCGGCGAGGACCAGCTTATCGCCCTCCTTGCGGATGATGCCGTCGCCGTCGGCGTTGGCGTCCCAATTGATGTATTTGCCGGAGGCGGCGTCGTAGCGGCTGGCGCGGTCGTAGCTGGAGCATTGGGCGCATTGCTCGCCCGGCGCCGGCAGAGTGGCCAGACGCTCCAGGTCCGTCAGCCGTTTGACGAGGTCAAGGTAAGTGAGTTCTTGCTCCGCTGCGCAAAGCGAAAGGGATGTAACTAACGCCATTAGACCTGTGACGAGTTTCTTCATAGTATGCAGATTCGATCAGTGGCCGCCGGACGCGCCGACTCCGTGCAACGACTCGGCTCGGCTCAGCTTCGGCCAGCAGTAGCCGTAAACGGCGATGAGAATAAAGCAGACCATCGGCACAATGAATCCGCGGGACATGTCGTAGTGGTCGGCCACGGCCCCCATCACCTTGGGCAGCATGGCGCCGCCCACGATGCCCATGACGATGTAGGCCGAGGCACCTTTCGCCCGGGCTCCCAGCCCGAAGATGCCCAGGGCAAAGATGGTGGGGAACATGATGGACATGAAGAAGTAGCTCAGGAAGACGCAGAACACCGAGAGCCAGCCCAGCTTGAGGAAGATCAGGAAGCACACCAGCACGTTCAGCGTCGAGTAGAGGCCGACAGTCTTGTGCGCCGAAACGCGCCGCAGCAGGGCGGCACCGCTGACCCGGCCGAGCAGGAACCAGCCGAAGGCCACTGAGGCCAACGTGGAAGCGACGCTGTTGGTCACGCAGATGATGCCGTCGCGGAAGGTCAGCTCGTTGGGATAGGCGTCGGCGAGGAGCAACCGATTGAGGCGGGCTTCATCGCGGCCTTTCTCCTTTTGTGCCAGCAGTTGTTTCGTGGTGTCCTGCAAGGTGACGCCCGCGAACCGCTCGGGACTGTAGATGTTGGTCTTGAGGATGAGGCTGGTGAGGTCCTGGCTAATCGCAGTGCGGGCGGCGGCGTCGCTGGCGAGGCCCTGCTTGTAATAGGCGAGGGTTTGCAGGGTGGCGTCGGAAAGGTTGGAGGCGAGGTAAGCCGACAAAGGATAGGCCTTGTCGCGCAGCTTGGCGGCCAAGGAGGAGACATCCTTGAAGTCAGAGCCGGTAAAGGAAGTTCTGACTTCGATCCATTTGCCGATGCCACTCGTCATCCAAGAAGAAGGAAGGGAGGGGGGCTCGAAGGTGATGTAGTTGATGAAGAAGCTGAAGATGCCGCATTGGGCCGCGACATACAGGAATTGCGCGAGCGTGGCGCCGGTGAAGTGTTCGTGGGACCAGATGCTGTGGTGGGTGAGGCGCTTGGTAAAGCCGATCAGCCAGAGGGCGGCGAGCAGCAAAGCCATGCAGTCCACGACCATGAGCGTCATGAGAATAGCGGTCTCGCCGGTGATGGCCATGCTGGCGGGGTGGGGCAGTTTGGACGCGAAAGCTACCAGGTGCGGGCCGACGCCGAGCTCTTTGAGCACCAGCCACGCGATCATGTTGAAGACGCTGAACAGGGCGATGATATTGCCCAAAAGCAAGCAATAGCTGAGGCCGCGATTCACGTTGCGTACCGCCGAGGTGTCGGCCTCCCCGCCACTGTCGTCCTTACCCTCGATGTTGTAATCGTCCTCGGCCTTGACGTCGGGCACGGGAGCAAAGAAGAACATCACCGCCAGGATGAGCACTGCAACCGCCACGCCCGCATAGGGGATCCAGAGTGTCAGCGAGCCGGTGCTGTGGCCCGAGGTGTCCTTGCCGTAGAAGAAAAGGGTGCCGGCAATGGGGCCGAGGATCCAGCCGACGCCGTTGCAGGACTGGGCCGCGTTGATGCGGGTGGCGGCGTAGCGGGGCGGGCCGAGCACGGTGGTATAGGGATTGGCCACCGTTTCCAGGAATGTCAGGCCGGAGGCCACGACGCACACGCCAAGCAGGAAGGCCCAAAAGGCCGCGATGTGGGTGGCCGGAATGAACCAAAAGCCGCCCACCGCGACCAGCAGCAGCCCGGCGATGATGCCGCCTTTGTAGCCCAGCCGCGTCGCCAGCCAGCCCGCCGGCAGCGACATGAGGAAGTAGCCCATCCAGTGGGCGAATTGGACCCAGGCCGATTGAGAGAGGCTCAGGCGCAGTTCCGTCTGAAAGTGCCTGTCCATCACGTCAATCATGCCGTTGCAGAAGCCCCAGAGGAGAAAGAGCGAGCTGACGAGGCAGAACGTGAACAGGACCTTCCTGCCGTCCGGCAGGACGAACATGCCTTGCTTGGCGGGCTTTCCTACGGGCTTGTCCGTAGTGACCAACGGGGTTTGCTTGGTGGTATTCATTTAGTCGGCGTGATTGGCTGGTGTGTGGGACGTAGAACCGCGGCGCGCACGGAGTGACGCGCCCTACCAGCGGCCCGGCATCTCACCGGTTCTTGAGTGCGCCCTTGATGTCGGCCAGCGAGACACCCAGCGTGGCGCGGGCGACACCGTCCAGGGCGGATTCCGGCCCGCTCAAGTGGATCGTGCGATGGATGTGCGAGAGACTCTTGCCCGGCGCCAGCGCGGCGGCTGGGGAGGAGGATTCCAGTTCGAAGAAGGGGCCCATAGGTTTTTCGCCGGGGGCGGGCGGGCCGTCGTTGTAGCAGTTGGCCGCGTCGCCGCCGTAGGGGTTGTCCTGGAGCTTCCAGAGCGAGTTGACGTAATCGGTCACGCCGGCGGGCACGTTGTATTGCACAATCGTCAGCACATTATTGTCAGCGTCATAACTGCCGGACACTCCTTTGCTGCGCTTGGGATTGACGCCGATCTTGCTGCGGTACTTGCCGTCCGCGCAGAAGTAGATCACATCATCCTTCACCACCAGGCGATCCGGCGGCACCTGGCCGAAATAGTCGGAGGTCACCTTCACACCAAGCTGGGACTCAGGGCCGGCCTTAATGGGCACTACGATGGTCGCCCCAGGCGACGGCGTAAACATGCCGAGAATCCAGACTGAGAGCAGGCCGGTGTCCTTCTTCCACGCCTGCTTGCCGGCGTTGGTGATCTTGTTGTCCGACTCGTAGGCGACGAGGTTGACGTCCGCGGAGGGCTTCACGCCCAGCTTCTGCCAGGCCGCCGGCACGCTGAGCATGCGCACTTCGCGCTTTACCGCCACCCGGAACTTCGTGCCGGAGTAATTCGTGAGGGCAAATTCGGAGGCAAACACGGCCCGGTCCCTGGCTTGGCTCACGACCTTGAACGGCAGGGTGTCGTAGGCGGCGGGCGTGAACCAGTTCGCGAACTCAAACTTCACGCCTTTGGCGAAGAAGACCGAGAACTGCCCGCCCTCGGGCCCGATCCAAAAGCGGTCCTCGCCGCCGAAAGCGTTCATGTGCGGCAGCAGCTTGCCGGAGGCAATCAGCTCGCGGTTGATCCAGCCGAAACCAGGGCCGGCCTCCGCGCCGGCGGTGCTCGTCATGACGCGGCCCTGCCAGGCGGGCGCGACGGCCACTTTGGCGAGGCCCTTCTCATCGCTCAACACGATGAGTTCCGTGTGGCTCTTCAGAAATGCTGTGTCGTCGCCAAAGCTGGCGGCGCAAACGCGGGGAGTAAGGGATGCGGCTGTGCTCATAACAAGAATCGCGGCAACAATAGGATTGCGTTTCATGGTCGCGAGCCTACGGATTGACGCGGGGTGATGTCAAGGGTTCGATGGGATTCCGTCCCCGGCACTGACCCATTACAAGGTCGAACCTTTTTGCCGCGTGCATTGAGGTTCAGACCTGCTACAAGAAGCGGGAAACGCATGACCGAAACAGTTGTGACCCTTGCGGTTTGTATTTCGTTGCTGGTGCTTTCGGCTTCTGGCTTGGCGGGCGGGCGGGGTGAACTGCGGGTGGGAGTGGCGGGCCATGCGTTCGGCCACTTGGGGCCCATCGGCGAACAGGCCGAAACCGCCGCGGCGAGCGGCGCGAACACCGTATCCGACTGACGAACCACATCCCGCACAGGGACGGAAATGAGAGCCAATCGAATTGATACGCTGCCCACGGTTGTTTTGATCTAGCGTTTCGTGTACAAGCTCACATCCAAGATGTGGTCCTTTTGTGGGCGGTAACCCAGCGATGCTCCCATCTGTCGGAAGAGCAGCGCCAGTCCTTGTATTGCTCGCCGCGACTGCGGCCTGGGCAGGCCCTCCTTTTCTCACCGACGATCCGGAAATACCGCCACCTCATGGTTGGGAAATCAATGTGCCCTTCATATTGGAGCGTACCCGCGGCGAGACGGACATGGAAGCGCCGCTGTTCGACATCAATTACGGGATGCCGGCGATGTACGGCTTGCCGCATGTCCAACTGAAGCTGGAGATTCCTGTGGAAGTGGCGACTAGGGATGGGGGCGGCACGGAAGCTGGGTCGGGCGATATGTTGTTGGGGGTCAAGTGGCCGTTCTTGAAGGAGCAAGGCTGGCGGCCGACGGTGGGGATTTATCCACAGTTCCTGGTGCCGACGGGCGATCACAGTCGTGGATTGGGCGAAGGCGGGCCTGCGTATGCCCTGCCAGTGCTGGCCGAGAAACACTGGGGCAAATGGACGGCTTATGGGAACGTCGGATATGTGGTTCAAGCGGCGAATGACGAACGCAACTACTGGTACGAGGGCGTGTCGATCAATCGAGAGGTCAACGAGCGTTTGGAATTGGGCGGGGAGATCATGGAGAATTCACCTCCTCCCACGGAAGGGTATTCCAACCTCGCCTTCAATCTTGGCGGCACGTGGAAAATAAACGAGCATTTCAATCTTTTGTTTTCGGCGGGACGCAGTATCCGGGGTGACACGAAATTCATGGCCTATTTGGGAATCCAAATGGAACTGGGAGGAGCGAAGTAATTCGGAAAACGTATGGTCAGACTATCGCTGACGCTGGCGGGTTGTCTTTCGTTGCTGGCGCTTTCGGCTCCGGCCTTGGCGGGCGGGCGGGGTGAACTGCGGGTGGGCGTGGCGGGCCATGCGTTCGACCACATGGAGTCAGCAGGACCGAAAGGGCAATCCCTTGCCCTCGTGGTATGGCGGGGATTGCCAACCGGCGTGCATGAACACCCGAACTGGCGGGCCTACGAATGATTCATGGTCCGCCAGCAATTGGAGGCGGGTTGCGACAATGCTGCGGATTGAATAGCGACGGGCAAAGGTGTCAGGGATAGGGGTACACCTGATAGACCTCTTCCTCCGTCCCGAACGCGAATGTTGCCGGATAGCGCGCTTGCAGGACCCATTCCGCGTGGCCGTCACAGAAGACAATATTTCCACCGTCGGTGCCGTGGTTGTCGATGTAATCCGGATAGTCATTGTTGGACCATTTGCCGCCAGGGGGATATTGGACCGCGTCGTCGCCGTCATAAATGAGCCACATGGAGGAGGGAGACGCTTTTTGCCCACGCAGATTAAAGGTAAGGGTTTTGCCCAGCACGGCATAGTTCAGAATGTTTTGGTAAATGTAGTTTGCGGCCACGTTTTGAGTTTTGCGGACGTTGGGCGTCCAGGTGGCAGAGGCCGCCGTCGAATTATTGCCATTGATGAAGCCGGAGACTTCGTAGCTGGTGCCGGGCCCGGTTTTGGTTCCCGCGTTATAGGCCGTGCCATCCTCCGCAATTTCTTCGAGGTCGGGAATATAAGTCGAATTGTCATGCAACCGTTGCTCGTAGGTCTTGCCGGTGTCATTGCGCCGGGTTTGTACGTAACCGCTTACCGGCTGAGGATTATTCGAAATGCTGTGGTGGGTCGCGGGGCAAATGAAGACCTTCAGGTTGGGGACATACTGCGGGTAGAGCCAATTCAGATCGTCATCACCGAAATTGCAAGTACCCGTCAGCGCGTGGCTGTCGTCCTCGTCCGCGTAAACCTGGCTGCCGATGCCCATTTGCTTTTCGTTGTTGAGGCAGCCGATCCGTTGCGCCTTCACCTTGGCCCGGCTGAGCGCCGGCAGGAGCAGCGCCGCCAGGATCGCAATGATCGCAATCACGACGAGCAGTTCGATGAGGGTAAACCCAGCCGGCAACTGGCGGACTCGTTTTGCGGCTATTAGTTTCATGCGATTGCAACCAGTTGTTTCGTGATTAAGCACTGGATTAGTAACATAATGAACCATAAACTGCAATCCTTTTTGGCGACAACCGTCTTTCGCCGTAGGGCTTGAACCCGATGTGATCCTGCGGCAGGCTTGCAGCGGGGCACGATTTGAGTTATGGGATTGGTAGCTGGAATATGCGAGATCGCGAAGATGTAGTGAGCGGGTCCATGCTCTTCAGCAGCGAGACGCTGCTGTTGTGGATTGCTGTGGGGATCGCGGTCGTCTTCCTTGGCTTGCTGGTGTATGACTTCGTGAGGCGCAGAAAGCACAGACGCCGTCATCGGGGTGAACCCGAAAGTCTGCGGGCGAAATTGCTCAAGCGTCTGCGTCGTGCGCAGGCTTTCAAGGGCGATTTGGAGCAGATACTTCAGGAACGTTCCCGCCGGAACCAGCGGGACAGGCGGGAGCCTCCGAAGACGCGGCCCTGAGCGTCAGAACGATCACCCGCAGTCAACCGCTGATATTGGGCGTGGGGTTCTGGAGGCCCACCCGCGGTCTGGCAGTTACCGTTTTTCGCTGTTTTTCACCTTCCGCAACCCGGCGGCATCGGCTAGAACTTGGCCCCGTTATGCGCAAGCTCCTTCAACCCATTTTGGCGGTGGCGCTGGGGCTTGCCGTGGGATTGGGCGTCACGTGGGTTGCGGGGGAGAACCCGGGGCATGTTTTCATGATACTGAGCAAGGGGGCGTTTGGATCGAGCTACGATTTCGGCATGACGCTGTTTTACGCGACGCCGCTTATTTTCACCGGCCTGTCGGTGGCGGTCGCGTTTCATGCGGGGCTGTTCAACATCGGCGCTGAGGGGCAGCTCACGCTCGGGGCGTTGGCGGCGGCGGCAGTGGGCGCGGTCTGGCCCAGCCTGGGGTCGCCGCTGGCTCCGGTGCTGGCGGGGCTGGCGGCGGTCCTGGCGGGAACGCTTTGGGGGGCGATCCCGGGCTGGCTCCGCGCCCGGCGCGGCAGTCACGAGGTCATCAACACCATCATGCTCAATTTCGTGGCGGCCGGCCTGGCGAGCTATGTGGCCCTCTACGTGCTCAAGAATCCGGACTCGCAGAACCCGGAGACGCGGCCAATTGGCGCGGGCTATCTGATTCATAAGTTTGGGATTTTCGGCGGCGCGCCCGTGAGCCTGGCGCTGCCGCTGGCGGTCCTGGCGGCCATTCTGGTCTGGGTGCTCCTTTGGCGAACGGTGTTGGGGTTCGAGATTCGCGCCGTCGGGCAGAGCGAATCGGCCGCGCGCGCTGCCGGCATTGACCCGGGCAGAATCCGGATCATGGCAATGTGCCTGGCCGGCGGGCTGGCCGGGCTGGTCGGGGTAGGGGAAGTCTTGGGGAACGCGGGCAAGTTCAGAGTGGGGTTTTCGCCGGAATACGGATTTATCGGCATCGCGGTGGCGTTGCTGGGCCGGAACCAGCCGGCGGGGGTGGTGGTGGCGGCGTTGCTCTTTGGCGCGCTCCACAAAGGCGCTGCGGCTTTGGACCTGGAGACCGAGCACGTCACGCAAGAATTGTCACTGGTCCTGCAGGCGCTCATTATTCTCTCCGTGTCCGCCGAAGGGCTTTGGAGTTGGATGAACCGGCGCGAGCGGAGGGTTGAAGAAGTGAGGAGTTAAAGGGGTTAAATGAGTCAAATAAGTTAAATGGGTTAAATGAGTTACATGGGTTACATGAGTTGCATGAGCGGAGAAGGCGACGGCGGAGGCGGAGGGGGACAATGATACGGCAATTGCTGGAATCAACTCTGCGCGTCTCGACGCCGCTGGTTTTTGCCGCGCTGGGCGGCATGTTCAGCGAGCGCGCCGGGGTCATCAACATCGCCCTCGAGGGGCTGATGCTGATGGGCGCATTCGCCGCCGCGGTCGGGACCTACGTGGCCCACTCACCCTGGCTGGGATCCGCGAGCGGGATGGCCGCAGGCATTCTCTTAGCCGCCATTTACGGGCTGTTCGTGATTTGGTTGCGCGCCAACCAGATCGTAGCCGGCACGGCCATCAACATGCTGGCGTTGGGCCTGACGCCGTTCCTGTGCAAGATTCTCTATGACGTAACCGGCCAGACGCCTGCCATCCCCCTGGGGGAGCGGTTTCAATCGGCGCCGCTCTATTTGAGCTGGATCATGGTGGGGATTTGCTGGCTCTGGCTGAAGTACACGCGGGGAGGGCTTTGGGTGAGCTTTGCCGGCGAACATCCCGAGGCGCTGGATGCGGCGGGCATCCGGGTCAATCGCGTCCGGTGGGCCGCGGTGTTGGTCAGCGGGGCGCTGGCCGGAATGGGGGGCGCGTCACTCTCGGTGTTCCTGGCCTCTTCCTTCTCGCGGAACATGACGGCGGGCCGGGGTTTCATGGCGCTGGCCGCGCTCATCTTCGGAAAATGGAGGCCAGTGCCGACCGCCATCGCCTGCCTGCTGTTTGGTTTTGCCGAGGCCGTGCAGATTCGGCTCCAGGGTGTAAGCCTGTGGGGCGGCAAGCCAATCCCGGTTCAATTCATCCAGATTCTCCCGTATGTGGTAACCATCCTTGTGCTGGCCGGCTTTGTGGGCCGCTCACGGGCGCCCAAGGCGCTGGGCACGGTGTTCCGCAGAGGGTAGCGGACTTGAGTTCAGGACGGTTACCCGCCACAGAAACCCGGCATGATGAAAGGCCAGTATTCAAATCACACAATGGCCTTTTCTTCCGGTGTCTGCTATAGAGACAGGCGAATGAACCTGGATATCTTCGAGCAGATGGACGCGCCGGAGTTGCGCAGTTACATCGAGTTCTTCCTGCGGCATTATCGGGTAATGGATGCGTTCTGGTTCATCTATCTGACTGAGACGTACGGGCAGGAAGCGGCTGAAAAGATCAATGAGCAGGTTTGGGGGCGGGTTGGCGGCCTGGCGGCCAAAGAGATCATGGCCCGGTTCGGCATCCGGGAGAGGGGGCTGCGGGGTTTCGTGCGGGCGTTGCAGTATTATCCCTGGACCATTCTGATCGGTTACCAGATCGAGGAACGACCGGATGAGGTCATTCTCTCGGTGCCCGTTTGTCCGGTCCAGGAGGCGCGGCTCAAGCGGGGCTTGAAAGAGTATGCCTGCCGGGCGATGCACGAGGCGGAGTTTGTCAGCTTTGCGCGGGCCATCGACCCCCGCCTCCGCGTCGAGTGCCGGTTCGCCCCCCCCGATCCGCACCCGGCTGAGATGCACTGCCAATGGCGGTTTTATTGCGAGGGAGCAATATGACAAATGTAATATTGTAACTTTGGGCAGGATTTCCGTAAGAAAAGAGATAGATGGCCCTTTGACCGGGCTGTGGTCATTAACAAATCGAGCGTGACCACATCGAAATATGAAACTAAACGCACTCAAACCAACCGCACTCCTGTTCCTGATCAGCTCGGTCGCCGCCTTGGCTGCGACGGAGGAAAGACTCGACCATCGCTTCTCCGTCCAACCGGGCGGCACTGTGGTTGTCGAGGTGGACTTCGGTTCAATTGACATCAGCACCAACGGGACCAGCGAAGTCGTCGTGGATGTCTGGCGCAAGATTGGCCGGAGAAAGAAGGCGGACGAAGAGGCATTCCTGCGGGACAATCCCGTCGAGTTCGCTCAGGAGGGTAATACGGTGACAATTCAGTCCCACGGCAAATCCAAGTGGTCCTGGTCCGTGAGCGGGCGGAATCAAAACGAAGCCAAATACACGATCAGCGTGCCGGCGCAGTTCAATGCCCGGCTCAAGTCGGGCGGTGGCGGGGTCCGCGTGGTTGACCTCACGGGGGACGTGAAGGCCCACACCGGCGGAGGGGGACTGAGTTTCGCTCGTCTGCACGGCGCGCTCGACGGTGAGACGGGGGGCGGAGGCGTCAACGCCAGCGATTGCGAGGGCGCCCTCAACTTCCGCACAGGCGGCGGCGGCATAGAAGTCACCGGCGGCTCCGGGTCCCTTGATGGCACCACGGGCGGCGGCTCGATCAGCGTGAGGAAGTTTCAGGGGGCGGCGCACGTCACGACCGGCGGCGGCGGCCTCACCATCGAGAATGTGGACGGCGGGGTTGACGCTTCGACTGGCGGCGGTTCCATCGGCGCGCTGCTGCCCTCGGAGTTGTCCGACACAGTGAAACTCTCGACCGGGGGCGGCAGCATCAGCGTGAGCGTGCCCGCGACCGCGGCGTTTAACCTGGACGCGAAGACCTCGGGAGGCAGCGTCAGCACGGACCTGCCAGTGACCGTGGTGGGCAAGATCGAAGATGGCCGACTTCAAGGCCCGGTCAATGGAGGCGGCAAATCCGTCCAATTGCGCAGCGGCGGGGGGAGCATCCGCCTGAAGAAGCTTTAGCGCCGGGAACTGGACCACTCACATTCCCGGTCCCGGCTCACGGTGAAGATGCGGGCGAGAACGGGGAACCCGGGATGGTGACAGCATCGCCGGGTTTCAGCCGGTTGAAATCCACCTTCGGGTTGGCCGCTTTAATGGCGCTGACCGGCAGGCCATACATCAGGGCGATGGTGGCCGCGCTGTCCCCCGGGCCGAGGACATAGACCTTTTTCGGCGGGATGACGGGCAGGTCGGGCGGCGGTTCCGGCGGCAAGTCCTGCCCGGTCGCAACGGTGTTCGCCTGGAGCTGTTCCAGCTCAAGCCGCTTCAACTCGATGCTCTTCTGGTCGGCGGTCAGGTTCGTGTCGCCGCGTATGCGGTTCTGTTCGGCCAGGGCGGCCTGGTTGATGGCGTAGA
>Ga0187872_10001939_pt1 | contig 19557 bp, 17 predicted proteins | sample June2016WEW_16_4_FD_132973 | JGI IMG/M metagenome (GOLD analysis project Ga0187872, IMG submission 132973) | Peatland microbial communities from SPRUCE experiment site at the Marcell Experimental Forest, Minnesota, USA - June2016WEW_16_40 | ecosystem: Environmental > Terrestrial > Soil >...
GTGGCGACGGCCGCGCTGCCCGCCTTCGTCTATTTCCTCTACGCGCCGCGGCACGCGCCGCCCTGGTATGTCACCGCGGGCACAGTTGCGATTTCGCTTCTCGTCCTGTGGAAGCACCGCTCGAACATGGAGCGGCTCATCGCCGGCAAGGAGAGTCGCCTGACGATCCGCCGCTAACAACGCCGCCTCTTGCCTGGCTCCCAGTACCCAGGGGATGCAAACGCCGTAAACTTCCACCGCGGCTATAGCTTATCGGGCACTCTGGTACCTTGGTCCAGTTGTGCCGCCCCTTCGCCTCCGCTAGCATTTTTGATGGCACCCTATGTCCACTGAAGCGCACAAGCATCTGACGACCCGGCGGCTGCGCATCCTCTGGATCGTGCTGGGGGCGCTTCTCCTCGTAAGCGCCATGCCTCTGTGGCTTTACCACCGCCAGGTCCTGCGGCTGAGCGAAGAGAAACTTGAGGATACCGAGCGTGTCCAGCAGAGCGAAATCACGCGGTCGCTGGCGAGCGAGACGCTGCTGTTCGAGCAGAGCCTGCGCGAACAGCTTCTGAGCGAGCGCCAGGTGCTGGCGCTGACCGGCTGGATTCAGGACGTGGACGACCCCACGCACGCTCCGCAACTTTCGCGGCTGCTCCAGAACTTCGTCGAAAACAATCCCAACATTCTCTACGTTACTGCCGTAAGCCGTCAGGGCAGGGGGCCGACGGCCGGGAGCTTCAACGCGGACCGGGATCCCTTCGTGGCCGCGGCCTTGAAGCGGGCGTTCACCTCGAGCATGCAGGGCTTCGATTCCATCAGCGAGCCGTTTGCCCTTGGGCAGGACAATCGCCCGGCGCTGGTCATGTCCATTCCGCTGCTTGCCGACGGCCAATTCGCGGGAATGTTGAGCGCGGCCGTTTCGCTCGACCGGTTGCAGTCTCGGTTGAAGGACGTGAGCATCCGCGACCGCACGGTCTACATCGTGAACGCGCACGGGCAAATCGTCGCCTACCCCGACACGCGCGACATGGTGCCCGGACGCGACGTCCGGTCCACCTCGCCGCTCGCAAAGCAGGTCACCGAACTGCCGCAGGAGCTGCGAGCAACGCAAACGACGAACTTTCGGGCGTCCGGCAAAGACAAACGGCACACGGTTGAAATGATCGGCACGTACAGCACCATTCCCGAGCTTCGCTGGGCCGTGATCGCGCAGCGCAGCCTGGACGACGCCCGCGTGGATGCGGGAGTGGCGGAACTGACGGCCGAGGCGCTCCGCTTCCTCGTCGGCGTCACGTTCGTTGCTCTGATCGTCGGGTATCTGCTCGCCGTCGAGATCACGCGCCCGATTCGCGGCCTCGTGGAATCGACTCGCGCCATCAGCCGCGCCGAATTCCACGAACGCGTGGAGGTGCGCGGCGCTGCGGAGATCAGCGAACTCGCCGAAACGTTCAACAACATGGCCGGAGATATCGAGCAGTACGTCGACCGGCTGAAGGAAGCGGCGGAACAGAACCGCGAGCTCTTCCTCGGCTCGATCCGCATGCTCGCCGCGGCCATCGACGAAAAGGACCCGTACACGCGAGGCCATTCCGGGCGCGTGGCGAAATACTCGATCATCATCGGCGACGGCCTCGGGCTGAGCGCTGAAGAGCTCGACCGGCTGCGCATCGCCGCTCTGCTGCATGACGTGGGCAAGATCGGCGTCGACGATCGCGTGCTGAAAAAGCCGGGCAAGCTGACCGATGAAGAATTCGAGCTGATGAAGCAGCACACCGTGAAAGGCGCCAACATCATGCGCCCGGTCGCGCAGTTGAAGGAGATGCTGCCGGGCATCGAGCTCCACCACGAGCGCATGGACGGCCAGGGCTACCCGTACGGCCTTCAGGGCGAGCAAATCCCGCTTATGGCGCGCGTCATCGCCGTGGCCGACACGTTCGACGCCATCACCACGAACCGTCCGTATCAGTCGGCGATGGACCTCGACTACGCGATGGAGCGAATTCGCGCGCTGAGCATCTCGCGCTTCGATCCGCAAGTAGTGAACGCGCTGGAGTCGGCGATCCACTCCGGACGCCTGCGGCTCACCGCCCAGCTCGTCGAAGTTTGACGGAATGCCGGTTGCCGATCGACCGAGTCCGGGCGTATCATCGGCTCGCCTGCACGCAGGCTTTGCCGCGCATCACTTGGCGCAAACCACGAACCGAAGTCTTTGGGGGAGACTACATGCGCAAAATCCATTTCATTTCGTTTGCGCTGCTTGCAGTTCTGATACTGGCGATGCCGGGTGCATCGACGGCGCAGGTCGCGCTGTCGATCACAATCGGCCCGCCGGCGCTGCCGGTGTACGACCAACCGCTATGCCCCGGACCCAACCTCATGTGGACGCCGGGATATTGGGCGTACGGCCCCGACGGCTACTACTGGGTTCCCGGCACGTGGGTCGAAGCGCCGGCCGTGGGCTTGCTGTGGACGCCCGGATACTGGGGCTGGGGCGGCGGCGTGTACATCTGGCACGGTGGGTACTGGGGACCGCACGTAGGTTTTTACGGCGGCATTAACTACGGCTTTGGGTACGGCGGCGTCGGATTCTACGGCGGGGCCTGGCGGAACGGCGCGTTCGCCTACAACACGGCCGTCATGCACGTAAACACCACATACGTGCACAATACTTACGTCGACAGGACCGGATCCACAACACCAACGTGATGAGCCGCGTCAGCTTCAACGGCGGCCACGGCGGGATCATGGCGCAGCCCACGGCCGAAGACAGGCTCGCGGAGCGCGACCATCACATCGGGCCAACATCGATGCAAACCCAGCACGAGCACTCTGCCAGTACCAACCGCGCGTTCTTGGCGTCCGAAAACCGCGGGCGTCCGGCCATCGCCGCCACTTCCAAGGCGGGCGACTTCAACCGGGGTGTTGTTGCGTCCAGAGGGACGACTAATTTCCATCCTCCCACGAACAGCGGGTCCGCGACGCATGGCGGAACGAACAACTCCACGACTCATACGAACAACCCGAACTATTCCCGCAACAATACGAACGCGGCGAACGCGACGCACGGCGGCAACTCCAATTTCAACCCTCCGCACAACCAGTCGAACACGTCTCATGGCGGGGCGAGTGGCGGGGGCAACACGAACCAGCACGTGAGCCAACCACACAACGAATCGCACCCGTCGAATCCTCCGAAGAACGAACAGGACGACAAGCATCACTAGAAGGCACGGCCGCAAACACAAGGTTCCTGGCCACGAGTGGGCTTCTCTAGACAGAGAAGCCCGGTTGCGCGCTTGCCGCGTCCTCCGAAGGCCGCGCGTGTGTCGTCTGCTAGAATGGTTCCCGCCGAATCCATGCGACAAAACCCATGATCACGCTGTTCGGAAAACCGGAACCGACGCTCCTCGAAAGGCTTAAGGACTCGGTCAGCAAGACGCGCACCGAACTGTCGGCTCGCGTCGAGCAATTGCTCACGGGCGACCGGCCGGTCGATCCCGAGCTGTTGAAGCAGCTTGAATCGGCGCTGCTCGGTGCCGATATCGGCGTGCGAACCACCAAGGAGGTTCTCGCAGCGCTGCGGCAGCAGGTGAACGAGCATAAGATCGACGACCCGGCTGCATTGAAAGCGGAACTCAAGAAGCAGATCGCAAAAATCCTCGCGGCTCCCGCGGCAGGCTCAAACGGCGGCGCGACGGACGGGCCCGCGGGTGCGCCGCCGCGCGTGATTTTCGTCGTCGGCGTGAACGGCACGGGAAAGACCACGACGATTGGCAAGCTCGCGAATCGCCTGAAGAGCGAAGGTGCAAACGTGGTGCTGTGCGCGGCAGACACGTTTCGCGCGGCAGCCATCGAGCAGCTTGAAGTCTGGGCGCGTCGCGCGAGCGTCGAAATCGTGAAACAAAAATCCGGCGCCGATCCCTCGGCCGTGATTTTCGACGCGCTTTCCGCGGCCCAGTCGCGCGGCGCCGACGTGGTGATCGTGGACACCGCGGGACGCCTGCACACGAAATCGAACCTGATGGCCGAGCTCGACAAAATGAAGCGGACCGCGTCGAAGATCGTGCCGGGCGCTCCGCACGACGTCCTACTGGTCCTCGATGCAACCACGGGACAGAACGGGCTGAATCAGGCGCGCGAGTTCTGGAGCCACGCTGGTGTCACGGGGATCGTGCTGACGAAGCTCGACGGCACGGCGAAAGGCGGCATCGTCGTCGCGATCGCCCGCGAGCTGAATCTGCCGATCCGGTTCGTGGGCACGGGCGAGCAAATGGACGATCTCGTGCCCTTCGACGCGCAAACCTATGTCAATTCGCTCTTCGATTGAGCAGCAGACCGCAGACAATTCCTGGATGGTGAGTGCGCTAACGCTCGTCTACAACGCGATGGCGCTCGCGCATCCCAACCCGCGCGTCGGAGCGATCGTCGTTAAGGACGGTCAGAAAGTCGGCGAGGGTGTTCACGTGTACGACAGACGCGATCACGCGGAGGTGGTCGCGCTGAAACAAGCCGGTGAGAAGGCGCGCGGTGCGACGCTCTACGTGACTCTCGAGCCCTGCTGCACCACGGGCCGCACGGGGCCGTGCACGAAGGCGATCATCGCCGCAGGTGTGACACGCGTCGTTGCGGCGATGAAAGATCCCAACCCGCGCGTGGCCGGGCGCGGTTTCGCGGAGTTGAAACGCGCAGGCATCGAAGTCCGCGTTGGTACAGATGAAAACAGCGCCAAACAGCTGAATGAAGACTTCGCCAAATGGATCCGGACGGGGCTTCCGTTCGTCACGCTGAAAACTGCGCTGACGCTCGACGGCCAGATTGCGATGCGCCCGGGCTGCGCCACATCGATCACGGGCGAAGCCGCACGCGGAGCCGTTCAGCGCCTGCGGCACGCCGCCGACGCCCTGCTGACGGGGATCGGCACCGTCCTGGCGGACGATCCTCTGCTGACGGATCGCAGCGGGGGGCCGCGGCGACTCCGGCTGCTGCGCGTGGTGCTGGATTCGCGGCTGCACTCGCCGCTGAAATCGAAGCTCGTGAAATCGGCGCGAGGCGATCTGCTCGTGTTTGCGGGACAGAACGCCGATTTGCGCAAGTCGCGCGCATTGGAACGGGCAGGCGCTGAAGTCGTTCGCGTGCGCGCTAGACGCGGCCGCCTCGATCTGCACGCGGTGCTCCGCGAGCTTGGTAAGCGCGGGATTCTGCACGTTGTCCTGGAAGCCGGCGCGGAATTAAATGGGGCCGCGCTCAAGGCCGATCTTGTGGACAAGATCGCTCTCTTCTATGCTCCGAAAGTGATGGGCACGGGCGGAGTGCCGATGGCGGAAATCCCATCGACATGGTTTCCCAAGTCCCCCGCGCTCGAGAATTTAACGGTGAATCGCTACGGGCCAGACTTCGTCGTCGAAGGATATTTTCACGATGTTTACGGGAATCACCGAACACGTCGGAAAAATTGACTCGCTCGAACGCAACACGGACGGCGGGCGGCTCTGCGTGAGCCTCTCCGGCGCGGGCGAAATCGCGGCGGAGATCAAAGTCGGCGACAGCATCATGGTCAACGGCTGCTGCCTCACCGCCGTCGAATGCGGCCCTGGCTACTTCTCTGCCGATCTTTCGGGCGAGACGCTGCGCCGCACGTCGCTCGGCGACAAGAAGCCGGGCGATCTTGTGAACCTCGAACGGCCGCTCGCGGCGGGCGGGCGGCTGGGCGGCCATTTCGTCCAGGGGCATGTGGACGGCGTGGGCCGGGTGGCGCGCCTGGCCCCTGAGGGTGACAACCGGTGGCTTTCGGTTCGCGTGCCGGAGGATTTGCGCCGCTACGTCGCAGAAAAAGGCTCGCTCGCGATCGACGGCATCAGCCTGACCGTCGCGCGCTGGCGGGACGGCGTGGCCGATATCGCCGTCATCCCGTTCACCTTCGAGCACACCAACGTGAAATCGATGGTCGTGGGCGATGCCGTCAATCTCGAGTGCGATATTCTTGCGAAGTACGTCGAAAGCCTGGTCCAGGCGCGCAGAGGCCATTCGAAGTCGCACCTCACGATCGGCAGGCTCATTGAAGAAGGCTTCTAGCGACACCGCTTCCAATCACGCGGCGGAATCAACTTCTTTTCTTCCTGCTTCCCGGGCCGATTTTTCCACGCGATACTCCTCCCAGGTCAGCCAAACGATTGCGACATCGAAGACCGTGAGCAGCAGGAGCGCGATCGAGTGCGTGTAAGTGTATCTGTAAGTCTGGTAAACGCTGAAGGCGCTGAAGACGCCGATCGCCAGCGGATACACCCACAGATCGTTGAGCCACAGGGCCACCGCCAGCAACACTTTTACGAGGCCGTGCGAGAGCAGAAAGATCGAAGCGAAAAGCGGATCGCTGTGCCCGAGTCTTTCCGAGATGTGAAGCAGGTGGAACCCGATGAAGTCGTGCGGATCGCGCGAAAGCTCATGTTGGCACAGCGCCTGAAGGGTCTGGCTCATAGCTGACGGTTTGATGAACCACAGAAGCACGCCGCCGATGGTTTCGAGCAGGCCGTCGATTCCCTTCATCGTGATGCCCGTCCGAAACGTCGCGCGCAGAATGGATTTCGAATTCATCGCAGGTCTGCCGCAGAGATCACTTTGATGCGCTGGCTCTCGGTTCAGTTCGCTGCTGTTCGCGCGGCGTCGCGCGCCTTGGCGCGCGCGCCACGGAAGTAGAGGGCCAGGCCGAGCAAGAAAGCGCCGACGGTCCCGCCGACGAGTTTCCCCTCGAAGAGCCACTTGTTGGCGGCTTCGGCCGGAGGAATGAAAGACAGCACGATCCCTCCCACCACCACGGCGAAACCCAGCAGGCTCGCCATCCACACTCCGAGCTTTCCGCCTGGGATCAGCGCGGCGTTCGCGTTCGCCGTCCGGTCGGGACGGTAGGCAAGCCTGATTGCCGCCGCATACATATACAGGAACGGGATGAAATACAGGATCGTGCCTGCATCCACAAGAATCTGGTAGGCACTGTTGGCTGTCTCGTTGATCTGAATCAAGAGCAGAATCACGCACGAAATGCCCGCCTGCACGAGAATCGACACCCAGGGTGTTTTCCATTTCGGATGGATTTTGCCGAAGGCGGCGGGCATGTAGCGGTCGATCCCCACGACGAAAGGAATCCTCGCGACTCCCGCGACGGTGGTTCCCACGCCGCCCGCATTTCCGAAGAGCACGAGAAAGGCGGCGACGATGCCGAAAAACGCGATTCCGAGCGTCGTGGAGCCGGTTGTCATCGCCTGAAAGACTCCGCTCTTGGGATCGACCGACGACGCCGGCAAGATCGCGAGCAGCGCGAACGTGCCCAGAATGTACGCGGCCGCAATCAGAACTCCCGAGCCAAGCACGGCGCGGGGAAACGTCTTGTGCGGCTCGTGGACCTCTTCGCTCATCGTCGAGCAAAGCTCGAGCGCGGTGAACGCGAAGGCGATCTGCGGCCAGAAATTCACCGTGCCCCAGTTCCAGACCGGCAGCATGCTCGACCGCGTAAAATGGGTCACGGAACCATGTACATGCCACAGGTAAGCCCCCATGCCGATCAGCATCAGCAAGGGAACGTACGTGCCGATCCCGCCGGCATTCTGTAGCCACTTCCCGATATTCAGGCCGATGATATTGAGCAGCACGGCGGCGAAAAGCATGGCAATTGCTACGATCAGCAGGAATAGGCGGCTCTGCGCGAGGTGCGCCGCGCCTGCGCCCCCGATGTAGGCGGCCATCGCCGCGCTGGCGATCAACAATCCCGGAAAATAGAAGAACGTATAGACCCAGTAGGTCCATCCGGTCACGAAGCCGTGGAATTCGCCGAAGGCTTCCTTCGACCAAACGTAAAGTCCGCCTTCGTGGGGAAAGCGCGTCGATAATTCGACGACGATCAGGGCCGTCGGCAGGAAAAACAGTAGCGCCGCCAGAACCCAGAGACTGATCGAGGAAGTTCCATTGTGCGCCGCCGCTGCGATCCAACGCGGGCCGAGCACCGCGGCAATGTTGAAGAGCAGAACGTCCCAGAAGCCCATCGTGCGGCGAAGCTGTTTTTTGGGATCGGATGTCGCGGGATCACTCACGCGGTTAAGTCCAGCGCGGGGATCAATTTGTCCTCAAGCAGAAAATTGCGGAGAAAGGGATCGCTGGAGGCCGCGAAATCCGGCCACGTGCCGAAAAACCGGACGCGCCCCTCGTGAAGAAAGATCACGCGGTCGGCGAGTTTCTTGGCGAGATGCGTATCGTGCGTTACCACGATCGAAGTTTTGTGCAGCGTCGCCTTGAGTTTCGCGATCAGATCGCTAATGTGCAAGGCCATCAGGGGATCGACCATCGTGGTTGGCTCGTCGTAGAGGATCGCCTCGGGGTTTTCGGCAAGCGCCCGGGCGATGGCCACGGACCGCTTCGTGCCGGTGCTCAGGTCCGCCGGCAGGCGGTCCGCAAAGCTCGATACTTCGAGCATCTCGAGCAATTCTGCCACGCGCCGGTCGATCTCATCCTGATCCAGATGACCGCCCACGCTCGTGAGCGGAAAGGCCACGTTTTCGGCGACGGTCAGCGAATCGAACAGCGCGCCGGACTGAAAGACCATCGTCGCGCGCCGCCGGATTCCGGCGAACTGCTCCTCGGTCCAGCCGGTCACGTCCTGGTCCGCTACGACGATGTGGCCTTCGTCCGGCTCGAGAAAGCCCAGCAGCAGCTTCAGCGAAACGGATTTCCCCACGCCGCTGCGGCCCATGATCACGGCTGTTTCGCCCTGCTCGACGAAAAAGCTCACGTCCTTGAGCACGATGTGATCGTCGAACGATTTCGAGACGCTGCGGAATTCGAAGTAGCGGTTGGGCATCTTCTGCGAACGCTCCCTGCCATCGCGCTCGGCGCGTTACCCGCTGCGCGCGCCGCCCAGTTTCGTTCGCGCCTCCTCGTAATCTTCGGGCGAGTTCATATTCTTGAACAGGAGGCCGCCCGAATCAAAGGCTTTCCATTCGGCGGGCGCGATCGTTTCGACGCGGACGTCTTTCAAGCCGTCCGTGACCTTTCTCGTGCCCCGCTCGAGCGCCCTGCGGATCGCGGGCTCGCAGCGCTTGTGGTAGATCGCGCAGAGCGGCTCCGCTCCCAGCGCGTTCATGGGCAGCACGGCATCCGCCGGTGACGCGAGAGCGCGTGCGATCAAGTAGTCGAGCCAATCGCGGGTAAGGTATGGCAGGTCACACGCCACGACGAGGCTCCAAGGAGCATCCGACGCGCGCAACGCCGTTGCGATTCCGCCGAGAGGCCCCGCGCCCGGCCGATCGTCGCCGATCACGGGTAGATTGAGCGACCGGTACGCCTCCGGATTGCCGATGACCGCCGGCGCGCCCGCGACCGATTCGACCAGGCGCGCGGTTCGCAGGATCAGCGGCACGCCGCCCAATTCGAGCAATGCCTTGTCGCGCCCCATCCGCGAACTTTCACCGCCAGCGAGGATGAACCCCGCGATTCGCTGAACCGAATTCATCTTCGAACCACCACAACACAGCCTGTCATCCCGAACCCAGCCCCGCCTTTTGCGGATGGCTGTGAGGGATCTGCTTTTCGCAAGCCTCAGCCTTTCCCTGGCCTTTGAATGCCAAGCTCGCGCAGTTTTTCCTGCAAGCTCTGGCGATGCAGGCCGATCTCCGCAGCAGTTTGCGAGACGTTCCAGCGATGCTCTTCGAGCTTGCGCTTGAGGTAAGCGATTTCGAACTTTCGCTTCGCCTCGCGAAAATCGGCCTGAGTCAGAAACGAGTTCCCCGCCCCATCGCGCGCGGAGGCGACCGAGCCTGTGTTGTGGCGAATCTCCTCAGGCAGGTCAGTAGCGGTGATTTCCTCGCCTTTGCTCATGACGAGCGCTCGCTCGAGCGCGTTCCGAAGCTCGCGAACGTTACCGGGCCAATCGTAGCGGCGCACAAATTCAGCCGCTTCTTTGCTCAACCGCGCGCCGCGGCCATGGCGCGCTCCGAGTTGTTCGAGGAACACCCCGGTCAGCAGTGGCAGGTCCTCCTTGTGTGCGCGCAAGGGAGGGATCTCCAGCGTCACGACGCGGAGGCGATAGTACAAATCCTCCCGAAAGCGGCCCTCGGCAATTTCGGCGGCGAGGTCGCGGTGCGTCGCGCTCACCACGCGCACGTCCACGTCGATCAAATGCGACCCGCCGAGCCGGTCGATCTTGCGGCTTTCGAGCGCGCGCAGAACCTTCGCCTGCGTCACCGGATTCATGTCGCCGATTTCGTCTAGAAAGAGCGTGCCACCTGATGCCAGCTCGAATTTGCCTTTGCGCTGCTGCGCCGCGCCCGTGAACGCGCCGCGCTCGTAGCCGAAAAGCTCCGACTCGATCAGGTTTTCCGGCAGCGCCGCGCAGTTGACGGCGACGAATGGTTTGCCGGCGCGCGGCGAGCGGGCGTGGATCTCCTGCGCGAGCAGGTCCTTCCCCGTGCCGCTTTCGCCGAGGATCAGCACCGTCGCGTCCGTCGGCCCGACGCGCTCGGCCATCTCGAACACGCGCCGCATCGCCACCGACGCGCCGAGCATCCGGCCGAACTGGCCATCCGCGACCAGTTCGCGGCGCAGCCGCTCGTTTTCCGCGCCCAGTTCGGCAAGCTTCAGGAGATTCGCGGCGCGCCTGCGCAGTTCCTCGATGTCGAAACCCTTGACGATGTAGTCCGCTGCGCCGCTGTGCAACGCTTCGACTGCCGTGCGCGCCGTATCGAGTGCGGAGACGATCAGCACCGGCGTTTCGTCGCCGGCCGCGCGCAGCGAGCGCAGAAACGCGACGCCGTCTTCATCGGGCATCACGAGATCGAGAAGGATCAAGTCCGGGCGATCGGCCGAAACCGCCGCGCGCGCGGCGTCCGCCGAACCGGCTTCGACGACGCGGTAGCTTCCTTCGAGCGCGCGGCGCATCCCGTAGCGCGCCGACGGCTCGTCATCCACGATCAGAATCGTTCGCATAGTCCTCCCTGGCGCCGCCTAGCGCCACGCTGTCATCCCGAACCCAGCCGCGCCGTTTGCGGATGGGGGTGAGGGATCTGCTTCTGACTTTGCCCCCGGGACAACCGACCTTGGCTCCTACGACACAAACCATAAGCGGTCGTAGGGGCACGGCATGCCGTGCCCGTTTACCCTGAGTGCCGTGGCGAAGGGGCGCTTTTCTTGGCTGCACGCGGCCATTGGCATCCCGTGACTTGCTTCTCCCGAGCAACGGCGGCGCAACTCAGACATTGTCATCCCCCCGCCGCCACTGGCAGTGTCACTCGAAACCGTGTTCCCTTCCGGCCGTTCACCGGGCTTTCGCACGCGATCGTTCCGCCCATTTCGGCTACGCGCCGGGCCACGATCGCGAGGCCGAGGCCGGTGCCGGTCGCCTTTGTGGTGAAGAACGGCTGAAACATCTTCGCGCGCGCCTCCGTCGGGATTCCGGGGCCTTCATCCTCGACGCGAATTTCGAGCTGATCGCCATTGCGCGCCAGCCCCACGCGCACGCGACCTCCATTGGGCTGGGCCTCGATCGCGTTTACCACCAGATTCGACAGAATCTCGTTGAGCGCCTCTTCCGAGGCGAGCACGGTGGCTTCTTCCGCGGGAGCTTCGAATTCGAGTTGCACGTTCCGGCGCTCTGCATCGTGCCGGAAAAGCGTCGCCGCCTCCCGTGCCAGCGCCACCGCGCCCACGCGCCGCCCGTTGACCGAGGGCCTGGTGAAATGCAGCAGTTCGGTGAGCTTCGTGCCCATGCGATCGATCTCCCCCAGTACCAGCGTGCAGTCGTGCCGAAGATCGGGCGGCAAATGCGGATTTTCGAGCTGCACTTGCAGCACGGTTTTCATCGAGCCGAGCGGGTTGCGCAAGTTGTGCGAGACGGTCGCCGCCATCTGGCCGAGCAACGCAAGGCGTTCGCGCTCGGCAAGCTCGCGCTCGAGGCGCACCTTTTCTTCGATCAGGCGGCAGAGATCGATCATCGCCGGCAACTGCTCGGCGAGAAATTCGATCGCAGCGGTCGTCTCGCCCGTCAGATACGAGCCGGTCGAAGCGGCTTCGAGCGTTCCGATTTCTTCGCGGCCCTTCTTCAACGGGATGCGCACGACGTGGCCCAGGCCGCCAGGAGATTCAAGCGGCTTCTGCGATGGCTCGCGCGGCACCGAAATGCGCACCGCCGCGAGGCTGAATTCCTCGCGGATGCGCCGCTCGGCCGCGGCGATGAGCAGCCCTACGTCTCCATGGCGCGCCTGCTCCTGGAGTTCGACGGCCAGCCGTTGCCAGCGGTCCATGCGCTCGCGGAACGTGCGATGGAGCGCGGGTCCGATGGCGCGCTCGAGCGGCTCGAAAAGAAAAATCAGCACGAAGAGCAAAACGCTCGCAGTCGCTTCGGGCGGGAAGACCGGTGCCAGCCATCCGCTGATCCGGTGCACAAGCGCGAGATAGAGCAGCGCCAGGAGCGTCGCCGAAAGCGCGTAAACCAGGTTCCGCTGCGCCCCAAAATCCAAAAAGTTATGCTTCAGCGCGTAATAGATCAGCAGCGCCCCGGAAAATACGCCGGCCACTGCCGCGGCGGTCCAAGGTGGAATCCCGACCGAAGGCCCGAGGAATAGTAAACACAGAACGACAAGCAAGGATGCGGCGCATAGCCCGCGAAACAAGCTGCGCTCGGCCCGATCCGGGGCAGACTTCGCAAGTATCCACTGAAAAGGCGCTGCAACCATCGCCGAAACCAGGATGATGAAGCCGGACTCGCGTACCAGAGTGCCGAGGAACCCACCGAAGCCAAGTTTCGGATGTGCGTGAGCGATGACAGCGGCGAAAACAAGCATTGCTGCGGGGAGCAAATACAGCGAATATGCCAAGCTGAGAGCCCATCCGGCGATGGGATCTTGGCGCACCTGCCGGAAGTACTCCAGATGAGTCTGAGCGACCAGTGGGATCAGCAACAATACGCCGAGTGCGATCAGGCTGCTGTAGAAAAGTCGCGTGACTTCTGGCGGCGTGCCGTACTGAATTCGCGCGTTGATTTCGAGCAACCCACCCGCGTAGATCGCGAACAGCGACAAAACCAAGAAGAAGAGCAGCCGTTCGAAAAACCTTGGGCGGCGATGGCCGAGAATCAGGGCGATCAGGAATAGGTAGACGAGGGTCCCCGCGGTAAGCACGATTAGTCGAACGTAGAAGAGAAACGCCATGAAGCGCCTCTGGACTGCCTTCGCTTGGAGGATACTAGCGCCGGTCACATCTCAACTTCAATAGTCAAGTGTCGGAAAAATCAGACGCTCCTAATCTATTGTAGATAAGCACTTTACACGACTGAGAGTGCTGAGAGTGCGAGGTGCGAAATTGTCGGGTTTCGCCTTGACAGCAAGTCCTGCCGTTGCTATATTAGCGCTCGGTGTGGAGGAGTGCTAATCGGCGCCCTCTCCGCGAAACTACTCAGCAAACCATCGGAGGAATCGCAATGGCTGTCAACATCACACCGCTGCACGACCGTGTGCTCGTGCGGCGGCTCGAAGAAAAGGAAACCGTGAAGGGCGGCATCATCATCCCTGACACGGCCAAAGAGAAGCCGCAAGAGGGCGAGGTAATCGCCGTTGGCGCAGGCAAGATCAACGAGAAGGGCGACCGCGTCGCGCTCGACGTGAAAGTGGGCGATCGCATCCTGTTCGGGAAGTACAGCGGAAACGACATCAAGATCGACGACGAGGAATACATGATTCTCAAGGAAGACGAAATCCTCGCGAAGATCGGCCATTCGGCGAAGGCGGCCGGCGGTAGAAAGTAACCTCCGGACGGGCCCGCCGAGGCGGGCTGCCGGGTAACCATTCCGAAGAATATCGACGAGGAGACTGACAGATGGCAAAGCAAATCGTGACTGGCGAGAATTCGCGCCAGGCAATTCTGCGCGGCGTCAACATTCTGGCCGACGCCGTGAAGATCACGCTGGGCCCGAAGGGGCGCAACGCGGTGATCGAAAAGAAATTTGGCGCGCCGATCATCACCAAGGACGGCGTGACCGTAGCGAAGGAAATCGAGCTGCAAGACCCACTCGAAAACATGGGCGCGCAGATGGTGCGTGAAGTCGCCTCCAAGACGTCGGACGTCGCGGGCGACGGCACCACCACGGCGACCGTGCTGGCGCAGGCCATCTTCCGCGAAGGCGTGAAGACGGTGGCAGCCGGCGCAAGCCCCACGGCCCTGAAGCGCGGCATCGAAAAGGCCGTCGAAGTCGCCGTCGAGGAAATCAAGAAGTTCCACAAGGACGTCAAGGGCGAAATGATCGCGCAAGTCGGCACAATCAGCGCCAACAACGACAAACAGATCGGCGGAATCATCGCCGAGGCGATGAAGAAAGTCGGGAAGGACGGCGTCATCACCGTCGAGGAATCGAAGACGATGGAGACGACGCTCGAAGTGGTCGAGGGCATGCAGTTCGACCGCGGGTACCTCTCGGCCTACTTCGTCACGGACGCCGAGCGGATGGAGTGCTCGCTCGAAGACGTCCGCATCCTGATCCACGAGAAGAAAATCAGCTCGATGAAGGACCTGCTTCCCCTTCTCGAACAGCTCGCCAAAATGGGCAAGCCCCTGCTGATCGTGGCGGAGGACGTCGAGGGCGAGGCGCTCGCGACGCTCGTCGTCAATAAGCTTCGGGGCACCTTGCAGGTCGCTGCCGTAAAAGCCCCCGGCTTCGGCGACCGCCGCAAGGCCATGCTCGAAGACATCGCGGTTCTCACCGGAGGCAAGGCCATCACGGAAGATCTCGGGATCAAGCTCGAGAACGTGAAGGTCGAAGACCTCGGCCGCGCCAAGAAGATCACCATTGACAAGGACAACACCACGATCGTCGAGGGCGCCGGCAAGCCCAGCGAGATCGAAGGCCGCGTGAAGCAGCTCCGCGTACAGGTCGAGGAGACCACGTCCGACTACGACCGCGAGAAGCTCCAGGAGCGGCTCGCGAAGCTCGTCGGCGGCGTGGCCGTCATCAAGGTGGGCGCGGCAACCGAGACCGAGTTGAAGGAAAAGAAGGCTCGCGTCGAGGACGCCATGCACGCCACGCGCGCGGCCGTCGAGGAAGGCATCGTTCCCGGCGGCGGCGTGGCGCTGGTTCGCTGCATCGCCGCTCTCGACAAGCTCAAGCTCACAGATGATGAGGCCACCGGCGTCAACATCGTGAAGCGCGCGCTCGAAGAGCCGATGCGGCAGATCGCCCTCAACGCGGGACAAGAAGGCGCGGTGATCGTCGGCCGCATCCGTGAATCGAAGGACGACAACTTCGGCTTCAACGCCGATACCGAGGAGTTCGTCGATCTGGTCAAGGCGGGCGTTATCGACCCGGCCAAGGTCACTCGGCTCGCTCTCCAGAACGCCGCTTCCATCGCCGGCCTGATGCTCACCACTGAAGCTCTGGTGGCGGACATCAAGGAAGACGAGAAGAAGGGCGCGGCGGGCGGCGGTGGTATGCCTGGCGGTGGCGGCATGGGCGGGATGTACTAAGCCTTCGCCACAAGCCTCAACGATTCACATAGGGCGTCCCGATGCGATCCGTCGGGGCGCCCTTTTTGCTATGAAGTAAGGTGCCTTGAAATGCGGTTTGCTTTCGTGGAGCTTCAGGTTCGGAGAAATGTAGGCGTAGACGCGTGGGCCACCCGCCGACAGGCTAATCAGAAAAAGAATAAGGAGAGAAACATCGTGCAGGCATTTTGTGCAGCAACTACAGCATGGTCCACGAGTGCGTTGTTCCGCAAATCCTCAGGTCTAAAGACCTGAGCTACATCGCCGGAAAGAACCAGCGCGCCCCGCGAAGGGATGCGGAGGGAAAAAGCTGTGCGCCTGAAGGCGGCCGCTACGAAGGCACAGCGGAAAGCAGATCCCTCACCCGCGTTCGCATACAGCGCGACCGGGTTCGGGATGACAACGTAAGGCAAGGGCGGAGCGGCGGAGGCACCTTTTTGTTTTCTGCGGCTACTGTTTCATGGCGACGAATTTGCTCGTCGTGCCGGTGAGCAAGTCATGCGATGAGAAGGTGACGGTCTTGCCGTCGGCAGACACGGTCATGCGGGTGACGCTTATCGGCTTGCCGTCGCGCTTGTCGGTTTCCTCGACGGTGTTCGCGTCGATGCGCTTGACGGAAACGGTGGTCACGCCGGGGTCGCCCTTGTACGGCGCTTCCGTCCCGTCGAGCTTCGCGGTGTAGGACTGGCCGGTGGGAGCGCTCATGTGCAGGCCGTCGCCCTCCACCTTGAACGTAACCATGATGGCGTTGTCCGAGATATCGTTGACCTTGGACACGCGCCAGGAGCCCGAGATGGCGTGCGATCCGGCAGGGCCCGCCGCCACGCGAATAACGACGGCCTTGCCGGTGATGGGGGCGGCGTTGGTGTTGCTGCTGTCGGTGAACTCGGTCGTGGCCGTCTTTCCGCCGGCGGAAACCGTCGTCTTTGCGACCGTGACCGTCTTCCCGGCTTTCTTGTCGGTTTCCTCGATCGTATTGTCGTCGAGGATCTTGATGCGGACCGAGTCGAAGTAGGGATGCCCGGTCACCTTATGGCCCTCGCCATCCGCCTTCACTTCGATCGGCGGGACGCACGTCTTGCACGTGTACATCCCGTTCTGAAGCACGAAAACGTCGGGCTTCGTGGGGAACTGCGCGGTCTTCATATCGACTTTCCACGTGCCGTCGAGATTGCTCTGCGCAACTGCAACGGCAGGCAGAAGCAACGCCACCAGGGACCCGGCCGGAATCAGCTTTCTCATATTGTTTCCTCCCTCAGGACACACCGAGTGCGGCCAATGTACACCCGCACGCCGGGACAAGTAACGGCCCGCGCGGCGCCCGCTACTTCGTGACGTCGAGATCGACCAGGCGGCGATCCGGCAGCGTAAGCGCCCACCAGAGCATCGCGCCGAGCACGGGCACGACGCCGACGAGCACGAACGCCTCACTGTAATGCTTCGCGTCAAACATGCGCCCGAGCAGCGGCAACACCACCGCGTTGATCGCAGACCACGAACCCGCGCCGATCCCGGCGACGAGGCCCGTCTGCTCCGCGGGATATGCGAACGCGCTCGTGCGCAGCGACACGACCACGAATCCCGAGGCCACGAACATCGCCCAGAACATCAAGCCGAGCGCGACGACGGGATTCCGGAACACAACGATTGCCACCTGCGGCAACCCGATCGCGGCCAGGGTGAAGAAGAGCCACACCGGACGGCGGTTCCCCAGCGCGAACTTGTCCGCAAACCAGCCCCAGAAAAAATAGCCGACCTCCCAGCCTAGCGGCGGCAGCCACAGGACGCGTCCCAGCCCGGCCTGCGTGAAACCGAGCACCTGCGAGAGATAAAGCGGCGCAAGATACAGAATCAGCCCGATGGGCAGGGCGGCGAGTCCGTAGGACGCGACCAGGCTCCAGAATCGCCGCTCGAAAAGCTTCGGCAGGATGATCCGCTCGCTCTGGCGTCCGTGCGTGGCGGCGGAGAAATCGACCGTGCCGCGCCAGAGCAGCACCCACGCAAGCCCGGCCACGCCTGTGACGATGAACGCGGCGCGCCAGCCGTACGCCAGGGCGATCGGAGTAACGACGAGCGGCGTGACAATCGCGCCAAGCGAGCCGCCGCTGTATGCGACTGCGAGGCCGCGCGACTGGCTCTTCGGCGGCAGCCAGTCCATGGCGGTGCGGAGGCCGCCGGGGAACGTGGCGCCTTCGCCGAATCCCAGCACCGCGCGCGCCACCGCGAATCCGAGAAATCCCGAGAGCACCGCGTGCGCGCCGCACGCGATGGTCCAGAGCGCGACGGCGACCGTCATCCCGCGGCGCAGGCCGACGCGGTCGAGGACCGCTCCCCACACGGGGTTCCCGATCATGTAAGCCACGCTGAACCCGCTGATGATCTGGCCGTACTTCTCGGCGTTGAGCTTCAGCTCCGCGAGAATCATCGGCGAGAGCACTGCGAGGATCTGGCGATCGAGATAGCTGAGGAACGAGCACGCGAGCATCATCGCGACCGGCCACCAGATTCGCCAGGTGGACGGGCTCGATGGGGCCGCGTTGAGGCTCACAGCAGATGTATGGTGAAACTCATTTTTTCGGCGTCAACCGCAAGAGGCTGCCTGCGTCGGTGAGCAAGTAGATCGCGCCGTCGGGACCCTGGCGGACGTCGCGGATGCGCTGGCCGAGATCGGCGAGCAAGTGCTCCTCGGCCACCACGCGGTTGCCGTCCAGCACGAGGCGTATCAAACACTTGCCCACGAGCGAGCCGACAAACAGGTTTCCCTTCCACTCCGGGAACACATCGCCGGTGTAGAACATGGCGCTCGAAGGCGCGATGTCGGGATACCAGAAATAGACCGGCTGATCGACGCCTTCCTCCGCCTGGAGCCCCTTTCCGACGGGCACGCCCGAATACTGGCGGCCGTAGCTGACGTTGGGCCAGCCATAGAAATGCCTGGAGCGCACGATCACGACGCGGTCGCCGCCGAGCGGCCCGTGCTCCGCGATCCAAAGCTCTCCCGTCGCGGGGTTGATCGCGGCGCCGTCGGGGTCGCGGAATCCGTAGGCGAAGGTTTCCGGCAGCACGGTCGCGTCAGCCATGAACGGGTTGTCCTTCGGAATAGAGCCATCAGGATTGATGCGCGCCACGCGCCCCGTAAAGTTGCGGAGAATGGTTTGATCCGTGAACTCGTGCTCGACGCCGTCCATATCCGAGTCGTAGAAGCGGAAACGGTCCGCGCCACTGATGAAGAGGGTGCCATCCGGCGCAAACACGATGCGGCGATCGACGCCGTCGACTAGAGTCCGGACGTTTTCCAGTTTCTTGTCGTCCTCGCTGAGGCGGGCACGCGCCACGCGCTCCGTTCCGATGGACACCGTGCGGCGCTCAGCCAACGGCTTCGCCGCGACTCTGCCATAAAAGTATTCGTTCGGCCAGACGGCGGGATCCTCGCCCGGCGGCGGCGCAAAGTAGGTGAAATAGATGAGCCGGTTCTGCGCGAAATTGGGATCGAGCTCGACGTCGTGCAGGCTTTGCGCGGCGACCACTTTGACGTCCGGGACGCCGGCGATGGGCGCGGAGAAGATGCCGTCTTTCGTGGCCGTGCGCATGGTTCCGTAGCGCTCGGTGATCAGGATCTTGCCATCGGGGAGAAACACGAACGTCCACGGCCTGTTAAGCGCTTGGACGACGGTCTGAACCGCGACGGGCGCCGACGGTTTCGCGGGCGCAGGGGCGTTCGTCTGCCCGGGGAATGCCGGCTTCGGCGGCGGAAAATCGGCGGCCTTCACGGGAGCCTGCGCGCGAACCGTCAGCGATGCCGTCAGCACGATCAGAACTAGCGCGGCCAGCGCAAACACCAACTTTTTCATGAACCCTCGCTTGATGGAGCGCAGGCATGTTACCTGCTGTGGCAAAGATTACGCAACCGCCGTGAACGCGTCGGCAGTGGGTGTGTTTCCGATAAACGCGGTGGTCTCAACCGGTCGATGCAACACCATCTGATATGAATCTTCTCTCCAAAGGTGGTGTCTATGACCCAAGTGAATCGGGCGGGGCTTTCTGCGACGCAGAAAACCGAGA
>Ga0187872_10001940_pt1 | contig 19541 bp, 19 predicted proteins | sample June2016WEW_16_4_FD_132973 | JGI IMG/M metagenome (GOLD analysis project Ga0187872, IMG submission 132973) | Peatland microbial communities from SPRUCE experiment site at the Marcell Experimental Forest, Minnesota, USA - June2016WEW_16_40 | ecosystem: Environmental > Terrestrial > Soil >...
CACTTCGCATGGATGCACCGCAACTGCGCCGCAGTTGGAATGGTTCACCTGTCAGGTGAAGACTTCCCGATTTTCGATTGATACCACTTCCAGCTCGACGATGCACTATTTCCTGTAAGGCAAACAGGTACAGTAGTTTGTGCCATATTTGGACAGACCTTGGGGGCTACCGCAGGCACGAAGACTACTGCTGGCGGCGGTATGGAAGGTATTGGGAGGATCATCGGAGCGGCGTCAGGCCGCAGGCAGACTTCTCAACGCAAAACCTTTCATTTTTGCCGCCCGCACGAAGGGGCGCAAGGGGGTTTTCGGCCCTTGCGCCCATAGTCGTGTCGGGTTCGACGCAACCGGCAACGGTTCTGAGGCCCGTTCACCGGAGCCGTGGACTGAGCATTCCACGAGGCTGGGGGAATTACTTATACTATTTCTATCACACTGTCAAGTAGAGAGTTAGACCCATTGGCTTCCTCGACTGAGGGCGAAGCCGCCAGCAGGACTCAGTGAATGATACCCCAAGTCGCCTTCTCCCGAACATTTCAAAGGTCGAGACTCGAAAACGAGCATCTCCTCAGACTTCAACTGCGGCTTCCAGGATTATTGGAGCTTGGCCACGGCTTCTTTCATCTCGCTCAGGTGCGTGTCGGCGCTCGGCGTGTCGGTCACGTGCGCGATCTTGCCGTCCAGGCCGATCAGGAAGCTCACGCGCCGCGCCATGTCCCGGCCCGTCATGCGCACCCCGTAGGCGTCCGCGATCTTCCCATCGCTATCCGCCAGCAATGGGAAATTCAGGTTGTATTTGGCGATGAACTTCTGATGGCTCGCCGCCGTATCGAAGCTCACGCCGATGACCTCTACCTTCTCTTTCTTCAGGTCCGCCATCCGGTCGCGGAAGCCGCAGGCTTCCTTCGTGCATCCGGGGGTGTCGTCTTTGGGATAGAAATAGAGCAGCACCACCTTCTTGCCGACGACGTCCGCCAGCTTCCAGGTCTTGCCATCCTGGTCCTGCCCTTGGATTAGCGGCGCCGTGTCGCCGACTTTGGGCGCCTGCCCCGCGCTGGCCGTGAAGGGCGAAAGCGCAGCCAGCCAGGCGGCAGCCAGCAGCGGCAACGTGCCGAATGAGTATGTCTTCATAAATGTCCTTTTACGGTAATCATGGTGCAACCATCGCCGCCATAGGCGGCTTTGGCAAGTTGGTGAAACATGCGGCGCGGCAGTTGGGGCGGATGGGATTCGACCGCTGGCGAGTTTCATGCGTCGATCGCGAGGAACGGCTCAGCCGAAGAACTGGTGAACGATCTTCCAGGGAGACGCAATTAAGGGGGCAGGGACATCGGCGGCGTCCAAAACCAGCTTGAGTGCTTCATAAGGGATGTCTTTGAACAGTCAATGACCGTTTCGTCCTCCCTGGCGTAGTCCAGGAGAACGTTAGTGTCCGTGGCGATGGACGGGGGTTCGGGCATGAGCAGGTTCCCCATAGATGAGATGCAGTCCTCGCGCCATGAGGCGTTGCCGCTTCTCGTCGGAGAACGTGTTCGCCTTGGCGCGCTCTTTCTCCGCAACCGTGGTGCCCCAAGACTTCTTCTCAGTCAATGACTTTCTCATAATTGCCCCGCAATTCAGAACTCGGCAAAGATACCCGCCACGCGCCGGGTGTCAACGTTATCCGATTGGGTTACCCGCTTAGCCTGATCTTCTGCAACCGCTCGACGAACTCGACGAACCCTTCCACCTGGGTCTTGAGCCGCTGGAGCAATTCGGCATCTTTCAGGCGGCCCGCGTCGTCGAGCAGGTCATTGATCCGCGGCAGGAAAACGCGTTCGGGAAACAGGAAGGCATTCCGATAGCCGAAAATGGCCTGCAGTTGCTCGACGGGCCGGAGCGCGCCCCACATCCCGTGCGCCAGACCCGTGAAGCAGACGGGCCGTTTCTCGAAGCTCTCCGGGAACTTGAGCATGTCTATAAAGTACTTCAAGACACCTGGGACACTGCCATTGTATTCGGGCGTAACCACGTGCAGCCCCGCCGACCGCAGGATGGCGTCGGAAAACGGCAGAAAAGACTTCGGCTTTTGCGCGTACGAGGCCGGGGAGAAAATCTCGGGCGGGAGTTGGGCGAGATCGAGGACGTGCAGCGGCACTTGGAGGGCGGCGTAGATTTCTTCGACGTGCCGGGCCACCTTGCGCGTGTTGCTGCCCGGGCGATTGGTGCCAACAATAAGGGTGATCATGCCGAAACCATCGCCGCCAAAGCGCGCTTTGGCAAGGTTGGCAGGGCGAGCGTCCTCGCCAGCCCAAGCACCCCCGGAAACCAGGGCTCGCGAGGACGCTCGCCCTACCTCAGCAGAAGCGGGACGCGCTGGAACGCGTCCTTACCAGGTTTATTGCGGTTTTGCGGGCGGCACGGCGGGGCGGCGCCGCATCTTGTTCTGGAACCAGAGCCGCCAGACCATCAGCAAGGCTTCCTGGATGATGTGCCCGGTCATCTTGGAGTGGCCTTGAGCGCGCTCCGTGAACACGATCGGCACTTCCACGATCTTCATGCCTTGCCGCCACAGCCGGTGGGTCATCTCGATCTGGAAGCTGTAACCGTTGGAGTTGATTTCCTCGAAGTTGATCGCCTGTAGCGCCCGCCGGCTGAAGCATTTGTAGCCGCCCGTCGGGTCGGAGATCGGCATGCCGGTGATCATCCGCACGTAGGTCGCCGCGGACTTGCTGAGCATCAGCCGGCGGAGCGGCCAGTTGACGATGCGGATGCCGTTGAGGTAGCGCGAGCCTAACACCAAATCGGCGTTCTGGGCCGCCTCCAGAAACATCGGGATGTCGTCCGGGTTATGCGAGAAGTCGCCGTCCATCTCGAACACAAACTCGTAGCCGTGCCCCAGCGCCCACTTGAATGCCGCAATGTAAGTCGGTCCCAGCCCGCTCTTCCCCGTGAGGTGCAGGACGTGGATGGACGGGTGTTTCGCCGCCAGTTCGTCGGCGAGTTTGCCGGTGCCATCGGGCGAATTGCCATCCACCACCAGCAGGTCCACAGGCACGGGCAAAGTCAGAAGGCGCTGCGCGAGCGGGAGAAGATTCTCCCGCTCGTTGAAGGTCGGCACAACGACGAGGGTCTTATTCATATAATCGAAGCCCGAGGACAAATAAGCGACCTTGGGGATGAAAACAAGCGGGATTTCTTAAACCGTTTCAAGCAGCCGACTCTCCCAAAGGTCGCTGACCACCCGCCGCGGCCCGGCCGGGCGCATCCGGACACTGCCCCCGGACCGCGAGCCGTCCCCGGCTCGCAGCGGCCACCAATGCGAAACGGCGATCGAACCTCTGGCCCGCTCCCTGCACAGTCGAACGCGCTGCGAGCCGGGGACGGCTCGCGGTCCGTGACCGTGGGGGAGTTCTCGCTCCTTGGGGGCAGTGCTCGGATGCGCCGGCCCGGGTTTTCGGCGGCAACAGGGGTTTCAGCGGGCACTCCGCGCAGCGCGGCTGGCGCGTGCGGCAGAAGTCCTTCCCGACCATCACCAGTTGCGCATGGAAGTCCTGCCAGTAATCCAGCCGCTCCCGGCGGGGCTTCTCGTCCAACGCCCATTCGCACAACTGCTGCAAGTCCTCGTAGCCGGCGTCCGCGCCGCTCCACCCGTGCCGCTGGAAAATGCGCTTCGTGTAGGCGTCGATCACGAACCGTTGGTGCCCGCCCGCATACAGCAACAGACTGTCCGCCGTCTCCGGTCCGACGCCGTTGATGGCCAGCAGGCGCTCGCGCACGGCGGTCGTCTCCCCGGCAAACAGCCGCTCCAGGTCCCCGCCGAATTCCTCGACCAGCACCCGCAGGAACGAGCGCAGCCGCCGGGCTTTGACGTTGAAGTAGCCCGCCGGGCGGATCAGCGCCGCGAGTTCGGACGCGCTCAGGGCAAAGAGCTTCCCCGGCTCCAGCACGCGAGCGGCTTTGAGGTTGGCGATGGCGCGCTCGACATTGCTCCAACTGGTGTTTTGGGTGAGAATCGCCCCGACACACACCTCGAACGGGGTCTCGCCCGGCCACCAGTGCAGGTGCCCGAAATGCGCCCGCATCAACCGGTAGGCCCGCCGCAATGCCTTCGCCCTTGCCGGGGTCAGCCGAATAAAAGACTTCGCCATGCGCATGATTTAGCCCGTATATTTCGCACCTTCAAGGACGGAGCGCCGGCATGTTGCCGGCTTAGCCCATTCGGACCGAGTAATACCACTTCGCAATGGAACTCGGTAGGAATGAGTGGAAGCCCCCGCCCCTGAACCCCCAGGCAAAGACGGACCCCTCTCCCCAGCCCTCTCCCCTTGAGAAGGGGAGAGGGTGGTCGCAAGCCGGGGGAGGTGAACATACCGATTGTTTCAGCGAAATGGTATAAGCCGACAACATGCCGGCGCTCCGACTGGTCGGCTTTTCTCCTGTCGGCTTTTCTCCTTGCCCGGACGGGGTGGGAACGGAAAGCTGGCGTTGATGAACTTCTTGCGCTCTCGCATCGTCTGGGTCCTGCTGGTCGTCTGGCTCGCCGGGTCGCTGCTCGCCGCCGATCAACCGCTCTGGAAGGCCGGCACCGCCAAAGCCGACATCACGCCCACCCAGCCGCTTTGGATGGCCGGCTACGGCTCCCGCACCAAACCCGCCGAGGGCAAAGAGATGAGCCTGTGGCTCAAGGTGCTCGCCCTCGAAGACGCGCGCGGCCATCGGGCCATCATCCTCACCAGCGACCTGCTGGGCATCCCGCAATCCATTTATCGGCACACCTGCGCGGCGCTCAAGGAGAAATTCGCGCTCGAACCCGACCAAATCCTCCTCTCGGCGTCGCACACCCACAGCGGGCCGGTCCTGTTCGGCGCCCTCCGCGACGTTTATCCCCTTGACGACGCCCAGCTTGCCCTGATCGAGACATACTCCGCCGGCCTCGAAGCCAGCATCGTCGAGACCGTCGGCAAGGCGCTCGCCGATCTGGCTCCGGCCCGACTGGCCGCCGGGCAAGGCGCCGCCGGGTTTGCGGTCAACCGCCGCAACAACCTGGAACCCTCCGTCCCCAAACTCATTGCAGAGGGCGCTCTCAAAGGCCCGGTGGACCATGCCGTCCCTGTGCTCGCCATTTACCTGCCCGACGGCAAGCTCAAGGCCGTCCTCTTCGGCTACGCCTGCCACAACACAGTGATGGATTACTACAAATGGTCCGGTGACTACGCCGGGTTCGCCCAGCTTGCCCTCGAGAAAAGCCACCCGGACGCCAGCGCCATGTTCTTCATCGGCTGCGGCGGAGACCAAAACCCGCTGCCGCGTCGCCAGCTCGAACTCGCCGAGCGCTACGGCGACATGCTCGCCGCCGCGGTCGAAGAAGTTCTGCTCGCGCCGCCGCGCACGCTGCCGCCCGAGCTTCGGACCACGATGGAAATGGTCACGCTCCACCTCGGCCCGGCGCCGACCGAGGCCGAACTGGAGAAACTCAAGACCGACAAGACCCCCATGACGCGCCGTTGGGCGACGCGCCTGCTGGCGGACTTGAAGGCAGGCAAACCGTTTATCCGCAGCTACCCTTATCCGGTCCAGGCCTGGCAATTCGGCGGCCAGCAACTCCTGATCACCCTCGGCGGCGAGCCGGTGGTGGATTACGCCCTCAAGTTCAAACAGGCGTTCGGCCCCCAAACCTGGGTCGCCGGCTATTGCAACGACGTGATGAACTACATTCCCTCCCTGCGCGTGCTCAAGGAAGACATGCCGCCGCTGGCGCAGCCGCGCTGGGGCTATGAAGGCGCTCACGCCACCATGGTTTATGGGTTGCCCGCGTCCCGCTGGGCCGACGACGTGGAGGACCTGATCAACGCCGCCGCCGGCCGCCTCGTGGCACGCCTTCAAGCCGCGACCAACTAGCGCCAACCGGCTCGAGCGGCTTGCTCATCCGGTTTCCACGGGTTACGATGTCTCAAGTTATGAAAATCGAGGCCCTCGTCATTCTTGGGGTTGGCGCAGTGGTTCTTTACCGGGTCTGGCTATGGCTAAGGGAGGCCCCGTACACACCCGATCCTTGGGGGGCTGAAATTGGCGGGGCGCTCGGAGACCCGGATGCCGTTCCTGTTTGCCCTCATTGTCTGACCCCGCAGGAGCACAATGGCTGGTTCTGCCCGGAATGCGGCTCCACGGTTGGCCAATACAGCAACTGGCTGCCGGCCGTTTATATCTTTTCCATAGGTGAGGCATTCCGGAGAGGAGTCACGGAACCTATGCGCAACCACCTGCTTATCATTACGGGATATGTTTTGGTGACGTTGAGTTATTTTTCCCTGCTTGCGCCCATCTCCTGGATCTTCCTCTTCAGGAACTTTCGCCGGGTCTCCGTTCAGGAGGGGGAGCAGGAAACGGGTTAACGCAGAGGTGCAAGATTCACAGAGAGTTCCTTTTCTCTGCGTTAAGATTGGCACGCCCGTCCAAGCTCAAGCGTCTCGGCTCTCGAATTCCCGCACCACTTCCTTCAACCTCTCCCGGATGGCGATATGCTGCGGGCAAAGTTCCTCGCACTGGCCGCATTCCTCGCAGTGGGACGCCCTCTGTTCCTCCTTGAGAATGTGGAAGTAGAAGAACTCGGCGTGCTCCCGGTTCCGGTAAATTGAAAGGTTGTTCAGTTGCAGAAAATTGGCTGGAATGGCGACCCCCTCGGGGCAGGGCAGGCAGTAACCGCAACTGGTGCAGTTCACCCGCGTCCGCGCCTGATAAATCGCCTTGGCTTCCTGAATCAACGCCAGTTCCCCAGCGGTCAGCGAATGGGCTAATCCCTCGTTCGCAATCCTCACGTTTTCCTCCACCTGCCCCGGCTCGCTCATCCCGCTCAGCACCACACTCGCTTCTGGCCGGTTCCAGACAAACCGCAACGCCCATTCCGCCGGGGTCCGCTTCACCCGCGCCTTGTCCCAAACCGCCGCAACCTCTGCCGGCACTCGGGCCGTCAAACCCCCGCCACGCAACGGCTCCATGATGATGACCCCCAGCCCTTTGCTGGCCGCATACTCCAGCCCCGCCCGGCCCGCCTGGTAATCTTCATCCATGAAGTTGTACTGAATCTGGCAGAACGACCAATCGTAAGCATCCACGATCGGGTGGAAGAGCGGCGCTTCGTCGTGAAAGGAAAAACCCGCATGTTTGATTCTCCCATCGGCCAGCGCCGCCTCCAGGAATTCTGCCACCCCAAGCGGGCTGAGCTTCTTCCACATATCCTCCGACAAACCGTGTACGAGGTAGAAGTCAATATAATCGGTTTGCAACCGCTCCAGTTGCTGGTCCAGGAACCGGTCCATGTCCGCCCGGCTCTCCACAAACCAACTCGGCAGCTTGGTCGCCAAATGAATGTTCCGCCGCTCCCGTTTCAACGCCTTTCCCAGAAACACCTCGCTCATCCCCGCCTGGAACGGCACCGCCGAATGATACACGTAAGCCGTATCGAAATAATTGACCCCGTGGCGGATCGCATAATCCACCATCCCCTGGGCCTTCTCCTCGTCAATCAGGTGCGCCTGGCCGCCGATGATCGGCAGCCGCATGCACCCAAAACCCAGAATCGAGAGCTTTTCACCGGTCTTCCCGGCTGGTCTATACAACATACGACGCTGCCCAGCATATCCCCCGGCCCCGACACTTCAACCGCGAAATGCAGGACTTTGGATGCTGCTTGACAAGGGGGCGGACAAATCCGTTAATGGCGACGGAAAGGCTGATGCAACGCCGTGACCACTGACAAATACAGTCCGCCGAAATACTTTCAAATCCGCCGCAAGATCGTCGGGGCAATTCAACGGGGCGAATTGCTGCCCGGCGCGCCGGTGCCTTCGGAGAACGACATCATCGCGAAATATCAGGTCAGCAATACCACCGCCCGCAAGGTGCATCACGACATGGAGAGGGAAGGATGGGTCACGCGCATCAAGGGCAAGGGGACGTTCGTGCGCGATTTCCCCGTGCTGCGCGCCATTAACCGGATTTTCGGTTTCACGCGGAATATGATCGAGGCCGGGCGAAAACCGGCGACCAGGCTCATCGGGTTCCACCTGCGCGAGGAGGACCATTCGCAGACCATCAACGGACGCCTGTTCACGCTCAAAGGGCCGTTCTGCGAAATCGAGCGCCTCCGGCTGGCCGACGGCATCCCGATGATGAAGGAGACGCGCTATATCTCGTTGAATCTGTGCCCGGACATCCAGCGGCAGAACCTGGAGCAGTCGCTCTACCAGGTCTTCGAGAAGCACTACGGCATCCATTTGACGGAGATCAACCAGATGCTCAGTGCGATTGTGCTCGAAGGGGAATGGCTGACGGTCTTTCAGGTGGAAAGGCCCATCCCGGCCTTCCGGGTGGAGGGGGCGTCATTCTGCGGCAAGGACATCATTGTCGAAATGGAGAACGCGGTCTATCGCGGCGACATGTACCGCTTCGCGGCCAAGGCCGTCCGGTAAGCCTTTGGGAGCCAAAAACCCGCGCAAGACACTGGAAACGCACCTTTTACGCCGCGCGATGCACAAGGGAGTGCTACCTGAGCGCGACGCTCGCGCCATGCCTGCGCCCCGCGGTCGGGCGTCGGCGGTGGCGAAGGGGGAGGTGAGGCCCCCTTGACAGGAACCCAAGTAACTGTTACTTAGTGCGTCAACGCTCAATAGTTTGGACAACTGGGCCGGAATCGGCCAGACATTGCCCTGAGACTGTCGGTAACTGATGAATAAACGACTAAGAGAAATTCGCCACGTGGCGCTGGACATGGACGGCACGATTTACAGCGGCGGCACGCTGTTCAAATCCACCGTGCCGTTTCTGGCTTTGCTGGGGGAATTGGGCGTCGGGCACACATTCCTGACCAACAACTCCTCCATGAGCGCCAAGGATTACCTCGCGCGGTTGCGCCAGATCGGCATCGCGGCGACCCCGGACCAGCTCTACACCTCGACGCAGGCGACCATCGAGTATCTGCGGGAACATAAGCCGGCGGTGCGACGGTTGTTCGTGCTCGGCACCGCCAGCATGAGCCGGGAACTGGAAGCCGCCGGGTTTATGCTGACGGCAGACAGCGCCAGCGACGAGCCGGATGGGGTGTTGGTGGGGTTCGACACGGAGTTGACGTTCTCCCGGCTGTGCCGCGCGGCGTATTGGATCAGCAAAAGCAAACCCTTCGTCGCCACGCACCCTGATCGGGTCTGCCCGACGGACCAGCCAACCGTTCTAGTGGATTGCGGCGCCTTATGCGCCGCTTTGGAGCAGGCTGCCGGGCGCGCCCCGGACGCGGTGTTGGGCAAACCCGATCCCTGCATGTTGCGAGGCATTTTGAGCCGCCACGCTCTGGCGCCGGAGCAGCTCGCCATGGTGGGAGACCGTTTGTACACGGACATGGCAATGGCTCACCGGGCCGGGGCCCTGGGGGTGCTGGTGCTGACCGGCGAGACCACCGCGGCGGCGGGGGCTAATCATTCGCCGACGCCCGACTTGGTGGTGTCCGGGCTGGCTGAATTCGGCGAACGGCTGCGGCGGGCGCGGCAAGAGAAAGGTTCGCGGTGAAGAACACCGAAGGTAGGGCGCGTCACTCCGTGCGCGCCGTGAATGCCGGGGACGGATCGAACTTGGCCGGTCTCCGTGTGGATGCCGGCGCGCACGGAGTGACGCGCCCTGCCGGTGCTGGGGACCCGCACCCAGCCGAGCAGCGCCAAAGCGCGTTGCGGGCGCTCAAAGAAGGGCCACTGGACATTCTCGTCATCGGCGGCGGCATCGTCGGCGCGGGCATCGCTCGGGACGCGGCGATGCGCGGACTGCGGGTCGGGCTGGTCGAGCAACACGACTTTGCCTTTGGCACGAGCAGCCGTTCGACCCGGCTGCTGCACGGCGGGCTGCGTTACTTGGCGCAAGGCCACGTCGGCCTGGTGCGGGAAGCGAGCGTCGAGAAGAAGGTGATTCACCACATCGCGCCGCATCTGGCGGACCCGTTGCCGTTCATCTTCCCGACCTATCGCGGCAACCGGAACTGGGTGCTCTGGCAGTTGAAGATCGGCGTGAAGCTTTACGACCTGCTCTGCCGCGGGCGCAACCTCGGCAAGTCCACGTGGCTCAGCCGGAGCCAGGCGCTGCAACGCGTGCCGGGCCTGGCCGCCGCCGGCCTCAAAGGGGCGGTGCGGTACTACGACGGCTTCACGAACGATGCGCGGCTGACCCTCGACACGCTGCGCTCGGCGGCGAAGGGCGGGGCAACCGTGCTGAATTACTGCCGCTTCGAGGGCGCAGCGCGGTCGGAGGTTTGGCAGTGCGAACTCGAGGATTGCCTGACGCAGAGCACTTTCCCAGTGCGCGCCCGGGCCGTGGTGAACGCCACCGGGCCGTGGGCGGACGGGCTGCCGCATAGCCGGGTCAAATTGCGCCTCACCAAAGGCATTCACCTCGTCGTCGAGCACGCCCGGCTGCCGGTGACCGAGACCGTCGTCATGACCGAAGGCAACCGCATCCTCTTCGCCCTCCCGTGGGGCCAGCGGACCATCCTCGGCACGACGGACACCGACTACGACGGGCCGCTCGACGACGTGCGGGCGGACGCTACAGACCTCGGGTATGTGTTGCAGATAACGAACCAGTTTTTCCCGGCGGCGAAGCTGGTCGAGGCGGACGTGATCAGCGCGTGGGCCGGGCTGCGGCCGTTGGTCGCGGACCCGGGCGGGAAGCCGTCGGACATATCGCGCGCACACGAGATTCACAATCCCGAGCCGGGTTGGTGGGATGTGGCGGGGGGCAAGCTTACGACCTACCGTCTGATGGGGGAGCAGACGGTGGACCAGATTGTTAAAGAGTTAAAAAGGTTAAAGGAGTTAAATGGGGAGTCGGGGCGGTGCCGCACGGCGGAGGAGCCGTTGCTGCCGACGGCGGAGACTGGCGGGGTGAGTGGAATCCTGCCGCCGGAGTTCAGCCGGAAGACCGTGGAACACTACGCGGCCCGGGAGTGGGCCGTGCATTTGGACGACGTGATGGTGCGGCGGACGAGTTGGCACTACTACTTCAGGGACGCCACAGCCAAGGCACAGCAGGTGGCTGGCTGGATGGCCGAACTGCTCGGTTGGACGGAGGCCCAGCGGTCGGCCGAAATGGCGCGTTACGGCCAGATCGGTAGTTGCCTGACCAGCCAAAAGCCCCAATGCTCGGCTGAAGTGAAGCAACGGCATGATCGGCCTCCTGTTCCAGTGGTTTAGGCCCGCCCCGCCAACGCCGCGGTTGCCCCCGGCGGAGGTGGCGCGGCTCTACCCGCGCTACCGCTGGCGCGTCTTCGAATCGGCGTTCATCGCCTACGCCACCTTCTACATCGTGCGCAATAACTTTGCGCCGGTGTCAAAGGAAATCGGCGCGGCGCTGCATTACGACAAGGCCATGATTGGCGACATCCTGGCCGGGACGGCCCTTGCTTACGGCCTGGGCAAACTGGTGATGGGCTACTTCGCTGACCGGAGCGACGCGCGGAAATACGCCGCCGCCGGCATGTTGCTGACGGCGGCGCTCAATTTCATCTTTGGCGCGACAACCCATTACTGGACGCACCTGTTCCTCTGGACGCTCAACGGGTTCGTGCAGGGGATGGGTTACGGCCCTTGCACGCGCGGATTGTCGCATTGGTACAGCGTGAAGGAGCGCGGGGCCATCTTCGGCGTATGGAACATCTCGCACAACGTCGGCGGCGGCATCGCCGGCTACCTGGCCGCCAAGTGCGCCGAGCATTGGGGCTGGGCTTCGGCGTTTTACGTGCCGGGCGTGATCGCGACGCTGTGCGCCTTCTACCTGTTCTGGCGGATGCGCGACACGCCGCAAGCCGAGGGCCTCCCGCCGGTGGAAGAATACAAGAAGGATTATCCGCCCGAAGAAAGGGAAGACCACGAAAAGGAACTCAGCGCGCGCGAGCTGCTCTGGAAGTATATCCTGCCGAACAAAATGCTATGGGTGCTCTCCATCGCGAACATCTTCGTCTATATCGCCCGCTACGCGATGGTGGATTGGGGGCCGACCTACCTCAAAGAGGTCAAGGGCGCATCGCTGGCCGAAGGCGGTTTTAGCACGCTGGTGATCGAGTTCGCCGGCGCGGCGGGGATGCTGACGATGGGGTGGCTTTCCGACAAGCTCGGCGGCCGGCGCGGGCGCGTGAGCGTCATGGCGATGATCCCGTTGCTGGTGGCCTTCGCGGCCATCCGCGTCACACCCAAAGGCATGTTGTGGCTGGATATGACGCTGTTCGCGGTGATCGGCTTCTTTGTTTATACGCCGGTGATGTTCTCGGGCGTGATGTCCCTGGACCTGACGACCAAAAAGGCCGTCGGCACGGCGGCGGGGTTCGTGGGCTTCTTCGGCTACGTCGGCCGGGTCATCCAGGGCAAGGGCCTTGGTTGGCTGGCACAGTACTACGGCTGGGACCCCGCGCTCTGGGCCGTGCTGGGCTGCACCGCGATTGGCATCATCCTGCTGGCCTTTCTCTGGAACGTGCGGCCCAGAGGATGACGGACGGCAGAAAGAGGGCGGACCCGGGATGTTATTTGAGCGTGCTGCTTGAAAAACGCGACCATCTTCTCCGGCGCGTCATCGGGGTACATGTGTCACCCGTTGTGGACGACAAACTCAACCGGCGCATTGGTGGAGTTGATCCTCCGGGCGGCTTCCACTGCGCGTTCCCGGGTCTTGAAGTCCACAATCAGGTCGTTCCTGCCGGCGATATGAAGGACCGGGCACGGCTTGGCCTGATTCAGTAATTGGGCGTCGCTTGCCGCCACCGGGGCGACGGCGGCCAGGGAGTCGCCGCATTCGAGATTTCCGGCATGATCGGCGCGCTCATCGGCGGCTGGCTGAGCGACCGGCTGTTCGGCGGGCGCGGCTTCCGCTCCTGCGTGTTTTATATGGCCTCGGCCGGGCTCTCGATCCTACTGTTTTGGAAAGTGGCGGGCGAGTCCCGTCTGGCTCAACACCCTGCTCCTCTTACGGACTCCACGCCGTGCGATAAAAGCGTCCTTGGAAGCCGGACGCCGGGGCGTCCGTGTACTGAATCGAGGGGAAAGGGAGATTCGTGTAGTTGGTCAGCGTCAGCCAATCCGTCAGGTTGGTGGAGGCTTCCAGACAAAAGGTGATGTTCGTGGGCGCGGTGATAGTAAGCTGGCAGGCGCCGCCGGGCAAAAGATCTATTCCGTTGAACAGGATGTCCGGCGCAGGAACGTATTTAATTGTGACGCAATCGCCCCCGGAAGTGCCCGTGACATAGACGTTGTCGCTGCTGTCCACAGCCAGGGCGGATGCTTGAGAGCCGCCCGGTGCGTCGTAGCGGTTGGTCCACAGAGGCGTGCCGCCGCTCGAATAGGCGATGGTCAGATAGTCGTAATTGCTGCTGGCGCCCCAGGAATAGCCGGTCACATAGACGTTGCCGCTGCTGCCCACGGCCAGGGCTTGGGCGTAGTCGTTGGTGTGGCCTGGCCCGTCGTAGCGGTTAGTCCACAAAAGGGTGCCAACGCTGGAATAGGCCGCAGTCAGATAGTCGTAGCCGGTGGAGCCTACCCCATAACAGCCAGTGACATAAACGTTACCATTGCTTCCCACGGCAATGGCGTTCGCGTAAGCCGGGAAAGAACATTGCGCCACTTGCTGGTTAGCCCACAAGAACGCGCCCCCGCTGGAGTAGGCGGAGGTCAGATAACCACCGCATTGCGCTCCCATTACATCATACACATTCCCGCTGTGACTCGCCGCAACAATCACAGGAGGGAATATCTCGCAACCATTGCAGGAATTGACCCACCGGGTTGCTCCTGTTGAGGAATAGGCAACGAGTGCATACCCCCAAGCGGGACCTTCCGTGGCCTGATCAGTGTAAACGATGACATAGACATTTCCGGCGCCATCCACGGCCAGGGCCGCAGCTAGACAATCGGTAAGTGTTGATTGAGCCCCGCCGCTGTAGAGATTCGTCCACAGAGGCGTGCCAATGCTGGAGTAAGCCAGTGTCGCACAACTGTGATATTCCGTGTTGCGCAAAGCATAGCCTGTGACATAGACGTTGTTGCTGTTGTCCACAGCCACGGCAGTGGCGAAAGCATTGAGGTTGGCTGGTCCACTGTAGTAGTTGGTCCATAATGAAGCGCCATTGCTGGCATAAGCAATGGTTTCGTACTTGTTGGGGATTCCCATCACCCCGTGCCAAATGCCTGTCACATAGATGTTGCCGCTGTTATCAAGGGCCATACTTGAAACCAAGGTCGGGAAGGTGCCCCCGATGTTTGTCCAGAGGGGCACCCCGCTGCCCGAGTACTTAATTATCAACTCCTGCCACCCGAGCTGGGCGGCCACGATCACGTTGCCCTCGGCGTCCACGGCGACATTCGTGCCCGAGGCACCGGGATACCGCTGAACCCAGGCTTGGACGGCTGGCCCGGCGCGCAACGTCGGCGCCAGCAAAAGCAGGCAGAGAGGCAGCAGGAGCCAAGTCCCGGCGACTCCCCTCGGCTCGGTCGTCTTTGAGGATGGGCTTGGTACAGATGTCGGGCCCCGGAGGCTCCTAGGCAGCCAACTGCGCAAGCCATGAACGTTGCGCTTCATAACTCCGAACCAGAGTAAACCAGAAACCGTCCCCCGCGTCAAGCCCGGGAAGGATGGTATTCTGCGCCTGCCAGCGGACTTTGCAGGCGGAACGGTGGTGATTGAAACAGGTTCACCCAGTGGGTGAGGGGGGCTGTAGCTTGCATTGTTTTTGCCTGCTGTCCGTCCAAAGCTCTCATTTTCGCGAGGACTTCTTGTGCAAACGCAGCAGCCCGCTTTCCCAATCACCAGTCACCAGTCACCAATCACCAATCACCAATCACCCCGCCCGCACCTTTGCCGCGCCGTTCCGGCCTCGACTTTCTCATTCCGCGCGCATAGCGGCGAGGATCTTGGCCCCTTCCTTCGAGCGGCGGAAATACCAGATGAAGAACAGCGAGAAGGCGGCCAACAAGACGGCGCCGCCCCACAACCGCAGTTGCGGATGATCGGCCAGGCCGCTGCCCAGGAGGGCGAAGATGAAGCTCTCGGGCAGGTATCCCACAAACGAAGCGGCGAGGAACGTCCCCAATGGGATGGCCGTGACGCCGGCCAGATAGTTGGTGAGAAAGTTGTTGCCGACCGGGCAGAGCCGAATCAGCAGCACGACCATGAAGCCGTGCTGGCCGAGCAAATCATCGAACCGTTGCAGGCGCCGGCCCATGCGGCGCGCCACCAGTTCGCGACCCAGGTGCCGCGAGTAAAGAAACGGCGCGATGATGGCCAGCGTCATGGCCACTTGCGACCACAAGGTGCCCAGGACCACGCCGAACATCGCCCCGCCCACCGCGGACAGCACAATGCGGGGAAAGCCGATCGACACCAGACCCGTGCCCGCCGCGGCGTAGGCCAACCAGGCCCAGCCGCCCCATTGCGCCAGCCATTGCTGTAGCCGCGCGACCCGCTCGAACGTCGCCCCCCGGCTCCAGGGCGTCAGCGTCAGCAGCCACGTCGAGACGATGAGGAATCCGGCCAGCAACAAGACCCGCCAAACGTCGCCCAGGGCGGAACGCGGCGGGGCCGGGGCGGCAGCCTGTGTGCCACCCGATGCGGGCGCTGACTCTTGCATACCGCCTTCGATGCTATTCACCCCGTGCCGGTTAATCCAGCCGCAAAGCGCCGCAAGATTCTTTGCGCAACGCCACAACCCGCTTTCCCCATGTAACCCATGTAACCCATTTAACTTATTTAACTCATGTAACTCATTTAACCCCTTTACCCCCTTGTTTGCCCTTTGTGCCGTCACCACACTTCCACCGGCCCCTTTGGCACCGGAATGTGCCCCGGCTGGGGGCTGCCCGGTCCCGCCATAAAAGAAGCCACCAGCGGCGCGGGGCGGAAGCGCGGTTTCAATTCGCCGGCTTCATCCACGAACTGCTGACGCCAGCGGCGGTAGTATTCGAGCAGCTCGTAAAACTCGGCGCGAGTCGAGACGCGCACCACGCGCCGGTTGAACTCGTTGGCCGGGCCGAACCGCTTCGCATGCCACGGCGCGACTTTGCGGAACATCCGGCAACCGTGCGCTTCGCCAAAAACCTCAATCATCAAATCCAGGTGGCGGCACATCACCCGCACTCGCTCCTCGAAGGAAGGTTCGGGGAGAAGCTGGCCTGTCTTGAGGTAATGCCGCGTGTGCTGGAAAATCCAGGGATTGTAAAACGCGCCGCGGCCGATGCTCACGCCGGCGCAGCCCGTCTGCTCGAGCATCACTTTCGCCGCCTGCGGCGTGGTGACATCCCCATTGCCGATCACGGGCACTCTCTTCAACGCCTCCACCACCGCGCGGATGCCGGCCAGGTTGACCGTGCCGGAAAATCCCTGCTCCCGCGTCCGGCCATGAACGATGACAGCCGACACGCCGACATCCTCAAGCGCGCGCGCCAGGTCCGGGGCCGTGATGTTTTGGTCATCCCAGCCAAGCCGCATCTTGGCGGTGACGGGTATCTTGACGGCATCTACCACCCCTTTCACCAGGCGCGCCGTTTTGTCCAACTCCGTCATCATCGCCGACCCGCCGCCGACGCGGCAGACCTTGCGCACCGGACAGCCCATGTTGATGTCGGCACAGGCGATGCCGAGGGACTCAAGATAGACTGCGGCCTCGCGCATTTCTTCCGGCACGGAGCCGAAAAGTTGCACGGCCAGCGGCCGGTCGGCGGGGGAAGTTTCGATGAGCTTGAGGGCTTTGGCCTTCTTTTCCAGCAGGGAGCGGGCATTAACCAGGTCGGTGGTGGCCAGGCCGATACCGCCCAACTCGCGGACCGTCAGCCGAAACGGCAGGTTGGTGTAGCCTGCCAGCGGCGACAGAAACAGGTTGGAAGCCAATGTCAGCGGTCCCAGACGCATCGCCCACACTATAGCCAGCAGCGCAACGCAAGGCGATTCCCATTCAGCGGACTCGCCCTCGTCCGGCAGGGCCACTGACAAAGTCTGTAGATGAACGGCGGAGCGCCGACGTTCTCGCCGGCTTAGACCGCTGGAATTCAGATAGGATGCGCAGCACCGAAAAAATGACCCTGAGCCACTGCCTTTTCTGGGTTTGCCTTCCCCCACGAGCCTTCTGGAATCATCCTGCTCCCCGTCCCGCCGCCAAAACCCCGCACGTTGCCCGGCGGGGCGCCCGGTCAACTTCTCGGCGAGACGCCTGCGTCCCATTGACGGGTTCTGCCCGTTTTGCCGCCTTGACGCGCCGTCGTAAGCGCATACCATAAGCCAATAATTTATGAGTCGGGCCTCGCGCTTTTCCCTGCTGCCAGTATGACCGAGTGGAACATCCAATCACGCGCCCATGCCTGCGCCGCTTGCGGCAAACCCTTTGCCGACCAGGAGACCTATCACACGCTGCTTTTCGATGAGAAAACCGATTTCCGGCGTTCCGACGTTTGCCAGGCCTGCTGGCAGAAGCAATACAGCGACGGGGCCCGCGACCGCAAAGGCTTTATCTCCTATTGGCAGGGCGTCTATGCCGCGCCCCCGCCCCCGGCTGACGCAATTCAACGGGAAACCGCCGAGTCGCTCCTGCGCAAGCTCATTGAAGTGAACGACCCGCGTTACCTTCCGGCCGGATACATTCTAGCCGTCATGCTCGAACGCAAGCGCCTGCTCAAAGTCAAAGAGCAGATGATGCGCGACGGGCAGCGGGTTTTCATCTATGAACACGCCGGCACGGGCGACGTGTTCACCATCATTGACCCGGCCTTGCAGCTCAACCAGTTGGAGCAAGTCCAGCGCGACGTCGCCGCCCTGCTCGAACACGGCTTGAAACCGCCGGCGCCGCAGCCGCAGCCCGCCGAAGCCACTGCCAACCTTCCCGCCGCGCCGCCGGAGTCTGAAACCCAGGCCGGACCCGAAGCGCCGAAAGCAGCCTGAATTGAATTCTTGCGCCTGAACAGCCGACCCCATGCCCACCGCCACAGGATACGATGAACTGCAAGAGCAGATGGGTTACGTCTTCCGCGACCCCGCCCTGCTCCAGCTCGCCTTGACGCACCCGTCGGTCGCCCACGAGCAACGCGTGCCCCTCCAGACCAACCAGCGCCTCGAATTCCTTGGCGATGCCGTCCTCCAACTCGTGCTCACACGCGAGCTATTCGAGAAATTCCCCGCCGTCGGCGAAGGCCCCCTGACCAAAGCCCGCGCCAAACTCGTCAATCGCCGGACTCTGGCCGAGCGCGCCCGGCACTTGGGCATTGGCCAGCACTTGATCTTAAGCCGGGGCGAGGAGTTGCATGGCGGCCGCGACCGGCCCTCCGCGCTCGCGGACACCTACGAGGCCCTGCTCGGCGCCGTCTTCCTTGATGCCGGGTTCGAGGCGGCCCGCGACTTTATTCTCCGCCAGTTCCAGGCCGCCTTTGGCGGGCTTAGAGTGATTCCCATCCTCGAAAACCCCAAAGGCGAGTTGCAGGAACTGCTGCAAGCCGTCTCGCCCGAAGCCCTGCAGTACCGCGTCGTTTCCGCCACCGGCCCGGACCACGACCGGGTTTTCGAGTGCACCGTGCATCATGGCGGCGCGGAACTGGCGCGCGGCCGGGGCAAAAGCAAAAAAGCCGCCGAGAGCGAAGCCGCCCTGGCCGCCCTGGCAAAGCTGCGCGAGAGAAAGGAGGCTGCCACGTGAAATCACTCTTCAGCGCGCGCCACAAAACCCTCATCGGGGTCGTCCACCTTCGGCCCCTCCCCGGCTCGCCGCGCTGGCGCGGCGATTTGGAATCCGTGCTTGACTTCGCCGTGAACGATGCCCGCGCTTACCAGCAGGGCGGCGCCCACGCCCTCTTCATCGAGAACTTCGGCGACGTGCCCTTCACCAAAACGAACGTCGCCCCCGAAACCATCGCCGCTATGGCCGCCGCCGGCCGCGCGATCCGCCAGGCCGTGAAACTTCCCATCGGCTTCAACGTCCTGCGCAACGACGCCCGCGCCGCCCTGGCCTTGTGCGCCGCTTGCGGCGGCGCCTTCATTCGGGTCAACGTCCACACCGGCGCGATGTTGACCGACCAAGGGCTTATCGAAGGCAATGCCTATGACACCTTGCGCTATCGGCGCCGCGTTTGCCCGCCAGCGCAGATCTTTGCCGATGTCCACGTCAAGCACGCCGTGCCCCTCGGTAACTGGACCATCGGCGACGCCGCCCGCGATACCGTCGAGCGCGGCCTGGCCGATGCGCTGATCGTCTCCGGTGCCGGGACCGGTCTCTCAGCCGACCTTGCGGACGTCGAGCGCGTTCGCCGCATCTGCCCCGCCATCAAAGTCCTCCTGGGCAGCGGTGTGACGCTCGAGAACGTGCGCGATTTCCTGCCCGCCGCCGACGGCTTTATCGTGGGCTCCTCACTCAAAGCGGCTGGCAGGTTGTCGAACCCGGTCGATCCCAAACGCGTCGCCGCCCTCGTGCGGGCCATCGGCAGGGAGGGCGAGCGTCCCCGCGAGCCCTGATTTTCGCAGGTGGGAGGGCGAGCGTCCCCGCGAGCCCTGATTTTCGCAGGTGGGAG
>Ga0187872_10001941_pt1 | contig 19534 bp, 16 predicted proteins | sample June2016WEW_16_4_FD_132973 | JGI IMG/M metagenome (GOLD analysis project Ga0187872, IMG submission 132973) | Peatland microbial communities from SPRUCE experiment site at the Marcell Experimental Forest, Minnesota, USA - June2016WEW_16_40 | ecosystem: Environmental > Terrestrial > Soil >...
AACCTTCGCGCCGCAGCAGCACCGTCAATCGCCGATAGCCGTAGCGCGTTCGGCTGCCGGCCAGCTCGCGCAGTCGCATCCCCAGCCCAGTTTGAGGATCGCGCCGGCTTTGATAGCGATTGAGGGTGTAAAACAGATTGTGTAAACGTCGGTTCTCCATCAGACTTGGAGGAACCAGATGGCAATCGACAAAGAGTTACTGGATCAGCTGCTACCCAACTACAAAAATCCGGAAGATCTGATCGGTGAGAACGGGCTGTTGCGGCAGCTGACCAAAGCGCTGATGGAGCGGGCGCTGGAGGCCGAGATGGCTACGCATCTGGGCTATGAGAAGAGCGACCCGATCGAAAAGCCGGACGCCAACCGCCGCAACGGAAAAAGCAAAAAGACCATGAAGGGCGACTTCGGCGAGTTGGAGATCACCACACCACGCGATCGCGAAGCGACCTTCGAACCCCGCCTCATAGGAAAAGGCCAAACCCGGATGGCGGGGCTGGATGGCAAGATCATCTCGATGTACGCGCGGGGCATGACCACCCGCGATATCCAGGGCCACCTGGAAGAACAGTACGGCGTGGAGGTCAGCCCGACGTTGATTTCCAACGTCACCGACGCGGTGTTGGACGAAGTGCGTGCTTGGCAAAACCGGCCGCTGGATGCGGTGTATCCGATCGTGTACTTGGACGCGTTGGTGGTCAAGATGCGGGAGCAAGGGCAGGTTGAAAACCGCGCCGTGTACGTGGCCATTGGCATCGATATGCAAGGGCACAAAGAAGTGCTAGGCCTATGGACGAGCGCCAATGAAGGCGCTAAGTTCTGGTTGAGCGTATTGACTGAGTTGAAGAATCGTGGGCTGGAAGATATATTCATCGCCTGCGTGGATGGGTTGAAGGGCTTCCCGCAGGCGATTGAGACAGCCTACCCCAAGACGACTGTGCAACTCTGCATCGTGCACCTGGTCAGAGCCAGCTTGCGCTACGTCAGCTGGAAAGACGCCCGGGCAGTGGTGGCCGACTTAAAGCTCATCTACCGCGCCGCCAGCCGCCAGGACGCTGACCGCCAACTGGCTGCCTTCGAAGCTGCCTGGAATGGAAAATACCGCTCAGTCGGCCAGCTCTGGCGCCGGCATTGGGAACAAGTGGTGCCGTTCTTCGCATTCCCACCAGAAATCCGCAAAGTTATCTATACCACCAACGCGGTGGAGTCTCTGAACATGACCCTACGAAAGGTCATCAAGACACGCGGCTCGTTCCCCAATGAAGAAGCCGCCATGAAACTTCTCTACCTAGCTCTTCGAAATGTCGCCAAGAAGTGGCATACTATCCAGGGCTGGCCGCAGGCTTTAAATCGCTTCGCGATTCTCTGGGAAGATCGCTTCCCCGAGCACGCCAGGCAATGACCACCCCAGAATCCCGTTTACACAATCTTGTTGACACTGCCGTTACTTTAATCCTGATTCGACCTGCATCAAGTCGAGCCGCAGATCGATATCAGGTGCGAGACGGCCGAGTGCAAAGAGAGTCCCTTCTAGTATAAGTGGTATCTTTCTGTGAGCCACAAGACCAGACCGAAACGCACGAAGAAGGGAACCCTACCATCAGGGTCGAAGGCCATGCGAATCAAATCGTACTCCAGCCTCGATAAGTCTTCCCATGTGGACACTCCAGGCCTACCGTGGAGCGAACCAATTCGGGTGGCGTTCATCAGCGGGACCTCTTTTGAAGCCACGGCACGAGTTGGCCGGCGCCGTGCAAAACGGGTTGATTGCGCTCAATGTTCACCTCGTCCGCCGTCAGGCTTCCTCGAAGTGAGGCACGCGGGCGGCTGTACGCGCCCGATGGACAGCCCGAAGCCGGGCTACGAGTTCGCGGAAGCCGAATGGCTTTGTGACATAATCGTCCGCACCGGCTTCCAGAGCATCCACGATGTGGTTCACCCCATCACGAACGCTCATGATGACAATTCCAGTTTGCGGGACGAAATTACTGATCTCCCGACAAGCCTCAACGCCCCCGACACCCGGCATCTCGAGGTCCAGTAGGACGAGATCAAAAGGCCGCTGCCGGATGGAAGCCAAAGCTTCTTCCCCATTCTGAGCTTCTTCTGCTGCAAATCCGCTGGCACTTAGGCATTTTTGCAACGCCATCCGCAGCGCCGGTTCATCGTCGACGATCAGGATGCTCGTGGGTTGTGATGACAAGGTCAGTCCCTCCTGGGCTTCTGCATGCCGGGATCTACGGCTTCTTCTCCACGATGTTGTTGCCGAAGATGAACCCGATCTCCGCGACGGCGCGGGGCTGGTTCGCGTTTATACCGTTGGGGCCGAAGGCGTCGCCCGGCGTGATGCTGCTCGCGTGAACCCAAGCCAGATCGCCGCGGAAGAAGAATCCGCCGTACTGGAACGTGGGCGTCACGCTGATGGAGGTTCCGGAACTGCCGGGGCCGTACATCAAGTTGACGGCATCGGCGGCAGGGTTTCCCGAACTGGTGATGTATTCAAACCGTACCGGCAGCGAGAAACCGTGCTTGAAGGCATAGCTCGCGAGGATGGCGCCGCCGTTGGTCTGGGCGCTCTGCGGAATGCCGATGCTCGCATTGGTCGGCACGTCGGTGAATTGATAATACGGCTGGATGATCCAGGAACCCTTGGTATAGGTGTAGATCACGTTGTAGATGCTGCCGTTGTTTTGCACGGGCGTCGCGTAGGTCTGGAACTTCGTTTGGCTGTAGTTTCCGCCCGCCACGAACGAAATGGCGTGCGGTCCGTTGGCGTAGGCCAGGGAGCCCGAGAGCCAGGTGTAGCGGTTGGAATAAAAACCATCGTTCCAGCTCAGCGAAGCGGTGAACTTGCCCATGGTCTGATTGACCTGAATACCACGATTCACGGCGTTCTCCTGATTCCACAGCAATCCGCGCTCGATGTTCATGTTTTCAAAGCTGAACGTGTACTCGGCGCCGATCAAAGTGGGCAGGGAGCCGATCTCGAATGACGTGTTCTTGCCGGCCTGGAGTTTCACTAAGGCTACCGGCACGGGGCCGTAAAGTTCCGAGAGAGTCTTGTCGGTTTGCAAGAACGGAGTTCCCAGGGCCGGAACGGTATACGCGCCGGCCTGCACGTAGAGCTGGAACCAGCCGTCGGTCTTTTGCAGGAAAATCTGGCCGTTGCTCAGGGCCGCCTGCGTGTTGCTGTCGCCGGGAACATGATTGCCCTGCCACATGCCAAATCCGGTGATGATGCCATTGGCGTCGATCTTGCCGAGAGGTCCGGCGTCGAAAACGAGCGGCGGAAGATTCGACAATGGTCCGGTGATGGAAGGAGTCGGCAGAGGCCCTGCCGCTGGCGGGGTGGCCGTCTGATCGCTTGGCGTCTGGCCATCCTGCGCGGATGGCGCTTCTTGTGCATGACAAACCGAGCCAAACACCGAGCAAATCGCCACTAAGGCGACGCTATTTATGTATGTGAATTTCATAATTTCCCTTAGATGAATAGACTTGTTTCCTCGGCTTCGATCGACACAGCGAAAATCTTTAACGCACAGGAAAACGGCCGTCGAGCCCAGGATTCAGCAGCAGGAATTGACGCGTGGTTCTCCCAGAAACTGAGCGATTCCGGCCTTGACCCGATCGACCAGTTTCTGAGTCGTGGGACGGAGATTGGGAAAGCCATCCGGCGGATCATGTGGGCTGTACGATTGAACACGGCGCCGTGACGGCGTTGTAGCCATATCTTGTCCCCTTGTCAAGTAGAGTACGAGCGCGACCCTAATAATGTCCTTGAACCGCCCTAACGTTTTCCTAAAAACGCTAGCTCTTCGCTAACGGCAATTGGAACCGATAGCCGACGCGAGGTTCAGTGAGAATGTACCTCGGCCTGTTTGGTTCTGGCTCAATCTTTTTGCGGATTTGGTTAATGATGACGTGCAGGTATTCGGTTTCACCGCCGTAGTCGGGTCCCCAGATCGCCTGGATGATCTTGGCGTGAGGAATAACTACGTTGGGATTCGTGATCAGGAAGTGAAGAACGTCGAATTCTTTGGGCCGCAGATGCAGGTCATTTCCCTTAACCGACGTGCGGCGGGTTCCGAGATTGACCTCGATCTCGTCAAAAGCGATCACCCGGGGCCCCTCCTTTGGCGAGAGGGGAATGCGCCGCAGATTCGCGCGTATACGGGCGAGCAGTTCCGGCATGCTGAACGGCTTAGTCACATAATCGTCGGCCCCGGCATCTAACGCCTCTATCTTGTCGGCTTCGTTTTTACGGACCGTCAGCATAATGATGCCGACGTCAGAAGTGGAGCGTATCTGATAACAGGCTTCGAGCCCACCCATGCCCGGCATGTTGCGGTCAAGAATAATCAGGTCGTATCGATCCTGACGTATTTTCTCCAGGGCCTCTTCCCCGCTCCGCGCGTCTCCGACCACGTAACTCTGCTTAATCAGCGCAGATCTCATGACCCGCCGGATCTGGGGTTCGTCATCGACGATCAGGACCTTCGCCGAGGTCATGACGGGCTCTCCGATCTCGCGATTGCCAGCGTGAACGCAAATTCCGCACCCTTCTCCAATCTGTTCTGTGCCCAGATTCTTCCACCGTGAGCGGTTATGATATCGCGCGCGATGCTCAAGCCCATTCCAGTTCCGGAAATGAAGGTATGGGTCGTCGTGCCGCGATAGTAGCGCTCGAAGATAGCCTCCATCTCAGTCTGTGGAATTCCAGGCCCCTCGTCGCGCACCGCGATCGTGACCATGCTCGGCGATGCCTGGCCTGCAATCTCGATTCTGGATCCCGGCAGCGAGTACTTCACTGCGTTGCTGATCAATTGTCGCAGCGCGAGTCCCACGAGTTCGGGATCGATGTGAACCGGCGGGATATCCGGCTGGAGATCAATGTGTATGGGCCGTCCGTCGAGAAGGCTCGACATTCGGCCCACGCTGGCATGGACCAGATCCGAAACCTCCAACTGCTGACGTCTCACCTGAAGCCGCCCGCTCTCAATGCGCGCCATATCAACCGTCTCTTCCACCATTCCGTTGAGCCTGTCCGTCTCTTCTTCCACGACAGCGAGCAGGTCTTCCTCATCCGCCTCGTGGGAATATTCGGAGCGAAGGGTCGTAATGGCACCCTTGATCGATGTAAGCGGAGTCGCGAAATCGTGGGCCAACGCGTCCAGTAGGAGACTCTTCAGGAATTCGCCTTGCCGCGCGGCCTCGATGCGGCTTGCGACCGCCTGACTCCGCACACGTTCCACCGTGATTGCGGCCAGATTAGCAACTGCCTGCCATGCGGGCTCGGATATCGCCGGCCCGACCGCTCCCAGACTCCCTAGGAGTTTGCCCCCCCAAGTGACAGCGGCTGTGAAACTCTGATCGCCTTCACTGGACATCTTCTGCCAGATGAATTGGCAGCCCTCATGGGATGCGATATCGCGGAGCAGGCTGGAATCGGGTTGGCCGTTGGCTATTCCGGCGTAATCTATGCGCCCGTCAAAACCGTTGCAGAAAGCGACGGTTCGAAACCCAAAGTTCTGTTTGATTAGCTGGGCAATGTGAGCACCAACCTCTGGCTCCCCGCCGAGCATCATTAAGGATCGGCTGAGGGAGTACAGCTGCTCCACTTCATCCTTTCGAGTCTGAGCTTCGAGTGCCCGCTGGCGAGCACGTGCCGAAAGCTGACTCGCGGAGATCGCGGTCGCCATGAACACAAACAAAGCCACCCAGTTTTGCGGATCGGCGATGGTGAGCGTTAGAATCGGCGGAAGAAAAAAGAAGTTGAGGCAGAGCATCGCCGCGATCGACGTCGTGGTGGATTCCAGCAAACCCCATCGGGCGGCCACGACCAGGACCAGCAAAAGATAGGCGAAGCCCGCAACGAGGGCACTTACGTGAAAGACAGAAAAGCAAATGTACGTGATCGCGGCGACTAGAATTGTACAGACAAGGACTCTTGCAGAGGCTTTGCAAATCCGCTGGGCCCTTAAACGCGTGAAACTCCTCCCCGTCCGCATCAATGTGCCTCTCGGTATCAGAATAACGGAATCGCTCGGCGAACCCGGGTCGCCTGGTATTGTCCTAATAGGACACCACCGGTCGCCTTGCTACTCTTTATAACTTCTTGATGAGTTTTCAAGGACTTCGTTAGGCATTTGTGAATACGCTGTGATCACAGTCCCAGATTTCTTGGTTTGAGTGCCGAGGAACGTTCATTGATGATCCATGGTCTGGTTTTTTTTTGGCATGTTGCTTGTAGGAAGCCTTCTGCTCGCAGATCGGAAATTGGTTCGATTCTGGCCTCGCAGGACGGGAATTTTGGTTTTCACGCCGGGACGCCGCCGGCAACAACGACAAGCAGAAGTCCTGCTGGTGATCTTGTTTTGCACTCTCTGTGGCTGGTTGATCCTGAAACGTGATAACGCTGGCCAAAAGTCATTCGGCGAACGCCGCAGTCTGGAGAGGCGCGAAATCCTGCTTCAGGCACGCTAATGCGCATTACTAGCGGGAAGAAACCGGCGGGTTGGCAAATTGCAGCGCTCGTACTATGCCTCTGCGCCCCTTTCGCCCAACTGCCACGAAACTCTGCGGGTTGGCGGCCCCTGTCCAACCCCAATTGGTTGGTGACTCCGCATAGTGACGCCGCCAGGCCGCCTTTACAATCGCACACTGTTGTAAGGCAGCAAAGGGACTGTGCCAGTGCACGGCCGGTCTTCCATCATTCTGGTTTGCACGCCCGCACAGGTGTTTCTGTTTTTCTGAATTCAGCTGCGGCACTCGCGTCATCGCTCGATTGTTTGCCTCTGACCCTCGCTTTGACGCGCGTTCGCCAGGGGCGAGCGCCTCCTTCCCAAGACTCCCAGAAAGTGTAAGGTCTGTTTGCGAATCCGCCGGCTTGCGACGGCGGAAATCAGCGTACGACTGGAAAGTGCCGGCAGGCACGCGCCTTGCCCGGCGTCCAGTGTGCTCAACCTTGGCTGAAAAGGAGAAATATTGTGCCGAAGAATCTACGTTGGAAATGGATCTTTATTTTTGCGACTGTGGCGATCTGCATCGCTGGCATCGTGGGAGTTCCGAAATCTGGCCGCGACATGGTGGAGAATCTAAACAAGAATATCCGCCTCGGTCTCGATCTGAAGGGCGGTAGCCAGATTGTGCTGCAAATGCAGGTCCAGGATGCATTCAAAGCCGAAGCCGATACAGAGATCGAGCATCTCAAGGACGTCCTCAGTAAACAGTCCATCAATTATGCCGCCATCGACAGAAATGAACCGGGCTCGGTGGAAACGGCGGATACCATGCAGATCAACATCAAGGGCGTTCCTCCGGAAAAGGCCCTGGACTTCCGTCGCATTGTGACCGAAGCAGTTGGACAGGAGTGGGTGTTATCAGCCGAGAACTCGACCGAGTACAGATTGAAGATCCGGCCAGAGGCTGCGGTGAAGCTCCGCGAGGACACGCTCACCCAGAGCATGAACACCATTGAGAAGAAGGTTAACGGTCTGGGCGTCGCGGAAGCGAGCGTGCAGCGCCGCGGTGGAAGCAACGGCGCAGACGAGATCCTGGTTCAATTGCCTGGCGTCGACGACCCCGCGCGAGTGAAGGGCATCCTGCAGACCGCTGCGCAACTCGAACTCTGCGAAGTAAAGGGCGGCCCCTTTGCCTCCAGAGAGGCGGCAATGGCTCAAAACGGAGGGGTCTTGCCCTTGGGCACGAAACTGGTTCGTGGCGCTCGTCAATCGGGAGACGGCGAGGAAACATGGTGGCTGCTCGCGCGCTCGCCTGTTGTGACGGGACGTGACGTACGTGATGCGCGCGCCCAACAGAGCGATGCATCTGGGCGTTGGGACACGGCCTTCGTCTTGACGCAAGAAGCTGCCCACAGATTCGGGCGATTCACGGAAGCGAACGTTGGCAACCGCCTCGCTATCGTGCTGGACAACGTTGTGCTGAGCGCCCCAACTATCCAAAGCAAGATTTCCGATGAGGGCCGCATTACCGGAGCCGGCAGCCGGGAGGAGGCGGCAGATCTCGCGCTCAACTTGCGCGCCGGGTCGTTGCCCGCCGGCGTGAAAGTGATTGAAGAGAGAACCGTCGGACCTTCTCTGGGAGCCGACTCCATACGCAAGGGGCTTTCTGCGGGTGCTTTAGGTTTGGCTCTGATTATTGTTGCGCTGTTGGTCTACTATAGGGGCGCGGGATTCAATGCCGTACTCGCCCTCCTGCTGAACACGCTCATCACGGTTGCCGCGCTCAGCTACATTGACGCCACCTGGACATTGCCGGGAATCGCCGGACTTGTGCTCTCGATCGGCATGGCCGTCGATTCGAACGTGCTGATCTTCGAGCGCATCAAAGAAGAGCTTCGATCCGGGAAAGCCATCGCTTCAGCCATTCCAGCCGGCTTCGACCGCGCGTTCAGCACCATCATCGATACCCACGTGACGACCGTCGTGGCCAGCGCTTTCTTGTTCATCTTCGGCACGGGTCCGGTACGGGGCTTTGCCGTAACTTTGGTCGTCGGACTCGTCGCCAACGTGTTCACCGCGGTCTTTGTCTCGCGGGCCATTTTTGACGTGGAGCTCTGGCGGCGTCCGAGAATGTCGCACCTCAGCATTGGCACTGGCCGGACTGAGCTGTTCAAATCGGCCAATATCGACTTTCTCTTCAAACGCAACCTGACCCTTGGTCTTTCGATGTTGGCGCTCGTCGTCAGCATCGTTAGCCTGGCGATCAAGGGTGGGCCGAAATATGGCCTGGATTTTAGGGGCGGCACCTTGATGTACGTCAACTTCCAGCCCAAACCGTCCATGGACGATCTTCGCCGGTCGTTGTCGGCGCGGCTCAAGGGCGAAGTCAGCCTGCAAGAAACCCAGGGAACGGGTGAAGTGATTATCGGGACCGAACTCGCGGATGAGCAATCGCTCCAGCAGGCGCGCCAGACCGTCGAGCAGACGCTCCGCGAAAAATATGCCAATCTCGGCGGCAAACTCGATCTCAACAATGCGAACCAGGCCGCGCTGCAGGAGCGGCTGCATCGGGCGCTACCCACAGTCGGCGACCAGGAAGCGAAAGATCTTGCGGCGCGAATCCTCGGTTATCGCGACAAGGAGAGAAACGGCCTCATTGCCAGCATGGACGAATTGACCAGAGTTGCCGGCGTCGATCAGCGGGTTTTGAGCGCCCTCAAGCAGGAGTGCGGGCTGAGCACATTCAACATCCGCTCGGTGGAAGTAGTCGGTCCGCGTGCGGGGCAGGAGTTGCGCCGGCAAGCGCTCCTCGCCACGCTCTGCGCCCTGGGTGGAATGCTTATTTATGTCGCCTTCCGATTCAAGCTCATCTCGGGAGCGGCGGCGGTGATCGCAACCGTTCACGATGTCGTCATCACTCTGGGCCTATTCTCATTGACGGGCCGAGAGATCGACTTGACCGTGATCGCAGCCCTGCTCACGCTGATTGGTTACTCGATGAACGACAAGATCGTGGTGCTCGACCGTGTCCGGGAAAATCTGCGGGCCAAACGGCGCGTCTCATTCCTGGACCTGGTGAATCAGTCTATCAACCAGACTCTGAGCCGAACAATCCTCACGGCCGGCCTGACGCTGCTCGCGTGTCTGGCATTGTATTTCCTGGGCGGCAAGGTCCTAAACGGGATCGCGTTTGCGCTGTGCGCCGGGATTGTCGTGGGTACGTATTCGTCGATCTTCGTGGCGAGTGCTCTACTGGTCATGTGGTATCAGTACCAGGAGCGGCGGCAACCGAAGTTGGCTGCCACAGTCGTTGCGGCAACTTCACCGGCGCCTCCGGCCCTTCGGTCGCCGCGTGTGGCCGCTCCAGCTCGAAAAGCTGCGAAATAGAAGGGCAGGCAGGCTCGAGAGCCGCTCGAACCTGCTTTCACACTTCTCGTGCGCCGGGCGCGCACGCGGCATTGGTGCGGTGCGGTGTGAGTCTATCCAGGGAGCCGCTGAGATTCTTGAAGAAAGAACTCCAAAATCGGACCAGGCCAGAGCCGAAAAGAAGCACAGGGCGCCAACCAGGAAGCTCAGGGGAGCTGGTGGATCGGAGTTGTGTTGTTTGCAGCCCGTAGTGTTTTGCGCCTATGGCCAGTATTCGTGATTGAAGGGCTCGCCCGGCTTGCTCGTTGTGGAAAACGGCCGATCGTTCACGCCTGGCAATCGAGACCACCCACCGTACAAACCTGACTGGGAAGCCAAGTATCAGACGGACCTAGTCCGCGCCGAGCACCAGGGTGACGCCCGTTATCCGAATCCCTTGGTTGATTCTCACACTTTGTACTGTGCCGCGGGTATGCCCCGAATCATCGGCACACCTTTCGACTAGGGATTCGTTGTAACTCCGGCGGCCACCTGGATTATCGTCGAGAAAGAGACCAGGCACATCTATACCGATGGCTGCGGATTTCCGCCGGAAGATGAACTGTGGCCAACGCTGTTGGGCCGTTCCATCGGCCATTGAGAAGGCCAGACCCTGGTTGTGGAACAATATCGGTAAAGTCCGGTCTCTAGGCCGATACCACGCCCGCGACGCTGAGCGAACAAGGCGCGGTATACGGAGCGAAATCCGGCAAATCAATGCGAATACGCTCGAAGATCAGACGACTATCACGGACCCCACCGCGCTTACAAAACATGGGGCTTTACGAAGCATTCTACCGTATGAAGCCTGGGTCGCGGGGCGGCTGAGCCGGAACCGTGCGGCGGATCGGATGCCCGGAACCCAATCGTAAATGGCCGGGTTACGGTGGTTTTGCCGTCCGCGAAGTGGAGCGAAAAAAGCAGAGAGCGCGTCTCAACATTATTGTCAGCCCATACCGGAAGCAGTCTGGCACAGGGTCCACAAACGGTGTTCGAGGAAGCGTGGTTAGATTAGTACTCTGAAGTCGGCATCGCAACTCTGATGAACGCCAACACGGCGGCGGGTCGGATCGGCTGTGCCATGCGCGTTTATCGGGATCTATCCGGTCGGCCACATGTTGCGGCATTCAAACTCCCTCCAAGAGGACTTCGGGGGAATCTGGTCGAGCGAGCCTGATTCTCCGACGGCAAGGGATTCTTGGACAAGGCGATCTCAGAATGATTGGCGCAGATCCGAAGCCGTGTGGACGGTGTTATCTGTTATCTGGCGGAATTGTGTAGCTGGAGGTTCAGCATGGGTGCATCAATCAAGTGAACACGCCATCCCGTCAGAACCCGCCAGTGTGACAGCGCAAATGCGTTAGACTAGGAGCGGCAGTGTGAACAAGAAGCCGCACGGGTGCAGAGTTGTGGCGCAGGCGGTAGGTATTTAGCATGTTCCGGCGAGGTTCACGAGGCTAACCTCGTTTCGCAGAAACAGGAGACGATCATGTTAACGAGTATGAAGTGGATACTAGCATTCGGAGCGGGCGTTGTCGGTGGGTGGGCCGCGAGGAGTCTTTCGGACTCGCCTGAAGGTGCGGGCGTGAAGCTTCTGGAGGCTGGCCTGAAGGCAAAGGATCGTCTGGAGAGCTGGGCTGCCGTTGAGCGGGAGCGCCTGGATGATATGGTGGCGGAAGCACGCTCGAACATCGCCCGCTCGGAAGCCATGAATAAATCTGGACAGCATGGCAAGGCCGGGAGTAAACGCGGCGCCCACGTCGTAATGCGCGAAGGCGGGCATAGCGAGTCTATCGTTTGAAACAGGCCGAAGTCAGCCCGGGATTGGTAATGCCCAGCCGGGATTGGTAATGCCCAGAATGACCAGCCACTCAAGGACGGAAACCAAGGGCCCTGCCGCTGTACGGGAAGACGCGACGGACTCTCAAGGAGCGCGCCAGGACCCGGGCCCCGAGAGCCAGGCGAATCCTAGTGGTACCGAGGAACCGTTGCGCTTGGTCCATCACCATGCGGGTTACCTGCGAGTGCGGGCGGCGGCATTCATAAGGGCGGACGAAGGCAGCCCTAAAGTGAAGGCTGCAAGGACGGCAGCCGAAGCTGTTCCCGGCTTTCGCTCTTGGTCTCTCAATCCGAAGACCGGTAGCGTCGTGATCCAATATAATCCTGGCGCGCTCGAGCCCGACGACCTGCTCAAGCATGTCGCCAGGAGCGCTGAATTCCCCGGCGTCGAGGTCGCAACCGGGCGCAAGTTGACTCGCCAGGAGGTTGTCAGCTCCTTCCTGGACAAGGTGCAAGGCATAAACCAGACCGTGAGTCACTTGACGGGCGGAAGAGCGGATCTCCGGGAACTGACGCCAGTCGCGCTGGCCGTAGTTTCCGTAGTGTCCTTTATAGTCAACGACGAACGCAGTCGGCTTCCACATTGGATGAGCGCACTCTATCGTGGCTATCGCATTTTCATGCACTGGCATCGTCCGGAGGTTCGCACGCGCGAACGTGCCGCCAGGCAGGAGGAAGAGTGCAGCTCTGCCGACCAGAGCACTTTCCCCTGGTAAGGTCCTCCGCCGCAGAAGCTGCAGCCGCATCTTGCTCCGACCCATAGCAATTGAGTGAATAAGCGCAAGCGAACTGCGCGCCTCAACCCAAGGTCGCGCGGCCGCGTATCGCGCGAAAACAGCTTTGGTCTTCATAAGCTTACTAGCTCCTTCCGAAGGCTCCACATCGTGCTTTTCCGTAGGTGGACTAAGGCGATTGGGAATTGGAAGGATTAGGTGCTTGAATTGCCCAGAGTAAGGTGAGCAGCGATTTAATGTCGATGCCCGAGTCGAAAGGAGGTAGTTATGACCAAGGTGACTGCAGCGAGGAAGAAAGCGACGTCGGGTCATCTGCACAAGGCGGGGATCGCCCACGGGAAGGATGGATTCGCAATTGAATCCTGGTTGCCCAACGGTTCACCGCAAAGGACTACAGCCGAAATCGTGACGGCGGCAGCGGGGGCGCTGATTGCCGCTGCGGTGCTCGGTGTGGGTCCTGCAGCGCTCGCCGGAGCGGCGGGTTATCTGGTGTACCGCGAGGCTCATCATTAGCGGGCCGTCGCGGTCATATAAAACTAGCCGCCGATAATGTGGTGCAGGCACTCGATAACGAGTGTTTGCACCATAGACCTTCAGTCCCGATGGCGACCGTCCGGAGGCGCATCATATGTCCGATATCGCTTTTATCAGAAATCACGGCGTGCCGATCGCGAAGGCCAAAGCCCTGGTGCAGAAAGCCGCCGACAGCCTGGTCGCCGAGCATCAACTGGAGTGCGAATGGCACGGCAATACGCTCCGCTTCCAACGCCCCGGTGTGAATGGCCAGATCCACGTCACCGATTCAAAAATCCACCTCGATGTATCTCTCGGTTTCCTGCTAAAGGCCTTCAAAGCGAAGTTCGTCAGCGAGATCGAGCGCAACCTGGATAAATACCTGCCCGAGCCGAAGTCCGAAGTGTCTGCGAAGAAGCCGGCGAAAAAAACGGCGCACACGCGCAGCTAAGTCCGATTTTCACTCCCAAGAACCCCACAAAGCTAATGGCAATCGAAATGCCCCAAGAGGTGTGAACCTCGACACTTGAAGGAGAGATTCGCGATGGGTGTGCAGCTACAAGTCTTCAACACCGGACGTGGCCGCGCCTGTATTGTCGGGGTACGTAAGGATTCGGCCGCGGCAAGGGCGTTGGAAGCGTGGCTCGGTGAGCGGATCGACGTGATTCGATTCGAACAGCGGACAGGGAGTGAAGCATTCTACGCAGACTATGACGACGGAGCCGCTATTCCGGGGCGATTTATTCGTAGTTTGCGGGATAAGGTCTACACCCTTAACCAACCCTGTCCCGAACCATTCTCGGTCACACCGGTGCGCCGGCTTAAAGGACGGGTCCGTCTCCGCGTTACAGGCATCGCGGAACGGCAGCTCTCCACCTTGACGATGCTTGCTGGCGGATTGCCTGGAGTGAAGAGCACCAGGCACGTCCGCGGCGGCCGCACGATGCTCATCATTTACGACCCTCATAAGGTAAGTGAGCGGTTCATTGTGACAGGACTGCTGAGGAGCGACCCGGCCGAGTGGTCTCGTGACTGGCACGAGCCAGCCCCGACGCGGTGGCTGGCCGCTTTGTCTGGGACTTCGACGCTGATCGCGTGTCTGGTGGGGGCCGCACCTTTTCCAGTGTTGGCCTTCGCGGTTCTACTCAATACCATCCGTCCGCTTGCCCGCAGCATCGCCGGCCTTCGCCAGGGACAGATCAGCATCGATCTTCTCGATGTGGCGGCCACGTTCGCGGCGCTCGCTACAGGGCGCGAGATCACCGCCGCGTTCGTGATCTGGATGGTGGGTATCGGCGATCTGTTGCTCGATGTATCCGCCAACAACGCACGTTCCGCGCTTTCGATGCTGATGCGGCGCAAAGAACCCGAAGCGCTCCGCGTTCTCCCGGATGGCGCCATCGAGACCGTGGGGGTCGGCGATCTAAGAGCTGGGGATCGTTTCGTTGTCCACACCGGGCACAGCGTGAGCGCCGACGGCATCGTTGTTTCGGGCCTGGCCGAGGTGGATGCGAAGGAACTCACGGGCGAGGCGCGCCTCCTGGCGAAGAGAGAAGGCGATCCGGTGTTCGCTTCGACGGTCGTGGTGGCCGGCGATCTGGTGATCGAGGTGGACCGTTCCGGCAAGAACACAGAGGCGGCGAAGATCGAACAAATCTTGAATACGGTCGGATCGAAACCGCTCACGCTGCAGCAAGCCGCGCTCAACATCGCCAGCAGGCTGGTTCTTCCGACCTTCGGAATCGCAGGGCTGGCCGCCGCTCTTTCTTCCGATGTGACCCGCGGCGTGTGCGTGCTGATCACCGACTTCGGGACCGGTTTTCGCATCGCGGTGCCGACCACCGCGCTGACCGCAATGGCGCTTGCGGCGCGCGAAGGAGTTTTGGTCAAAGGCGCGCAATACCTCGAACGGCTCGCGAAGACCGACGTCATCATTTTCGACAAAACCGGTACGCTCACCAGTGGCGTGCCGGAAGTGGTGGAAGTAGTAACCAGAAGAGGCCTGAAGGAATCGGCCCTCATCAAATGGTGCGCTTCCGCCGAGGCAAGGCACGATCATCCGGTCGCCAAAGCCCTGATGTCTTATGCCAACGAACACAATATTCGGCTGGCGGAGCCGGAGCCTGGGAGCGAGGAATACGCGGTCGGGCTCGGCCTGTCGGCTCGCGTGGAGGGCCGTCGTGTTCGCGTGGGCCGGGCGGTGTGGATGGAGAGCCAAGGCCTCAAGATCAGTTCTTCATTTCAGAGGCGCCTGGCCGGTTTCGAGAAGAACAGCAGATCGAGTCTTTGCGTGGCAGTGGACCATGAAGTTGTCGGACTGGTGTGCTATTCGGACGGGACTCGTCGCGACAGCGAGGCAATCGTGCGGCGGTTGCAAGGCGACGGCCGGCGAAGAATCGTGTTGTTGTCGGGCGACAGTCCCGAAGTGGTGAAGAATCTCGCGTCCACCGTAGGAATCTATGAAGCCATCGGCGGCCTGCTGCCGCACGAAAAGGCGGAGTACGTAAGAAGGCTGCAGGAAGCCGGCAATGTGGTCGCTATGGTGGGCGACGGCATCAACGATGCCCCTGCGCTGGCGGCTGCCGACGTCGGAATTTCGATCGCCGGCAGCACGGACGTCGCCCTTGAGACCGCCGATGTCGTATTGCTCAGCGGCGGCTTGGCGCGGCTGGAGAAGGCGTTCCGGATCGGCGACCAGGCCATGTCGAGTGTCCGAAAGAATCTGGGCATTATTGTCGTGCCCAACGCCATTGCGATCGCCCTGGGCGCCCTCGGGCTGATTGGCCCTCCATTGGCTGCCGTCATTAACAATGGCGCCACCTTCTTAGCGGTGCTGGTGGGAACGCTGCCGCTTCTCAAGATGCCGGAGCGTCATCCTCAGGCCGAAGCGGGTGAGGTGGAGTACGACACAACTCCGGAACCGGAAGATATGATCGATGCATCCGCCGGGCTGCGGGGTTTGCGCCCGCTTCTGACAGCCGGTCAGAAAGGGGGATGGAACCAATGATGCCGGTGCTGACGACGTTTCGCATCTTCTTACTCCTGGCAACCGCTCCCGGCATCGGGCGGCACTTGACTCGCCTGGTGAAAGGGGCGATTGACTGGTGGTCCGGAAAGAAGATCGCGGTGATCGGCCCGACCGCCAGCGGCAAGGATAGCTTCCTGGCGCGGCTGCAGAACCAGGAGATCCCGCGAGTGCACTCGAATTCTACGATGGGCGAGAGAATCAAGTCCTTCGATGTCAAGCTGGCGCTTTCGAATCGTCAGGTCATCGATATCACGTGCAAGGGCGTAATCAACATTGGCGGCGAAGCGGACTACCGGGACGCGCCATCGGGATGGCTTTCCGTGTGCAAAGACGCGGACGTGGTCTTTTATGTAATGACCGTGAACGATCTATCGAAGAGAAGGTTCCTCAAAGGCCGGCGGATTCGACAGGACTTGGATTGGCTCCTCACTGCGTTGCCGCATCTGAAGCAGGACGCGCTCATTCACATCCTGATCAATAAGATCGACGAGCAGATCGAGAGCCATACCGACTATCGAGCTTTGGCAGAAGAATTGGCAGCGGAGATGACCGAGCTCGACAAAATCGTGATCGAGGTACTGCATCCCTACGAGGCAAGATACACCGGCGCGACTCTGATCTCAATGAAGAACAAACAGATATACACGCGCGCCATCAACATCGTTTTTCGCGCGGTCTATTCCGCGTTGCACGAGACCCAGCGGCGCAGGAAGGTAGCGTGATCGAGATGCAAGCCTGGTGGATCCTTCCCAACCGCGATCAGAGGGACGACATCCTTGCGAGCGACGGCAATATCGTCCTGCCGCTCAGAGAGGTTCTCGATCCGAGGCTCCGCCCCGAGGGGTTTTCGCATGGCGTGCCGGCCGAACTCATTCAACAATGCGGTCCCAAGGCTGTCGGAGAAATTTTGTTTGCGCAAAAGTTTCCTCACTGGGATGGAAGCAAGCAGTTGTTTTGTATTTCGACTCCCGCCGGCGCCGACTCTTCCGGACGGCTTGTTCACCTGGGACAGCTATTCATCCTCAAGCCGCAAGAACGCCTGCGATTTGATTTGCCCTACGGCGCGTTGTCCGGGGAAGACCAGGTTTACGCGCGCGCTCTGATCCAGCGAATGAACTCGCCCGAGCCCCACGATTCCTGGGTGCGGAGTGTGCGCGAACTCGCCGATCTTCCGCCTGGTGGTGGGCCGATGACGAACGTCGCCCTGCATCGATCCGCAGTTCGGTTCGATTCCCTGTATGAGGCCGGGCCTGCCGGGCTGACTAGGAAATCGAGATTTCGAAGAAACATGAGCCTTGCCGCTATTGCTTTGATTATTCTGCTAGCAGGCGCATGGCTATACCAGCATGGCTGCCGGCAGACCTCACGGCCAACCGCAGCTTCTGGAGGCATGATATGGCTTTTGAGCTGAAGGTGAATGAACCAGTCGGCGCTGGAATCACGCGCAACGTGAAGAACCAGATCGAAAGAGCGCTTAGGTATCTTGACGCGAAAGCTGAGCGGGCTGCGAAACCGGCTGCGGGCGAATCGCAAAAGGATGCAATTGGCGAGGTCCGCAAATGCTTCAAGAGAGTGCGGGCGGCTTTGCGCCTGGCGCGCGAGGAGTTCGGCGACGATTTGTACCACGAAGAGAACTGGTGTTTTCGAGATGCCGCGCGGCCGCTGACGCAGGTTCGCGATGCCAGGGTTCTGGTCGAGACCGCCGATCGGCTCAGGCAGCAGCTCGTGCATGCCATCGGGCCGGGGGCCTATGCGAAGATCCGCGCGGCTTTGATCGCAAATCGGCAGGAGGTGGAGCGCGTGGTGCTCGAACAAGGCAAAGCGTTTGCCGCGGTGGCAGACTCCACCACACGCGCCCGCGCGAGGCTTTCGGAGTGGAAGCTCCAGCGCGATGGTTGGGCCGCCGTAGAGCCTGGTTTGCGGCGTACGTACAGGCAAGGCCGTCGCGCGTTGGCCCTGGCTACGGAAAGCCCTAGCGTTGCAAGTCTTCACGAATGGCGGAAGCAGACCAAGTATCTTTGGCATCAGCTGCAACTTCTGCAGGCTGCCTGGACCGACAGCGAAAAGGAGATGGTCAACAGGACTCACCAACTGGCCACTCTGCTGGGCGAAGATCACGATCTGGCCGTTCTGCGCGAAACGCTCGCCGCGGATCCGCTCCCGTACGGCGGCCATCACATTTTGAAAGGTGTGTTCGCTGTCATCGATCAACGTCGCGGTGAATTGGAGCGGCAGGCATTCGCTCTTGGCCAGGAAATCTACAAGGAGCCACCAACGACTTTCGCGAGCCGAATTGAGGCGTTGATGCAATACCAGGAGGTCGCATGAGCAAGCCCACTGGGTTCGTAAGCCTGGCGAAGGACTTGAGCCGCGATCCGCGGCTGAAGCAAACCGTCGCCAAAGCCAGGCGCAAAACACCGGGAAAAACTGTACGCCGGGTCGACAACGCTACCGGTGTTGTTCTGCTCCTGCTGGGGATTGCATCGCGCTTTTCGAAGAAAAAGCGAGCCCGGGCTTTGGACGAGGCCATAGATGTCATCCATTTGTTAGTCCAGGTCAGTATTGTTCTGAAAGAAAACATTTTTGACAGGCCTGAAGTAAAGAAGTTCTTCAGTCAGAGCTATCGGCAAGTCTATTTATTAGCACGGGAACTGGTCGCCGTGGTCTTGCCGAAACCAAAGGTAGCAGCGCGCTCCAGGCGCAGGCTGCGGTCGGCATGAGCGGGATATAACGATTCCGCAGAAATGAAAGGGGAAAGTCATGAAATCCAAGAAACACACGAAAAAAGCGGTAACACTATTGACGAAGATCGAGACGTTACTGTCCGACGTTTTCGATGAGTGTTCCAAAATCGAAAAGAGCGTCGAAAAGAACGTCGGCGTGCTGCTTCGTTCCGCGGAAGTGTCGATCGCGGCCGCCAAGGATTATTTCGCTGCTCCGGAACTTCCAAAAGTTCCCAAGAAGATCGCGAGGATTCCAGGGCGCGTTCCACGGCATCGGGTAGCCAGGAGCAAGGCGAAGGCGACGGTTGCCAAGAAACGTTCTATCGGCCCTATTGCCAGGCACGCATAAAATCGGTTCAATTGTCGGAGGATGAACGGCCGCCGATTGCGCAAGGCTGGTCGCTAGCCTTGATCGGAAACGCCTCGGCGGCGCACGAACGTTGATTAAATTGAGAAACCTCGCTTGTGCCGCTTGCGGGCCAGCAACGGCGTTCGAGGTTTGGGCGAGATTAGTACAGAGAAGTCGGGCAGCGTCCTGGTAACTTCCCCCGAGCTGGCCTGCGTCACCCGCGCCAATGTAGGAGTCGGCCGTTTTTGATCCAAGTGCTTGTCAAAGCTTCCACAGCATTGCCTTTCGGGGCCGTGACGGCAGCCTCAGGACGGCAGCCTCAGGACAGCAGACGAAACGAACTGTGCAAGACCATGTTCGGGTTTGGACTGAACCCTTAAAGTGAGACACTCGCAATTGACACACTTTGCAGGGAAAGGAGCTGCGAGTGTCCATGACGCGAAAGGGAAGGCATCCGTTAGAGTTCCGCCAGATGGCGGTGGAAC
>Ga0187872_10001942_pt1 | contig 19514 bp, 10 predicted proteins | sample June2016WEW_16_4_FD_132973 | JGI IMG/M metagenome (GOLD analysis project Ga0187872, IMG submission 132973) | Peatland microbial communities from SPRUCE experiment site at the Marcell Experimental Forest, Minnesota, USA - June2016WEW_16_40 | ecosystem: Environmental > Terrestrial > Soil >...
CCGGTGCATCCGGTGAAAGTAGATCCTGACGTATTTGTGTAAGCAACGTTCTGCCAACCGAGAGAAGTTGAAACCGTAATTGTTCCTGAAGTAGGGAAACCCGTGGTTGAGGTAACTGTTAGGGTACCCCCGCTTGAGATGTTGGAAACGGTCTGTCCAGCGCCGATAGCAGTTGTCAACGTTCCCGGAGGAATTAGAGTCGCCCCTGAAGTCGCTCCCGTGATTGTTCCTGTGTTATTGAACGTTCCGGTTTGAGGGCTGATGACTGCCCATCCTGAGCTTCCAACTGAGTCCCAAACATACCCCCAAAGTTGACCTGTCGCTCCTGATCCGGATTGAGTGACGTTCTCATTTCGAAGGAATGTTCCTGTAGGCGCTGAGGTCAACGGAACTCGGATCGTGGTTGGACCACTCATTACGATAAATGCGCTAACCTGATCTAAGCCAATTGTAGTAGCGCCATAGGCAACGGGTCCGAAAGAAGGGTTCCCAGCGCCTCCGTTACATCCAGTGAAGGTTGACCCTGAAATCCCTGTGTAAGTGACGTTCTGCCAACCCGAAGAGGTCCCTATGTAAAGGGTTCCCGAAGTGGGAATGTTAGGCATAGCGCTGATGGTCAGGGTTCCGTTGCTTGAGATGTTCGCTGAAGTTTGAGATCCTGTTGCGTAAGTAGAAAGATTGGAGTAAGCATCCAATTGAGGGTTCGAATTGCCTCCCCAAAGGTCATTGGCTTGCACACCACTGGCATCAATCGTCACACCATTACAACTCGCAAGAGTGTTCCACCCGGCAGCTTTCATTACTCGGGTGAGCTTCCACAAACACTTGAAGACGTTTGTAGAGCTTGGGATCGCGTAGTTGGTGGCGAATTGATTGGCCATGGACGAACCTTATGTTAGTTACCAAACGGCGAGAACTTGAAAGTTGCTCAGAGTGCCAGGAGTCGGGTAACATCGTGCTCCTGTGTAGTAAGCGCCCGTTAAATCAGGGGCATTCACCACAACCCAAGTTCTGATAAAGGTACCTGAACAACTTCCTCCGCTTTCATAAGCCCTCATAAGATAGTACGTAGTGGGGGTGCTGCTCGTGGTCACTGGAATAGGAGCGAGAGCCGTGTTGAACGAAACACCGCGATCCCCTCCGGGAGTGAAAACGTTTGGATAGCTTGCCAAAATAGCAGTGTAGACGGCTTGTCCTACTCCAGCGGGGGGATTCCCTACCAAACCAGAAGCTGGTGACACCAAAAGCTCCGCTGGAAGTAAAGCTAGGGTACCCCCAAAATCATACCCTGGGGTAAAGTCGTTAGGGAAAGCTGCTGAAATAGCAGTGTAGACGGCTTGTCCTACTCCAGAGGGAGGGTTTCCTAACAAACCAGAAGCTGGAGACACTAAAGACTCCACTGGGATAAATGCCAGAGTAATTCCTTGGTCTTGCGATTGAGTAACCGAAGCACCAGAGGCGAATGCGCCGGATCCTCCTGAGCACCCAGTGAAGGCGACTGAGGGTGATGTTTGGGTTCCTGAATAATTGACTTGCTGAACCCCGTTTGAGGTGGTGGTTACGTTGACTGTGCCTGACGACAAAAAACCTGTGACCGACGCAACAACAAGAGTTGCTTCGGGAAGAGAAGAAGCTCCGTTTGTTGTTGTTGAAGCCATGGTTTACTGAATAGGGATTGTGGATCCATCGAAAGGACCCACCCATACTGACGCGTAAGGAGCCGACGTTGCGGAAGCAACACACAACCAAGTCCGACCATCGGACGTGTCGTAAGTGTTGCCGACACCCATCGCCACCATCCATCGCGTTCTGCCTTTTACTTGAGGTACCGCATTTGTTATGCCCGCTGGATTTATAGTATAGACTGAGACAGGCTCTCGAATCAAAGGTTTTGTTGTTGCAGGTGTATTGCACACTCGAATTGGAGCGATTAGTCCGTTACCAGAAATGGCACATAAGCCGTCTACAATCGAACTGAAGTTTATAGTCCCCATGTAGGTACACGGAACATCTCGTGTCGTCACCGAGTTGGCTCGAGATTGGTATCCAAACCAAGCAACGAGATTGGAGATAGCCACATTCTGCCCAAACACATTGAGATAGTAAATGTAGCCACTGCCGTTAGCACCGGTACTTGCAGAGTTACTCCAGGATGAAATGGCACCACTTGTAGGAGAGTAAAAAACATAGGGATCTACATCTCCGGGTTCCCAATCATCCAACGCCGTGAACTGAATCAGGCAAGCGGTGTTGGCTGTACCCGTGTTTGTCAAAACCAAGTAGAAGCTTCCGTCCGCCGAGACCCCTGACGAAGGCGTGGCGTTGACGCAGGCCATCTGAGCGTTTGTCTGAAAAGAGACTGAAAGTCCAAATAAGGAGGTAAGTGTGGCAGATCCAGCCGTTCCCCGAATACAAATCGCTTTAGGGGATACGGTATTGAGCGAGTTGTTGAGCCCTCCCATACCAGGACCAGCTCCCGTGTTGTAACTTGCAAGAGTACCGGCAACACCGTTACTGCTCACGGAACAACCGTTCGTGATGTTTCCAGTCCCACCACTGCATCCAGTGAAAGCAATTGACGGAGAGGTTTGTGTACCTGTATAGGTAACTGTTACATCACCACCGCTTGAAGCCACGTTAATTGATCCACTGCTAGGAAAACCAGTAACAGAGTTTACGATCAATGTCGTAAACGAGGCTAAGGTTCCGGTGCCACTGTTTGTTGTAGTGCTCAGTCTTCCCGCTCCTCCATACCCAGTATAACCAGCAAGGGTAGAGAAAAGCTGAGTGATTTCTCCAACCTTGTCCGCGCAGATGTAGTAAATAGTCCCATCGACTGTAATACCGTTACCTACAAACAGAAATTCTCGGACATAGGTCGCTACCAAAGTTCCTTGAGCAGAGCTTCCAGCCGCAACGAGATTTCCTGAAATAGGAATCCCGGTTCCTCCGGTGCATCCTGTAAAGCTATTGCCTCCAGAAGTGCCTGTATAGGCAACGTTCTGCCAACCGAGAGAAGTTGAAACCGTAATTGTTCCTGAGCCTGAGAAACTCGCAGTTGAAGTGACCGTGAGAGTACCCCCACCTGAGATATTTGATGCAGTCTGCCCAGCGCCGATAGCAGTAGTCACCGTTCCAGGAGGAGAGAGAGTCGCTCCTGAAGTCGCTCCCGTGATTGTTCCTGTGTTATTGAACGTTCCAGTTTGAGGGCTGATGACTGCCCATCCTGAGCTTCCAACCGAATCCCAAACGTAACCAAGGATGGAACCTGTCGCCCCTGATCCGGATTGAGTGACGTTCTCATTTCGAAGGAACGTTCCTGTAGGCGCGGAGGTCAATGGAACTCGGATCGTAGTTGGACCGCTCAGCACAATCCAACAAAAGGAGTTATCCAATCCGATGGTCGTAGCGCCCGATACGACTTGGGTATACGAAGGATTTCCGGTACCTCCGTTACAACCCGTGAATGTTGATCCAGAAATCCCTGTATAAGTGACGTTCTGCCAACCCAGCGTGGTGGCGATCGACAGAGTTCCAGTTGATGGGAAATTCGTTGTCGAGTTGACTGTTAAAGTACCGTTGCTAGAAATATTAGTAGAAGTCTGTCCTCCTGTTGAATAAGTATTCACGTTTGAGTAGGCATCCAATTGAGGGTTTGCGTTACCCCCCCACATGTCGTTGGCCTGTACCCCGCTGGAGTCAATATAAGGACACACAGCGCTAGCCATCGTACTCCACCCGGCGGCTTTCATCACCCGGGTGAGCTTCCACAAACATTTGAAAATGTTCGTGGCACTTGGAATCGCGTAGTTGGTGGCGAATTGATTGGCCATAAACGAAATCCTTAGGCGTAAGTGATCTGAAGGTTCGACCCGAGAATGACAACCACGTCAGGGGAGGATCCCGTTTGAAGAGCTATCTGAACCTCATATTCCGTGACCACATCATTTCGGATGTTCCCGCTAGAAGATCCAACGGTAAGAGCGCTGCTCAAGTAACGAGTTGTCGTGGTGTTTGAAGTCGTTGTTGCAGTGCCCGAGACTTGAACCCCGTGAGTAGCGTCCCAAAGTTGAATGGCGCCAACATCGGAACCATTTGATACAGAGAAGTCACACTGAAACTTAACAGTTCGGTTGAGCGTTCCGTAAGTTGTCGGATAGATCGACATGTCGACGCTGATACCGCCAACACGTAGATAGGACGACAAACTTGAAGTTGATACTCCAGAGTAAAGCGCGATGACCGCGTTAGGAGCTGTCCCAGCGGGAACATTGAGCCATGTAGAAGTTCCTGGATTATCTACGTACAACTCGTAGATATCTGTGGCGAAATAGATGATCCCAGAACCCGTGGCCGCTGGCAAAGCCGAGGAAAGACCCACCAAGACAGAACCCGCGATGGTGTCGGTCTTCACCTGAGAGATGGCTCCTGCCGTAATGATTTGAGTAACTACAACGCCCGATAAATGAGCCACTCTGGTCGTGCTCTCGATACCTCGTGTCACGGTGAACGTGGTCCCAGACACACCCGTGACGAGCATGTATTCTAGGTTGACTCCAGAATCTACAGCAATTCGGAAATTGCCTGACGAGGGGAAGTTAGCCGCTGAAGTGACGACTAGACTTGTAGCTCCCGACGTGATCGAGCCATTGAGGGTCGTCAAAGCGTTGTTGGCAAATTGTTCCACGGTCTCTCATAGAGGAAACCGTATAGAAAGAGGCTCAAGGAGTTGGCTCGTCTAAAACGCTTGAAGGAGTGGGTTATGCACCCACTGCAAGAATGTAACTTCCAGCCCCAAGACCACTCGTATACAGAGTTATTTGTGTCGGTGATTGAGCTTCTATGTTGATAATAGTTACGTTTGTCGGGCCACCAATCGAGTAATGACTTGGATCGGTGAGATCCTCATCTAGTCTCATGTCTTCCGAGAAGGTTACGAGAATTTGCCCCTCGTCTAACAAGGTGACCCCCACAATACTCGGCCGAGTTGCGATGGCAACGAAGCTTACGGATGGGTTAAAAGGCTGTCCTAGAGCATTCTGAAGGCCAGACGTAGCGACGAAGTAAGAGTGTCCGTTGGTCTGCTTGCTCGTTTGGAGAGTAACCCCCAAGACTCTTGTCTCGGTCCACGGAATGGACCCATTCAATGGGTCCGTGACAATAAGAGGAACTCCTACGGAAACCACGGAGCTACTCAAAATGGCAACGATGGGGACATAGGAAACCGTGTTAAAAGCGCTGGTGAAGGAAAGATAATTCCCAAGATTTTGTGTCGTGAATGTAGCGTCAAGCTGAACCGTAGTGGGGGAAAGTATTTTGGCAGATGTTCCCCCTCGTAGTATATACGTGATGGGGGCAATCCCGAGGATGGCGAGAGGAGTGGCCCCAGGGGAAGGAAGGATTGTGAAATTCCATGGCTCCAGGAGTCCATTGATGCTCATGGTTTGGTTGAACGTGAGTGAAAGAGCGGTACCCCCTGAAGTTGATTCTACAGTCAACGGCTGGTTAAGCACGGTCGCCGTTGCGACTACCGAGGAAGAACCTTGAATTGAAGCGTAAATGGGTCGTACAGCGAGAGCTTCAACAAACGCTTCAGCCACAATGGAAGTCGTTGCTTTTTCGTTTAGATTTGCAAGGGACGAGAAAGTTGAGGACCCTTCCAAGACAGCGATAGCAAGTCGGATAGGATGCCCACTCGCAACGAAAGTTGATTGTCCACTTAGAAGAGAGGAAACTCCAAGAACTTTCTTACTGCTCGCGACAACAGACGCGTTTCCCGTGAGGATTGATGTTACATTACGGATTGCCTGAGCCTCAATAACAACAAAGGCACTTCCTGTGAGGATTGAGATTGCCTTGTGAATGACACTAGCTGAGGCACTAAGCGACGAGGTCCCTACGAGAGAAGCACTAGCATTTACGTTCGTGGGAGGGATTGCAATGAAAGCTGAGCTTCCAGAAATAGCTGTGGTTGCTTCGTGAGTTACTTTAACATTGGCACTAAGGGAAGAACTTCCACTGAGCGAAGCGGTATCCCCATGGACCACATTCGAAAAAGCACTGAGAGAAGCACTCCCTGAAAGAGTCGCCGTATCTTTGTGGATGACATTGGCAATAGCCGTGAAAGAGGAACTTCCAGAGAGAGAAGCCAAAACCCTGTAAGTTACCTTCGCGTGAGCATTGACCGAAGCGCTCCCAAGAATGGACGTGGTGTCTTGGTATACGGCCGTCGCATTGGCTGTGACGAAAGCACTCCCTTGAGGGGTAGCCTGGGCGCCGTATTGTTCTGTAACGCTCGGTGTAAAGCTGGAAGATCCTGATATTGAAGCAGCCGCACTGATAACAACAGCTTGTGTAGACAGTCCCGGTTCAACGTTACCGGGCTGACTACTCAGAGTTCCTAGTTGACCTATGAATGACATTTTCTTAGAGCGAAGTCATAGATAGAGACTCAGAAGTCCGCCGAATGATCTTCTCCCGTGACGGCCATGTTCGTCTTCTTCCCGAGCCGGTCTCGGTTGCGGATACCCACCCAATAGGACCGGAAATCCTCATAGTAGTAGGCCCCAAGAGACATCCTTACGGCGTCCAAAACAACCTTAAACGTGTCGTTGGGGATGTACTGATCCGAGAAGAGGTACCGAATGCGGAATAGTGTATGGGCTGGACGAACGAGGTCAAGAATGAGACGAGTCGCTGAATCATCGTCAAAAACATCGGGCGGGAATCCTCCACCAGAGGGCGCCGTGATGTCGATTTGGAAAGTAAACTCGTCGGAGATATCGTAACCAGCCGCACCACTTCGAACGAGAAGAAAATCTTCCGTGACCGTGACGTTGCCACTGTAGAAGAGGTCCACCACGTCAGACATCGATTTAGGAATGGACCCCTGGAAGTAGATCCGAATCAGGTTAATGAGAAACTGGCGGAAGGTCGCGTCATCCCACTGGAGGGGTGGGATTTTCCCATTGACCAACAATAAGTATCCAATTATGGAAAACAGAAAATCAGATCGAGTTTGAGCCTGCGTCGTGAGAGTGAAGTTATAGTCGGAACGAATATCTTCAAGTGCAAGCTCCATCCGGCCGATCTCAAGAGCTACCGCTTTTAGTGCATTCGTGTAATTGGGGCCTTGTGTCGCGCTGATGTAGCTCGATGGAAGCAAATTCAGTAGAGTTGTAAAAATAGTCTGAGCGCGCTGGAGCAGCCTGAGGTTGTACTCTTTCCCAGTTTGGGAGACAGTGTAATTGAGCCGAACATTGTCATAGGTAAATCTAGCCATAGGTCACACGCGCAGTTAAGAGCTATTAATTACCTGAGGCAGAACGGTACGTGACCGTGAAGGTCCCTAAAGTGAGGTACTCTATCTGAGCAGCCGGAATGTCTTGAGATCCCGTGTCACCGTAAACCAAATACGACACCGTATAGTCGTGGTTCCCAGGGTTGTCGGGTGGGGTTCCTGAGCCTAAGAGGGAAACTACGGCATGGTTGGCCGTAAGCGTCAGACGAGTTGAGGCGAGAAGGTTCGCTGGAACCCCCTGAGCGGTGAGAGTGGTGTCATCGGAATAGCCGTTGATGGTGGCTCCCTCTGAACCGATGATCCACGCCTGTCCAGGGGCTTGCCCAACGGTTACCAAGCTCGAAGCCATGGTGAGGTCAATGCCGTCTTGATAAACGCCCTTAGGAAGCGTTGGTGGGCCTCCTGAGTCAATCGTTGGGAACTCTAGGGACTCGGTCAGGATGTAAACGAGGTTTCCCCCAATGTTGAGGGAAGAGACCGCTTCATAACTGGACCCGATGTCCTCGCGTAGTCTCTGGCTCCCGTCAGCGTACCCCATGAGAGCCATTGGAAGCACGTTGTAACTGACCCCTGAAGTGCTATCAATGGCTGTGGATACGTTGGATTGGGCTACGCCTTCCCCGATGGTCTTTGTGTCAAAGACAATACTCACCGCCGTGCGAATGTTGGGGTCTACGTTTGCTTGAGCGGCTCCCGTTGCAAGCTGCACCGTAGTCTCAATGTTCACGTTGTTGTCGACACACTGTTTGGCGAGAACATCGGCCGTGACATGCCGCTGTGTATTCAGAACTTGTTGAAGTTGCTGAAGAAGATCGTTGACGACGTACACGACTGTGAAGTTCTCATCGTGAACGTAATCCACCGAAACAGTAGCTCCGTTTGGAATCGTTGAGGTCGGGGTGCGAACAATTGAGATAGGCGTTGTGGGTGTTCCGGTGATAATAATGTAGTCAGGCTCCGAAGTTCCTGGCCCGTTGTACGTGATAGTACGGGTCACATCATAAACCACGAGCGTTGCTGTGTTGATCCCAACGGAATCAAGTGGATCTGGTTGAAACCCGATGAGAACCTGTGTTTCGTTGTTCACGGGAATCGTGTTGCCACTTGGAATCCCGTTATATTGGATGACGGTCAGGTAATTTTTCGCGATCGTGCTGTTCCCATTGAGCAGAGGATCGTCGGTCTGATAAAGAGTATAGTTGTTTGTGGCACTGAGAGGTCCTGAAACTTGACCAATGACAGAGACTACGCGAATGACCGGCTGAATGGTGAAGATGAACTCATCTACGCTTTGGGACCGGTAATCGGCCGTAATGATGTCATCGAGATAGGTTGTCGGTTGGGGAACACTTGTACTGAGCTGGAACTCGTTGTAGGAGATGATCTGCACGCCCGTTAGGTCATAGGCTTGACCCTCGGTCACGTTGAACACGCCTAGATTTTGGCTAGGGTTGTTCAAAATCTCGACAAGAGGAGTCGTGGGGGTGACGCGAGAGTCGAGAACTTGGAAAACTAACGTGGCAACGTTAATGATCTCGCACTGAATCCCGATAGCCTGCGAGAAGGTGAAGGCAAACGTATCAGAGACTTGGCGCTCCAAAAGACCTTGGATCCACACATCGACTTTACCTCCGATGTGCTTCATGCGCACCGGATCGTAGTCACGAAACATAAGGGGATCCCCCGACTTCACAACGAGGGCTTTGATGATGCCTACTTGAGAAGCCGCCGTCTTGGCATAACCGCCTCCGGTTCCAGTATCGACCGCCGAGAACGAGAGGATAGCCCTTTCGGCCAAATCATAGTTCGTTTCTTGATCATCCCCAAAGACCGTGGCATCCGTATTGATAACAGAGACACCTGATACTCCTTGGATATTTGTGATTGCACCGGCGGGAAGGTTTCCTGCCGATCCTGAGGTAAGACAGGTAATTTGGGCAACGATTTCGTAGCGTTTTGTGGAAAAGTTGTAATACGCTTGGGCATTTGCCGCGGGAAGCGTGTAGGAACCCCCGATGATGAAGATTTGGGCTGCGGCGCCCGTCGTAGCATCCGCGTTCGAGGTAACCTGAGTACCAGCCGGGATAATGAGATTGACAGTCGGTGCAGTATAAGTGTAGATAACGACAGAGCCAACCGAGGGTCTACCCGAGAGACGTGTCGTAGATACGTTGCCAGCAAGCTTGTCAAATTGCTGGTCAATGATGCTCTGAACGGCATCATCCGTTGTCAAACCGAGAGCCGCTTTGAGTGCTTGCTTGTAGGCACTCCCGGCAACGGGATCGGACGTACCGCTTCCACTTACGTTGTCGATGGGCAAGAGCGTGAGAAAACTTTGACTTCTGTGAATGAAGTCAATGATGAACCAAATTCTCTCGGCCTCACTGGAGAAGGGGTCAATATCTACATCGCGGGTAACCGATCCGGGAATGAGGGAAATCCCTGTATTGATGGCTTGGACGAGGGTGACATAAGAAGTAACAATTTGAACTTGGGTACGCCCAGGAAGATCCCGAATGGTTGTGTCAATGACAAGGGGTGTCCCAAGAACTTCTTGAGAGTAAGGAGTCTCAATTTGAGCGTTCAAAACCGAGTCGAAGTAAACCCCTGTCACCACGAAGTAGAGGGGATCTGTTGAGCTTACCCCGTTGAACTGGTCCGCATTGATCGTGTTGAGACTTGACCCATCTCGATTGAAATTGAAAACGATGAAATTTGTGAGTTGAAAGTTCGTGAGGGTGCTTGAGAATCGAAATTGTCCCGTGAGGCCAGCGATGTTGTGAATCGAGTCGAGCTGAACGGCTAGCTCATTTCCGAAGTCATCTACATCCGTCACCCGAATTCGGACATTCTTGTTGTAGCTGTCCGTCCACGTTGCCGTATCGTTGAGCACCCCGAGATCATCTTCTTCGTATTCGGTGGTCGCAGAAACTGGAGTTTGGTTGACTCGGAAGTAGCCCGTTGTCGCGCCTGCTGGGTTCTGGGAAGCGTAGAAGTTGAACCCGAGGAACGTAGGATTGGGGATGCTTGAGACCGGTGGGGCTGACGCTAAGATGTCTACAGAATTTATATGTCTGACCACACGAATTGCGGTAGGGATTTGCGCTGTTGTCTGGTTGATGGACGATACTCTGGTGACCGTAACGGTCGAGATAGGACTGACGCCCCCTACGATGTCGATGGCTCGAATCTGAATCGTGTTAACCCCCAGGTTGAGTTGGAGACCCGAGGGGTAAGAAGCCGGATTCGGAATCGTGAACGCCTGAAGAACGAACTGAACAAGCGTTGGATCGCTGACGAAAGGCGCCCCGTTGATCGATACCTGAATGATATAGGTATTCTGATCTACGGTCCCAGTGATGGTGATGGACGACTCGTTGGTTGTAAAAACCAATGAAGTAGTAGTCCCTGACCCACTGATGAGGTTGATTTGGGGAGCACTTGCCATATCGTTATGCCGCTATTGGGTAAGTACGTAGTTGGATAGAGACTGGCGAATCAAGCCTGTCTGCTGGGAAGCCCCCAACAAGTCAAGAGGTTGAGGAATCTTCAATCCCCGACTGATCTGGATAGGTTGATTCGATCTATTCATTACATTTATGGTTACGAAAATTACTGTTGGGTCCTGGGTGCTCTGTTGCAGGCTTACCGAAAGAAGACGGTATGGAAATTCTTTGTCCGAAACGTACTGACCCAAGTTTTGTTGCTGTTGCTGTTTGACTTGTTGCCATCGATCGAAAGCCGTGTTGATGTCCGAAACGATGAGGTTTTGAATGAAACCCCCCGCGGTCAGCTTACTTCCGATAGTGTCGAGCAAATCGGATCCGTACCACGTGTGAAACGAGTTGGACCCAAGGAGCGTGAAGAAATCTTTCTGTAGCTCTTGGATGAGTAGAGCCTCATCTTGGACCGTGATGACATTTCCGTTTTGACCAAGCCTCCAATCGTACTCGACTCCAGTACCTCCGCATCGTCGGCACATCTGACTTGTCGTCGTGTAGTCGATCTCAACGAAATCGGTTCCACTAGCCAAAGGAAGGTCGAAAACGATGAAACGATTAGGCTGCGTCAGGAGCGTTGTAGGATCGGCAATAACTGTCCATCCGGGGACAACTTGCTGACCTCGAAATTCTCGATTTACAAGGAACCCAATCGTTGGGCACATCGTGCTTCCTGTGAGAAATATGACCGAAGTATTGATTCCTTCGGTCGTGGTCATGAAGGAAACGTTGCTTCCTGAGGATTGAAAATAGACTCCCTGGAGACCCAAGTTCAGCTCATATGAAAGAACGTCAGCCGAGATTTGAGAAGATGAAGGCACGACCACCGTTTGGGGGGTACCTTGATTCACCTTGACGACGAGGGTGTCGTTGACACCTGTCATAATGGTAAAGGGCCCTTGCAGGGAACCTACTGCTTGAGCGGGGATAGCAACCCCCGGAGAAGGCACGTCGATGGCCCCATTGAGACGAACCTTGACAGAGCCAATCGACGCGATCGGCCGCATCGGGAAAATAGTCTGCCGGTCAGTTCCAGGGAAGAGAGCTTCCTGGACTGTATAATGCGGGCAGATTTGGTCAATCTGACGATCGTAGCTCATCCACTAAAGGAAAAGTCATCAAAGCTTCTTTGTCCTCTAAATCATCAAGTTCCTGTAGCCACAGCAGATCCAGTAGGAACCTTAGGACCGTCCAGAGTGCGTTCATAATCTACAATTACACTCCCACCTTCAGGATTGGGCATGTATCCAGCCACAGGAGCATAAGCCAGTTTTCCATGAGGATCTGGATTTGACGAGTCATTCTGCGCGGAGATGTAGTAACGATTCGCGATGAGCTGCTCAACCCCAGAGATGATGTAGCCAAGAGCCCCTGAAAGGCTGGCATCCGCTTGTATCTGCTGAAGTTGGGTGACCTCGGCATTGAGCTGATCCACGTAGTCTAAGGCTCGACGAATCTTGCGCTCGAGGAGGTCTCGACGATAGAACTGAGCATCGTACGTCCAGTCCCGAGCCGATCGTACAAGCTCGGCCGTGGGAGCATCGGAAAGACCTCCTCCAGCGCTAACAATCTCTCCGTTCGACATTTGCTGCGAAAAGTGATTCTCTGTCCCCGTTGTCTTGAAAACAGGTTGAGCCATCGAGCGCACCTGAAGATCGAACTCAGCATCCCCTCCTAGAGCCTCATAGACCTGAAATAGCCTTCCGATGTAAGTAGTCGTATCACTAGGCTGGATGAACGTAGGGATTCCGTTCGAATCATAGGCAAAGGAAAGCGAGCCCATTCGGTCAATCTCTGCCTGAAGGTGCAGAATGCGAGCGGGGATTTGACTCGTTTGGGCCTGTATCCACGTAGAGAACCTGGTGAATTGAGTGGCTGTGAACGTCCCAAGGATCTCGAACGCCATAGGCAATTTGCCCCACTTTCAGAAAATCAACTGCAATGCCGTAGCGAAAGCTCCAATGTCCACTCCGATGTAAGCAAGAGCCAATCCGGCGGTATAGCCATTGGGTCCGCTTGTAGGGGGGCTTCCCCCGGCCCCGTCAATCGCAGCAAACCAGGAGCTAATGTCGCCTCCCGTCTCGGGAAGAAACAAGACAAACAAGCCAATCTCTAGGGAAAGCAAAAAGTCCAAGATGCTGATGAGATACTCGATGAACTGTTCCAGGATGTTGATTTTGCGCTCGATAAGGTTGATAAACGCCGTGATTTCAGCCATGAGACCCTGGAAAGCTGCAAGAAGTGCTTGAATCTTCGCTATCAGCTCGTACAGGAGCTGCCCAGCCCAAGGGATGATGTCTCGAAGCAGAGACACGGATTTCCAATCGGGGGGCGCGGCTACGAGAAGAAACACTTTGACGTAATTGACAGCCGCTAAGATGTTCAACCTCGTAGCTAAATCACTGAAAGCAATCGCGTAACTGCCTTGAGCTTGCTGGATGGCTGCCGGATCGGTGCTCGTTGACGTGAAGCTGAGAACAAATTGAGACAGATTCGTTGCCTCTATTCCCAAAATATCAGGAGCTGGAGACTTAGGGAATCCCGTGGTCATGAACTTCTGGAAATTCACGGCATTGTTCGTGTTCAGGAGAGCGCCCGCGACGATGATAGACAGTCGAGTTGCGTTTCGAATCACATTCGACACTTGCCACGGTGCTTGTGGAAGAGTTCCTGCTGGGTTTGGGGTAATCGCGACGGAGCCTAACCTAGAAACCGAAGACCCTAGAAGGGGCACGGCTTGGAAGGACGTGAGAGGACCTGCCATCTGCGTAAGGGACCCTAAACCCACACTGAGAACCGTCGTTGGGTAGATTGGAGATCCATTTGAGCTGAAGGTAGCACCACCGATTCCTCCAGGAAGAGGCAAGTGAAAATTGAGAGAAAAAGCCACCTCGAAAAGAGCCTTCAAATTCGAGATAACATCGAAGTTTCCAGGAGGAAATACGGGGACGGTCGCGCTGTGGATAGGACTCGCCTTGCCTACATTTGCGGAAGGATTTCCCCCAGGATAGGCAATATAATAACGACCCGTCATAGGGTCAATTGAAGACGTGGTGAAAGGAACAGAACCATCGGGATTGATAGTCATATCCCCGTTGGTAGCCCGAACGCGATACCAGTAGGTCTGCCCTGGTTGAACATCCGTGTCAATATACCGGAAGGTTCCGAGCTGACCGAGGAAAAACGTTAAGGAGCCCACCAAGGGGTTGATCGAGATGTACTTCTGAAACTTGATGAAGGGATTGTTGTAATAGTCAGGAATTTTGATCGTCGTTGTTACAGGTTGGTTCGGTTGTCCATTGACCTCAAAGTTCGTTGTAACCGTTTGGGTAACCAAACCCGCCGCAGTTGCATTGCTCAACTGCTTAACATCAATCGTGACATTCGGGTTGGTCGCGCTCTTCTCGATGAGGAAGTTCGGAGGGACAAACTCTTGGGCATAATCCGCAAAGACCGCCCTTTGCCCTGCATCCCCCGAAGCTTGCTTACTAGGTAGGCTCCACTCAATGACCAGGGCCGTCGGCTGCTTTTCAAAGACATCCACAACGGACAGAACTGGATCCCCATTCGAGCCTACGGGGAGAACCTTGACGTTGGAAGGAGCCCTGTATTGAGGTGCCGTAGCATCCTGTCCAAAGAAACGCTTGAGAATCAAAACGAGACGGATAAGCTGAAGGGGAAGATCCGCATCGACAACGAGAAGGATGAACCCGCTTGCCGTAGCCCCCGCGATGGGCTGAGGACGATTCGGATCCCTTACGTTGATGCACGACCCTTTGAAACGAGTGAGGAACTTTTGGTAGCCCCCGTAATGCCAATTCAAATTAGGGTCTTTTTGAAGATCGGGGAAGTTCCACCAAGCGTAGAAACCGGTTCGTTTGAGTGCCTCGAAGAGAGTGAGAATGAGCGAGATGAGCGCTTCAACTAACGCGATAACAGCATTGGCAAAAAGGATAAGTAGGACTTTAACCGTCTCGAGAAGGGTCTTGAGAATTTCCAAGAAGATGACGAGAACCTCGAGAATTGCGCGAACCGGCTCAAGGAGATCCTCTCCAGGGATCTGAAGCGCGAAGGATTCCCAGTTGGCCGATGAGGTAGGCATCGAGGTAAATCAACCCCCGTAAGTGAGCTTGTCAAGCTTGCGACGAAGAGACTTGATCTCCGAGTGGGTTGCCGAGAGAGTCAATTCGATGACCTTCTCCATCTCGTTGATAATTCTGAATTTTTTCTTGTATTCCCAGGTAGCCTTAGGCTTCTTCGCCGAAGGGGCTTCCTCAGGAGTGGGTGCTTGGGGAGTTTCTTCCGTCATGGCTAGCTTCCTACGATCCTTGTACAGTAAGCAGTTGGATAAGGTTATTGGTAACAGTCACCTCATTTGCCGCAACCGCTGCCTGAGCGGTGTTCTTCAAAATGAGGTACCCACTTAGAAGGTTGATGCGGGCGTTAATCCAAGCATAGCGCTTGGCGTACAGGTTGTCGCTCGTACTCAAGGCGGCCTGGATGATGGAGATGATCCCATTAACGTTCGTTGGATCGAGATAGAAGAGACGGCCAACGGTATCGTTGACTTGAGTCCAACGATTTCCGAGATCATCGTTGAGATCGTTGATGCCGTTAGCGTAGATGGATCCGTCTACAGACCCAGAGATGAGCACAGGAACAGGGGTCTGGAGAAGCGTCTGGAACGCTTGCGTTTGCGTGATGAATCCTGCGTTGGTTGAAAAGATTGTGAAAATACTCTGAAGGGTTGTCGTGCTAACCCCGAATACGCTGACTACCTCATAGGTCACCGTTCCCAAGGAAGGAAACGCGGGGGTCACCATGAGGTGATGTTCATCCACCACGCTAGCAATTCCATAGATCCCTTGATCCGCAAGCTGAATTCCGCTTGACCCAAGATGTACGTAGACAAGATACGATGTGGTAACCGGTTTTTCGAGGAAGTTAACCGTCGTGTCTGTGAGCATCGTCCCAGAAACATCCCCCTGCGAGCTAGGTCCAACGATAGTCGTGAACATCGTTGAAAAGAACGAGAGTAGCGCGTTCTGCTCTGATTGAGAGTTAGGCACGTAGGGTGGCGGCGTGGGTGCCGTCCTAGTAAGAATCGTGGAAATCTCGGTGTTCGTTGCGGCGAGGATCTGCTGGAATGTCACCCCATTGTACGTGTTCAGAGGGTTATCAATCCGATAGCTTCCCCCAGCGCTTGGGCTTGGAAAAGCCGAGTCTAGGGTAATTTGATTTGGGCTCTGAATTGAAGCAATCTGCCGACGGTATCCGGCATTAAGGCCACTTGTCATCACCACGGTCCATCCGGCGTACACAGCCGGTGGGATCTGTATCGTGATGATTTCCGAGTTTCCAGACAAGGGGGATCCCGTGAGGTTGGAAGTCGTGGCCGGAGCACTCAGAGTGAAGGAAGAAGAACTGACCACGGTTTCAAGGGTCGTTTCTACTAAGGGAGGCGCGTAAGGGATTCCAGTGCCCGTCACGACAAGGCCCGGGTACAATCCTTCTGTGGTCGCTTGGGTAGGCCAGTCGAAAATAGCTTCCGTGATATCATCTACCGTAGTAGACCATGGCGTCGGGGGAGCCACCGTTGTAATAGAGATCGTGGTTCCAACAACCGTAAAGGTAGCCGCTTGATTTAGAGTGAGTGCTGCTCCAGGGCCTATTTGGGTGATGACGGAACCAGCAGCGATATAAGGCCCGGTTACCGAATCCCCGATGGAGTATCCCGCTGTAGACGAAGGCAGAAGACTATCAATTGTGGGAGATGGTGGGATTGTCCAAGAAATACTCCCGTTGTTTCCATCAGGAGAAATTGCTGTCGCGTTGGTGATCTGAAGAGACGTAGGGGATACATAAGCCGCAATAGGGAAGGACCCGTTGTTTGAGGGGGACGCCGCCCCGGAGAAGGTGATCTGCTGTCCTACGAGACCTTGACTTATCCCGGTGAGGCCTGTGATTGTAGCCAGAGGGGTAGCTACGGAAGAGACGGACGCCGAGGACCCATTCAAAGAAGCACTGTAGGTGTTCCCGACAACGGTAACCGTTTGCGCGATGGGTGGAGGTTGAGTGAGCTGAATTTCAAAAACCCCTCCTGTGACTGATCCCCCTGTAGTCGGCTGACTGAGCTGAATTGAGGATCCGGGACCGATCTGGGTAATAGTGACAGGGCTTGTCGAAGAGATCCCGGGGCCTGTTACGATATCCCCTACAGAGACGGCGGACGCTGAGGTTATGCTCCCCCACCCGGCGGTTGCCGTGGAGGGAGGAATCGCAACGATCGTGTCCAGCGTGGTCGTGTTGTACGAGTTAGCTGTCACGGTCATGATCCCATAAACATTGCCCAAAATGGCGATGTTTCCGCTCAAGAAGGGGTTGGTTGAGTCCGTAAGAGTTGTCCCGGAGAGCGTCGCGGTACCTACCGTGACCGAAGTAGAGCTAACCGCTATGGAGAACTTGAAGCCTGTATCATGAACGGGCCAAGCATCCGCTGTAGCTACGGTAATAAAGGCCGGTGGAATAAAATTCTGAACGGACGTAATTCTTCGCCACCTTGAATCGCTTGTTCCGTTGGCACCTGAGACAATGCGAACAAGATCGTATTGCTTTGGGATAGGAGAAGGGAAAATCCCTGAGGTCAGCGTTATCGTTGTTCTTGCTGTATCCAAGCCGCCCGTTCCTAGGTAAGGGGGCGTCGTGGTTGTGGTTCGGAAGGGACTACCGGAAGCTTCGGCCATGACCTCAACGTTGAGAGCACCACCCCCGCCCTCTGTGGTCTCTCCGTCAAACGTGGGGCCTACGATGGGAACCGTCTGATTTCCATCATCATCCAACGTAGATCCCGTCAAAGCAGGAAATTGGTAAGGCGTCGTGTAAGTTACCGCGACTCCAGAGTTGTCCGCTTCTAAGAGATCCCCAGTTGCCACGGGAACGATGTAGGCTGACTCCGGAATGATGAAAGTTGGCAGTTTGAAAGAGGAGTTGCCGTCTAAAGGCCAATAGGTATGTTGAAAAAGAACATTGCCCGTGGACATGTCGACATTAACATCGTGGCCGATCCCATAGGACATGTTGTAGGTACCCATGGCACCCCCGCCACCAACCCCCCATTCTTGTTGCTCCGCCACACACACATCCATAGGAGAAACGTAAATGGTGGCTCCCGCAGGAACGGCTGACAAATAAGGACCCGGAGGGCTTGGAGGATTTCCTGAAGTTCCAACGGGAGTATGCACAATTCCGCTGATAGTAATTTGAGCGGGGGTCGATCCAGACGCTGCGGTTACCGAAATGACTGTGGCATTGTCGCTTTCATCGACATAGTAATTCCCGGCTAAGTCAACGACAACAACCAACATTCCGATGATGGATGCCACGGAAGGGGGTGGAGGAGGCGTCCAAGGAGGTCGGACGGGTATATCCCCTACAATGTCATCGACGAAAAAGGTGTTGGCCCCGTAAGGCGTATCGAAGAGAATCTGCGCTCTAGGGTATCGCTTGAACGTCGACCCGGGCAACGAGGTCAAAGGGCTGAAATCATATGTTCCTACGATAGCTCCCGTATCCGCTCCGGTGGGAACGACTACGGGAGTCTGCATCACGATGTTTCGGTAGGTGGGGAAAAACCGGCTAATAGGACTACTTGTATAGGCTTGTTGGAAGTAGGTGAGGAAGTCAGGGTAGCTTGGCAAAGGACCCGGCTGCATCTGAACGTAGTCATCGATCTGATTGTAGATGTTCGACTTTTCAGGGTACGCGGGGAGATTAAAAACGGCCGGGTTGTTGTACGTGTAATAATCGTACCGATCAATCACCCCGTCGAATAGGAACCGACCGTCAACATCTCCGACAATACGGCCGTCAACGCAATGAAGAGCATCCTCAAGGGCATTGATCGCATCGTTGAAAAACTTCAAGCACGCTTGAGCGATGAGATCATGGTTGGAATAATCCCCCGGAGGAAACCAAATAGAGGGCTTTCCTTGAGCGTAAAGCTGAGGAACTGACGTGTTTGAGGTCATCGGGCCGCTCCCCGATGTGCTTGATTGCGAAGATTGTTGAATCTCTTGCGCCACCTGACCTTTGAAATTGGTCATGGTCTCAACGCGGAAGTAGAAGTTGTCCGGAGTGAAAATCGTGTAATCGGCGTTGAGAGTCTGCCCAAGAAGACCGTTGGTCGTTAAGTCAGGGACAATGGTTGCCGTGTAGGAAACCTCGACTCTAGGGCCCGCGCTAATGATCTGGTGCCCAGTGTAAAAGACATCAAACTCCTCATCAGGGGAAAGAGCGCTTACGTAAATGATGGTCCCCGAATTGTCTATCGAGTAGTCAACAGGAGTAGAAAGCACTTTTCCAACCGTTCCAGAAACCCTTCGAGCTACAATCACGGGCTGAGGTTGAGGAACACTGATAGGGGTAAGGCTTGTCTGAACAGTGGTTGGAGCTTGTGTATAGACGGGCCGAACGGACCAATAGAGTATCTGTTGCCCTAAGGTGTATTGTCGTAAAGTCGCGGTTGACAACGTAACGGTTGTCACGTTCGAGGTTGCGTCGTAGTTGGAACCCGTAACGAGATAGAAGTCCGTGAAAGATGGGGTACTATCCGTAAAGTACACAACAACGTTGGACTTGTAGACTCCCGTCTTATCCTCCGGAATGATTATCGTGCTCATCCCACGGGCTACAGTGAGGTAGGGGGCCAGTTCCTC
>Ga0187872_10001946_pt1 | contig 19476 bp, 14 predicted proteins | sample June2016WEW_16_4_FD_132973 | JGI IMG/M metagenome (GOLD analysis project Ga0187872, IMG submission 132973) | Peatland microbial communities from SPRUCE experiment site at the Marcell Experimental Forest, Minnesota, USA - June2016WEW_16_40 | ecosystem: Environmental > Terrestrial > Soil >...
CGCCCCAAAGGCGACTTCCTCGTCTTTGCCAGCGCCCCCTGCAGCCCCGGCTGGTCCCGCATGAGACGCCCCGTCTATCTGGGACTCCTGCGAACCCCCGCAGACGGCGTCAGTGACATCACCGCCCTCTACCTCGCCCGCTTCCCCGCCCCGGCCCCCAACCAACAAGTCTTCATTCAAACCCGCCAGCACCGCCACGGCTGGGAAGGCCCCAGCGCCACCCACAGCGCCCTGGTCCCACCCACACCAGCCCCACAACCCCCGCAGTGCTATATCGAAACCTCGCGCATTCTCGACAAGAGTTCTTGTGCGCGCGCAAAAGCATACCCGGGCGCGACTCCTTCCATCCTCCATCCTCCATCCTCTATCCTCTTTGGTTGGGCTTCTGCCGCGCTGCCCTCCCGCCCCTCCTCACCCCTCCCCGTCCATTCCCCGCCCTCGCCCCGTCCTTATACGCTCTGCACTAGGGAAATCCCCATTTTACCCGCTCCAACCGCCCCTTCGCGCGTGCTGCCCCTGTGCCGCTCACGTTTCACGTTTCACGTTTCACGTTTCACGCCTCACGTTTCACTGGCTCTCACCGCCCCTTGGCGCGCAACCACCCCGTGCCGCTTCCCCAAACCATCCCGTTACTTCCCGCCAGCGCGCGCCCCCCCCCCCCGCTGGAGGCCGTTTGTTAGTTGCGAGATTCATCGTGGACCGTGCATGTTCGCCGCACGCCGTTGCGAGGTGCTCTAGAGTGATTCCTGAATAGAGCGTTCATATTCAATGAACATTTGTGGTGTCATGGGTTCGACTGAAACGAAGCTCACGTTGGGATTGTTCTCGATGTAAGCTTTTAGCTTGTCCGGTTCGTTGGAGAGAAAGGAGCCGACCAATTTGTCGCCCTCTTTTTTGGTTCTCAGGAAGCCGGCGAGGCCGATCCGGGTCTGTTCCGACTGCAACGGGATGCGTTCAGAGAGCTTTTTCACGTAGTCACCAGCGTTTCTTGGATTGAACCCGTTGGCTGGTTCGAAACGTACCACGAAGACATCTTTGACCATTTGACGGAGCCATTTATCGGCCTTGCCGCGATCTTTATCGACGCCATGCGTGCCGTTGTAATACGAATCCCACAGATTGTACTTCGCCCAGTAGCTCCCGGCTTTTGCTGCTTTCGTCTGCTGGCGAACATATTCATCGCCGGGGTTTCTGGAGCAACCAGCCAGTAGCAGGCACGACACGAGAATGAAGCAGAGTTTTTTCATAGCGGCGTATGTGATTTCATGGTTTCATGGTACAATATGCTGCGGCAACTAACCATTCATGTCCATTGAGTTAACTCAATGCGATTGGCTATTAGGCCGGAAACATTGAATTGGCCGATGGCGGTCGCCATATCGGGTGTAAGGCTACGGCCAGGGCCGGAAGGGGTCAACGGGAAACGGGCGCGACTCCCTTTACGCAGAAAGCCGCATTCTGCTGTGGGGCGAAATGGGCGGCGCTCGCCCTCCCCGCCTGTAAATGACACGAGGCTCGACAGGGCCATGACGGCGAGCTAGATTGTCCTCAGCATGACGGAATTGAACATGGCTCAGGCGGTCCCTTTAACGCGGGGCGAGGGCGGGGTTTTCCGCATCACGGGAACGCGTGTGACCCTCGATTCGATTGTGCGTGAGTTCAAGGACGGGGCGACTCCAGAGCAGATTCAGGAAGATTTTCCGTCGGTCACCCTGAGCGACATCTACTCGGTGATTGCGTATTACCTGCAACATTCCCGCCCGGTGGAGGATTACTTGAGCGCACAGGCGCAGGCGGCCAAAGAGGTCCGGCGCGAAGTGGAAAGCCGCGTTGACACGCGAGGATTGCGGGAGCGGCTCAGGCAGCGTCGCGCGCAAGCAACCGCTTGAGCGCGAGGGCCGGACATGCTGGCGCTGCTCATTGATGAGAACCTGAACCACCGCATTCTGCGAGGGCTGCTGCGTTCGGTTCCACATTTGGATTACACGCTGGCTGCAACCGCCGGACTCAAAGGCGCCGGCGATCCGGCTGTGCTCGAACTGGCGGCAAGGGAAACCCGCCTCCTCGTCACTCACGATTTGCGGACCATTCCCAAGCACGCCTACGAGCGCGTGAAGGCGGGCTTGGCCATGCCGGGCGTAATCGCCGTCCCGGACGACCTTCCGATTGGCCGGGTGATCGAAGATTTGGCGGTGTTGGTCGAGTGCGCGACCCCCTCCGAACTCCAGTCTCTGGTAATTTACCTGCCGCTGTAAGAGACAAGTCCCAGCACATCATGCAAGCTCCGTCAGGAGAGCGGCATGTTTGTGGTTCAAGGCGTGATCACGATGGTGTTTACAGCGTTCATTTCCATGCCGCTCCTGACGGAGCTTGTTTCACGCGAGGACGGTTTGTGCTATAGACATGGCGCTCCTAACGGAGCTCTGTCTTCAAACCAGCACCCCATTCCACCAAAAACAGCGAAGAAGCTAACCCCTGCTAAAGCAGCTTGAACTGCGCCTTTTCCCTGGCCACGGCGTCGGCCAGGCCGGGCTGGCGGCCGTTGCGGCGCTCGATGATGTGCTTGTCCACCGCCGGGTCGAAGGGGACCGGGTAATTGCCGTCGTAACAGGCCATGCAAAATGAGTTGGCCGGCAGGCCGGTGGCTTTGACCATGCCCGCTTGAGAAAGGTAGCAGAGCGAGTCGGCGTTGAGGTATTTGCGGATTTCCTCCAGCGTGAGATTCGCCGCCATGAGCTTGTTGCGGTCGGGAAAGTCAATGCCATAGACGCACGGGTTCATGTGGGGCGGACAGCTCACGAGCACGTGGACTTCCTTCGCGCCGGCTTCCTTGAGGTTGTTCACGCGGGTCTTGCAGGTGGTGCCGCGCACGATGGAATCGTCCACGACAATGACGCGTTTGTCCTTCACCAGCTCCTCGATGAGGTTGAGCTTCACGCGCACGTCGAAGTCGCGGATGAGCTGGGAGGGCTGGAGGAAGCTGCGGCCCACATAGTGGTTGCGCACGAACGCCATCTCGAACGGGATGCCCGATTCGAGCGAGTAGCCCAGCGCGGCGCAGTTGCCGCTGTCCGGCACGGGCACGACGACGTCCGCCGCGAGGGGGAATTCGCGCGCGAGCTGCCGGCCCATCTCGACGCGCACCTTATAGACGTTGCGATTGGCGATGGTGCTGTCAGGCCGGGCGAAATAGACGTATTCAAAGATGCAGAAGGCGCGCCGCTTATGTTCGGGAAAGGCCTGCATGCTGGTGAGGCCGTCGCGGTCGATGGCCACAATCTCCCCCGGCTCGAGGTCGCGCACATACTTGGCGTTGATCAAATCCAGGGCGCAGGTTTCGCTGGCCAGCACCCAGGCGCCATCAATCCGGCCAAGGCACAGGGGCCGGAACCCGTGCGGATCGCGCAAGCCGATCAGCTCGTTCTCGGTCATAATGACCAGCGAAAAGGCGCCTTCGATGCGGTGAAGGCTTTGCACGAGGTTGTTGCCCTGGCCGTGCAGGGTCGGCTGAGCAAGGAGATGGAGAATGATCTCGCTATCAACGGTGGTCTGGAAGATCGAGCCTTTGGCCTCGAGCTCCTCGCGAAGCTGGGCGGCGTTGGTCAGGTTGCCGTTGTGCGCGATGGCAATCTGGCCGCGGGCGCAATCCACGGTGAGCGGCTGGGCGTTGCGCAAGTGCGACGAGCCGGTGGTGGAATAGCGCGTGTGGCCGATGGCAATGGGACCGACCATGTCATGCAGGATGTCGCCCTTGAAGATTTGCGAGACCAGCCCCATGCCTTTATGGGCGTGGAACTGTTTGCCGTCGGAAGTGACGATGCCCGCGCTTTCCTGTCCGCGGTGCTGCAGCGCGTAGAGGCCGTAGTAGGTCAGTTCCGCGGCGTTGGGATGGCCGTAAACGCCGAAGATGCCGCAATAATGTTTTGGGTAGTAATTCATCAACCCAATCTGCTTTCCGTCAATGCATCGCTCGGGCGATGGAATTCCACCAGAGGTCGTGCAGTTCGGGCAGGTCGCAACGCAACGTCGCCCTCGGGGTCTTGATTTGCAACGCCCCGCCGCCGACGGTGCCGATTCGCGTTGCCGCCACGTCTAAAATCTTAGCCTGGGCCAGAACCTTGCCGGCATTGAGGGCGGTCACCGAGATGATAACGCGCCCCTGGGCCTCGCCGAACAGCAGAGCGTCCAGACGCAGCGCCGGACTCCCTGACGGGGCAGCCGCGCCGTTTCCCTCTCCTCCTTTGGAGGAGAGGGGCAGGGAGAGGAGGTCGTTGTTCGCAGACCGCCCGCCAGACGGATTAGTGTCGTTACCCGCCGGAACGTCGCCACGAAACGCAGTATCTGGATTGCTAACGGGCCTCCTCTCCCCAGCCCTCTCCTCCAGAGGAGGAGAGGGAGAACCAGCCGCCGCGGAGAGGTCAACCTGGGCACCGATCAATCGCGGCGTTTCGCGGGCAATCTGCTGGCTAATGCAGCTTTCAGCGAGGGCGACCGCCAGACCGCCTTCGCTGCAATCATGGGCGCTCTTGACCGCGCCGGAGCAAATAAGCGCGCGCAAGGCCAGGTGCAGTTCCTTCTCCTTTTCCAGGTCGCACCGTGGCGGCGTGCCGGCCTTCAAACCATGGATGCGCTGCAAATACGCCGAGCCGCCCAACCCGCGCAGCGGGTCGCTCGCATCAACAATGTCCCCGAGCAGAATAATCGCGTCCCCTTCGTCCTTGAACCATTGCGTTGTGATGTGCTCCGGCTTCTCGATCAAGCCGACCATGGCGACCGTGGGGGTCGGGTCAATCGGGCCTGCCGGGTGCTGGTTGTAGAGAGAGCAGTTGCCGCCCGTGACGGGGGCGTTGAAAGCGCGGCAGGCGTCGGCCAGGCCGCGCACGCTTTCCTTAAGCTGCCAGAACAGCTCGGGGTTGTGCGGATTGCCGTAGTTGAGGTTGTCGGTCACACCCAGCGGCGCCGCGCCGGAGCAGGCCAGATTGCGCGCCGCCTCGGCCACCACGATCTTGCCGCCTTCGTAAGGATCGAGATAGACATAGGCGCCGTTGCCGTCCACCGACAGGGCGATGAACTTTTCGGGCGTGTTGCGTGTTGCGTGTTGCGTGTCGGCAACCGCGGGCAACGAGTCCTCCTTAATCCGCAGCACGGCAGCATCGCTGCCGGGACAGACCACCGTGTTGTCGCGCACCATGTGGTCGTATTGGCGATAGACCCAGTTCTTGGAGGCAATGGTCGGCCAGCTCAGCAGCGCCTTCAGGTCCGCCAGCGGGTCCTGCGTGTCCGGCACGCCGGCGAGGTTGAAGGCCCGGACTTCCTTCAAATACTCAGGTTCCTTCGCCTCGCGCTGATAGACCGGTGATTCGTCAGCAATCTTCCGGGCGGGAATATCAGCCACGACCTGGCCGTGGTGCCGGACGACCATGCGGCCGGTATCGGTGACCGTGCCGATCTCCGACCAGGGCAGGTCCCACTTGTCGAAGATGCGTTTCACTTCCTCCTCGCGGCCCTTGTGAACGATGATGAGCATCCGCTCCTGCGATTCGCTGAGCATGATCTCGTAGCTGCTCATGCCCGGCGCGCGCTGGGGGACCAGGTCGAGCTCGATCTCGATGCCCGTCCCGGCGCGCGCGGCGGTCTCACAGGTCGAACAGGTCAGCCCCGCCGCGCCCATGTCCTGAATGCCGGCGACCGCGCCGGTGGCCAGCAATTCGAGGCAGGCTTCGCAGACGAGCTTCTCCATGAACGGATCGCCTACCTGCACCGCGCCGCGCTGTTGCTCGGCGGATTCCTCGGTCAAGTCCTGCGACGCGAACGCCGCGCCCGCCAGCCCGTCGCGCCCGGTCGCCGGACCGACGTAGAACACCGGGTTCCCGACGCCGCTGGCCCGACCGCGCACAATCTGCTCGTGGCGCAGCACGCCGAGGCAAAAGGCGTTGACCAGCGGATTGCCCTCGTAAGACTTGTCGAAATAGACCTCGCCCGCGACGGTCGGAATGCCGAAACAGTTGCCGTAATGCGCGATGCCCGCGACCACGCCGCCGAAGAGACGGCGGTTGTTGATGATGGGTGATGGGTGACTGGTGACTGGTGATTGGTGGTTGATGACGGGTGAGTCAGTTGGCGGGGAATCGTCCGTGATTGGCCCAAAGCGCAGGGAGTTGATCGAGCAGACCGGCCTCGCGCCCATGGTGAAGATGTCGCGGATGATGCCGCCAACGCCGGTCGCCGCGCCCTGAAACGGCTCGACCGCGCTCGGGTGGTTGTGGGACTCGATCTTGAACGCGATGGCCAGCCCGTCGCCGATGTCAATGATGCCGGCGTTCTCCTCGCCCGCGCCGACGAGGACTTTGGGCGACTTCGTGGGGAAGGTCTTCAGCAACAGGCGGGTGTTCTTGTAGGAGCAATGCTCGCTCCACATCACCGAGAAGATGCCCAGTTCGGTGTAGGTCGGCTCGCGGCCAAGCGTGGCCTTGAGCTTCTCGTATTCCTCAGGCGTGAGGTTGTGCTTCTGCACCAATTCAGGGGTGATGGCGGGGTCAGTCATGAGCATCGCAAAATCAACATTTGCCCTCCACGATGGCCTTCTCCTCGGCGGTCAGGCCGTAAAGCTCATAGACGCGGGCATCAATCTCGCCGTCCAGGCGCGCAATCTCGGTTTCCAGCGTGGCGAGGTCAGAGCTGCCGGCCTCGCTGGCGACTGCCTGCATTAACTCCCGGATGGCGCGGAGGTTGTCTCCCGCGCTGGCACTGAAATAAACCAGCGGCTCCAACAGGTTGACTACCAGGGGATAGACCGGCTCCGGCTTCCTGCCCTTAGTCCATTTCTTCTGGCGCGCATGGTCGTCCAGGAAGTGCCGCCAGCAGGCATAGACAAACTGGCGCAGGGAATCCTCTTTGAATTCCAATCGCAGGATCGGGGTCGGACGGGGGCCGCCCTGAGCTTCATCGGCGACCGTGGCCTGCACGGTTACTTGCTCGCCCTCCGACTCGACCTTAAGAGCATGGACGAAGCCGGCACGCTGCACGTCATCCAGCAGAATCTCGTGCTTCACGACGGCAGCGAAGTCCTTTTGCAAGTAATGGGCGAGGGCGCAGGGGGTGCGATTGGCGGTGTGGGCTACTTTTCTCAGGAGTAGGCGGGGAACACTGTGGAAACGACCTTGGGCAAGGATCACCTGGTCAACAAGCGTAACAATACACTTTGAGATTGCCTTCTCAGCCGCTGTCTTGGGCAGTCTAATCGGCAGCTCAGCGAGATAGGTGCCTTTGATCTTTGGGAACGTACGTCGCTGATCATAAAAGCGACTCAGCCAATACGCTCTGAGCAAACCAGAGTTCAGGATGCCTAGAAGCAGGCGGAAATCGCAGGTCTTCTCGCGCACGTTCACCATGAACATCGTGTTCAAGCACTGGTAGCCAAGGAGGTCCGGGCCGAATTCGGGGTGAGTGCCGATCTGGCGAGTGAGCAGTTTATTCTTCGCGTTCTGCTTCGCGCCGTCCCAGCAGCCACCGCACCGAGCTTCCTCTGTGTCGAGACATGCGAGGTTTCCCCAGGCGACATGATACCGGGTGATGTCTTCTCCCGTGTAACAGGGCCTATAGCCCGAAGGCACCTTCTCTGTGACGGGAACTGTAATGACATCCTTCTCAAACTTCTCGCGATCCCGGAGTTGCTTGCCGAAGTTCACATCTGCAATTTCCCCGAGCGGCACAGAGCCTTGCGCCAGCCGTGCGAGGGGGCTGCTCAAGCCGCTACTTGCCTCTGCCGTGAAGAGCACGTGCTCGTCGGCGAGCGCGGCCGGGGCAGAGATTAGGCTGTGTGGCTTGACCTGGAGCACAGCGCCGTCTGGCCGACCGTGAAGGACCGGGAAGTTGGAGGTGGTCGCTTGCCCCGCGCTCACGACAAAGACAGCATTGTCCACACTGACTCCGCCGAACACCCCTTGATCCACCACAACTATCTGCTCAATTTTGGCGTGCTCCACCAGGAAACGGCGCAACCCAGCCAGATAGTTGTTGGTGAGGAAGTTGGCCGGCGTGATCATACCACAGAGCCCCGCTGGCCGCGTGAGACCTAATCCCCGCTCGATAAATAAGTGGTAGGTATCAATCTTATACGAGGCAACTTTGAAGTGGGTGCGGAAGAAGGGCACCTGCTTATCGTCCGCAAATTCATCTTGGAGCAATACATACGGCGGGTTGCCGATGACGACATCAAATCCGCCTGCTTGCATGACCTCGGGGAATTCCTTTTGCCAGACGAACGCCACGTCGCCAGCGATGGCGGGGTCGTCAATGAGGGAGTTGCCGCGCTTGAGGTTATCAGTGAGGGTGGGCAGCAGGTTCAAGGGTTGCCCGCCCGGGCGCCGCCGCCGCAGTTGGTCTATGAACTGCCCCCGATTCACCGCCATGTAGCGCAGCCAAAGGCTCAGCTTCGCCACTTCCACGGCCTGTTTGTCCAAGTCCACTCCGAAGATGTTCTCCGTCAGCACGTGCAACGGCGCGTCGAGCACCTCCTCCGGCACCACGAAGTCCGCCTCGAACAGCGTCCCCGCGCCGTTCTTGGCCCGCTTGTGCCGCCGGCACTCCTGGTTGTAATCGTCGTAAGCCTTGACCAAGGTATCGAAGGCGCGGAGCAGGAAGGAGCCGGAACCCATCGCTGGGTCGAGCACTTTCAGGCGTTGCAGTTCGCGGATTTTGGCGTGGGCGCCCGGGTAATTCTTATAGCCGAGCAGGGAGCGGGCCTCGGCCAGGGTGGGCTTGATCTTCTCCCCCAGCGTGTGCTCCACGATATAATCCACAATGTAGCGCGGCGTGTAATAGATGCCTTCCTTCTTACGCAGCTCGTCGGTGTCTTCGATGACGATGCGGCCCCCCTCTTGAAACAGCCTATGCGCCAGAAACCGCTCATACACCGCCCCCATCACGTCCTGCGACATCCGGCTGAAGTCGTAGCTGTAGAGATGCCGGAACGCCAACAGCTCACCCTGGCCGGACTCGAAGCCGCACTGCGCGGCCAACTCGGGCGCCAGCGGCTCGTGGCCGACTACTGCCGCCAGCACGATGTTGTCCATGGCCAGCGCGTCGCACAGCAGCGGCTGGGTGAACAGCTCCGTATTGAAATCGTTCTTGATCTCTCGGAACAACGTCTCCCGCAGCACCTCGGCGAACGTCTTGTCCGCCCGCCCGAACAGCTCCTCATAGTGAGCAAAGGTCCGCGCCAACTTGTTGTATTCCACCAGCCGGTGTGTCTCCAGCATCCGGCAGAAGATGAAGCGGTCCAGCAGTTGCTGGCTCGCCAGTGTCAGCTCCGCCAGCGGGCGGCCTTGGTTGCGGAAGGCGAACCCGTTGGCCAGCAACAGCCGCCAGCGTTTCAGGTCCGCCAGGAAACGCTGATCCAGCTCCGCCTTCAGGTGCTGGTCGTAGAGCTCGTCAATCCGGTCCGCCTCGAGGTTCTCCCGCGCCAGCAATTCCCACAGCAGCTCCCGGCGCTCCCAGAGGTCCGCCAGCGAGAAGCAGAAGGTGGGGGCGACCTCGTTGACGCGAATGAAATGGAATTGCGCCACGTTGGTGAGCACTATCCATTTCACCGGTTGCTCCATCTTCGTGATCTCGGGGCTGAGCCGGTAATTCTGAATGTAGCCCAGCACCTGCTTGCGGTGCTTGTCATAGAGACTGCTATTCGGGCAGTCGAGCAGGCTCTTCGCTTCCACGAAGATCAGGGGCCGCTCCTCCTTCAGCAGATAGTCCACTGTGTCGTCCCCAATCTTGTATTCGCGAACGTAGTTTGCCTTGGCGCCAAACCCCAGCCCCTGCAAAAGCGGTTCGAGCAAAAGCTGCTTGGTGGCCTCCTCCGGCTCTTGATCGCCAAAGCCGTAAACCCGCAGCCGCTTTGTTTCGGCAAGCACCTCTTCCAATTTGGCGAAAAACTGGTCTTTCATCCGATTCGCGTGGCGTTAGGGCAACCCATCCGATGCCGGCTGGCAAGTAACTTCGGGCAGCTCGCACTCACGCGGCCTTCGCCCCAAGCCGGTTTTCCAATGCCTGGATCATGCTCTCCAGCACCCATCGCCCATCCGCGCTGCCCAGAATCGGCTCGCTGGCCCGTTCGGGATGCGGCATCAGGCCGGCCACATTTCGCTTCTCGTTGCAGATGCCGGCGATGCTGTCGAGCGAACCGTTCGGATTAGCGGCCTCGGCGGCTTCGCCCCGCGCATCCACGTAGCGCCAGAGGATTTGGTTGTTCGCTTTGAGCTGGGCCAGTGTTTCTTCGTCCGCAAAGTAGCAGCCTTCGCCATGGGCAATCGGCAGGCGCAGGAGCTGGTCCGGCGGAATCCGGTTCGTGAACGGCGAATCGGCGGTGGCCGTCTTGAGGAAAATGTGCTCGCAGCGGAATTGGAGGGAGCGGTTGCGAATCAGCGCCCCGGGCAGCAGCCCGGCCTCGCAGAGAATCTGAAAGCCGTTGCAGATGCCCAGCACCAGCCCGCCCTGGGCGGCAAAACCCTGCACCGCTTCCATCACCGGGCTGAACCGCGCGATGGCTCCGGTGCGGAGATAATCGCCGTAGCTGAATCCGCCGGGAACAATCACAGCATCGGCCGCGCCCAGGGAAGGCTCCTTGTGCCAGAGTAGATCGGCCGAATGCCCGAGCACGTTGCGCAGCACGTGGACCACGTCCTGGTCGCAATTGGAGCCGGGGAACTGGAGGACAGCGAAGTTCATTTGCGATTTACGATTTACGATTTGCGCAACGCGGCTTGCGACCGCCGCGCCGCCTGTGCGACCGCGCGTCAATCGTCAATCGTAGATCGTAAATTGTAAATCCCCCTCTCATTCTATCTCAAACCGGTAGTCCTCGATGACGGGGTTGCTCAGAATCTTGTGGCAGGCCTCATCGATTTGTTTGCGCGCGGCTTCCTTGTCCGCGCCCGTGAGTTCGATCTCCAGATACTTGCCGACGTGCACGGCGCCGACCCCGGTGTAGCCGATATGGGCGAGGGCGTTCTGCACGGGCTTGCCCTGCGGGTCAAGCACCGCTTTCTTTGGCGTAATAACAATTTTCGCTTTCATGGTCGAAAGGGATTCCCAACTGCTGGTCCGACGGGATGTTGGCGGAGCCAGGGGCCGAAGGCCAGAAGTTTTTTAGCCGTTGCGCGCACAAGCACACGGGCCAGACGGCCAGCGTTTTCGGAAAGCACCGCGCCGGGGGCGTTTCACCCGTGGTCGTTGCCTCCGGCCCGCGACTTCCGGCCCGGCAACTTCCTTGCGGGTCTCTTTTTAGCCCGGTAGTCTCAAGGCCATCAATGCTTCCGAACGCAGATAAAGCGTCCCTGGGTGACGAGCCGGTGTGTGCGCCCTGCGAACCGGTGAAGGGGAAACTCGCCCGGCTGGTTATCGTTCTGGGCGGCATCGTGCTCGGGCAGGCGGTTCTTTACGGCCCTTCCCTCGCTGGCCGGAAGATTCTGCTGCCGCTGGATATTCTGGCAGAGCCGTTTTACTATCTCCCCCGCACGCCCGAAGTCGCGAAGATCGAGCCGCAGAATACGTCGCGGTCGGACATGATTGACGTTTCGGAACCCGCGCGGCGCTTCGCGGCGGCAGAGCTTCATGCGGGCCGGTTGCCGATGTGGACCCCGTATAACTTCGCCGGGGCGCCCTTCATCTGGCCGAAGTTCTCGCCCTTTTTGGCCCTGCAATGCGCCACGGCGTCGCCGGTGGTGCTGGCCTGGAGCCAACTGTTGGCCGCCATCGTGGCCGGCCTGGGCGCGTATCTGTTCTGCCGGCGCGTGCTCGTGGTCAGCTTCTGGCCGGCGGCCATTGCTGCGTGGTGCTACCCGCTCACCGGGTTTTTCGTTTTATGGCAGGGCTATCCCACCTGCCTGCCGGTGGTTTGGCTCCCCTGGATTCTGCTGGCGGTGGACCAGACGGCCCGAGGCGCGAGTGCCTTGGCGCCCGTGGGGCTGAGCGCGGTGACCTGCCTGGTCCTGGTCAGCGGGCAGTTGGATGTCGCCGGCCAAGTGCTGTTGGCTTCCGGCCTCTATGGCCTGTGGCGCCTGTATGAGGCCCACCCCAAACAATGGTTCCAGCGCCAGGGCAGGAAGGCCGCGTTGGGGCTTACGGTCGCCTGGGGCCTCGGGTTCCTGCTGGCCGCGCCGTATCTCCTGCCGGTGTTGGAATACACGCACACCGGCTTTCGCATGGCGCGCCGGGCTGCGGGCGAAGAGGAGCGGCCCCCGGTCGGGTTGGCAGCGCTGCCGCAGACGGTTCTGCCGTATATGTACGGGACCCGACAGACGGGCAGCCTCCGCATCGAATCCAAACGGGATAATGAGATGGAAAGCTCGGCGGCAGCCTACACGGGCGTGCTGGCAACGCTCTTAGTGGCGCCATTGGCGTGGTGCAGCCGGCGACACCGGAGCATGAATCTCGCTCTGGCCCTGCTCTCGTTCTTATCCCTGAGCTGGTGCCTCAACGTCCCGGGCTATGTAGATCTTCTCCGCCTGCCCGGGCTGAACATGATGTCGCATAACCGGCTGGTGTTTGTCGCCTCCTTCGCCATTCTGGCAATGATGGCCGTCGGGCTGGAGGTCTTCTTGCAGGGACCCGTCCACTGGCGGTGGTGGTTATGGCTCCCCGCCACGCTGCTTGCGGGGTTGTGTGTGTGGTGTATCTATCGTGCCATCATCCCCCCTGAGCCAATCGCAACCCGACTCACCACGCTGGTCCAGAACGGATACGGGATCAGGTGGATCCACGATCTCGACGGGGTGCGGCGGGTTCAATCATGGTTTGCCCGCTACTACACCGTCGCCGCCGTGTTATGCGGCATGGGCGTTCTAGGCTGGTTGCTTCTGTGGGCGCGGCGGCCATGGCAGGTTCGGCTGCTACCCGTTCTAGGAGTGTTGCTGGTGGGAGACCTGCTCTGGTTCGCCCGTGGTCGGAGCGCTCAATGCGATTCCGCCCTCTACTACCCCCCCATACCGGTCCTGGAGCAGGTCGCCCAATCCATCCCTGGCCGGATTATTGGTTACAACTGCCTGCCGGCGTCGTTCGCTTCGATGCGCGGCTTGCGCGACATTCGGGGATACGATGCGGTCGATCCGGCGCGCCTGGTGGCCCTCGCGGCACTGGCCGCCGACCCCCAGTCTGAATCATATCCCTACGCGCTGATGCGGAAGATGACTCCCAGGGCGCGGTTGGGTTCCCAGGGCGAGTTCCGGCTCTCGCCCGTGTTGGATATGCTCGGCGTGCGCTACGTGATTGGCCGCGGGTCACCCCTGCCAAACACCCACCCCGCTTTTCAGGGAACTGATTACTGGGTGCTGGTGAACTCCAATGCCCTAGCGCGAACCTTCGTACCGCACCGGGTTGAAACGGAGGCCGAGGACAAGGCGCGGCTGGCAAAGCTGGCGGCGGAGGATTTTGACCCGCGCGAAGTGGCTTATGTCGAGTCTCCCGTCGATCTGCCAGGCCCCTGTCGGGGCACCGTCAGCATTGTGGAAGAGATTCCGACCCGCATCCGGGTGTCGGTGCAGATGGAAACGCCGGGGCTGGTGGTGCTGGCCGACCTCTGGGACAAAGGCTGGCAGGCGTACTTGAACGGTCAGCGCGTGCCCATTCTCCGGACCAACCATGCGATTCGCGGTGTGGTCGTCCCGGCCGGCTCCGGGATGCTGGAGTTCCGTTACGCGCCCGCCAGCTTCGCCTGGGGGCTGAGGTTATCGGGCCTGGCGGCCATCGCGCTGCTGGTCTGGCTTGGAATTGCGCTGCGGAGACGCCGGACGGAAGGGTGAGGCCGCACGGGAGGGCGAGCGTCCGCGCGAGCCCAAACATCCCCGGAGAATGGGACTCGCGCGGACGCTCGGCCTCCCGAGATCGATCACTTTGCTTCTCGACATAGGGATTGAATGCGCTATCACCTTGCCCCGTCGAAGCTGGGGTCATGCTTGCCGCGTGACCCTTCGTGAACCATCCTGAACATGCAAAATAGAACGTTAGCCATCGTCGCCAAACCGGACTCCTTCACTCGCCGTCAATTCCTCAGCCGCACCCTGTTGGCGGCGGGCGCGGTAACACTCTCCTTCCCGTATGTGGGCCGCGTGCTGGGGGCCAATGACCGCATCCACATCGCCTGCATCGGCGTCGGCGGCAAAGGGGACAGCGACAGCAGCGACGCGGAGCAATGCGGCGGCCATATCGTGGCCATCTGCGATGTGGACCACAAGATACTTGGCTCGAAGGCCAAGCAATTCGCGGAGAAGTTCCCCCAGCTCAAGCAGTACCACGATTACCGCAAGATGCTGGACGAAATCGGCAAGGACATTGACGCGGTGACCGTTTCCACGCCGGACCATCACCATGGCGTGGCGGCCATCCGGGCGATGAAGATGGGCAAACACTGCTTCTGCCAGAAGCCGCTCGTGCAGACCGTCAGCGAGGCGCGCCTCCTGCGGCAGCTCGCCAAAGAAAAGAAGCTGGCCACCCAAATGGGCAACCAGGGCAGCGCCGAAACCGGCCTGCGCCGCGCCGTCGAGGTCGTCCAGGCTGGCGTGATCGGCAAACCGCTCGAAGTGCATGTCTGGTCCAACCGTCCGATCTGGCCCCAGGGCCTCGACCGTCCCGCGGGCGAGGACCCTGTCCCGCCTGACCTCGACTGGGACCTCTGGCTCGGCCCGGCGCGCAAGCGGCCTTTCAAGAAAGATGTCTATCATCCGTTCAAGTGGCGCGGCTGGTATGACTTCGGCACCGGCGCCCTCGGGGACATGGCCTGCCACACCGTCAACATGCCTTTCCGGGCGCTCAAGCTCGGTTACCCCAACGTTGTCGAGTGCGAATTGGCCTCCCGCATGTACCCGGAGACCTTCCCCAAGACTTCCCGCATTCGCTTTGAGTTCCCTCAGCGCGGCGATCTCCCGCCCCTCAAGTTCTGGTGGTACGACGGCAACCCTGACGATCCCCTCAAACCGCTCCGCCCGGACGGTGAAGCCGTCCGCGAGGTCATCGCCACCTACGACAAGCTGCCGGGCAGCGGCGCGCTTATCGTCGGGGAAAAGGGCAAGCTGTTCTCGCCCGACGACTACGGCGCCCGGTTCTTTGTCGCCATGAAGGGCAAAACGGAGTATGTGGCGGGCGACCAGAACGAGGCCTGCAAAGCCGTGCCGCAATCTATCCCCCGCTCGCCCGGCCACATGCAGGAATGGTTCCGCATGATGAAGGAAGGCGCTCCCGCCTATTCCAACTTCGACATTGCGGCCTACCTGACCGAGATCATCTTGCTGGGCTGCATTGCCCTGCGCGTTGGCGAGGGCAGGCGCATGGACTGGGACGGCCCGAACATGCGGTCGCCCAACCTCCCGGAGGCAGCCCAGTTCGTCAAACGCAACAACCGCCCCGGCTGGGACGCCTGATCCGTTAGGAATTCGCTGAGCCGGGGTGTTGGTGCTGGGGTGTTGGAGTGGTGGAGTGGTGGTGGAAAACCTAATACTCCATCGCTCCATCGCTCCGCTTGGGAGGCGGCCTTGTCCAAATCTCTTGACCCTGGCCGCGCTTAACCCTTGGCAGGCTGCGGGGTCTTGCGTTCCCGGTATTCGGTGGGGGAGAGGCCCTGGAAGGCTTTGAACTGGCGGGAGAAGTGGAATTGGTCCTGGTAGCCCAGCCGGGAGGCGATCTCCTTCACGTTCAAGGTCGAGCCGCGCAGCAACTGGCAGGCGCGATGGATGCGCAGCAGGTGCAGGTAATCCCGCGGGGAACAGCCGGTCTGTTGCTTGAAGAGGACCGAGAAATGGGCCTGGGAAAGGTTCGCCAGGGCCGCCAGCGCGCTGACGCGCGGGGGCTGATCAAGGTGCTCGTTCATGTAGATGATGCCCTGGGCCACCTTTTCCACGACATCCGAGGCGTCGCGGGTGCGTTCGTGGCGATGCCGAATGCTCACGGCCAGAAGGTGCGCCAGCGCGTGCGAAGCTTGCAACAAGCTCAGAAACGAAGACCCATTTTCCAGCGTCTGCAGCACCTCGTTGAACAGCCGGGCCAGTTGCAGGTCTTCCCCCATCCAGACCAGCGGCGCCCGGGCGGAGACGCCCAATTCGTTAAGGTATTCGGGAAGATTCGCGCCGAGGGCGCCGGCCCAGTGGAGGGTCCAGGGGTTGGCCACGTGGGCGCCGCAGGCATAGGGCGCGTCCGGCGGGAGCACCAACAGATCACCGGCCCGGACGGTGTGCAGTTGTCCGGCCAGCTCACACCAGCCGCCGCCCTTGACGCAATAGATCAGCAGCGCCTGGTCGAGGGTTTGCGGGCGGCGGCGAAGATGGCTGGTCGCTTTGGGAGAATAGCCCGCGCCCGCGGCCAGCAGCCCGCGCAGGAGCGGCTGTTCCCGCAGCGCGGCCTTGATCACCCGTTCGGGCAGCAGGATTTCGCGCTGCCCCCCGGACCCGGTGCCTTTTGCGGAGCGATTGTCCATAGCGGAGCTTATCCCGGTTCACAGAGCGGCTCAAGGCCCGGCCAAGGCCGTCTCGAGCCGCTGCCAGAGGTCTTCCAGGTCTTCCAACCCGACGGAGATGCGAATCAGGTAGCGCGAAACGCCACACGACTCCGCCCACTCCAGTTCGGTGTAGTGCGCCAGCAGGGTGAACGGGCAGGCGAGGGTGAACACGGTCCCCAGGCTCGGTCCTTTGCAGAATGCGAGGCGGTCATAAATGCCGGGCGACTTCGCATCCCCGTTTTTTGGCAGGAAGGTGATGAGGGCCCCCCAGCCGCCGTCCGCGCGCCGCACCGCCTCATAAGCTTCGCTGAACTCCCACTTGGGATACCAGACGCGTTCGACCGCCGGATGGCGGCGGAGGCGCTCGGCCAACAGAAGCCCGTTCTGATTATGCCGCTTCATGCGGTCGGGAAAGCTTCGCGCCTGGGTGTCCAATACCACGGCATCCTCGCCCCATAGCAGTTCCTCGTGCCGGGCGCTGACGATGGGCTTGAGTTCGTCGTAAAGGGGGGACTTCGGATTGCAGATGAGTGCGCCGCCCATCGCGTTGCCCGTGCCGACGATAAACTTGGTGAGGCTGGTCGCAATGAGGTCGGCGTGGCCGCTCAAATCCACGTTGGCGGGGGTGGCGACCACGTCGTCGGCCACCAACGGCACGCGGTGCTGGCGGAGAATGGGACTGATCCGGCGCACGTCGGCCGAACCGAGCAGGGGATTGCCGGGGATTTCGCAAAAGCACGCCGCCAGCATTTGCCCGCGCAGCAATGACCGCAACTCGCTGTCAATGCTGCCGAGGCGATGCAGCAGTATCCCGCCGTGGCCGAGCTTCTGCTGAAGCTTCAAGGTATCCACGTACGGAAATCCCAACTGGGCGGTGGGCTGTTCGGGAGTCCGCTCCATGACTGCCTGGAGCGCGGCGAACTGGGCGGCCATGCCGGTCGGGGCCAGAAACACATCGTCTTCCGCGCAGTCATAGAAGCCGGCGAGCTGGCGGCGCAGGGACTGGCGGACGGCCAGATCGTCGGACGCCGGCACCGGCCCGGCCAGGTGGGCTTCGGCCTCGCGGGTGGAAACGATCAGCCCGGTATGCTGCCAGAAGGCGCGCAAGGCGGGCGTGCCGGCGTCACTGGTCACGACGCCATGCACGCCGCGAAGAGCGACCACTTTGGCCGGCGCGCCGCTGCTGCGTTCGATGAACTCGGCGCACAAGCGGGCGGCGCGGAGCGAGGGAAAGGGCAGGCAAGGTCGCCCGTCGCCGATCTGCCGCGCCAGTTCCCGCACTTCGGCGTGAATGAAAAAGCGCGGATAGCCGCTGGCGAGCGCGTTGACGACCTCGGGTTTCTTCTCCTCGTAACCGATCACGTCCTGCCAGCGCGGCAGCGCCATTGACACGGCGTGCGGCGAGGCGGGAATCGGTTGCCCAAGCTCCGCGCCCTGCCAGATCGGGTTTTGCAATAGATCACGCTCAGGCATAATGGTTTTGGCGAAGACCTTAAGCCGCGCGGGGCAGCAAAGCGAATTGAAATTGAATGGAGTGGTGCTATAATGAGTCGAAGTGGATTGCTGGGAAGACGGTCGCACGTGGAGCGATGCCATTGTCCCGGCCAGGCGGTGCTGGCCGGGCAAGCGGAAGGGCCGCCGAGCCGGGAGGGTGAGTGGGGCGGCAAAATGGGCCACATCCCTTCGAAACTCCTTGCGCACCGAAGACAGCCCTCTCGCTGCGATGCCAGAGATTGCGTTACGCGAAGTCGATCACTCGTCCAGATGCTTGATTTGCGCCGCCACCAGCGGGTCAATCTCGCTTTGATGGTCTTCGTAGTAGGCGAGACACTCATAGACCTGTGCTCGGGTCAGCCTGGGGAAACTGCCGACCACCTCGTCCACGGACGCCCCCGTCTTGATCATCGCCACCACATCATGCACGCCGATGCGGGTGCCTTCCACGATGGGATGCCCGGAACGCACCCCGACCCTCTGCACAATGTAGCGGTAACTCGTCGCAATCGTGCTTTCACCGTATCAGTTCCCCGGTTTGCATTCAAGCGTGATGGTTGCCTGATGGTGGGTTCGCAAGGGCGGATGCCACGGAAGGCAACTGGGTCGGAGCGCGCCTCCGGCCAGTTTCCCGTTTGGCAGGGGGACCGGATGTGGCTCGCGGGGACGCTCGCCCTACCGTTGAAGCAGACCGGCCACTTTCGCGCTTGGCAGCGTGAGCGGGGCCTGATAGCAGAGTCACCCATGAAGAGCAGCACGGATAGAGGTGGGGCGCGCACTCCGTGCGCGCCGCGGCTCGCAGAGGACTGCGAGCCCTACCTAGCCGAGAATGATTTATAGCAATTGCTATATCCACAACTGGAGGCAAACCATGCGCAAATGCAATTGTTCGGGACATTGCGGGCCGCAACCACTTAACCGGCGGGAGTTCATCGGGCTGGTGGGAGCGGGGGCGGCGGCGACACTGCTGGGCAGCCCGGCGTGGGGGGCGTTCGAGCTGCCGGCGGACGACTGGCAGCAGTGGCGGCGGGAGCTATTCGCCCCGGCCAAACCGCGGCTTTACCTACCCGACAAGCACACGGACGCCCGGATGCACCTGGGCGGGATCGGCACGGGCAATTTTGAGATCGGGGCCGATGGCCAACTGACCACGTGGCAGCTTTTCAACACGTTGCGGGACGGCCAGGTGCCGTTGCACTTTCTGATCCGGGCGGGGGCCACGACGAAGTTGCTGCAAACCACCGGCGGGCCGGACTGGCCGCGTGTCAGGCAGATCGAGATGACGGGCGAATACCCGGTGGCCGTGCTGCGCTTCCGGGACGCGGACCTGCCGGTCGAGGTTGAACTGACGGCGTTCAGCCCGTTTGCGCCGCTCGATGCGCGGTTTTCCTCGATGCCGCTGGCGGCGTTCGTGTTTCGGGTCAAGAACCCGACGAAGCAGAAGCAAACGGTGTCGCTGGCGGCCCTGATGCAGAATCCGGTCGGCTACGACGCCGCGGGGGAGA
>Ga0187872_10001957_pt1 | contig 19360 bp, 19 predicted proteins | sample June2016WEW_16_4_FD_132973 | JGI IMG/M metagenome (GOLD analysis project Ga0187872, IMG submission 132973) | Peatland microbial communities from SPRUCE experiment site at the Marcell Experimental Forest, Minnesota, USA - June2016WEW_16_40 | ecosystem: Environmental > Terrestrial > Soil >...
CGAAGCGATCAACGCCATCTCCGGCGAGCGCTGCAATCCGCATCCGCACAATTTCACCGACCGCATGGTGCGGCCCGGCGACCAGGTGTTCTTCGATATTCTGCAAAGCTTCATGGGCTACCGCACCTGCTATTACCGCACCTTCAATGTCGGCCGTGCCACGCCGTCCCAGCACGACGCCTACAAAAAGTGCCGCGAATGGCTCGACCTGGCGATCGATCTGATCAAGCCCGGCGTGACCACCGACGAGGTGTGCAGCGTGTGGCCGAAGGCGCAGGAGTTCGGCTTCCCCGACGAGCTGTCGGCCTTCGGCCTGCAATTCGGCCACGGCCTGGGCTTGAACCTGCACGAGCGGCCGATCATCAGCCGCGTGGTCTCGATGGAGCACCCGACCGTGATCAAGGAAGGCATGGTGTTTGCGCTCGAGACCTATTGCCCGGCGAGCGACGGCTACTCCGCCGCGCGCATCGAGGAGGAGGTCGTGGTCACCGACAAGGGCCACACGGTGATCTCGCTGTTCCCGGCCGAGGAGCTGCCGATCGCCAATCGCTATTGAGCGCCGGCGGCACGGGAGCGCGACTGCGGGAGCATCGCGCCACCTGGCACAAGCGGGAACCGTGTCGCCTGCGATGGCGCCGTTCGCGGGAAAGCGGAATCGCCCCGCGAATAGGCGCCATTTGTGAAGATAGTTAAGCCGGTTGACCTAGTTTCTCTCTCATATTCAATAAGTTGGACTGCCTCAGTTTCTCTCCTCTGATACGGCTTTTGTGCGATGCACAAAAAGCTAGCTTTTTGCGTAATAATCCGTTAGCTCCGCCGCTTCTCCGGACAAAAACGAGGGACTGTCCCAGCATGAAAACGATGCTAGCCGCGTGCCTTCTTATCGGCGCTTGGACCACGAACGCCAGCGCCGTCGATCTCGCCGAACTCGCGCCGTGCAAGCCGGCCGCGGCGAGGCTGTGTGACCGCTCCGGCGGCATGACCTGGAGCAACTTGCTGCGCTGTGGCGCAACGCTGGCCGCGCATAGCTGGCGCGTGGGCAGCACGTGCCGTGAGGTGCTCAGGAAGTACGGGCAACTGTAAACCGCCCCTCGACAAGAACTTACATGCATTCCCGCCCCGGCCCCCGAGCCGGGGCTTTTTATGTCCGCTCCGACCTCCCGAATGCCGGGAGGGGTGAATGCAACCCCGAAACCTGCTAATTCGTTCGCCCACGCCCATCACACATCCCAACGAAAAAGCATCAGAGGACGCGAAGAGGATCCCATGTACGCCAATCTCGAACTTTATATCGACGGCCAGTGGCTCAACGGCGACGGCCGCGCCGGCGAGGACGTGATCAATCCGGCAACGGAAAAGCCGCTCGCGCGCCTGCCGCATGCCAGTACGGCCGATCTCGACCACGCGCTCGAAGCCGCGAAAAAGGGCTTTGCCGTCTGGCGCGCGACCTCGCCCTATGAGCGCGCCAAGATCATGCGTAAAGCCGCCGATCTCATCCGCGAGCGCTACGACGCCATCAGCAAGACGCTGGTGCGGGAACAAGGCAAGGTCTACCCCGAGGCGCGCGCCGAGGTGCGGACCTCGGCCGACATCATCGAGTGGTACGCCGAGGAAGGCCGCCGCGCCTACGGCCGCATCGTGCCCGGCCCAGGCAAGGGTTTGCGCCAAATCGTGGTGCAGGAGCCGGTCGGCATTGTCACCGCGTTCACGCCGTGGAATTTCCCCACGCTGACGCCCGCCCGCAAGATCGGCGGCGCGCTCGCCGCCGGCTGTTCGCTGATCCTCAAGGCGTCCGAGGAGACGCCGGGCGCCTGCGTCGAGATGGTGCGCTGCTTCGCCGATGCCGGCCTGCCTGCCGGCGTGCTCAACCTGGTGTTCGGCGTACCGGCGAACATTTCCGAGCATCTCATCGCCAAGCAAGACGTGCGCAAGATCTCGTTCACCGGCTCGATTCCGGTCGGCAAGCATTTGGCGGCGCTGGCCGCCAAGGGCATGAAGCGCGCCACGATGGAGCTTGGCGGCCATTCGCCGGTGGTGGTATTCGCCGACGCCGACCCGGAGAAATCCGCCGACACCATTGCCGCCTACAAATACCGCAACGCCGGCCAGGTTTGCATCTCGCCGACGCGGTTTTACGTGCAGGAGCCGGTCTACAGCCGCTTCCTGGCGCGCTTCACCGAATACGCCAAGTCGCTCAAGCTCGGCGACGGGCTGGAAAAAGGCGTGACCATGGGACCGCTGGCAAATTCACGGCGCATCGACGCCATGGACAAGTTCGTCAACGATGCCAAGGACCGCGGCGGCAAGATCGTCACCGGCGGTAAACGCCGCGGCAATCAGGGATACTTTTACGAGCCCACGGTGATCACCGACTTGCCGGACGACAGCATGCTGATGACGCAGGAGCCGTTCGGTCCACTGGCCCCGGTGGTCGCGTTCAAGACGTTCGATGAAGTGGTGGAACGCGCCAACTCGCTGCCCTTCGGGCTCGCCGCCTATGCCTTCACCGGTTCAGCACAGACCGCCAACCTGATCGGCGACGCGTTGCAGTCCGGCATGGTCGGGGTGAACTCCATCAATATCTCGACGCCGGAGACGCCGTTCGGCGGCGTCAAGGAATCCGGCTACGGCAGCGAAGGCGGCATCGAAGGGCTGCAAGCCTATCTGAACACCAAGTTCATCTCGCAGGCTTAGTTCTCTCGCTGCCTCTGCCGCAATTCACTCGTAGTCACCTCTCCCCCTGGGGAGAGGTGCGGAAACGAGCACACTGTCGCTCAGCTGCGATCGAGAAGCCCGAAATGCGGGCCGAGCCGGCGTCGCACCCGAGCCATTGCGGCGCGGGCGGCGAGCGCGTCAACGGCAATGCGCGCCAGCGGCGTGATCTGCGAGGGTCGCGCCACGATGTCGCGCAATACGGCCGACACGTTGGCACGGCCATCGGGGCGCATGCCGATGAGCGCCGCGGGGGGCACCGTGCGATGCGCCGGATCGACAACGACGCGCAAGGCGGCAAAAGCGAGCTTATGCGCGGCGGCAACCCGCGCCACCACGTGGGATTCCATATCGACCGCGGCGGCGCCGGTCGTTCTGTGCAACTCGCGTTTTTTTGCCGGCTCGGCAATCGGCGTGTCGACGCCGACGATCGGGGCGTGGATGGCGCCGGCGACCATGCCGAGGAGCTTGCGCGACCACACTGCATCCGTCGCGCGGACGGTTTGCGATTCGCGGACGGCGGAAGCGACCACCCAGTCGCCGGCGCGCAGGTGGGAGGCGAGCCCGCCGGCGACGCCGAAGCTGATCATGCCGCGGTAGCCCTGCCGGACAGCGCTGGCGGCGACCGTCGCCAACTCGCTTCCGGCAGTACGGCATACGACCAGGACCCCTGGCCCCGCGGCGATGCGGGCCTCGAAGTCGAGACCGACGAAGGCGATGACCAGGCGACGCGGCTGTTCGACAGCAGCGTCGGCAAGCCGACTCGTGTCGTCACCTTCGTCAACCAGTCCATCTACGAAAGTACCGCCGGCGAAATCCAATTGGGATGCCATAGAAGCCTTTTGCCCCTCGCGTCTGTAGCCTAACTTGACCCGCCCCCAAAGCGTAGCGCGCAGACATCCTCGGCTGCCGGCAAATCACCGAGCTTGCAGCGCAAGTCTACCACAATCCAATGCCAACGCCATTGCTAATGCAAATGCTTCCAATGAATTCCGGCACTCTCATGTGAACTGGCATGGCATTTTTATCGCTAAAATGCTTGGTTTCCGTTTACGCACAGGATTGCCATGGGCAACACGGCAGAAACCCTTGTTACCGGGGCCACCGGACTCGTCGGCTCGGCTGTCGCGAGAAAGCTGATCCTCGCCGGATTCTCGGTGCGGGCGCTGGTGCGGCCCGGCAGCCCGCGTTTTCACCTCGAGGGGCTCGATCTGGATTTCGCCGACGGCGACATCCGCGATGCACGTTCTGTGCGCCGCGCCATGGCCGGCATCCGCTACCTCTTCCATGTCGCGGCCGATTACCGGTTGTGGGCGCGCGATCCCCGGGAGATTTTTGTCGCCAATGTGGACGGTACGCGCATCGTGATGCAGGAGGCGCGAAGCGCCGGTGTCGCGCGCGTGGTCTATACCAGCAGCGTCGCCACGCTTGCCCTGCGCGCCGACGGCAGTCCGGCCGACGAAACCGTGCCGCTGTCGGAGGAGGAGGGAATCGGCGCCTACAAGCGCAGCAAGATTGCCGCCGAGCGGCTGGTCGAGGCGATGGTCGCGAACGAGGCGCTTCCCGCCGTCATCGTCAACCCCTCGACCCCTATCGGGCCGCGCGACGTCAAGCCGACGCCGACCGGCCGCATCATCGTCGAGGCGGCGCGCGGCCGTATCCCCGGTTTCCTCGATACCGGCCTCAATCTCGTCCACGTCGATGACGTTGCCGAGGGGCACCTCGTGGCGCTCAAACACGGCGCGATCGGCGAACGCTACATTCTCGGCGGCGAGAACGTGCTGCTCGCCGATATGCTGGCCGACATCGCGCGCATGGTCGGCCGCCGTCCGCCACGCCTGCGCCTTCCCCGCGCCGCCGTCATTCCGTTTGCCTACGCCGCGGAGGCGGCGGCCCGGCTTACGGGGCGGGCGCCGTTCACGACGTTGGACGGTATCCGCATGGCCGAACACCGCATGTTCTTCACCGCCGCCAAGGCCGAGCGCGATCTCGGCTTTCGGCCGCGGCCTTACCGGCAGGCGCTCGAGGACGCGATCCATTGGTTCCGCGCGGCGGGCTATCTCGACGGAAAGCGCCGGCGGTAGAACGTCAGGCGTCTGAGTAGCCGCCGAGCGTACAACCCGAGCGGCGCACCGCGGCGATGCAATCGGGATCGCACAGCGCCGCGAATTCCTCGGCATAGCGGTAGCCCGGTGCCGCGCCGGCGAAGGCATCCGTGACCGCGGGATGCAGGTAGATTTCGACGAAGCCGGGAGGCAGCCGGCCAAGGAGCGCGGCAAGGCGCGTTCGCGTCATCGCGCCTGACCATGCCAAGCCGAACACCGCATCGGCGGTTGTCAGTCCGGCGCGGCGGACGCGCCGACGCAACCAGCTGGCCCAGGGCGCCACGATCCGACCGACGCGACGCTGCGTGTGCGGATCGACGTCCGCGACAATCCGCCATGGCTCGACCGGAATGCGCAGTGCCCGCATGCCGTAGCGCCGCCCGGCGGTCATGATCGAGGTGGCGACGGCCGGATGCAGATGGAAATGCCGGTGGGCATTGACGTGATCGAGCGGCAGCCCGGTCGCCTGGTAAGCCGCGAACTGCGCGGTGATTTCCTTGGCGACTTGTTGCCGCACCGAACCGTCCAAGGCGATCTGCGCACCGTAGCGGGCCAGATCGTTGCGGAACCGTCCGCTGCCGCCGATGAGAGCCGGAATTTGCGCGGGGTCGGTTACCGGCTCGCCATCGACGAGGACGATGTGGAGCCCGACGCGCAGATTCGGCAACGCCCGCGCGCGCTTAACCGCATCGGCCGCCGCGGGAGCGCCGATCATGAGGCTCGCGGCGCTGAGGACGCCGCTTCTATGCGCTTCTTCGATCGCGGCGTTGACGGGCTCGCTCAGCCCGAAGTCGTCCGCAGTGATGACCAAGTGGTTCAGTGCGCCAACTCCCGCCGTTCGCGCAGGAAGGCAAAGAACTCGGCGCCTTCGCGCAGCCGGCGCATCATCATTTGCGGACTGCGCACCATCTCCGAGACGATCGCCGCGATCTTGGGAGTGCGGAAGTAGAAGCACCGGTAGAACTCCTCGACCGATTGGAAAATCTCGGTATGGCTGAGGTGCGGATAATGCAGCGGGGCGATCTGCACGCCGCTCGCATCGACGAGCTCGGCATGCGCTTCGTCGAGCCAGCCGTATTCCAGCGCCTCGCGATAGAGCTCGGTGCCCGGATAGGGAGCCGCGAGCGAGACCTGGATGGTGTGCGGATTGATCTGGGTGGCAAACCTGATGGTCTCCTCGATCGTCTCCCTGGTTTCGCCGGGAAGCCCGAGAATAAAGGTGCCATGGATGGTGATGCCGAGCTCGTGGCAATCCTTGGTGAAGCGCCGCGCCACGTCGATGCGCATGCCTTTCCTGATGTTGTGCAGAATCTGCTGATTGCCGCTTTCATAGCCGACCAGCAACAGCCGCAGGCCATTGTCGCGCATCACCTTGAGCGTTTCCCGCGGCACGTTCGCCTTGGCGTTGCACGACCAGGTGACGCCGAGCTTGCCGAGCGCGCGCGCGATCGCCTCGGTGCGCGGCCGATCATCGGTGAAGGTGTCGTCGTCGAAGAAAAACTCCTTCACTTGCGGAAACGCCGCTTTGGCCCAGCACATCTCCTCGATCACGTGGCCGACGCTACGGGTGCGGTAGCGATGGCCGCCGACCGTTTGCGGCCACAAGCAAAATGTACAATGCGATTTGCAGCCCCGCCCGGTATAGAGCGAGATATAGGGGTGCTTGAGATAGCCGATGAAATAATTCTCGATCTGCAGGTCGCGCTTGTACACCGGGGTGACGAACGGCAACTCGTCCATGTTCTCAAGGATGGCGCGCGGCGGATTGTGTCTGATGGCGCCTGCGGCATCGCGATAGGACAGCCCGGCAATCGCGCTCCAGTCGCGGTCCTCCGCGACTTCCTTGATGGTAAAATCGAACTCGTTGCCGGCGACGAAGTCGATGGCGCGCGAACTCTCCAGGCTCGCCCGCGGCTCGACCGCGACCTTGGCGCCGACGAACCCCGCCTTCAGCCGCGGATTTGCCGCCTTGAGCACCTCGACGACCCGCGCATCGGAGGCGAATGAAGGCGTCGAGGTGTGCAGCACGGCAAGGTCGTAATGCGGCGCCTCGCGCACGACATCGGCGAGCGTCAGCCGATGCGGCACGGCGTCGATGAGCTTGCTGCCGGGAACGACCGCGGCGACCTGGGCCAGCCAGGTCGGATACCAGTAAGAGCGGATTTCGCGCCGCGCCTGGTAGCGCGAGCCGGCGCCGCCGTCGAACCCGTCGAAGGAAGGAGCTTGCAGAAACAAAGTTCGCATCATGACCCCCTCAGGTCTTGTCCTTCGATCAGGGTACCGTCCGCCGTTATGCGGTAATCGGCGCCCTGCCAATGAACCGTCGCCCCGAAGAAGCTCGCCAGATAGACGGCGAAAGCAATGACATCTTGCAGCGGAATGAGCCAGTAATTTTGTCGCGGCAATTCGAAGCGCCATTCGACGCAACGGCACAGCATCATGCGCGAGACCAGCACGGCAAGCGTGACCAGAACCGCGGCCGGGCTTCCCGACAGCAGGGAGATGAGCGCAAGCGGCCAGGGATGTGTCACGATGGTGCCGGCATAGGCGATCGGATCGATGCTCCTGATCGTGCGGGCGACCCGCATCTGATGCAGGAACAGTTGACGCAGGCTGTTTTCGAAGCAGCGGTGGCCGACCAGGAACGGCGCGGTCACCACGTCGTATCCGGCGGAGCGCACGGCAAGGCCGATCGCATGATCGTCGGCGAGCACGTCGGCAAGGGTGCCGAAGCCGCCGATGCGGTCGAGCGTCGACCGGCGCAACGCGATGGTGGCGCCGCAACATGGTTTCGCCAGCCCGAGACTGACCGCGGTGACCGCTTGCGGCAGGAATTGCGAGTTGATGGCGAGAGCGGACAAGCGCGTCCATAGGCCTTCACCGCTGATGCCGTGATAGAGGCAGGTCACCGCACCGACGTGCGGTGACGCCAAGAGCGCGGTAAGGGCACGCAGATAGCCGGGCCCGACGACGATGTCGCTGTCGGACAACACCAGCGTGTCATGGCGGGCGCGCGGCATCAGATTGATCAGATTGGATACCTTGCGGTTGACGCCATGACTGCGCCGGTCAACGGTCAGATCGATCGGCTCGTCGGGGAAATCGGCCTTCAGGCCTCGCACCGCCGCAACGGCCGGCGCAGCCTGGTCTTGCGCACCGCATAAAACCTGAACCGGAGCGCCGTACTCCTGCCGGCAGAACGCGGCGAGACGGGCCCGCAGGCCGGGCTCTGCGCCGTGCAGGGGTTTCAGCACCGTCACCGGCGGCTGCGTGGCGGGTGCTACCGTCTCCTGCTCGGGAAAGCCCAGCACGCAAGCCGACGCCACCAGCATGAATACGCATCCCACGAATGCGACGAGAAGGCAGCCGTCGCCCAGCGACCGGATCCATGAAATCGCTTCGGGAATATTTTCGGCAATGCTCATGACTACTCACCCGATAGTCGCCGCTCACCCATACCGTTGAATCTTTTTTCCAGGACGCGGCGCGAAAGATAAATTGGTACCCGCACGCGCTTGAGCGTGTCGCCGCGAAGCGCGGCGGCATTGCTCGCCAAGACGATCAGGGAAATCAGGATATTTTCCCCAAAGCGGTGCACGCGTTCGGCGATCGGCAACCGCTCCGGTTCGGCGATTGTCTCGAATCCGTAGTGCGCCATAATTCGCGCCAGTTGCTCGCTCTGCGCCCGGGTGCCGGAGGGCACGTCGCCGTAGACCACGGCGATATCGCTCAACTCGGGCCGCGACACGAGATAGCGCGCGAGCGCGGCCAGCGAGATCGCGATGGCCTGCTGCATCTGGCGCGCCCAGGCAATCGTCGGCCCGTTCTCGGGCAGCGGCGGAATCTGCTCGTTCCAGAAATGCAGCCGCGCGATGCGCTGCCCCGGATGCACGCGCGTGCCGTCGCGCAGCACGAGCGCTCGCGGCGAACGGCCGAGATCGAGGCGAAACACGCAGCGGCGATCGCGGGTATATTCAAACACCGCCTGACGGCGGCGCAACCGCGCGTCGAGCGCGAACAGCAGCTCGGCCAGCCAGCGGTGGCTGTGCCGCGGCCATATCCTTTGCTCTGCGGAATCCCACACCGCCATTTAGCGGGTCTCCCGCGATTTCCAATCCGACGGGCAACTCTCCGGCGCCGAAAAAGTTGCTCGCAGACTTTGCATTATAGCCCGAATTTCGCAGCAAGTGGCAGCCGAAATCGGCCCCGCGGCCAACGTCGCCTACTCGGCTTCATCACCGTACAGCGTCGCCAGCGTGCTCTTGACAACCAAGGCGACCGGGACGGCGAGGATCACGCCGGGAATGCCGAGCACGATGCCGCCGGCCAAGAAGCAGAAAATGATCAGCACCGGGTGCACATGCGCGGCGCGGCCGAGCACGATCGGACCGACGAGCTGGTCGATCGACAGACGCAGGAGCGTCGCGTAGAGCGCATATTCCGCGATGTTGACGATTCCGGTCGCCGTCCGCAGCGAGACCAGTCCGGCGAGGACCGCCGCCGAGGTGGGACCGATCACCGGCACGGTCTCGAGAATCCCGGTCAAGCACGCCAGCAGGACGGCGTGCTGGATGCCGAGAATAACGCCGAGACCGACGTAAGCCGCAACCGTCGCGTAGGCCACGACGCCGAGCACGCCGATGAAGTAACGCATCAGCACCGGATCCAGGCGATGCCAGATGCGCGCAACCAGCGGGCGGCGATGCGGCGGCACGATCCAGAACAACCCAAGCGCCACCCGCCTGCCGCTCACCAAAAAATAGAACAACAGCACGATCGTCAGAAACGCGCCCATGACGGCGGCAAGGCTATAGCCGGTGAGGACGGCGATCTGATCGGTCTGCCCGAACCAATCGCGCAGGCGATCAAGCACGGCCTCGGCGATCTGATGCGCATTCATCACCGAGCCGAACAGGTGAACCGGCTGGCCGCCGGTCGCCTGGCTGGTGAAGTTCTCCAGCATGCTCCCCAAATCGGCCGCCGTCGCGCGTACCTCGTCCAAGAGGCGCTGCGCGACAAAGGCCATGACCGCCGCGGCAATGCCGAACAGCAGCAGGAACAGCGCGACCGCGAACAGCAAGCGTGGCCGCCGCGTCCGCGCGGCCGCCCAGTCCAAAGCCGGCGTGCAGATATAGGCGATGATGCCCGCCAGCACGAAGGGCAGCAAAATCAGCTTGATGAAATAAAGAAAGATCGTAAGGACGACGGCGCCGATCATGATCGCGCGCGTTTCCCCAGAGTCGAGGGGCCCGGCGGCGCGGACTGGCTCGGCGAGACTCGCCTCGTCGCTTTTCTGCTTGGCAGCTTTCATGAATAAATCCGGCCTTTCCAGCTCACCTGGCCGCTGAGGCGGCGGCGGACGCTGTCGAGAGCCATCAGCGCGCCCGCCGTGTACCCGAGAGGGAAAAGTAGTCCATACCAGAAGGGAATGCGGAAATAGAACGTGGCCGCAATATGCAAGCCGACGGCGGCGCCCGAGGCCGCGAGCGCGAGAATGAACGCCGCGGCGGCGCCAGCGACGCCGCGAATCAAGCTTGCCAGATCGATCAGCGGAATGGCGAACGCCGCCCACGCCAAGATCACAGCCGCGCCGGCCAGCGCCAATGTCGGGACCGGACCGCCCAAAGTGTCGACGAGATTCTTGGCAAGCCCCGGCCAGAGCGTCCGCCACCCGGTATACATCCGCGTCGATAGCAGCTGCTCGCCGCCCATGAGCAGGACCGATCGTCCCGATTGCTTCAGCAGCCGCGCGAATTCCAGGTCCTCGCAGATCGCGGTACACACGGCGGCGTGGCCACCCACCGCGTCATAGGCGTCGCGCCTGACCAGCATGAACTGCCCGGTCGCCGTGACATCGGAACCGGAGCGCGCCTGAGCCTGGCGCAGATCCTGCAGGAAGGACAGAAGAATGAGGCCGCAAGGCAGGATGAGACGCTCGGCGAAGCTTTGCAGCTCCTGGCGCGGCGCCAGCGACAAAAGGTCGAGGCGTTGCGCCGAAGCCGCATGCATGGCGCTCGACAGAACGCCGGGCTCCGCCCACACGTCGGCATCGATGAAACACAGCCATTCGGTCTCGGGCGCGGCGGTGCGCGCGCCGATCCAGCAGGCATGCGATTTGCCGACCCAAAGCGGCGGCAAGGGCGGGCTCTGGATCAAGGCGATCTGCCGATGGCGCGCCGCGAGCGCGCGAACGATGGCGGCGGTCGCGTCCGCCGAATGGTCGTCGACCACCAATATACCCAGGCGGCGCGCCGGATAATCCTGCGCCAGCAGGGATTGCAGGCAGCGCCCGATATTGGCTTCCTCATCGCGCGCCGGAACGATCACGGTCAGATGCGGCGCCTGCTCGCCGGACGGTGGCGACGCGGCAACGAGGCGCGGCAGCAGCCCGCGTTGCCTCACCGCGCGCAGGATCAGCCATGACACGATCGCGAGCCACACCGCAGAGATCAGCAGCTCCATAACCTTAGACCCATCGCTCCTGCGGCGCGGCCCTCAGCGCCGCCGCGACTCGCCGTCGAGCCCGGCCCGCCGGCGCGCGACCAGCGACACGGCCGACCAGTCCTTATCCCCGTCGCCGTGGCCGATGGCATCGACGAGATTGTCGCGGACGATACTGGCGAACGGCATCGGCACGCCGGCCGTCTCGCCGGCGGCGAGCGCCAGCCGCATGTCCTTGAGGCCCAGCGTCAGCTTGAAATTCGCCGGCATGAATTCGCCCTTGAGGATCAGCCCGCCATAGGTCGCATAGACCGGCGCCGCAAACAGCGTGCCGGTGAGGAGCTCCATCAGCTTACCGGGCGCGACCTCGTAGCGCTCCGCCAAGGTCACCGCCTCGGCCATCGCCTCGATCGCCGCGCCGATCAGGAAGTTCATCGCCAGCTTGGCGACATTGGCTTTGTGCGGCTCGGCGCCGAGCATCCAGGTTTTTTGCCCAATGATGTCGAGCAGCGGCTTGACCCGTTCGATCGCATCCGCAGCGCCGGCGGCGATGACGTTCAACTTGCCGGCTGCGGCGACATCGGGCCGGCCCAACACCGGCGCGGCGATATAGGCGAGACCGGCCGCGGCATGCGCCTGCTCGAGCTCGCGGGCAAAGGCGACCGACAGCGTGCTCATAGCGACGTGGACGAGCTTTTTGTTCGGCGCCCGTTTCAGCGCATCGTTGGCGAGGAGTACGGTGCGAACGGCGTCGTCGTCGGCCAGCATCGTGAGCACCGCGTCGCAGGAAAAAGCGTCTTCTGGATTTTCCAAACGGCGGGCGCCGCGCTGCGCCAACTGCTCGGCGGGGCCGGGCGATCGGTTCCAAACCGCAACTTCGTGTCCGGCATCGATCAGCCGGACCGCCATGGCGCTGCCCATCGCGCCAAGCCCGATAAATCCTACTTTCATGGTGTCCTCTTCCGGTTCGTATCGCCCAGGGAGCCGCGCGGCACCGCCGCCATCCGCCGACAAGTCCGGATTTGCCGGCAAGTCGCCCGATGCCGCTCCGCCAACTGTCGGGGTGTGGCGGAGTTCCGCGGCTCTCAGCCCGAGTGTACACGCCCCGCTTCGCGCCAGGCAGCGAAAAGCCGTGGCCGCAACGGCAGCTCAAGCGCGCTGCGAAATGCCGGACGGTAGACGGCTTAGCGTCCGGGCGGCCGGTAGGCCACGGTCTTTTTCAAGACCGCATCGACTTCTTCCGCAGTCAAGAGCGGCGTTACCCGCGTCTTCACCAAGCCGCTCGCCGAGACCGCGATCGCCAACGCCGCGGCGCTGGTATTGTCCGGCACGTCGCCAATGACGACGACGTCATAGTCGCCAAAGGCGAAATAGGCGCATTCGACCGACCCGCCGGCGGCCTTGAAGGCTTTGCCGATGGCGTCGCGGCGGCCGGTACCGGAATCGTTTTGCAATCCCCGCAAACCTTCGATCGTATAGCTGGCTTGCACCAAATATTTCGGCATGACCAATCTCCTCCCCTTTTTGATGAGTCACCGAAATTAAGCCGTCGCGGTTCACCTCGCCAACTCTGCAGCACTCTGTTGGAGCCTCACGACGTCAGCCACGACGCATGCGGCCACTTCATCGACCGCAGCGGCGACTTCCGGAGTCATCGGTACGCCGCTATTGAAAGCCGCGCCTTCGACCGCGTAAATCATGATGTCTCGTGGCGCCGTTTGCAGGACGCGCGCAAGCGCGATCGCGTCGGCAAGGCCCAGTGCATGACTGGATCCGGGGCTGAGATTCCGTGGCAGCTCGCTGGTGGCGAGATCGACACGATGGATGCGCCCAGGCGCGGTCAGCGGCGCCGCCGCATCGATGCAGATCATCGCATCGAAGCCCGCCCAATCCGCCATCAGACTTAAGATATCGCCGCTCAGCGACGCAATCGCCACGTCGGTCGGCAGAAGGCCCGCCAATTTTTTCGCAACGAGGAGGCCGACACCGTCATCGCCGCGATCCGGATTTCCCAGACAAACCACAAGCACCTTGCGCCGCAGCGTCTGTTTCACGGCCGATGCACGGACAGCTTGAGGAAGTGTGCGGAGCAAGAGATACAGGGATCGTAATTGCGGATGCTCTGCTCGCAGCGGCTGCGAATCACGTCGTCGGACTGGTCCAGCAGCGGCGTCGCGACGCCGACGAGATCGGCTTCGATGCTGGCCTGATTCTGCGAGGTCGGCGGCACGATCCGCGCCGCACGAACCGTGCCGTCGGCATCGAACTCATAACGGTGCCAGCAGATGCCGCGCGGCGCTTCGGTGCAGCCGAAACCGACGCTGTCGCGCGGCTCGACCGGCCTCGCGGCGACATCCGGCGGCTCATAGTCGGCGATAATGCGCAGCGCTTCCTCGCACGCATAGACGATCTCGACGGCGCGAACGATGATGCTGCGAAACGGATTCTTGCACACCGGCCGGAGCCCGGCGGCGACGGCCAGCGTCTGCACCGATGCCGGCAGGCGATCGAAATTCAGGGCGTAGCGGGCGAGTGGCCCGACCAGATAGGCGCCGCGCCGCTTCACGACCGCATGCAGCGCGGTTGAATGCGCCAAGTGCCGTTCCTCGAACTCGGATGCATAATCGCCGATGTCGATGTCGATATCGCGGTTCGAGACGATCCGTCCTTCGTTGAGCGGATATTCATCGGGATGGCGCAGCGCAACGAACTCGTAGTCGCGCTCGAACTCCGGGAAAGGAAAGCTCGCAACCCAGCGCAGCAGACCGATTGCTTTATCCCTCGCCTGCTTGAGGTTTTCGGTGACGGGCTCAAGCTCCGCGACCTGCGGAACCCGATAGAAGCCGCCGGGCTTCACATTGACCGGGTGGATCTCGCGCCCGCCCAGAATGCGGATCAATTCGTTGCCCGTCTTCTTCAATGCCAGACCGTTGCGCACCATGTCGCCATGATCGCGCGCCATCGCGATCGCATCTGGGTAGCCGAGAAAATCCGGCGCATGCAGCATCACAACATGCAGGGCGTGGCTCTCGATCCATTCGCCGCAGTAGATCAGGCGCCGCAGCGCCCTGAGCTGGCCTCCGACCGCGACGCCGAAGGCGTCTTCGATCGCGTGGACGGCGCCCATTTGATAGGCGACCGGACAGATGCCGCAGATACGAGCGACAATATCCGGAACTTCGCCGTAGCCGCGCCCGCGCAATAGCGCCTCGAAAAACCGCGGGGGCTCGAAAATATTGAGTTGCGCCGCCACCACCCGGCCGCCGTCGACATGCAGATCCAGCGCGGCTTCGCCTTCGACCCTTGCCAGATAATCGACCCTGATAGTCTTAGTCGCCATGGGCCTTGCTCTCGTTCAAGAACGGCTCCGCCGCGGCGTTGTAGGTGCGGAAGACCCGCTGCAGGTCGCGCGGCGTCGCGCCAAGCGCCCGCCATTCGCGTGCCAGCGCCGCGGTGTTCGGCGTCTCCATCGGCCCGTAACAACCATAGCAGCCGCGCCGGTAGGACGGGCAGATCGCCCCGCAGCCGGCATGCGTCACCGGCCCGAGGCAGGGCATGCCTTGTACCATCACGCAGACCGTGCCGCGCTGCTTGCACTCGATGCAGACGCTGTGGGCTGCAATGGCCGGCTTGCGGCCGACCAGGAACGCCGAGATCACCTCGATGAGCTGCGCCTTGTTGATGGGACAGCCCTGTAGTTCGAAGTCGACCGCGACATGCGCCGAAATCGGCGTCGATGTCGCAAGCGTGCTGATGTATTGCGGCGAGGCATAGACAGCGGCGACGAATTCGTTCACGTCGACGAAATTGCGCAAGGCCTGAATTCCGCCGTGCGTGGCGCATGCCCCGATGGTCACCAGGTACTTCGATCGCCGCCGGACCTCGTGAATGCGTCGGACGTCGTGCTCGGTGGTGATCGATCCCTCGACCAGCGACAGATCGTAAGGACCGTCCTCGACGGCACTCGACGCTTCCAGGAAATTGGCGATCTTGACCGTGCCGGCGAGCGTCAGGAGCTCGTCTTCGCAATCGAGCAAGGAAAGCTGGCAACCGTCACAGGATGCGAACTTCCAAACCGCGAGAAGCGGGCGCCCACCGTCCAAGCCGGAGCTCTCCATTTCAAATCTCCCGCATGGTGAGGATATCGGCGATACGATCCAATCGCATTACCGGCCCATCCTTACAAACGAAGCTCGGTCCGAATTGGCAGTGACCGCAAAGACCGATGGCGCACTTCATGTTGCGCTCCATCGAAACATAGATGCGGTCGGTTGGCAGCCCCACATCGCGGAGCGCGTTCGCCGTGAACCGCATCATCACTTCCGGGCCGCAGATCAGCGCGACGGCATCGCGAGGGTCGAAGGCGGCGCGCGGAATGAGCGTCGGCACCACACCGACATTGCCGCGCCAATCGGCATCGGCGTGATCGACCGTCACTTCGATCTCGACATCGAGGTGCCGGCGCCACTGCTCAAGTTCGCGGCGATAAAGCATGTCATCGGGGTGACGGCTGCCGGACAGAATGACCACGCGGCGATAGCGGCCGCGGTTGGCGAGGACATCATAGATGGCCGGCCGCAATGGCGCGAGGCCAAGGCCGCCGGCCACGATCACAATGTCCGATCCCTCGGCTTGCTTGAGCGGCCAACCGGTTCCGAACGGACCGCGCAGGCCGATCATCGCCCCCGATGAGAGTTTTGCGATCGCGCCGCTGACGGCGCCGACATCGCGGACGGTATGCACGAAGCCACTGTTGTGACGGTCGCCGCTTATGCTGATCGGCACTTCGCCGACGCCGAAGGCGTAGAGCATATTGAACTGCCCGGGCTCGAACGGCGGTCGCGGACCAGCCAACGGATTCAGCTCGAGCGTGACGATGTCGGTCAGCTCACGGCTGACTCGCTCGACCCGATAGATTTGCGGCACGAACGGATCGGAAGGCCGCGGCGCGGCGCTATCAATGCTTGCCATAGACATCGAGGATTTGCAGCCGGGTGGCGTGCAGCCGCTTCACCAGCGGCGGCAGGAAGCGCTTCATCATCTCGTAGCCGAGATCGTGGTCAGCCTCGCATTTGCCGCGCAAGCAGGCAGCATCGATGCCGGTCGCGCTCGTCAGCTCGACGGCGCGGGCATCGAACGCCCAGCGGTACGGCGGAATAAGCCAGGAGGCGCCGACGAAATCGCCGACGCCCACAGTCTCGAATACGATCGCGGCGCGGCCGGGCGCGTTGATTTCGAGCGCCACCTTGCCGTGGCGGACGAGGAAGAATTCGTCGGCAGCTCCACCCTCGTGAAACAAGTAATCGCCGGCACGGAAGACGTGGTTGCGGGCGCAGCCGGCGACGAGCCGGACGAGGTCCGCGGGAGCGCCGACGAACAACGGGTGCTCCTGCAAAATTTCTTCAAGGTTGGCCATGCTGTCGCCCCGTCTGCGGCTGTGGGTTCGCCCTGATCGCCGCCGCCTCGACCGTAATGTCGATGCCCACCGGACACCAGGTGATGCAGCGACCGCAGCCGACGCAGCCAGACGTGCCGAACTGGTCGATCCAGGTCGCAAGCTTGTGGGTCATCCATTGGCGATAGCGCGAACGCGGTGTTTTGCGGACGCTGCCGCCATGGATATAGGAGAAATCCATGGTGAAGCAGGAATCCCATTTCCGCACCCGTTCCGCCGACGCGCCGCTGAGGTCGCTGCGATCCTCGACCGTCGTGCAGAAGCAAGTGGGGCAGACCATGGTGCAGTTGCCGCAGGTCAGGCAGCGCTCGGCGACGTCATCCCAACGCGGATGAGTGAGGTTGCTCAGCAACAGCTCCTTCAATCCCTCGGTCTCCAGGTGACGACCCATCTGATCTTTCGTTCGCGCGACGACCGCCGCGGCCTTCGCACGTTCGCCGTCGGTGGCGAGGCGGTGCGGAAGCTCTTGGAGAATTCCAGCGCCCGCTTCACTGCCGACCTCAACCAGGAATTCATGGTCGGCGCCGTCGAGGAGCTCGGTGAGCGCGAGGTCGAACCCGGCAGTGGCCTGCGGCCCGGTTTGCATCGAAACGCAGAAGCAGGTTCCTCCGGCCTGTCCGCAATTGACGGCAACGATGAAAGCGTCTTGGCGCCGTATCGCGTACGCCAGATCCGGGTAAGGTCCTTGTGAAAGCACTCGGTCCTGAATGGCAATCGCGTGCAGCTCGCAGGCGCGCACGCCGATGAAGGCGAACTTCGGAACCGCGCTGTCGCCGCTTTCGACCGTGACGCCGTCCTCGGTCTTGCGCATCGTCCACAGCGTTTCGACCGGCCGGTGCAGAAAGCGCTTCCAGGCTTGCGGACCCACGGTGAACCCGAACAGCGCGCCGTCGTCGCGCCGCTCCAGGCGATAGCGTCCGGCCTCCTGACGGTCCGTCCAGCCAGCTGGCAAATCGGCAAGGCGCGCGATCCGGTCATAGACGATCGCATCGTCCCGCACCGTCGGTCCGACCACCTCGTAGTTTTTCGCGGTGAGTAAATCGAGCAACGTTTGCACGACGCCGCGAGAGATCGTCGCCGTGCCTCCCGCCGCGACCGAATCCGTCATATCTCAGCTCCCGCCGCTGCAGGCAGACAATCGTGCTGAGGTGCATTCGCTGGCATACAAAAGATCATCGAAGCTTCGACCGCGCAATTGCCATGCGCTGCACTATGACCGGACCAAGGACTTGACCGCTGCGATTTCGGTCAGGTCGGCCAGGATGGCTTTTAAATTAAAGAAATCTCGTTGATTCAGGTCAAGACGGCGGTCCGAATTTCAAGGAAAGTTGATGCGATCGGCGGATGTGGGTGGCCGGGAGTCAGAGACGGCGGATGCAATACGCGCTGGAACATAGCCATACCGAACAGGCGATCAGGGCGCGCCTGGCGCGCGGGCCGCGGAGCAATTACCTGCGCGACTGGATTTATGGCGGCATCGACGGCGCGGTGACGACATTCGCCATCGTGGCGGGCGTCGCCGGCGCCGACCTTTCGGCGGCGGTGGTGCTGGTGCTCGGCTTCGCCAATCTCCTGGCCGACGGCTTTGCCATGGCCGCCAGCAACTACATCGGCACCAAAGCCGAGCGTGACGATTACGATCGCGTCCTCGGCATCGAGCGCAAGCACATCGCGCTGGAGCCGGACGGCGAACGCGAGGAGATCAGGCAGATTTTCGCCGCCAAGGGTTTTTCCGGCGACGATCTCGAACGGATTGTCGCCGTCATCACCGCCGATCGGAAGCTCTGGGCGGAGACAATGGCGGTGGAGGAATACGGTCTTTCTCCGACGCCGCGGTCGGCCGTGCTGGCTGCGCTCAGCACGTTTGCAGCCTTCATCATGTGCGGCCTGGTGCCGCTCGTGACTTACCTTTCGGCGGGTGGCCTCGCCGCGTGCGTGGCCGCGGCCGGCGCCACCTTCTTCGGCGTCGGCGCCATCAAGAGCCGATGGTCGCCGCTGGCATGGTGGCGGTCAGGGCTCGAGACCCTGCTCATCGGCATGAGCGCGGCGGCCGTGGCCTTCGCGGTCGGCTACGGCCTGACGACGGCATTCAATCTTCCCGGCCGCTGATCCTCGCGCTGGAGTACAAACTCCCCGCGCCTAGCCGATCGTTTCAGCAGCTTACGCCGCCTTCTGCTTGGCGGTGATCAGCTTGCGGTTGATCAGGCATTCGGCGATCTGGATGGCGTTGAGCGCCGCGCCCTTGCGCAGATTGTCGGAGACGATCCACATCGCCAGCCCGTTCTCGACCGTCGCATCCTCGCGGATGCGGCTGATATAGGTGGCGTCTTCGCCAACCGCCTCGTAGGGGGTCACGTAGCCGCCCGGCTCGTGCTTATCGATGACGATGCAACCCGGCGCGTTGCGCAGCACGTCGCGCGCCTCATCGACCGTGATCGGGTTCTCGAACTCGATAGTGACCGCCTCCGAATGGCTGATGAAGACCGGCACGCGCACGCAGGTCGCGACCAGCTTGATCTTCGGGTCGAGGATTTTCTTGGTCTCGACCACCATCTTCCATTCTTCTCTGGTGTAGCCGTCCTCCATGAACGTGTCGATCTGCGGAATGAGGTTGAAGGCGATGCGCCTGGGGAACTTCTTCGGCACG
>Ga0187872_10001965_pt1 | contig 19313 bp, 23 predicted proteins | sample June2016WEW_16_4_FD_132973 | JGI IMG/M metagenome (GOLD analysis project Ga0187872, IMG submission 132973) | Peatland microbial communities from SPRUCE experiment site at the Marcell Experimental Forest, Minnesota, USA - June2016WEW_16_40 | ecosystem: Environmental > Terrestrial > Soil >...
CCGCCTCTTCGCAGGTGGGGAAGCACAACGGTCGCATTCGAGGCAGTGTTGCGCGATCGAGTGTTTGGATCAATCCTGATTACGACTCCACGCCGCGACGACTTTGAAATCATCCTCAACGCCTGTGAACTCCGCTCCGGATCGGCCTTTCGGTTTGGCAGCCGTGAGTCCGGATGCTGGCGCTACGGTACGGTAAATGGCAACACGGTTGAGGTGGCCCACGCGGTTGCTGCCTCAGCAGCGTACCCGGCGTTACTGCCCGCGTTAGACGAAGTCATCGCCTTCACCAACCGACGCGGTGCCAAGTGCGAGCGCCGCGTCCTGTTGACGGACGGCGGGGTTTACGACAACTTGGGAGTGACCTGTTTAGAGCCGGGATCGGCCGGTGAGGTCGGCTACAACCATTTCACGCCCGAGTACATCATCTGCTGCGATGCGGGTCAGGGCATCTTTCAGGATCACCCCGTCCCATACTTGTGGGGTGCGCGAATGGCCCGTGCCTTTGAGTCCGTTTTCAGAAAAGCTCAAAACGCGACTCAGAACCGCTTGCATCTCTTCACCGCTACAGACCAAATTAAAGGCTTCGTACTTGCTTACCTTGGACAAATTGATGACCGGATACCTTGTGCCCCTTCTGATTTGGTCAGGCGGGAAGAGGTCTGTGAATACCCGACTGACTTTAGCGCGATGCAAACCGAGGATATCAACCGCCTCACCAAACGCGGGGAACAGCTCACCCGGGCATTGGTCGCTTACTACTGTCCGGAACTCTAGAGCCGCCCGTCAAGCGGAAATAGGACGTTAGCACGGGTGGTCAAAAAGGGTTCGCCCGCGGCAGCGCCAAGTGAGTGAATCTAATGCCCGACAAATTCGCGAATGTGCTGGTCAGTCGGGTATACCTTGCTGACCACCGATCACTGCGGCAGCCTGATCCGGCGCAGCAGGTCGGCGTCGCACGGGTCGGAGCGGAGACTATCTAGTTCCGGGTCAAGTTTGATTTCATCGACGTGACTGCCAGCAGCAAATGATTGCTCCAGAGCCGCGAATGCAGCATCCTTCTCGCCAAGCATGGCGTAACCTACTCCTTCTGAGTCGCAGCCGACACTTGCTACTCGGACTTGTTCGCGTTCAGGCGGTCCCAGAAGGAGCTTGCCCTGGATGTGTTCTCCGACGACTCGGACTCGCAATAAGCGCGATCTCCTTCGGCCACGCATTGCAACCCATCGCAACACGGGTGACCGCTATAACATTGTTCTCCCTTGCTGCGACACTGGCCGACACCTCCACTAAGAGAGACCATCTGCGGGCTATCGGGTGCGTTGTCGGTAAGCGAGAGCGTTCCGTCCAGGGTGCCCGAACCCGTGGGCGTGAAGGTCACGCTGACTGTGCAGCTTGCCCCGGATGCGAGCGGCGAAACGCAATTGTTCGTCTGACCAAAGTTGGTGCTCACGGCGATACCGGTGATGTTGAGAGTCGCCGTGCCGTAGTTGCTCAGCGCGATGGTCTGCGCTGCGCTGGTTGTGTCTGTGTTCTGGCTGCCAAAAGCTAGGCTGGTCGGTGACAAAGTCGCATTGGGTCCGAAATCACCGCCTACACCTGTCAAGGAAAGCACTTGTGAACTGACCATAGCATCGTCGGTGATGGTGATCGAGGCATTGCGTGGGCCCAACTGGGTGGGCGTGAAGGTCACGTTAAGAGTGCAGCTTGCTCCCGCGCCGAGACTCGAACCACACGTACTGCTCTGGTCGAAGTCTGTGGCGTTGGTCCCGGTTATCGCCATGCCGCTGATATCCAGCTCTGAGCCCCCGGTATTGGTAAGAGTCTCGACTTGTGGGCTGCTCGTGGTTCCGACTACCGACACGCCGAAGCTCAGGCTCGCAGGTGCGAGAACCAGAGTAGGAGGCGTCGGCGGTAATGCGGGCGATCCGCCGCCGCAACCAGCGAGCAAGGACAACACTCCCAATACGAGCGCCAACTGTTTTTTCACAGTGCCTCCTCCCCACGGAAGCGACGACCCACGAAAACCAAGCGCTGGCGGCGAACTCGGAATCTTCGTCTTCACCGACATCGACCGCCTCCGCTTGCCACCTAGGCTTGTCTGCTTTTACCCGGTCCCAGAACGAGATTCCCCCAGGTCCGATCCCTACCGGCAGGTATAACCGAGTCTTGTCGATCCTCCTGACATTTGACAAGACAACCCGGGGCAACATGGGCCCCGGTACCCACATGGCTGGCCGTACCTAGTGCACTTTTCGCCGGTGTCGCTTTGGGAGGCCATCGGATTGTCGGCTGTTAGGAAATCCTCCGTCACGCCATTGCCGTTGGTGCTGGCCAAGGGTCGCGGGTCTGTACCGTCGCTTGGAGTTCCGATCGTCGCTCGTGCCATGCCAGGGACGTGATACCGATTGCTCCGCCACGACTGAGGAAGGCGTTGCGTCCCGTTGGGAAGGTAGCGAGGCACTGAGCTTTGTGCCGCCGTGCTCGCGTCCACCAGGCTGTAGTCGCAGCCCTCGATGCCCGGATGGTTATCGTCGCACGGGATCAGCAGTACTGCGTGTTCGTCTTGAGCTGCGGATACAGCAGTCGCGGAAATCTCCCCGCGATCGTTGATGGTGTTGCCCGCAGGCACGAAGAACCCGGAGCCGGGAACAAGAAGGGCATTCAGGTCAGCCATTGGGGCGCCATGTTCCCACAAAAATCCAGTTGTGGTCTGGAAAGTACAATCGTTGAAAGCATTGCCGACGACCTGATCTGAGGTGTTAATCCAAAACGCGAAAGAGCCGCATCCACCGGGAAGGCCTCCGAGATCGGTGATCCGACCTTTTCGCCAGAGAGTTGCATCGGGCTGGCCGTTCGGCAGATCGGATCCGCCCACAACGTCGCCGGAATCGTTGATCGCGTAGGCGTTCGCATAATTTCCGCCCAAAGTCCCTAAATCCTTAAGTCCTGTCGTGCGGTCCCAGAGGAAGGCATGGATGATTTGGTCCCCAGTGAGGAAGGACAAGCCAACGATCTGGCCTCGGTTGTTGAAACCTAGAACATTGGTGCAGGTTCCTCCCAAGCCGCCAATATCCGCCATTCCACTCTCTTTGTTCCAAAAGAACGTACCTGTGGTTAAGGACAAACCCAGGCCTTGCGAAGCGCATGCCGCACTCGGAGCCGAACTTGTATAGGAGTAGCCCGTAACCTGTCCGTGCTCATTCACGAGAAGAGCTTGGGCGTCCGTGCCGCCAAGCGTGCCCAAGTCGTGCATACCGTCCTGTTCGTCCCACACGAAGGCACGGGCCTGGTATCCGAAACCAAACATGGAATACTGATCGGGGACGGTGTTCGTGGCTAGTCCGACAACGAGGCCGCTGCTATTCACAGCGAACCCAAGGCTTTCGTACCCGCCCTCGGGCAATACTCCGAGATCGCGGATATGGCCATCTGTCCAGAGCACGGCGCGATTCTCGGGAAAGCCCGTAACCAGTGGATCTATTTCACCATTCTGAGACCATCCGGAAATCAGTCCGCTTGCGCTGACCCACGAGGGTTGGCTACTCGCGCCTCCCGGTAGCACACCCAGATCGGTCCGGGCGCCGTTCTTCCACTGAAAAGCGTGGTCGATATAACAGTCCCAGAAACAAAAATTTGGATAGGGATCGGGAACGGGAGTATCGGCCCAGCCTGCGGCCACGCCTTCGTTGTTCACGTTTGCTTCAGAAGTGAAGTCGGGATAAACGAAGTAACTCTGTGGCCCGCCGAACGTCCCCATGTCGATGAGCTTGTAATGATGGTGCTGTCGCTGATGATCTTGATTGTCCTGCGCGGCCGTGTATACAGGTATTGCCAATGTAGCCATTAGAGTGACCGCGATGACCAGTGTGAGTTTTCTGGGTTTCATAGTGTTCTCCTCCGAGTGGCGTTGCTTGGACAGCGGACAACGAGAAACTGCTAGCCAATTACCTGCGTCGCCTGTTCTGCCCAAAGAATCGACGGGAATCGCCCTCAAAGAATGAGAAGCGCGCCTTGGATTTATCCCCAACCGTCCTTCTACCTACACATGCGTAAATCACAGCGGAAACCGATCATGCAAGTTAGCTATCTCCTGTCGGGTAGGTTCAGAGGTGAGTGAACCGGTATACAATGCATGACGACCGAAGTTCAGTATTATCAATGTCTGCGCGATGTCCACTACCCACGAAGTGACGCGACTGCTGGCTGAGTGGGCAAAGGGTGACCAGCAAGCCCTGGATGACCTGACGCCACTGGTGTACCGGGAACTCCGTCAGCTGGCCGCCAGCTGCCTGCGGAGAGAACGCCAGGGCCACACGTTGCAACCCACAGCGCTGGTCCACGAAGCTTATCTGCGCCTCGTTGATCAGACGAGCCCCAGCTGGCAGAATCGGTCGCATTTTTTCGGAGTAGCCGCCCGTCTCATGCGTCAAATCCTGGTGGACTATGCGCGCCGGAAGCATGCCGGCAAGCGAGCCGGGCAAAAAGTGTCACTGCAAGAAGCATTGAGTTTTCAGCAAGAGAGGGGTCGGGATCTGCTAGCTCTGGACAGTGGCCTCAACGCACTGGAGAAGCTCGATCCGCGGAAATGCACGGTGGTCGAACTCCGCTATTTCGGCGGGCTCTCCATGGATGAGATCGCGCAAACGCTGGATGTGTCCGCCGTCACCGTGCGGCGGGATTTGAGGATGGCGGAAGTTTGGCTTCACCACCAAATGCAAAACGGTTAGGTGTTCCTTGACTCCGGAACGTTGGGCGCAGATCGAGGAGTTGTTTCATCGTGCCGCTGAGTCCGAACCGGGGCACCGCCCGAGCCTGCTCGACGAAGCCTGCAGCAACGACCCGGAGTTAAGGAGAGAGGTAGAAGCGCTACTCTCTTACGAAGGTAGTGCCAGCGAGTGTGTCCAGGCGACCGTGCACTCCGTCTTGACGGCCTTCGGATTTCCATTGGTGGGCGAGACCGTCTCTCATTACCTCATCTTGGATGGGCTCGGCGGCGGCGGTATGGGCATGGTGTACCGGGCCGAGGACATCAAGCTGGGACGCATGGTGGCGCTAAAGTTCCTGCCCGAAGAGTCAGCCAAAGATCCTGCGGCACTCAAGCGCTTCGAGCGCGAAGCTCGATCGGCTTCGGCGCTCGAGCACCCCAACATCTGTCCGATCTACGAATTTGGGGAGCACGAGGGGCAGCCGTTCCTCGTGATGCAGCTCCTTGAAGGACAAACGCTTCGCGAATTGATCTCTGCCGCGGATCACGAGAAGGTGCCTCTTGCACTCAGTGCAATGCTCGATCTCGCCATTCAGATTGCAGATGGATTGGACGCGGCACACCGTCATGGCATCATCCATCGCGACATCAAACCAGCAAATATCTTTGTGACCAGCCAGGGCCAGGCCAAGATTTTGGATTTCGGCTTAGCGAAACTTGCTCCCAGTGCAACGATCGCCGGCAATGACTTGGACCGGGAGCCTGGCGACGATAATGTTGCAGCGGGAACTCCTCGCCAGGCTCTGCCGCCAGCCGCTCCCGATCCGTTCCTCAGTCGAACCGGGATGGCGATGGGGACGGCGGGTTACATGTCGCCAGAGCAAGTACGTGGTGAACAATTGGATGCGCGGACGGACCTGTTCTCCTTTGGCCTCGTGCTCCATGAAATGGCGACGGGGCAACACGCATTCAAGGGCGACACAGGACCGCTGCTTCAGGAAGCCATCCTGAACCAGACGCCGCGGCCGATTCGGGAGTTGAATGCGAAAATCCCGGTCAAGCTCGAAGCGATCACGAACAAGGCATTGGAAAAGAACCGGGAAGCACGCTATCAGTCCGCTTCTGAAATGCGCACTGATCTGCAGAGTGTGAAACGTGCGATGGAGCCCAAACCCTCTGTTCGCCGGTGGGGCGCTCCTTTAGCTGTGTTGCTCGCCGCCGTCTTCTTCATTGTGGGCGCCACTTTCTGGCTGGTAGAACGCCGCTCTCGTTTCCCGCAGGCTCAGCCAGAGTTGAAATTGCAGCAACTGACAACTAATTCATTCGAAAACCGTGTACTGAGTGGGGCGATCTCTCCTGATGGCAAATACCTGGCGTATAACGATACAAAGGCGATGTACCTCAAGCGCATTGAAACGGGCGAGACTCGGGTAGTTCCTCAGCCGGAAGAACTCAAGGATCAGAAAGTAGGTTGGGAGTGCGGCTTCTGGCTCCCGGACAGCACAGGGTTCGTTTCAAATGCCCATCGCTCGGGAACAGATCTCGGCCAGTGGAATTCAGAGGAGGCCAGCATTTGGATGACTTCGGTGCTGGGCGGAACACCACGCAAGCTTCGGGACCACGCCATGGCATTTTCGGTTTCTCCGGATGGTTCTTGGATCAGTTTCGGAACAAATAAGGGCCAGTTTGGCGACCGTGAAATCTGGCTGATGGGACCAAACGGCGAACAGGCGCGAAAGCTCTTCGACACTGATGAGAAGAGTTCCATCGGCGGGCTCAATTGGTCAGAGGATGGAAAACGAGTTCTGTACGTGAAGACCGACCAGTCTGGAGACACTCTCCTGAGCCGCGACCTCAAGAGCGGGCCGCAGAACCCAATACTTGGCCCGAGTGAAATGAAACAGGTGAACGATTTTTTGTGGCTGGCAGATGGACGGCTCCTCTATTCGGTGGCGGAGCCCGGATCGTTCAACGACAGCGCTTGCAACTTCTGGGAAATGCGGCTCGATGGGCGCACGGGCGAACCCATGGAAAAACCAAGACGGCTCACGAATTGGTCTGGGTTCTGCATGAGCGGCATGAGCGAAACCTCGGACCGCAAGAAGCTTGCTTTTCTGAAGTGGGCGCCGAAACAAACTTCGTTCTTAGCTGATTTGTCGGTGGGCGGGACGCGCATCCTCAGATCAAAGCATTTTCCTCTAAGTGAAAGCTCGGAAGCAGTCGTGGATTGGACCCCCGACAGCAAAGCAATCTTTTTCGTAACCTTCCGATCGGGCAGTCATGGGATTTACAGACAGTCGCTGGACGAGGACATTGCGGAACCAGTTCTGACTGAAGGCGTCGGCAGAAACCCTCGTGTAACTCCGGATGGTGAGAGTATTGTCTATCTGGGAATCGGAGAAAATGGGCCGCCGCCGGTAAAAGGGCCGGAACCAGTCATGCGAGTTTCCATCACTGGCGGACCGTCGCAGCGATTATTTACCGCCCGCCCGTACAGCTTGCTCACCTGTGCGAGGTCTCCTTCCCATCTGTGCATAATTGGGGAGCCGACCGAGGATGGCAAACAATTGATCGTTTCAGCTTTGGATCCCATCAAAGGACGTGGTCCTGAGCTCTTTCGTTTCTCTCTGGTCGCAAATGATGACCATTGGTTCCTAGACCTCTGTCCCGATGGCACCCGTGTGGCCGCAACTCGAACCTTGGCAGGTCCGATCTACATTCTCTCCTCTGGCGGAAAAGTACTGCAGGAGGTCCAGGTGAAGGGCTGGAGCAATCTGCAGTCTCTGATTTGGGGCGCCGACGGAAAGGGTTTGTTCGTTACAGTTGGCATTCGGAACGGAAGGAAAATCTTGCATGTCGATCTTCAGGGCAATGCGCATGCCCTGTGGGAGGATACCGGAGGTTCTGCTGAAACCCTCGCATATCCGTCTCCTGATGGGCGCCACTTGGCATTCGACGGCTGGACCACAAGTGGCAACATATGGACGATGGAGAATTTTTGAAACCGACGGACCGGCTTGTTCAAAACTGCAGCTGGACTTTTAATTGGATCATTCGAGGCGCGGCATCGCCTCCGATACCACTGCCCACGATGCTGGTCGGCGACTGCTCCAGATACAAGATCTGCCCAAAGATCTGGTCGGAACTGAAGTTATCGGGGAAGCCAAAATTGGGGTGGTTCAAGAAGTTGAAGAACTGGAAACCAATGCCAAGCGTGGCGTTCTCGCGGAGCTTCGTGTTCTTCATGATGGTGAGGTCGGTATTGAAATAGCCTGGCCCGCGGAAGTGGTTGCGTCCTTGAGCGAAGGACACCGTGGGGCCGCCGCAGGGGCTTGATGCGGTCGGCAAGGTTCCTGTATTGAATCCGGTCTCGCAGCCCGATTGGACGAACAGCGCGTTAGGATTGGGCGTCACACCGTCCGCCAACAGCTGAGGCGGTTGACAAGGGTGGAGAGCGGGCGGGTAGGCTGCGCCTGCCCCACACGACGCACCCAATCCGAGGGGAGCTACTGGCACTGCGTAGATCGTCCCGAAGAAGTTTTTCGCATTCAAAGCGCTGCCTTCCGCATTATCGATCACGGTGTAAGGGAAACCGGTCCGAGCAAAGACGGTTCCTGAGATCTGCCATCCGTCTACCAGCCGATTCGAACCGCGCCCCCCAAGAGCGGCCTTCACGGGAACTTCCCAGACGTAGTTTGCGTTCAAAGAATGGCGCACATCGTACTCCGCGGGTCCGTAGCTTCCTCGTAAGTTATTGGGGTCTTGTGGATAGATCGAACTGCCATAGGTGAAGGAATACAAACCTCCGTTGGAGACTTCGTCAAACGCATGGCTGTACGTGTAGTTCAGTTGAAAAAAGCCTGGGGTCCAACGGCTCAAGCGATGACGGAAAGAGGCAACCAAGCCGTTGTAGTTGGAGACTCCGTTCGTCGCGAGCTGGGTCACCCCTGTGAATCTCGGGTCGGCACACGGCGGCACCGGTGGACTCGTGCACATTCCGGTGGGGAGGGAGCCGAAGCCATATGCATTCGCGTTGGGGTTCTGCACTAGCTCGTAAATGCCGTGATTGCCGAAGTAGCCGACGTTCAGAGAGGTACGGGCGCCAAAAGCCTCCTGCAATTCCAAGCTCCATCTCTGGTATTGCGGGGCGCGCATCTGCGTCGCCGGGTTCGTGATTCCCGGCGGAGTGAAGCCGGGGGATGCTGCCCGAATTTGAGCAAGAGTCTGACTGGAGGCGAAGCCGTTGAGAAACGCGGCATTCGAAGCGGCGGCATCTTTGGAGAGGCTAGTGCGCTCGCCTGGCGCCAGGTTGTCTCGAAAAACTGGGTAAATGTCAAAAATCGGCGGATTGCTGGACAGCGTGAGGGTGTGATTCCCCGAAACAGGATCATAGAAGATGCCAATTCCGCCGCGGATTACCGTGTTGCGTGAAACACCGAAGGGCTGCCACGCAAAGCTGAATCGCGGCGTCCATAAGATGTTGTCCACTTCTGCAAACGCCTGCTTCTGGTTGGACAGGATTGCCTGGTTGTAGGGCTGGCCGGGGTCATGGCTAAGCGACCCAAAGTTTCCAGCCAGCCGCGCAAAGCATCTCTGCTTGCACACCGGATCGGAGCGATGCTCAGCCCGAAGGGCAACGGTGAGAGTGAGGTTACTACGCGCATGCCACTCGTCCTGCCCGTAGAGTCCGAAAGTATAGAAGGAAATCCGCTCTGAGGTATGCGAAGCGAAACCCTGGAGCAGTTCCGTGTAATCAGTGTCTGGAGAGGCTGGGTCGACACCGCCCTGATAGAAAGCATCGAGAGTCTGGGGCGTGAGCACTCCTAGAAGATTTGTGTTGACCAGGGTCGTCCAATAGATCCGCTCGAAGTTTGCCCCGAAACCGAACTTCTGATTTCTCCAGGTTTTCACTCCATCTTCGGAAATCTGAAACTGGGTGGTGGGTCTGCCGCCTGGAAACGCCAGACCATCCCCCAGATTCGTGAACGTATTCGAAACGCCAAAGTTTAGGTAATTGGGAAACGCCGACAAGGTTTGAGATGGATTCTGCACTTGATTAATGGGGCGGAAATAGTGACCACCAAGCAGGAATTGGCTGGCGGCAGACGAGCCGAAACTGTGAGTTTCCATGAGTTGACCTTGCCACCAAGGGTTGTGCCCAAAAGCATCGAATACCGGGCTGATGGGGTCAACTACGTCCGCGCTATGCCCAGAATCGTATTGCACTCGAAGAAACGCGCGGTCATTGCTGCTCGCGTTCCAATCGACGCGACCAGAGGTAAGCGTATCGCTCGTCGGATGACCACGTGTAGCGAAAAAGTATTCCGCGCAGGGAACATTCGGACCCAATAAAGTAAATCCCGTGCAACCGGTGGGGTCTTGCATCAGGTCCTGACCACCCGGACGAGCTAAATTTGCACCGGGCGCCGAATTGTACAGGCCGAACATTTTCTTGTAGAACGCATCGGAAGCAGACGTTGAGCCGAACTTCGAGTCAATATTAGCGATGGTTGCGACTTCAAACTGAGGACTGGGAATGAGCACATTGAAATTCTGAGACAGCAGCAGCCGAGATCCTTCGCTATCGAAGAAAAAGAACAGCTTATCCTTTTGAATCGGGCCACCCAAAGAAGCAGCCCATTGATTGGCAATATCAAACGGCCGCCCTTGGCCGTTTGCATTATTGAACCAGTCGTTCGCGTTGAACGCTCGTCCATTCCAGTAATACTGCGCGTTGCCATGAAACTGATTGCTCCCAGATTTTGTGATGAAATTTATGTTTGCACCGGCAGCGCCACCGAACTGTCCGGAGTAGCCGGTACTCACGACGGTCGCTTCTTGAATCTGGTTCTGGCCCAAGAGCATGTTGAGAGAACCAACCAGATTGAGGTTCAGGCCATTGTCGTTTTCGCTCATACCATCCAAAAAGAAAAGATTTGAAGTACCCGGCATTCCTAGGATCGAGAAATAAGCCAACCCCGACTGGTCTGTATTCATGACCGCACCCGGCGCGATTTGCGCCACATAGGTAATGTCGCCCCCTGGGTTTGGAACCTCCGCTACTTGCTGTTGGTTTATGGTGGTGGATACGTCACCATTTTCCGACTGGATCAGAGGCGCCTCTCCCGTGACATTCACGGTCGCGTGTTCTGTCGCGAGTTCGAGCGTGACGTTTACCGTGACGGGGGGCCCTAACAGAACATTCGCCATCCGGCTCTCTTTTCGAAATCCGGCATGGGTCACAGTCAGCGTGTATGTCTCCGGCGCCAGAAAGAAGAACCGGTACACTCCCTCTCGGTCGGTTTTCGTGGACTGAGTCGTCCCCTTGGCGCTGTCCCTGATCTCGACACCTGCATCGGCAACAAGAGCATGGCTCGGATCGGTTACGACACCTGTCAACCCGCCAGAGGTCGTTGTTTGGGCATTCAGCGCGGGGGTGACCATGGCGAGAAGAACAGCCAGACGCAACACCGATATCGGCCGCAATCGCATCGAATCACCCCACGAGATTCGATCGGGCAAAGCCCGAGACAAAGCAGGATGGCATGATACCCCTAATTCGCTGGGCCGCACACTGCCCACTGGCGTAACGCAGTTTCGCGACGGTGAATCGGATCGTGCCGGCGATACTGAGCTCTGCAAGCAGGTTGTTGGCCGCGAAAGTCAGGTGCAGCCTTTCGTACATCCGACAAGAGGCGGTCATCAAGTCGAGAAGATCAATGACTAGTCGTTGAAATTTCGTTTCGAAGGATGTCCAGATAGTCTGTGCCATAACCCTGATACACAAGGCCCTGGGTGTACTGCGATCCCGTGGAAGAGGTGTCGGTAGTGGTCGGAACAGTAATCACCGTAGGCTCAAGTTCAGTGTCCTCATGCCACTCATTAAAGCTGGTTATATGAATCATCTTGAATCGACTGTTGTTGGCATATGGCAGAGCCAAGTTTGCGAGGAAATTCATAAACATGGATCCCTCGGGCGCAGTCGCACTGGTCCTGCGGGCCAATGCGGGATTGTTCGCGGCGGGGCGGACGACTCGGTCGTTGTATCCGGGGGTCAGCGATGGAATGAAGTCGACGCCGAGTTGCTGAGCCACAGCCTGGTATTGGGCGTAAGCATTGGAATGCAATGCGAAAAATCCGTTGTCGTCTGAATACCCTCCTTGTTGCGTGTAAGTGTCGTACCCGAAGATTCCATCCCAGTTGCCAATGCGGGTTGGATCCGGCGGAAGAAACCCAGCATAGTATTCGTCACCGATCAGATAGACGTCGAACCCTGCAGCTGACATTTCTTGCCGGATGGACGACACCATCGGCTGGATGGCGGAAATCGGCGTCAACTGCAACGAAGCATAGAAAAAGACAACGGGTCTCCCTTGCCCGAGCTTCAAATAGCTCGGATGTGAGAAGAAATGCGCCGCAATGTATTGAAAATCCGAGAGAATGGTCGTGACCTTGTCGGGCGTCAAATTGAAATCTAAATTGAACCGCTGGGCGTAATCGTAGAAGATGGCGAACCGTATATCCCCTATGTGCGGGTTGGTCATAATAGTGTTTTGAATTGTCTGGTCCTCGAAATCGTTCGGCACAATCCATTCAAGGTCCCAGACATTGATTCCGGCCGCGGTTGACCAGGCGATCTGTTGGGTCACGACATCCTCATCCTGGGAAAGGTATTGGCCCAGCGCTGGCAACTCCGAAGGAATTAGGTCACCTCTTAGGGTCTGGTTGTCCCACGAACCCGCTATATACCAGGGATAGTAACTCGCCGACACCAAGTATGGGCTGGGTTGCGGCGTGACCGTGAGGGTTGTGCTCGCACTGTGTGAAAGTGTTCCGCTGACTCCCTGAAATGCAATGGGGAAAGTTCCGGCGGCGTCTGGCGCAGAGAACGTCACCTGCTGGGGTGTTCCGGGAGAAAGCATAAATGACGATGCCGGCGAGGAAGTTATTCCGCTGGGGAATCCACTGACGGTGACCGTGACCGTGCCTGTAAACCCATTCAGCGCATTCAGAGAAACGGTTACGGGCGAGGTGGTTGCGCCGACCTGAGTGGAAACGACTGCTGGAGCAGCGGTAATGCTGAAATCCGCGGTTGGCGGAGGCGTAGAGGGCGACGAGGAGCCACACCCATTGAGAAGGCAGAAGGAACAGCTTGAGATCAAGAGCAACAAAGATTGTTTCAAGACGCTTCCTCAAGACCGCATTCGCTACCTGCGAGTATGACTCACACCTCTCTGAAACTTGCAACGTTCATTAGCGACGGGTGCAACAGCTCTCACTTACTCATGCGCGAATCAGAGGGAAAATCGATCATGGTTAGCAGCTTTCTTTTGCGGGCGGACGCAAAGCAAACCCGCTAGCTCTCGGAGAACGCCTACTCCGTACTCAGCAACTCACACTGGCACAGCCAAACTGCTAGAAGAGCCGATCCGGACTCTCGGCAAGCTCCACAGGTCGGGAGCATTCCTCGTCGTCGTTCGCCACTCGGTTGAGCCGCGTGCTCACCGGATAGCACCGCATCTGCCTAGCATCGAAAGGCTTTAACAGTTCGGAAACCTCAGCCACATCCTTCATCCCCGGATCAAGCCACAGGTCGTAGCCGTCCGGATCAAGGATGACCGGCATGCGGTCGTGGACGGGCGAGGTCACGGCGTTCGGGGCCGTGGTCAGGATCGAGCAGGACTCCACCCAATTGCCAGTCGGGTCTTTCCACCGATCCCATATTCCTGCGAACGCGAACAACTCCCCTCCGTTGACTTCGAAGCAGTACGGCTGCTTGGCTTTCCCCGTCTTCGCCCATTCGTAGAAGCCGTCCGCAGGAATCAGGCACCTGCGGGATTTCAACGCATCGCGAAACGCGGGCTTCGTACTCGCTGTTTCCGATCTCGCGTTAATCATCTTTGCGGCGACAGACGAGTCTTTCGCCCATGACGGAATGAGTCCCCAGCGCATCAGCGAGAGTTCACGGATCGGCTCCTTGGGATTCTGGCGGACGACAGGGATCGGCTGGGTTGGGGCGATGTTGTAGCGGGGAGCCCACTCTTCTTCGCCTGACCCAGCGTCGAAGTGCTCCTCGATAATCTGCTTACGCCGCGAAAGTCGGTAGCGCCCGCACATAGGTGAGAAATTATCGCAGATTGGATAGCAAGGGCTAAGAATGTCCTCCTGTTGCAGGAAATTTCTCTTCAATGTAATCCTCAACCGCATCAATCAGCATTTTGAATTGCTGTAGGCGGAACTCAAGATAACGTTTGATGGCTTCAGGCTTGCGGTTCCGCATATTAGGCAGGTCCAGCTTCGCAGTCTCGGTGTCGAGGTCCGCAAACGCGTTATCCAAGGAGTCGAGCACCCTCGTGAGATAACGGCCGCCCTCGGGTATGGCTGCAATCCGCCTTTTAGCTTCCTCCGTGCTCATTCCTGAATAAGCCGCAGCAAAGTATTCCAGATACGAGGCGTCCAGAGAGGCGGTGAACGCTTCCGCCAGTCCGGGTGTCAATTCGACATCTTTAACGTCCTCGTCTGCCCAGATCAACCACTCAACGAGTTCCTCATCGGTGAAAGCGGAATACGATTCCATGCTCGTTTCCCGTGCTGTGACCGTGAGAGTCCCCGCAACATGAGGCTGGTCAACTGTGGTGCCCGCTTTCCAGCCGAGATAGCCGAGACGGTCAATGCCGTCTTCGCCTCTGAGCCGAGGGACTGGGTTGAGTTCAACCTTCCTCGCTATTGCACGGATGTCGCGATCCCAAGTTGTGGTGACTACACAGCCCTCGCCGACTATCGTGCAAACGTCAGAATCACCTTCGGCGAGTAGCTGGCTGACTTTGGCTACGCTATGCGGATAGCTGTGGAATTCCTTCACGACTTGACCGTAGAAGTTCATTGCCAATCCTCGGCAATTCCCTCTTTTTCGATAATCTTCAACCTTCTATCGAGCAATTCCTGCTTGGCCTCCCAATCAGATACTTCACGCTGGAGCATGTCTGCCAGCAAATGCGGATCAATCCTCACGGTTTTGCCGACGCGGAACGCAGGCATACGACCTTCCTGAATCCACTTCAATGCTGTGTCTTCGGTGACTCTGAATATCCACGCAAGTTCCTTCACGTTTAGGGGCTGAAGCCTGAGCCTCAGCGCCCCGATGATCGACTTTGTTTCTTGAACTGACATGTTTCCTCCTCTTTCGGCTTGTTTGGGCGTGTTTCGCAGGCCTCTGTAGATGCAGTTCCGAAGTCGAGAAAATTCGCGAGCGTTCGTGGGAGGTATCGAATCTTCCAACAAAAAGCCAAAAAAGGAGGGTTGATGTCACACAGAGTTAGGGGCATTCGCCAAGGCAATGATGTAGTGTGGCTCCGCATCCTTCGGCAGCAAAGCTATTGTGGCCTTGCCCGCAGCCCGGATGTTGCGGTTGGCTTGGCGCTTGATTCTGGTCGGGATCATGCGTTTCCCTCGGGCTTGCCGTAACCTCTACGGCGCAACTCTTTACTTGTCGGATTGTCTTTGCCAACCTCTGGCGTTTCGAGGAATGCACGGGCTACGGCAAGCTTCCCAACCTCGTCAAGCTGGTCGAATACTTCCTGCCAGTCTTCTTTCATCTCAAATCCTCTTCAACCTCGAATGCTGTGCCTGACATGTAACGCTCACCAGTGTCCTCGTACACGTTGGGGTCAGGCACCACAGCAGCACGGGCACCAATCAAGGTGCTCACCTTGGCAATCAAGTCAGGCGGCTGAGTTACGAACAGGTCGAAAATGAGGGAACTCAGGTCAGGGTAGCCAGCGATGGCTTCATCCGCACTAAACCCTAGATACCACTTACGACCAACGTTACCCACAACTCCGAGGCTAACCATCGTCTCCCAGTATTGCTGGGCTTCTGGGCTCAAGCTCAGGTAGCAGATGCAAGGCGAGTTAGTGCAGCCAGAAGAATGAAACTTCTCGGGCTGACCCTTAGAGCACAGCTTGCAGGGGTTCTTTTGGCAGGACAGGAACATAGCCCAGCCACTCTTCTCGGACTCCGAGTCCATGCTCTTGAGCACGGTGTTCAGCGAAGTGAAACGCCACTTCCCAGACTTATGCCGCGCATTCCAAGCCCAGAACCTACGTACAGCGTTAGGCTCAGCGACCCTGACCATGATTGATCTCAGGGCTTTCTCTTCCCTAGCCAGAACGTTAGGGTCACCAGTAGCATGAGGTACGAGGTCAACGATTAGCTGACACCATTCCTCAGGGATGGGTTTGGTTTTGCCTTTCGAAGGCGAAGCCGACGATCCGACCGTAGGAAGCGAAGCTTCCGCCGCTCGCTCGTTCGTTCGTTCATTCATTGCTTTGGCCGTTTCCTCTGATTGAGTAAAGCCTTTATGATTGAGTTGAGTGCCATCCTGACAGGGGGTTTTTGTCAATTTGGCAGACTGTCGTTGTCCATTTGACAGACTGTCAATTTCGCAGGCTGTCGGGGGATTGAGGTTTATGACGTATTCCACCGTGTAGTGCCCCCTGCCCCAGTGGTGCTTATTACCCGTCTCATTGATGAGCCCAAGCTCCAGTAATTCGTCCACGGCGCGGTAGGCTGTGCGCTCCCCCACCCCAGCGTCGTCAGCGAGGTTGTTCATGGCGGGAAAGATGTTGGTGCCGTCGTCTTCGGCGTAGGTTGCCATGGCGATCAACACGGCTTTCACCGAGCCCGATGCCGCACGGGATTTGCGAATGATTTGGTCAACGAGTTTATAGCTCATTGGGGGTCTCCAGTGCTTCGGCGGCTTCCATGGCGGCGTTGAGTTGGTCGGGTGGGAGGGTCATTGCTTGCCCCCCGCTTCATCCTCGGCGTCTACTTCTTCGGCGATGGTCATGTTGCTCTGGATATAGCGGGCGGTCGCCGAAAAGTAACGGATCAAATCGTCCGTATACGTGATGGGCTCATTCTTCTCGCAGTGCCGCTTCAACCAACGAGCGCTACAGCGGACGGCTTCTTTGAGGGCATCGAGCCTGTAGAGGTCGAGCCAAATGAAGAATTGATAGGGACTGGGGACCCAATTGATGCGTTCTTGCCAATAGGTTTTAAGGACGTGATACTGTTCCCGTTGTTCGGGGGTAGGTTTGACTTTGTACATGCTCTTTTCTTTGGGGCAAGTTGCCCGTGTTGTTCTCTAATGTCGCATTTCGAATGTCATCAAACTCATTCACTGGCGAGTTTGCCCGCTTCTCATCGGGTCTTCTGGCGGCGTTACCTTTTCTTTCCGCCTTAACTCGGCTTCCGTTAAAATCCCGTGCTTCTGCCGAGCTAACCTTCGGGGCTCTGGCGGCGTTACAGTTGGTTCGTCATCGACGGGAAAACAGATGAGACAATCCTGCTCGATGTCATCATTACGGATGCCGTGACCGCAACGGTCTGTAGCCGCTTCCATTTCATTCTGGCGACGTGCGTTGTATTCCTCTTCCGCCGCCTTGACATCCGCCAAATACTGTTTGTCCTCGTGATAGATGCGTGGCTTACGGCGGGCACAGCGGCATCCGTCCTCATGCCCATGCTTGCGGACTGGCGGCGTTACTTTAATGTTGCGGCACCTTCCGCATGTGGCTTCCTCGGGTGTGGCTACAAGCGTCACGTCCTCTTGGAATTTGCCGCACAGCGTCATGCGATCCCGAATCGGGTTGGTGCTGGCAACGTGAGTAGCCTTGGGTTTGCGGGGCGTGTGGGATGGCGGCTGTCCGTACCAACCTTGATTGACGTACTCTCCCATGTCCTTCGCTAATTCGTAGGAGAGCGGCGGCGTTACTAAACCTGCGGCGAGTGCCTCACGGTAAGCTTTCATGCCGCCGTGCTCTTTGTCGAAGCCTGCGGCGAGAGCCTCACGGTAGAAGGCTTGCTTGGCGGCTTTGCCGTTGAAGATGCGGGGTCTCACGCCGATGCCCCCGATTCGATTGACTCGATAGCTTCTCGTGTGGCTTCGAGCACGAGCGTCACGAGATACTCTTGCTCCATTTCGTTGAACGATGGACTGGTGCGAATCTTCCCAACGAAGTACGCCGCTTGGTCGATCAATTTTTCTTTCATGCCTCCTCCTCCTCATCCAAAAGGCCGTCGCACACACCGCACGGGCATCCTGCGTGAGCCTGAACGATTGTGCAGGTGCACTCACCGTCCTCTGTGACCGCAAAGGTGCCGTCTGCGCCGGGGCACCATGAGAAACTGCCGCCTTCTTCGTCATCACAATCGACGTGGCTGTACTCACCGTCTACGATGTAGCTGCCCAAATCTTCCTTGGAAAGTCCGCACATCGTGTGGCCGTGAGTGTGGCAGACAATGAGGTATGAATCCTCCTCGCGGGTACTTTTTATCACTTCGTATTCAGCGACTATCTTTGCCATTGGTGTTTCCTCCTGACGAGTTATGGAGGCGGGACGAAAGTCCCGCCGTTTGGTTAGACCGCCTTCGCCGCCTCCGCTGTGGGCAATGAGGCGACGTACGCCTTGGCACGGGCGAGTTGTTTTGGTGTCATCGCCTTGGGCGCTTTGGGTGCCTTAACGGTCATGCGAAACTCCAACGAGTCCAACGTTTGGTAGAGACCGCTGTCACACCATAGGAAAACTTCTTCGCCCGTGGACTTGAGAGTTGCTGGTGTGAGGGGTCCAACGATGGGTGAGTTTTCATCCGCTGGGACGATGGTCTTGCCCAACTTGATGGACATGAGTCCGTTGAGTGAAAGGATGCGGACAGCCTTGGCTACGGTGTCCATTTCTTCTTGCGTCAAACGGTTGAAGTGACGGTCTAACGCTTCCTGTGCGGCGACTTCTACTGGTGTTGGCATGTTGGTCCTCTGTTTAACGTCCTGTGGACGATATGTGTGTTGCTACAGCGTTATACCCAAAACAATTTTGATTCGGCTAGGAATCTGGAATTATTTTTGAGTGACACACTTTGTCATACCGCCGCCATCCTTGCGAAAGGCGCTTGGATTTCCGCACACTGGCACTTCTTATAGCCGCAGAGGTTGCAAGCTACCGTCTTGACCCTCTTCGCTTTCTTCGCCCTCACCTTTAAGGAAGGTGCGAGTAGGTAGATATGCGCCAAGGTAAGGACGACCTTTACGCCGTCTACCTTGACGGCCATGCCTTCCTTCAACACGACATCATGTCGCTTCTGTGGCGTGCCTGCGATTATTCGCTGGATTTGGCGAATGGTGATGGACTGGGATGAGGCCCAATCTTCCTTGGATGTGTAGCCGCCAACACTCTCACCGCCGTCCAACTTTCCCCAAATTTGCTTGAGGACAGACTGTAATGCGGCTGTGGCTTCACGGCGGCGTTGGTTGTAGGATTTCACGACACCTTTAGCCGTGGTCTCTGTGGCGTTGCGTTGGCGCTGTAGCAGAAGCTTTACGGCGTCTTCATGTAACTGGTCATTGGTCATGGTGGTCTCCCTGTACATTTTCAGAGTAATTTGAGATGGCGATTTCTACCGAGACAGCAGAGGGGTCGTTTCAGTCGTTCTTGTCTGGGCTATTTTCAGGCGGGTTAAAGGCGGACTTAATGGCTCGACTTCATGAGTTCAAGGCAATCCGCCGCGCCCAGCAGATCACGTGGGCAACAGGAGAGGGGGCAGTTTAAGC
>Ga0187872_10001967_pt1 | contig 19299 bp, 17 predicted proteins | sample June2016WEW_16_4_FD_132973 | JGI IMG/M metagenome (GOLD analysis project Ga0187872, IMG submission 132973) | Peatland microbial communities from SPRUCE experiment site at the Marcell Experimental Forest, Minnesota, USA - June2016WEW_16_40 | ecosystem: Environmental > Terrestrial > Soil >...
ATCATACCCATAGGCAATTTGTAAGGCTCTCAGCCAGTTTGTACTGTGAAAGACTGAAGCTCGAGGATGGTTGCGGACGAAACTCTCCCAGCGCGGATCATCCAGCGGGTTGAGTTCGTAAACCGTCGTTGCGGCAGATTCCCCCACGCAGAGATCAACGGCGACGGCTGCTGGACGGGTCATGTCGTTACGTCTGAGGTTCTCGCTTCTTGAGAATCCACTTCGGAAGGCTCTGATGATGTTGTTGGAGCTTTCCTTACCAAACGAGAGTACCCTTCTAACAATGCTTTTCGTGAACGATCTAACCCTACCACTCGAACTGAGCGTTCCAACCCAATCTCACCCATTTTTTCGCGTCGAGGCCGGTCGTCAAGTAGTTCGAGCACAGCATGTGCAAACATCTTGGGGTCTTCCTTTTCCACGTAAAATGCCGCGTCGCCCGCAGAGCGGCGCGTCTCCAGCAAGTCGAACGAGACAATGGGCCTTTGGCATGCCATGTATTCCATGATCTTAGTCATGGTGGACAATTGGTTCATCCGATCAGGCGGATCGGGAGCCAAACACACATCTGCGGTTGACAAGTAGTCAATTAAGAGATCGTCCGGCACATATCCTACGAACTGGACTACGTCAGCCACCTGCAGTTCTTCGCTCAGTCTCTGAAGCTCTTGCCAGCATTCGCCCTTGCCGATCAGTACAAACACAACATCCTTGCGTCCGAATGTATGGACGATGTGGTGTGCCGCTTGCACAACTCCGTCGACACCATCCTGTTTTCCCATGATCCCCAAGTAGACAGCCATGTAGGCAAACTGTCGTTTGAGTTCTGGACGAGGCATTTGGCGATGAAAGCGGCAAATGTCAACGCCGTTTCGGACGATTACCGACCGTCTATCAGTTATTCCACCCCGCTCACGCGCAATGTCACGATATGACTGGTTAGTTGATATCACCAAATCAGCTGCGTGGTAGGATTGTTTTTCTAGGAGCAGCAACTTGCGATAAACCCCATCTCGCCGTTGGAACTTCGATTCATAAAGCTCGGGACACAAGTCGTGCTGATCATAAACGACCTTTTTACCGAGTAGTTTGAACGGCAAAGCGATAAAAAACAGCAGATCGGGCGGGTTCGCACAATGAATTATGTCAAAGCCATCGAGCATCCAGACAATGACGGACAATGCTCCCAAGCAAAACAATGCCCAACCGTATTCGAGAAAGTATCCCAGCCTCCCGCTTGCGTGAAATAGTACCGGGTAGCGGTATACCTTGATGCCATCAAGCACCTCGAAACTGCTTCGATCTTGATCTTCCCCCCTCGGGCAGATCACACTGACGTTGTACCCAGCCCCCCGCAATGCTTCCGCCAAGTGACGCATCCGTCGGTCAAATGGGAACGGACCGTTCTCGATGAGCATAAGCACGCTGGTGGTTCTTGACTTCACTTTACTCATTGGCATGTCGTCCCCAAACTGAACCACGTTTCACGAAAGAGATCACAGGGCTACCGCATCTCGTCGCGGCATGTCCATGCTCCAGTATGCCCCTCCAACTTTCTCCGGCACAAGAGTACGGACCAAGTCTATAAAGACTTGGTCGGCTTTCAGGGTTCTGAAATAGCGCAGATGGGTCCCACGCCGCTCACCAACAGATGCCATCATACTTGCCATTCTTGCTCCTTCCCTTGATGATTCGTACAAAATCCACTAGGAATTGCCCCTCATGTAGCCGCTCCGGAACTTCCTTGAAATCCGGATCCTTGTTGCCGATCACGACGGTCTGGGCGTGGCTGAGCACGGCGTCAATGTCGCCGACCATCAGTTTGGATATATGCGGAATGTGGTTGAGGATGAAATCCCGATTCGCGCCAACCAGACTGGCGATATTCACGTTCTTGTCATAGATGCGCAGGTCGTAGCCTTTGCCGATGAGGCGCTCGATGATTTCAATCATGGGGCTTTCGCGCAGATCGTCCGTTCCCGCTTTGAAGGTGAAGCCTAAAACACCGACTCGCGTGTGCCCCTTTTCCATAACGAGTTGCAGGCCCCGAGTGATCTGCATTTCGTTGCTCGGCAGAATGGAGGTGAGAATCGGCAAATCCAAATCGTGCATTTTGGCCTGATAGGACAATGCCCGAAGATCTTTGGGCAAACACGAGCCTCCGAATGCAAAGCCGGGCAGCAGGTACGCGGGAGAGATGTTGAGCTTGCGATCCTGGCAGAAGATGTTCATCACCGCATGGGCATCGATACCGAAAGACTTGCACAAATTCCCGATTTCGTTGGCGAAACCGATCTTCAGCGCATGCCAGCTGTTGTCAACGTACTTGACCATCTCCGCCGTCTCTAGGTCCGTCCTGATCAGCGGAGCCTCGAGTTTTTCGTAGAGCTTGGTCAGCATGTCACCGCTGGCTTTATCCAATTCGCCGATGACCGTCTTCGGTGGGGAGCGGAAGTCTTTCACTGCCGAACCCTCCCGCAGAAATTCGGGGTTGTTGCAGACGCCAAATTCAACTCCGGCCTTTTTCCCGGAGAATTCCTCCAGGGTCGGAATCACGATCTTGTGCATCGTACCCGGCAAGATGGTGCTGCGGATGACGACGGTGTGGCGCACGGTCTTGTTCTTGAGCGCCTCGCCGATCTGCTCGCAAATCCGCCGGATGTATCGGAGGTCGAGATTGCCGTTGGCCTGGCTTGGCGTGCCGACGCAGACGAAGGACAGTACTGTCTCGCGGATCGCCTGGGCTGGATCGCCAGTGGCACGCAGCCGGCCGGCTTTGGCAGCGGAGGCGATGATCTCACCGATGTCCGTTTCAATGATGGGGGATTGGCCACGGTTGATGAGATCAACTTTGGTGGGGACCGGATCGACGCCAATGACTTCATGTCCATCACTGGCCAGGCATCCCGCCGAAACCGTGCCTACATAACCCAAGCCGAAAACACTAACTCTCAAAGCATGTTCCTTTCTCGTCGGAGTAGTAGATCAGGACGACCAGCTTCAGAACGGCAAAGTATCTGTGTATATAGGTCGCTGTCGAGATACGACAATTGACTCTGCCTTCGCGTTGTTTGCAGTGGACACTCGCACCAGCCTGGTAGCTGCAGGGATGAGTGCCAGCAGCGCATACCAGACGAACGTCGACTGATCAAAGTAGTCGATTCCCACATAGGCCAACATCTGGGCGAATAACGTGGCTCCGAGCAACCAGAAAAACCATTCTTTCTTTCGGTTGCCCTCGACCGCCTTTCTGGCATTCCCAATCCATTTAAAACAGATGGCGAACATTGCAATAAAGCAAATGAAGCACACTAGGCCTCCGGTTTCACCTTCACTTACAAATTGGTTGCACTGGTCCCACATGTTCCATCCCCAGTTCACATAGTCATGGGTTCCAATGAGCCACCAATCGCCGATGTGCTTGACAAACGAATCGATCAAGAAAGCTCGATCCCAACTCGTCGAGCCCCCGGCAAAGTCGATACGCGACACGAGATACCAGACTGGAGCCTTCATCACGACCTGCAGCCCCACCAGACATAGTGCGATGCCCCAGCGGATCACACGCATGTTATTTCGGATGGGCCACAGACAAATCGCGAAAACGCTTCCCAACAACGCCCCAACGGGGGTACTGCTAGCGGAGGTAAAAACCATGACGATGGACGAGGCTGAGCCAACCACCGCAAGAAGTCTTGCCCTCCCTGATTTCCATAACCAGAGAAACAGCGGGAAAGTTGTGGCACCGAAACACCCGGCTATAATCGAATGCTGAAACACTCCTTGGGCGCGAACTCGACCGTTTCGAATTTCCGGTACTTGCCGAACACCTCCTAGAAATCCGAAGATGTTCTGCTGAGTCGTTTTCTCCACAGTCATGCCTACAGCCACCACCACAGCAATTACTGCGAATACCTTCACCACTCTAAGAACATCTTTGTCATCCCGGACAAGCGACCTGAAGAGAAAGTATCCGCCTAGGGCGTCCCAAAGGAAGCCGACCTGATTGACTACCGCCCCAGATTGCATGAAGAGCAGCATCACCGCTAGAGCCCGGTAGATTGCCCACGCGAGAAACACTTTGTCGAGTGTACTGAATCCACCTGCAAGAAACCTGCCGGACGATGGCTTTGATGCAAGCAAACGCGCCCAACCGATCAGAATCAAGATTCGACACACATAGAGATGGACGCCGCCAACGTATAAGTTCTGCCCGTAAGGAATCAGTAACATGCCAAAAAGCAACGGCACGATAACGTATTTGCGCGGCAGCAGAAACGTCAAGAGGGCCACAATGATCAATGCGGCCAGAACAGCGGGGTGCAGGACACTGTGAGCGGATCCACCGCCAAACGCAGCGTATCCAGGATCGTATTGAGATTGCTGCATGTACACGGAGATTCGTCAGTCGACCTGTGAGGCTTGCCGTTTGCAGCCACTTTTGGCCGGAGTGGTAGATGTCGAGGCGCTGCTCTGCAGCACTTCTGTGATGAACCTCTCTAGGGACGCTGTGCTTTCATCCCAGCTGAGACGGCTTACACAGTTGTTACATGCCTTCGCCAAACGTATGCGGAGGTCTTCGTTGCCGAGTAGCAAGCACAGGTTCTCGGCGAGGGCCGTGGGGTTCCTGGGGGGCGAGAGCAGGCCGGTAACCCCATTTTGGATGTACTCTCCAACTCCGCCATTTTCTGTCGCTACGACGGCGCATCCACAGGCAGCAGCCTCTGCGGGGGGAAGGGCGAAGCCTTCTGACCAACTCGGACATAAGAATATCGACGATTTGCCGTAAATGTCCTTGATGATAAAATCTTGCGCGGGGCTGCTATGATATTCTATCCAACTCGGAATCGACGGGCGAAAGTTGGTCGCACCAAACAGGACGGCCCTTAGATCAGGATATCTCTCTCGAGCAATCCTGAGAGCTTCGATTCCATCTGCGGCCCCTTTGAATGGCACTTTTGCAAACAGCATTGCTACTCTCCGGGGGCGGCCTTCGATGGGTCTTACAAGGTTGTACCGGTCGTGATCAACCGCATTTGGTATGTAAGCCATATCATGGCACCCGAGCTGCTTGCCCACGTCGAACAGCCACTTCGCGATGACTACTTTATGAAGTTGAGAACGCCACGTTGCGTCAACGAGCTCCTTTGGACCCATCCAAGTCTCGTAATGTTGAATCAGGTAGAACTTCTCGCCTCGGTTTTTCGGACATTCGAGGACCGACCGCACTGTCATCCAACTCGTAGCGAAGATCGCATCCCCCTCTGGGATGTACGATGATGCCGAACTACTCACATACAGGGATTTTACCCTTTTATCGATAGGCTGCCAGTCAATGGTGGGCTTGACCAGAATGTTGCGCATATTGGTCATCCATCCCCGGAGCCTGTAGTAGGGCGTTAGCTTCTCGGGAGGACAGTACCTTAACCGACGGGGATGAACCACAGTGACCTGGTGGCCCCGCGCCACTAGTCTGTTCGCATACTCATAAACAACCCGGATGCCGCCCGAGGGGCCCAGCGTGTATTCTGGCGTTAGGAAAGTCACTCTCATTGTCGAACTCACAAGGTTGCAAGCGCGTGTCTCCTTCGGCTCGCGGAGCGAAACCTAAGAAGTTGACGGCCGCTTCAAGAGCAGAAGCGGCGAGACGCCTTTGATGACAGACCTCTCGTCCGCGTCCACTGCTACAATCCAAAATGTTACCAAGTAGCAGACAAAGCAGATCCCCAGAAGCGGAAGCGTTACAACCAGTTTTGCATGCAGAGCTGCTATCCCGAAACCGACGACAAACAGCCCAGCGCTTGCCATCAAAGCACGCAAGAGCGGACCAGAGATGCACTCCCGCAATGAAAACGCCTTCATCCGCCAGGCAAATCCGAAGAGAAAAGCCGTATCGATGATGGTAATGGCCAGCTTTGCTAGTGCGGCTCCATTGATTCCCATCGAACGCATGAGCCACCAACAAGAAATAGCGTAGAGTGGGAGCACCGCAATGTCGAGCACCGCCTTTAGGTCTGGCCGGCCCAGGGCTTGGACTGATGAATAAGGCACATACGCAAACGCATTGAGAAACGTTGCAAGCGCGATGATTTGGAGCACCGCCGTACTGTGCGCTGCGAAATCAGCACCCATCCAGAGGCGCAGTATATCCCGCGCAAACAAAACGAAGATTGCAGTTACAGGGGTCATTACAAGAAGCAGGTACTTGACCGATCGCGAAGTGACGTCAGAGACCTGACTTCTACCACTGTTTCCGTGGTAGCTAAAATAGGGGAATAACGCCGGGGCGATACTGCCAGGAAAGATCAAGAGCTTACCTACCAAATCAACGGGGACGGAATAGTAAGTGAGCATGCCAACCGACAGCACCGAGGCGATCATGAAGCGCTCGAGCGAAGCAAAAATTGGACCAGCTATATTTGAAACCATGATCCAACCACCGAAGGAAGTGATGAGGCGCACGGCCTCGCGGGAAATCGAAAACCCGCTTTTCAGCGCCGGAATGACTCGGAAGCAAAGAGCAAGGTAGGCGCAGGCGGTGATGATGCGTGTCATAACGAGAAGCATGACGATGCGCGACACCTTGACATGAAAAGGGATCGCCGCTGCCGCGAGGAGGTAAAAGCAGACGCTGCCGGGCACCTTGACATAGTTGACCAAATCAAACCGTTGAGTCGCTTCCAGCACCCCCCGGATCGCATCGTTCCCCAACATCACTGGCATGGATGCGCACAGGATGAAGAGACATAGCCGCGCTTCGCCGATAAATGTCGGGGGCATCTTAAAGAGCCGCGTGACCACGATTGGGACGAATCCCGCAACCAGAAGTCCACCCAAAGATCCGATCGCCACGAGCAGGGTCAAGGACGTCCAGACCAGCTCAGGAATTTTGTGCGCCTTTTCGGGGCTTAGGTGCTCCGCAACGAACTTTACGGTGGCACGGCTGAGGCCGAGGTCAAATATGCTGAAGTAGCCGAGCACCGTATATGCAATTGAAAGGATTCCATAGCCATCCGTGCCCAAGCCTCTGACGATATAAGGAATAGTGACGATGCCAACAAGCATTGGCAAGACTTGCCCGACGAGGTTGAAGATACTACTCCGGGCCAGTTGGCCCTTTCCTTTTGATGCACCATATGTCATGTGATTTCTTGTCGAACCTTTAGATAGGAGCTTCAGCGAACTTAAGCCAAGTCTAGCAGGTTGTAGGTAGAACGACACCAGACTGCCAGACAGCAGTTTTTCCCAACTCCAAGAGATCGTACTTGTGGTGTACGATTGAGAAACAATAAAGCAGATCTAAGGTACTATAGCGCTCGGTGACACTACAGTCCCTGTGACCTGCCTATAGATCGCTCGTACGAATCGTCACTGAACAATTGCAGTGAGGTCCGTTGGAGCAGACGGCTGGGCCCCGGAGCTGGAGCAGCTTGTGTAGGTGTAGGCTCCAGAATCCCAAGCTCCCGTGCTGCAACGCGCGTTTGGACCGAGGGTAGGCTGTCCTGGTCCTACGGTCTGGGGCTTGTCGTAGCACAGCGCCCCAAGGCCGGGAATGGGTTGGCTGTTGCATACGCTGTACAGATTCTTCCCTGTGCCTACTGTAAGGGCTGAATTAGAGGTCGGAACCATCTCACTAGAAAGCCCCATTGCCGAGAACGCGGCGATCTGCGCATGGGCGTCTTGGCCTGTGCCTGCCTGCCACTGGGCAAGAGTTGTGTAGTAGTTGCTTCCGTAATTAAAGTTGTGCGACGCACCCGCTCCCACGAGATTCTCGTAAAGGTTGTAGTCGATTCCTCCCGAAGCAACGGTTGATCCTGGTGCAATGCCAACCAATTCCGCGCCGCCAGTCAACACGTTATTGGCTTCGCTGAGGGTAGTGGTGTACCCATCTATGGCTTGAATGTCATTATTACAGGGCTCGGGGCAAGTATAAGCGATTCCATGCGTCGAGTTGTTGTAGAAGACGGGACTAGCAACTGTGTTCGGCGCTGCCCCTCCTGTGCCGTTCTGGAAGGAATCGAAGCACGGCATGCCGTAATCGCCGCCTTGCGACAGGCAGACGTTGTTGAACATAATCGGTTTGGTCATCGAGGCTTCAAGGACGAAGTTGGCGGTCTGGCAGCAGGTGCCAAAGTTGCCGTCGAACTGATTGTTATAAGCGATGAATCCGACTACGTTGGCCCCGCCATTAATTGGATAAAAGTGTAGCCCATCGTGATGATAGCTATCACCCGTTTCATCCCAAGTATAGTTATCGTGAATATGGTTGGCGTAGAACAGGAAGTTGGAGGTCGGTGCGCTTGATCCGAAGGCCACACAAGTGTCACAGTAGTAAATCTCGTTGGAGTGCTCGTCGATGTTGTTTCCCCAGCCATCAATGCCGTCAACCGCATTCCGGCATTTGTTGTTATCAATCGTGATGTTGTTGTTCCCCAGCCCAAGGTAGATGCACTCGGCTGCTCCTATACCGATAACGGTGTCGCCGGAAAGTGGCAGGTGGACATATGGGTCGTAGAGCGTGAGGCCTTTAACCTCGATGTTGCAGGTCGAATTGGGACACGGCTTGATGTAGACCAAGCGGCTATTCTGCTGCTGGGTGCAAGTTCCGCCGATGCAGGTCGCGCCGCCATTGTAGGATGCCGGAGTTCCGTTCAGCGTGTTCTCGATTGTGAGGTTGTTGTCTCCGTTGACCGTCCAATAGGCCGGACCTAGCACTATGGCCCCACTATTATTGAAATACGGCGCTTGCCATACGACTGTACCTTGGTCCGCGATCAACGTGATCGGGCTTCCGCTGCTGCCGCTATTGACGGCAGTGAAGACGGTAGCCCCGCTGCTGAATGCTGGCCAGCTTCCAGTGCAGATATGGAGATTGTTCCCCGCCACTTGCTGCGCGGAGAGGCTCCAGCCGTGAGTAGCGTCGTTGTAGGCATAGGCGTTCGCGCACGAGGTCCCGTTGTTCGATCCCGCCGAGGTTGGGCCGAAATAGATGTCGGTCGCAAATGCAGGAAAGGCTAGCAGAAAAATTACGAAGACGGATGCGGACAGTCTTTTGGGGAGGTTCATGCACATATCTTTGGCCGCGTTTCACTTTATGACAACATGCCAGAAGTGCATGGCCCCCGGAATCCAGCACGGCCTTGTCCAGCTGTACAACCCCAGCGAACACTTTAGTGTACCCATTCGGCGTAGTCGAGGACCGTCCCACCTTTGACTACGGTCCATCGAAATCCTTGGACATCCCGGCTAATACCGCGTCCACCAGCTCTCCTCACCCCACGCAGCGGATGATCGACTGGAATCCGATCTTCCAACGCCACATAACCGAACATCCCCGATTTCGGCTGCTGATCGTCCCCACGCATGCCTTCTTCGCCTGATCCCCACGTCGAGCGAGCTCAATCAATTGTTGAGTCTAATTCTTCTCTAGGTAGTAAACGAATTCGTTTCCCATCCACCCGTTTCGATTCCGACCCGAGGCTCCAAACAAATAGCGCGTTATCTGGTACATTTGGTCTTGTCCGACTAGCTTATGGGCTCCGGGAGGGGGCAGCCCGTATCGGAAGAGTGCCGTTGGGCGCAAGCCGTTCTCACGACACAACTGCATCACACCGCGGTTGTTGAGTCGATTCAATGCGTAGGTCGATGGCCTGACCAGCCTCAATATCTTCTGATACGCGATGTCGGGTAGACCCCAAAAGTGAGAAAGATCAGTGAATTCAAGGATTACACAGGATCTCCGTTTTGCGACACGCGCGATTTCCGCGACAATGGCGGCGGGCGAATCGACGTGAGCGAGCACGCCGAGACACAGAATTAGGTCGAACGATTCCGGTTCCAAGTTAGAATTAAGAAAGCTCTCATTGATGATCTCTACATCGTCCACACGGTCTACGGGGATTCTGTCGCGCGCGATAGCCAGCATGTTGGTCGACACATCGAGCAACGTAATCTTCTTGCTGCGAGGAAGCAGCGGCAGGGAAATAGAACCATCGCCGCAGCCGATATCCAAGACCCGGTCGAAATTCACATTCTTGGTGAACTGCTGAACAGTCTCAATTCGGATTCGAATATCGAATTGTCTGCGTTTGAGGTACTTATCTGGGCTCTCGAACCAAGACTTCACATGCCCAATTTTAGATATCATCCGAGGTCCTCAAGCTCCAGCTTTTGCCATCCGATCGACCACTCAAGATAACCTTCCACTTTGGCATTGCAGACCGCAGAGACTCTCTCTTCCACACGATGTTTCCAAGTGGATAGGCCGGAGCCGAGAGCATGATGCGTCCCACGGCGACACAACCCATTGCAGTGCGGAACAGGCATATGCGCCACGTTCAGACCCTCAGAACCTATGACCTATATTTGTGCGGTCGTGCTCGCATGGGCCGACAGGCCGATGGACAGTTGAGGTCCAGTTCGGTTCGGTTGCCGACCTTGAGCGTCGTATTTTCTCAACAAATGTTCAAGCATGATCAGGCTGAACAGTATCTTGTGATTGTCTTCGCGCCCGGACTTGTGCTCTATCCACAACCGCTGAACCGTCACATGGCGAAGGTACCCAAAGATGAGAGACTGCGAGTCTCTAAATACGCTTTCCATGTCATTGGATAGCGACGTTCTAAACCAGTCATCCACCACGTTGCTCGCAAATCCTCTTTTCTTTCTGTTCACTACTTCTCTGGGCAGAAAGCCTCGGGCAACACGGCGATGCAACCACTTGCGACTGCCATTGCGAACCTTGAATGATGCTGACAGGCGCTCGGCGTATTCGACAATCTCCTTATCAAGGTAGGGTACTCGCAGCTCGAGACTATGCGCCATCGATATCTTATCGGCATACAGGAGCAGCTCATCCGGCAGGGCCGAGCGAACCTCCAAGAACTGCAGGCCTCCCAGTTCATCGGTTTGGTGCATCATAGGTGCAAGCTCGGCCCAGAGCTCAGGAAACCCATCAGAAGTTTGCGGCAGCGCGTCATTTCTGAACAGATCCCGAATAGCGATGGCGTCCACGATCGAAAATACTTGCTGATATCGCTCCATCCTGTCATTGACGTCCAGGGAATAAAGCGCGCGCTTGACCGCTTCGTGCCGTGGCAGCAACCGAAGCAACTCCTTCACAGTTGCCCGCAAGCCTTTCGGCAAAGCTCTCCAGTGCTGCGCATACCGGACTCCCAAATGCCTCGAATACCCTCCGAACAGCTCGTCTGGTCCTTGCCCAATCAAAGCGACCTTAACGTCTTGGCGGGCGCTCTGACAGACAAAGTACATCGGTATGACCGACGAGGTCGCGACCGGTTCCTCCAAGATAGAAACAACTTTTTCGAGGCTGTCCGCGAATACAGAATGGTCGATTTGAACGGATGTGTGGGGTGAACCAAGCAACTCAGCTGTGCGTCCCGCATCTCGAAGTTCATCATCTGCAAAGCTCTGACCGTAGCCCACCGTGTATGACTTCCATGGACTACCATCTTGGGACATCAGGCCCAGCAGGAGCGCGGAATCCATGCCGCCACTGAGCAGGAGTCCCACAGGAACGTCGCTGATCAGATGTCTCTTCACCGCAGCCTGGTAGATGGCGAGCAGTTGTTCCTCCGCATCGTGATCGCTGGGCATAGGATCGAATGGCTGAGGCGCGAAGTTCCACCAACGCTCTACTCTCGGTGCACACCCTTGTTCTGCGATAAGCCGGGTTCCAGCGCCGAGTTTTCGAATTCCCTTGAAGATAGTCGCAGGTGCAGGCGTATATCTGTAGCGCAGGAACAACTCGATTGCCGTGGCATCCAACTCCGGAAGATTCCGCAATGCCGAGAGAATAGGTCTCATTTCTGAGCCGAACAAAAGGGACCCATTCTCAATCCGGTAATAGACCGGCTTGATTCCCATCCGGTCCCGAGCCAGCATGAGTCGGCGCTTACCCACATCCCAGACCGCCATTCCGAACATCCCGTTCAAATGGGAGAGGACGGCGTCTCCCCACTGTTTGTATCCATGGACGATCACTTCCGTATCTGAATTGGTGCGAAATCGATGTCCGTACGCTTCGAGTTCACGACGAACTTCCGGAAAGTTGTAAATCTCGCCGTTAAATACAACCCAAACGGATTCTTCAGAGTCGGACATAGGCTGGCGACCAGCCCCAAGATCAATGATCGATAGTCTGCGAAATCCCAGCCCGATCGAGCCGGAGACATAGAAGCCTTCATCGTCGGGGCCACGATGCAGCATAGTGCGAGTCATCCCCGCGATATCTTCGAATACGACTGGGGCGCCTGACTCAAAGTTGAATTGGCCGCAAATTCCACACATATCTCAATAAGTCCTAAGTGCGAGTTTCGACGCTAGGCCAGCCGCCAGTAAGCCCGATCATCTTCCGAGTCCATCCGGGCGGTAAACTGGTTTACTGTTGACCCGGAACACCCCGAACAGCTTCTGCTTTAACTTCGACTTCTGTTCATTCCTCAGATAAGAAACGGCTCTGCGATCTAGATAGATCGGGTATCGGCATAACTGGGCCCACGCAAAACCGATTAACCTCAGAAGACTGCTGATCAAGAAAGGTGGTTCGGTCAAGCGATATGCGCATCTGAAAAAGTAGAAGGCTGGACTGTATCCAAGGCCATGAAACTTCATTCCTTCCCGAAAACTTCTCACGAACCGTCCGTTTTGTGCAGAGCCAGTTTCACGCTGTTCGTATGCTTGCGCAGCCGGAGTTTTCCGCACTGACCAACCTTGCATGCGGGCTGTGATCTCAGCCACTGCGTCGATCCCCCCGCCGCGAAGCCGTCGGTACCCCCCTACTTCTTCGAAGCACTCTCGCCTAAAAAGCTGGACCGCTCCGGCCACGCTGTCGGCAGTCTCGTCGAAGTTGGCAGATCGGTGCCCGACCTTGGTGAAAACAGTCCCGCCGGCTATCCCGAGTTTCGGGTCAACGTCGAATTCAGCGAGAACACTTTGGTAATAGCCGGGCGGTAGGATAATATCTGCGTCCAAGTTCCCGATGAACGAGAAATCGGTCTCCTTGAGCATCTCAAGCCCGGCATTGAAGGCTCTGACTTTGCTACCAAAGTTCCGTGTTTCTGTTACCCGCTGACTGATCAAGCTTATGAACGGGTATTCTCTGGAGGCCTCGCCGACGATTTTGCTGGTCTGATCCGTCGAACCGTCATCCACGATGATCCACCGGATGGGCTTCACAGTCTGAGCTACAACCGACCGAATGGTCTCCCCAATGTGGAGTTCCTCGTTTTTCGCGGGCGTTATGAGGACGTACTTAGTCTCGTTCACGCGAAGCTCCGGACCTGTGGGACTGCAGACTCATTGCCAGGTTATTTTTTCGCACTGCGCCGCGTTGTGGGCTGGTTGTCTCAACGCTCTGCGCGAATGGCAGTCGAGTACAAGGTCGCCCTGTTACGATTGAAGAAGCTAGACCTTTACAGCCGCTACCTTGGCCCAGCTTGCTGGCATATTCTTCAAAACCTCGACACTCTCGAACACATTGCTCTCGCGGGCTCCGTGTTCGCGAACCCAAGCCGCCATTTCCGCGACGCCCTCCCGAAGGGGTGTCTTTTCGCGCGTGCCGAACACACGTTCCGCCTTTGAGTGATCAGAAAATGCAATCTTGACTTCGTTGCGTGCATCTAGGTAGTCCACTTTGCAGGGATGACCCATTGCGTGAGCAACGATGTCGGCGAGTTCGTTTACTGTATACGGGACATCAGCTCCGACGTTGAAGACCTGATTCCGAGCTGCCGGCAATCCTCCGGAACTCGCGATAATTGGGGCCACGTCGTTGATGTGCGTGAAAGCTCGTTGTTGCGTGCCATCGCCGAAGATAGTCATAGGCTCTCCACGGAGTAGCTGGTTCATAAAGATTCCGACGACGTTGCGGTAGCGATCTCCAATGTTCTGGCGCTCCCCGTAAACATTGTGGGGCCGGAAAATGACGTAATCCAGCCCGAACATTTCGTGGCTTACCCGTAGTTCTTGTTCGACCGCCAGCTTGGAAATTCCATAGGAATCTTCCGGAACAGGAGACATATCTTCAGACATCGGGCTTTGCCCTGCTCCGTAAACAGCAATTGAGGAAGTGAATACGAAGCACTTGACGTCATGATTCACGGAAGCGTTGATCAAATTTACTGAGCCGATCAGGTTATTGTTGTAGTTAAACCTTTTAATGAAGTGACTCAAGCCCTCTGCAGCATAGGCAGCCAAGTGATAAACGCAGTCAAAGGAGTGCCGGTCAAAAAGACGGTTGATCAAATCGTGATCCATGATTGACCCCTGGACGAAGGTTGCAGCCCCGGGAACATTCTCCTGAAAGCCTCCGCTTAAGTCATCGAGAACGACCACGTCGTGTCCCATTCTAAGTAAATGATCGGCCACATGGGACCCCATAAAACCAGCGCCCCCAGTCACTAATGACGTATGTCTCTCGCTCATCTCTTATCCCTCCTTGTGCATTTACCAAGAACAGCCAATATCTGTTTAAATCGTTTGTAGGGAAGCGGGCTCCGCCTGTGGCTCGATACCCTGCTCCACAAATCGAATCGGGTCGATTTGCTCGTTCCACCGCACGACGGCGCGATAAAGCTCTAAGCGGCGCTTCACCTCGTCGTTAGGTCGGACCAGATTCACTAATCCGTACCCAACCTGACGGATGCGAAACCTTGTCAGCACGACACGGCGATAGTTCTGCGCTCCTTTGCTCCCATAGTGCTTGTAAAAATAGCGGTACCCATTTCTGCAAATTTCGATGGCAAACCGCACGGGAAAACGGCCGACCGATTGACCACCGAGGTGAGTGATCGAGACTTCGGGTGTAAACCGGATCTGAGAACCGGCGTTCCACACACGCCGGCACAAATCCACTTCCTCAAAATTATAGAAGAATTGCTCATCAAATCCGCCCAACTTCTTGAGCAGATCGCCACGTAGCATGAGACAAGCACCCGACTGCCAGTCCACTTCCCGCTCCGTATTGCCTGTCCACCCTTCGTACTCGTCCAACAAAACGGGGCGCTTCAAATAGCCTAGGAATCGCAAGCCTAGGGCGGCTACCAGGTAACGAGAGATAGTAGGGAAGGGGCGCCCCGACTGCTGGTAGGTTCCATCCGGGTTGTGCACGCAGCAGCCGAAGGCGCCAGCTTCGGGATGCCGATCGGCAAACTCAATCCAACGATCCAGCGAACCATCATGAATGATCGTGTCCGGATTCAAAATGAGCACATACTCACCGCGGGCTTCGCGGATGCCGGCGTTATTTCCCTTGGCAAAACCCAGGTTGGCGCGATTCTCCACCACCCGGACGGCGGGGAACTGCGCGCGAATCTTCTCCACCGACCCGTCCGTGGAGCCATTGTCGGAGACGATAACATCGTATTCGATCTTATGCGTGTTCTCGAAGATCGAGCGCAGGCAGTTCTCGATGACTTTCCAGTCATTCCAGCAAATGATGACGATTGATAGCTTCATGATGTTCCTGTGAATCTCCCTTGAACGACAGTTATCTTACTGGAAGCGCAGCACGAAATTGTCGGTCTTGCTGGGGGTGTCCGCCGTTGGCTGCGAGGGTTCAACTTTCTCGAGAAGCAAGTGGATGCCTTGTGCCTTTGCTCTACTAGCTCCAATCGGTTTACGACGAATGTACCGAATATAACATTCCTTCAGTTTTCTCGTGCACATCGGCGAATCGAACCTGGTGACCCTGATACAGGTGGTTTGAATACGTAGCCGCTTTACAACCACAAATGGAATTGTCGAGGGAAGAAGACGATCTTCGGATCACGCCCGGAACTCTGGGACGTTTTTGTCTGATTGCACGGATGACGGATCCATCTTCTCGTCGGCGATTGCTGATTGAGAAGGCAAGGCATCGACTCGGCCGATGCTGACATATCGAAATCCGTGCCGGCTGATCTCTTCCGGACTGAACACATTCCTGCCATCGATCACGAGACGCTGTTCGACTGCCGAGGCTAGCCGCTTCCAATCCATCCGGTGAAATTCGTCCCATTCGGTGACGATCAAGATGGCGTCCGCCCCTGCGGCCGCTTGGTAGGCATCGGCGCAGTAAGTAACATTCGGAAGTACGGCCTTTGCCTTTTCCGTGGCCTTCGGGTCATAGGCATAGACCATGGCACCTTCATCGAGAAGTGCCTTCACCAGCGTGAGTGATGGGGCGAAACGAACATCATCCGTGTTGGGCTTGAAAGCAAGGCCCCACACCGCGATCTTCTTCCCGCGTACAACCCAGAGTTCGTTGCGAATTTTTTCGACAAAGTGCTCAACCCGACCTTGATTGATCTTCTCAACTTCTCTTAATAATGAGAAGTCGCAGCCAGATTTCTCCGCGATTCTGATGAAGGCTTGCACATCCTTGGGGAAACAGAATCCTCCAAACCCGATCCCTGGGTTCAAGAAGGCGGGGCCAATTCGAGGATCGAGTCCCATTCCTTGGGCGACCTTGGTCACGTCAGCTCCAACTGCCTCGCACAGATTCGCCACCATATTGATGAAGGAGATCTTCATCGCGAGGAAAGAATTGGAAGCATGCTTAATCAGCTCTGCTGAATTGGTATCCGTAACCAGGAAGATAGGGTCCTTGTGCTTCGGGCAGCCCGAATGGATGGGGCAAGTGAACCTCTGTTTGACAATCGGTTCGTAGATCTCGCGCAGAAGATCTGTCGCACGTGTCGAATCAGCTCCTATGACGATCCGGTCAGGGTGTAGGAAATCTTCGACTGATGTTCCTTCCCGCAGAAATTCTGGATTTGACGCAACGTCGTAAATCAACCCATTTGTGCTATGTACTGACAGGTGCTTTCGCAGCTGTGCACCGGTTTGAACGGGTACAGTGCTCTTCTCGATGACCAGCCGATACCCCGTCGCACGCTTCGCAATCGCTCGAGCGACTCCTTCGATGGCAGACAGGTCCGCGTCACCATTGGCCAATGGCGGCGTTCCCACACAAATGAAGATCGCGTCTCCCCAAGCAATTGCCTCTTCCGTGGATCCGAAAAGCAACCGGCCAATTTTTCGAACGGCCTTGATAACGTCCTCAAGATGCGGCTCAAAAAGTGGCATAACTCCATTCTGCAGTTTAGAGAGTTTTTCGACGTCGCTTTCGCTGCAGAATACTTCGTGGCCGACTTGCGCCAGGCAGGCGGCGGACGTGAGGCCTACATAGCCCGCGCCAATGACTGAGATCTTCATCTTTAGCTGTCCTTTGTGTGCAGACTTGCGAGGGTTAAGGTGAAAAGCGGCCTATGCTCTGCGAGTCGCCTCGGTCAACGAGACCGCCTCATTCTCGATGTGCTTGCGAGCTCTCATCCAGGTGAAGTTAAGAATCTCCTCTACCACACGAGCTTGCTGTGCGGCCGTAAGCTGCGGGAACATTGGCAAAGAGACGATTTCCGCGGCGGCTCTTTCTGCCACGGGGAAGTCTTCCCGGCTGTACTGCAGGGAAGCGTAGGCTTTCTGCAGGTGCAGCGGAATCGGATAGTGGATACCGGTTCCGATGCCGGCTTTCTTAAGATGGTCCATCATGCCTTCGCGGTCGTCAGTGCGGACCACGTACAAGTGGTACACCGCACGCGACCACGAGGGCTCATAGGGTGGAACAACGGCCTCGTCTGCGGCGGCGAACAGGAGATTGTATTCGGTGGCGCGCTCGCGGCGCTGAGCGTTCCACTTTGCCAGGTGAGGGAGTTTGGCGTGTAAGAGGCCAGCTTGAATTGCATCCAGACGTCCGTTGTAGCCTTCCACGTCGTGGTAGTACTTCTTCGCCTGGCCATGATCTCGCACCATCTTTATCGTGCCGACGAGAGCGGCATCGTTGGTGGTGACTGCCCCGGCCTCGCCGCAGGCGCCCAGATTCTTTCCCGGATAGAAACTGAACGCGGCCGCCCGTCCCATGGAGCCTGCCTTCATCCAGCGATTGTGTTTGCGGGAGAAATATTCGGCCCCGTGCGCCTGGCAAGCGTCTTCAATCACCACGAGACCATACTTCTCAGCCAGCTTGAGGATGGGATCCATGTCGGCCATTTGTCCGTACAGGTGCACGGGAACCACCGCAGTCACGGGCCGGCCGCTGCGACGGCTAATCAGCTTGCCGGACTTGTCTCTGGTGCAATGTTGCTCGAGGAAGTCTTGCAGTTTTTCCGGCGCCATGTTGTAGGTACGCTCGTCGATATCGACGAATTCTGGACGAGCTCCGGCCTGCGAGATAGCTTCGGTAGTGGCGATGAACGTGTGAGGTACAGTGATGACGGAATCGCCCGCCTTCACTCCACCTGCCATAAGAGCGAACCGCAACGCATCGGTACCGCTGCTGACCGCGATCGAGTGACTGGTACCGCAGAATGCGGCAAACGCCTTCTCGAATTCTTCGACCATCGGACCACCGATAAATCCCGCCGTATGCAAAGCCTGCCGGAAAACACTGGTGAGTTCCTGCTCGAGCTCTACGTGAGGAGTAACCAGATCAAGAAAAGGAATGCTGTTTTGCATGCTATTAGAAGTGCTCACTTTGAAGCCTCCACTGTCTGTTCGATGTAACGCAAAACTCTTGCTGGATTTCCCACCACGATGCTATTGGCGGGCACGTCTTTGGTGACCACGCTGCCGGCTCCCACGATGGCGTTTTCGCCGACTGTGATTTTGGAAAGGATGGTCGTGCCGGAACCGACGGACGCCCCCTTTTTGATGACCGTTCGCTCGACCTTCCAGTCGGCTTCGGTTTGCAGTCCTCCGTTGGCGCCAGTGGCCCGCGGATAGCTATCGTTAATGAACATCACGCCGTGACCGATGAAGACGTTATCCTCGATGGTGACGCCCTCACAGACAAACGTGTGGCTCGAGATCTTGCAGCGTTTGCCTACAGTGGCGTTCTTTTGGATCTCGACGAAAGCACCGATCTTGGTTTCATCGCCGACCTCACACCCATAAAGATTGATGAACTTGGACAGCTTCACATCCCGCCCAAGCTTCACGTCCGGCGCGATGCACACATAAGGATTCATGAATGGAATAGCTCCCGGTCGGTCGGCTGGTATTTAATTCTGGGTACAACCACGAAAGGAAATCAGGCGCCGCTCAATCGGCGTTTGCGGTCCGCTGCCCTGATTCGTGCTGCCACGCCACAGGGTTAACAGCCACGCTCTTCACGGGGATCGCTCGCGAGTCCAGCACGCCCAGCTGGAATTCCCGGTGTGTGGTATCGAGTGCTGCCTTCACGTCCTGCTTCGACACGGCGAAGGAAATGTTGCACTCCGAAGAACCTTGCGCGATCGCAAT
>Ga0187872_10001974_pt1 | contig 19254 bp, 30 predicted proteins | sample June2016WEW_16_4_FD_132973 | JGI IMG/M metagenome (GOLD analysis project Ga0187872, IMG submission 132973) | Peatland microbial communities from SPRUCE experiment site at the Marcell Experimental Forest, Minnesota, USA - June2016WEW_16_40 | ecosystem: Environmental > Terrestrial > Soil >...
AACTTTTTCGACTTTCACAGTATTAGACAGAGAGGTCGAAAATGTTTATCTACCTTATCGTCAATCACGTTACAGGCAAGTATTACGTTGGGCAGCACAAAGGGACCGATCTGAAAAAGTACCTTCAGAAGAAGTTTTGGGCTGCTAAACATCAACTTTACGGGTCTTCCCACCTGTTCAATTCCATCCGTAAGTATGGTCGCGAAGTCTTCACCATCCACGCCCTTCTGTCCGATGTTCAAACCAGACCTGAACTTGACGCTTATGAGCGTGACTTCATTGCTTTTCTGAAGTCTCAAGACCCTGAATTTGGCTATAACATTGCTCGTGGCGGTGAGGGTGGTGGAATGTTGGGCAAGAAACATTCCGTTAAAACGATTGAGAAAATAAGGGCTTCAAATCAAGGTAAACATCGAGAAACCCTCGCATCGCCTGAAATGCAAGCCGCTCGTCTCGCTGCTTGGCAACAAGTATTAGATGAGAAAGGCGGCTCATTTCAAACACTGGAATCAATCGAGAAAATTGAAGCGGCTCGTACAAAGCAAGATGAGTCATACCGCCTCGCTCGCTGGAAAGAAAAAGAGGAAAAGGACGGCGCTGAGTACCACAAACGTGCAGGATTGACCCATCGTGGGAAGAAACACAGCATGTCCACCGAGGGTTCGACCAAGCTTAGTGAAAATTTCGCTTTAATCGCTCACAACCGCTGGCACATCAATCGTGGAATAACAAACCCAACTTGCGTATTATGTAGTAGGGAGTGTTTGTAATGGCATTCTTCAAGAGATTCACGGCGTCGGTTAGCGATGAGGACATCATCTGCACCACGGAAGAACTCGACCAATTGATGGAAGAACGCAAAAAGCGTAAGAAGGAACTCGATGAGCACGCAGCCAACGGGAGCACCAGCGGGGAACATTCTGGCACTTCGTCTTAGTCCCGACGAGCCTTATCCGCAGAACCCATTCAACATCCCCTATCGTTCGGGGCTCAGGGCATTCCTCGCGGTTCGCACCATCTATGCGCTCGTCCAGACCACAATTTTCGTCGGCAACAATCTCTACATGATCCACTATGATTCGGGGCAACTAACCACCGAGGATGCCTTCAGGTGGTTCTTGAAGGACTACTTCAATCGGGAGGCGCTTTACGATCAACTCACACAGCCCCCGCTGTCACCAGCCCCCGCGCTTTACCTCCAACCCAATCCGCCGCCCCCACCTCCGCAGGGCGAGGAGAAGCACATCATGCTCAATGCGGGATTTCGACCCGAAATAGGGTTTTGGGTCGAGTTCAAGGGCAACTACTTCCTGCATTTCCACAAAATCTTTCGAAATTGGCCTACGGGCGGCGTGGTCCGCACGGGACCCGATTTCAAGGGATTCCAGTCATCTCAAAATTCAGGCCCGGGCTCAAGCTCAGGCGGCCCCTGCAATTGCTAAAAATGCAGTATTAGACTCTATGGACAACGTAGAACGCGTAAGCGGGGACGAACTTGTCCTCCGTCATCAGGTTGGTCAGCACCTTAATCGGACCCGTAGCTCGCGCATCCGTAATCACGCGATTCGCAGGCTTATCCGTGATAGCGGTAAACTGTAGGGCTTGGAGAATGAGTTGGGCTGCCCTCGCGGGTGTGATGATAACGCTGTACGCCGCCGTCACCCCGTTCTTCTTGGGGTAGTTGGGAATCAAGGTTCCGATTTCTTTCAAATCCAAAAACTTAAGGTCCTTGTTTGCGTCAAAATTCGACGGTAACAGGGCCTTCAAAGCCTTGCAGGACTTGCTGTCTAGGATTTCTTGTCGTGTTTTCATAGTTCTCCCCATTTAATTGAGCTTCAAAAAGTGATCGTATCACACTTTCCTGAAACTGTCAAGCAAATCTCAGAAATTGCCCTTCCACACGCACTCAGTCCGCCTGCTCCCGTTGGCACTGGCGAGGTTTGCGACTCTCTTTGTGTGAAATGGTTCGCCGAAAGCATCCACGTAGAAGGGTTGCCGATATTCCGACAGCATCCACTTGAAACGGGCACGCCGCAGCATATCCACCATTTTCAAATGTTCTTCCAGCGGCCAAGGCTTGTAAGCACGCACATCACAATCGTAGTACGGGGGATCGAGATACACGAAATCATCGGCCGTCAGTCGATCAAGGGGGAGGGCTTTCCAGTCGAGTGCCGTGATCTTTACGGATTTGTCCCGCATCAATTGTTGACGGTAGCGAAGCCTTGCTCGGTAAGTTTCGGCGAGCACAGCGATCTGTGTGGCGGGACCGCCCTTGTTGTACCCGCCGCGAGGACTCAGAAACGGCTCCAACAGGACGCTGGCGATGGTTGGCTTACGGTTGGCCTTTCTGCAAGCGGAGAAATAGCTGTATTGAAGGCGCATATCGTGCAGGTTCGCGGGGACTCGAATGAGACTTCCATGCGTTCGTGTTTTTTCAAAGAAAGTGGCGGTCTGAATGTCGTTCAACCACCACCGCTCGAAGCGTTCGGGATGTGTTGCCATGAGCGAGAATGCTACGTTTCCCCTACCAGCAAAGAGATCAATGAAGTAACGTCCACGTTCGGGCATAAGGGCGACAAGCTCTTTCGCCATGCGGCCTTTTGCCCCCGGGTATGCGATTATGGGAAGTTTCATATTTGGATGATACCAAAAACAACGCTGAAAAGCAAGCAACTTGTGGTATCATGCGAAAAGGAGATTTTATGCAGCGGCATCGACGGTGCGGGGAACATAGGCCATACGCCACGCAAGAAGAGGCCGAAGCCGAGCTGAGCAAAGTTGCGATGTGGGGGATGAGGCGCGGGGGCGACACGTGGCGATTGCTTAGAGTGTTTCCCTGTGGCGATCACTGGCATATCGGTAGAGACTGGGCATCGAGATTCATGCTTCCCGAGACAAAGCCCGTTCGAAAGTCCCTCTAGTTCGCAATCTTAGGGTCAAAGGGTAGCGAAACTGTACCCTCGTAGATGTCCACCCTCCCGCCAAACTGCTTGAACTGAGCCTGAATCTTGAGTGCCTCCGCCTCGGTTTCAGCGGCGTCGTAATCGGCGAGTCTTCCTTCGTAGAAACGGGCGATGACAAACTTTGGCTTCGCCGTATCCACGAAAGCGAAAAACGCTTCGAGTCTGTTTTCGGGGGTATCAGATTTCATGGTAACCCTCGATAGCCGTTACGCGGCCTGCCTTCACCTAGCCGCACGCGCTCGTACTTATCGAACTCGCAGAGGCAATTCTGGAGGTCCTGCATGTGGATTTTTGGCATACCCACTTCGGCGGCCAATGGCTCAATTTGTCGCCGCAGATCGAGCATGGTGTCTAACCACATCGACTCATGCCAGTTCTGGTCTACTGGATAATCCATGACACGGTTCAACCCACGCTTACTACCCGGCCCACTGCACGCCCAGTCCCACCAATCCACGCTGTTCACAAGTAGACGAGTGTATTTCGTGTCGCACACAATCTGCCCCGCGAGAAAGCTACCCATGCCATTATACTTGGTCAGTTGTTTGTGGAAGTCCGCAAGGCTGTACGCGGACTCGGTGATGTCGTTGCGCTGGCACCACATCGGATTGAGAACTTCGCTGGCAAGATACTTCGCTTTGGACGAGAAACCCGCTTTTGCGGGCACGATGTAAACACCCGTGAAGGCTTTCTCTTTCGCCTGTTTACGACGCTCAAGCACTTCGATGAAATGCATCGGGTCAAATGGGACTGGGTAGCCAAGCTCTTCGAGGGTGTCTGGCCAATTCACGAGACGGGCGACCGTCATCGCAAACCATACCTCGGGGCTATCGTAGTGCGTATCGCGCCAATGTTCGGCGATCCACTGCGTCACCTTGTCGAGTTCGCGGTATGAATTACAAAATCGGTATCGTTGAAGAATAGGATCGGTCGTCCATGGTTTGGGTTCGCCAGCCTCCTTTTTCAGATAGATTGAATGACGTTCATGTATCCAATAGAAAAGTTCGTCAACTCTCATATATTTCGACTTCCTCTTACTTCCTATAGAGGTAGGAAGAAAATGAACTATGACACGAACCTGCTCGACGCCAAATTCAAGGGCATCTCAGGTATCTACGCTATTGTTAATACGCAGACAGGTCAAGCTCAGATCGGTTACGCCAATAATCTTTGGGCTCGCTGTCAAATACATCGTAGTAGTCTACGCGGTGCCTATCACGCTAATATACACCTTCAACGCTCTTGGAGCAAGTACGGAGAGGCGACTTTCCGATTCATTTTAATTGAAGAAACGTTGCAATTACAGGAACGGGAAGAATTCTGGATCGCGACATTAGGCACCAGATCATCAGATCGCGGCTTCAATATGACAAAGGGCGGTGACGGTTGTCCACAGCTTTCAGAAGAAGCTCAGCAAGCCCGTAGAGATGCTTGCCGTAAAGCAGCTTTAACCCCAGAAGCACGCGAACGGGCACGACAGACCCAATTGAAACGCTGGGCACGACTGGGAGCAAAAGAAGAGCAAGGAAAACGTATGAGAGGCAACACGCATGGCATTGGCAACCAGAACACCTTAGGGAAACATTGGACGTGTCCGCAGGTGTCGAAACGGAACAGCCAATCCCGTTGGGTTAACGATGGTACAAAAGAACGATTCGTGCGAAGTTGGGGCGAGTTTTTGAAACTTGGTTGGATGTTAGGTCGAATCTCTTCGCTTTCGACTATATAACTGAGGGCCTATTTCCCGATGAACCCGCTTTTCAAGAAAAAGACAAACGACGAGCAGGACCCCATCATCCTGCCGCAAGATGATAACCAGCAAGGGGATATGCTCGATCCTGCGACCCACCAAGTCGCCCCTCCACCACCCGTAGCTCCCGCCGAGGATGAGAAAATCGGCGAACCGACGCGAATGGCTGCCCAGAAAAGCGCGGCGGCTACCACGCCATGGGATGTCTACCTTCGGGGAAAATGGATCAATCGGGTCTTTTCGATCCCCAACATGACTGCCGACGACGTTAAACGGGGTCTGGTGGATCACGACGGCCTCAACCCCTCCATTGAAGTGCGGTCTGGTGGGGGGCGAAATGTCCCGGGCAGTGTTCCCCTCAATCGGATAGGCGCTCGAAGAGGCGGCAGAAAACCAAGCGGCGGAGGCCAGCGCAATTTAGACAATTACCTCGACGCCACGCGGGAGGGCGACCGCATTCGAGCGGAATGGGCAGCCAACAAAGCCCAGCGGGAAGAGGAAGAAAAGTCCAAGCCTCAGAACCCTCTGCTTCAGAAGGACGGGGCGGGCGCACCCCTCAGCATGGATCAGGGTCAGACGACCTGCTACAAGTGCAAACAGCCCATCCAGCAGGGCCAAACAATTTCATGGGAAGGCGGCATGGAGTCTCACATGTCCTGTCCGCCTCCACCACAGGGCAACGCACAGGAGCAGAGCCGTATCATGTTTCCTAAGGGGCAACAGCCCAAGAAGCCCCAGACGGGTCAGCCCCAGCCCCAAGCCCCACAGCGGGCTCCTATTAAGCCGCAATACTCATCTGTGGAGAAGGTCGCCACACGGCGTAAGATCAGCGGCTACGTGCCAGCCACAAGCTGGGGAGTGCCGCAGGAATACGCCCATCGGGTAGCCGAAACCCTCGCCAACGCGGGTATGCGGGATTTTGACGTGGCGACGGACGAAGAACTGCATGTGGCGTACTTCTCATTCGGCAATGAGGCCGAAATGGAAGTTTCCGCAGACATCATCTGCGAATTCTACGGTCCTCAGATCGCCGCCTCCAAGGGTAAATGGATTGGCTGGCAGTGTCGCCCCGAGCGTCAACCCGGGGTGCCTGAACCGCAGGCTATGTCCCTGAGCAAGATGAACAGCAAGCGGGCGGGTAGTCAGGGCACCCGTGAGGCCGTTGCCAAACTGAAAAGTCTCGGCATCAAGACCACGGCTGACCTCGACAAATGGATCAAAGAGCACCCAAAGACTGAAACCAAAGGACCTTACGCGGGCTCGCGGTCGCTCATGAGCCGTTACGACGCCCTGAACGAGCTTGTAGGTAACGATGCCGCCACGTGGATTCTGCACGATCTGGCGACGGATGCCGCTGCCAAGGAGCTTCCTAAGAGAGGAGCCAAGACACTCAGCTTTCCTACGTTCAAGAAGTGGTGGGAGCAGATCAAGGCGGCAGGAGCCCCCGAGAGGTTCTCCGTCGAAGTAGTGCCGGGGTTTGGTGTGGCAAACGGTGCGATCAGGGTGAGTTATGACGGTAAACCACTTGGATACGTCGGCTTCCCGCTGGAACAATTTGAGGGACTTGTGGGGCCAATTAAGCAGTGGTTGGAAAAGAACCAGCCTGACGATCCCTATACGATGGAACGTTTTTAATCAAAAACCTAGCCAAAATTCCCCGACTTCTGGTATCATGTATTAGATGGTCGTAAGTCCATACCGACGCTGACCCTTCAATGGGTGTGTTCGGGTGGATAAAAGGCACTGGCACTGATTTTCAGACGCGGGTTCGACTCCCGCCGGGTCCACCATATCTGAACCACCCGTGAGCGTGGTTCGGTGAATGCTCCGCAATCGCTTGAGCATTGACCAACCACACTCACAAATTATGGGCTCGTCACGGCTTCGATGGAGACGGTGTGGGATGGCAGCCAGCGATCCGAGGGAAGGATGATTCCTCGTTAAACTCCATTCAAAAAGACAACAGCCAACGCTCCAAAGGCAATGGCCGCACACGCATAATGTGCCCTTCCCCGTGGGAAGGTTCCTCAACACGGCAAAAGAGCCTCCGCAAGGAGGCATTTTTGTTTCTGGTTGACAATCTGAATTTCAAAGGCTAGTATAGGGGCACTTTATGGCAAACGACAAGGTTGGGGAAGCACTCAAAGCCGCCGCGAGCTTCAAGGCACGTGGTATCAAGAAAGCCGCTTTGGGCGTAGTTGCGGAGTACGAGGCGAAGAAGAACGCCGCTCCCGGTGATGAGCCGATCCAGCGCGACCAACCCGCCGCTCAAGCTGACCCCGCTATACCCGATCCGACTGCCCAACCTGCCGCCCCAGTGGCCCCGCCCGCCGCTCCTGTGGAAGAAGTCGAAGAGGAAGAGGCCGAGGAAACTCCCGAAGCCAAGGCCGCTCGCGTGCGTGAGGCACTTGAGACCGAGCTAGGCGACGACGATCTGGTGACGGCGGTCATCGAATTTCTGGAAGCCGAAAAGATGGACTACGACGACTACAGCGTCGATGTCACGGATAACAGCGACGGCACCGCCACGGTCGCGGGCTATATCGTCGCCCCCAATGACGACGTTCCAACGTATCGCTTTCGAACAGGTTAGCAGCGACCTTCAGAACGAACCCGAACTCTTTAATCAAGACTGGCTCCAAGGGCACATCAACGAAGAGCGCCTCCGCAACGATCTGTATTCTGATGTAGAGGAAATGATCCGCGAGACCCCCGACTCTTATGGGTGGGAACCCGGCGAGGGCGAAGAGCTTGTCCGCTTCAATGAAGAGGGTGAAGAGGACGATGACGGCGAGTACGATTCGGCTGGTCAGCCCATTGAAGAGCAAACTGAACCTTCCGATGATTGGCTCGAAAACAAGACCAATGAACTCCTCCGCTACCCCGTGCAATACTTGACGGATATGCTTGGCGAAGAGGATGGCATCAAACAGGCGATATCGATTGCTGGGATCGACATTAACGCAGCGGCAGAAGAAGCGGTTGCAGCCGATGGCTGGCAGCACTTCCTGTCCCGTTATGACGGCAACAGCTATGACTTGCCGAGTGGGGGAGTTTATTGGAAAGAATGAGGATATTTCTCAAGATACTGAGATTTTCTACGCCTACGATATTCTCGTCCATCCTGAAAACCTGACCAAGCAGGACGAAATCATCCTCCACGCCCTCGGCGCATTTTGGACCCCCGAAACTCCCAAAAACGTAGTATTATCTATAGATGGCAGGAAGCTCCGATGGTCGCGGGCAGCAGCCGTTTCTTATTCCGAAAGTATTCCCGCGAGTGTATTTGACTTTGCCATGGATCAAAGGGTTGCTGGTGCCCTCCGTGGACGGTTCGCAAGCACACCGTAAGCACCGTCATGGGTCGAAAGCGAACTAGACCCTCCTTGGTTTAAGGAATAGGCTGAGGCGAGGCGGTGGTCAGGCGGTTGAGCCGTGGTGACCGAAACGGAACTCCACGGTCGGAGCTAATCTCTTTGGGGGTTTTATGTTTGAAGGGTTAGATGTTGAGGTTAACCAAAAGAAGGTCGAGGAAACCGTTGCCCATCTGTGGGCATACGTCGATGCCATGATGCCCGCATCACTCTACAGTCAGGAATCCCGTCAAAAGGCCGTGATGGACATGACATGGGCATGTATGAATATCGTGATTGCCGAAACTGAACGTGAACGTATTGAGGCAGATCATGAATCTTAAGTTTTGGGAATGGTTTAAGGAGAAGCAGGCGGCTGACCCAACCCTTCTTGACCCTACGGATGAGAAAGTGCTCAAGGAGTATCAGGATGCCATAGGGATCAAACGCATCCCGTTTCAGTCCATAGACCGTTGCGACCTCACCACAAGTGAAGTCACTAACAATCCCGATCTCGGCACGGATACTCCCGAGACCCTCGCACTTAAACTCAAATACGGCATTCACCAATCCGTGATGCCCGGTCCTGACACGCACATGGTCAGCGGCGTGCGGGCGATATCCATGGGTGGCATCGTCGAAGTCATCCACAAGGTTGACAAGTCGAAGCTGTTCGAGCTTGGCTATGACATCACAGAAGAGAACGAGACTTTCGTAAAGAACCTCGGTTTAGATGGGGCACCGTTGCCTGAAGGTGCGACGGCGAAAACACCCGAAGAAGAGCGACTCCATTTAGAGGGTGTTGACTTCAAGCACTACACGGGTAAGCCTCAGTCTCGTCCATGGGAGATGCAGTCTTTGACTGGTTCTCCTCCCATTGAAGCCCGACGACAACCTCGGGTTGACCGCTGTTGCGACCTACCCGCTCACGCAGGAGCAGCGCCGTATGCTCAGCAACTATCGGTTGTGGAGGTCCGACGTTGCCCCTGCACCACAAACCCTGATCGTACCTAGATATCCGGAGGCGGTGCCCTGTGAAAGTTAAGGAACTCATACGTCTGTTGCAAGATGAAGACCCAGAAGCCGAGGCGTGCGTGCACAACGCCGACATCGAATGCGTCTACGCGGCGCAGGCGTACTACGATGGTCGTTTGCAAGTTCTTGAACGCGATGCCGAAGGCTGTGTCATTAGTGGCAAGTACACGTCGAAGGGCTGGAAGGTGAACATCTGTCCGTCGTCTATCTCCGAACAAATATGGGGCGACCCCGAATTCAAGGTCGATTACAGTGAGCTTGGCGGCTCCCAGCAGATGTACGAGGACGCCGACAACAAGACGCGGCAGGCATCCCGTGACGTGATACTCAAGGTTGAGATGGAGGCTTTCTACCGCTGGGCAAAGAAGAAAGCTGAAGCGATCCATGACGACGGCGACATTCGTTACTCAGCTAACAAATTTTTCAAGGAGAATCTGCACGTGGACGATCCGCTTCCGGAATTGCCGAAGCAGAAGCACGTGGACTCGGCTGGCAGAGAGTATGAAAGCTGGCCCAGCATCAATGATCGTCGAGAGCACGGTTGGGACCAAACGATTGAGGTTTATTGGAGAGGCGGCTGGGGCATTCGATTTAAGAATGGCACTGCTGTCGAAGAATAAGTTTTGCAGTCCTACGATCTTGAAAGAGATGCTTAAGAGTCGCAAGGCTCAGGACTGCGCCAAGGCCCGTTTAGCTCAGTGTTAGAGCACTCCGTTTTAACGGAGAGGTCGGAGGTTCGATTCCTTCAACGGGCTCCATGGGCGATAAAGCAGCGCAAGCTGGGTGCCGCAAGGCATCACCGCCCACCAAGTTTTGTACGAAATAAAAGACGAATGTCTTTTATAAAATACGGGGTGGGAAGGTGCATGGGCGGGTGTGGTGCAAGCTGCATTTCCTCACTTCCCATCCCACCAGATGTGGTACAATACATCCGTAGCTCAATTGGCTAGAGCCGGGTCTCTAAAACCTGAGATAGAGGTTCGATGCCTCTCGGATGTGCCAAGCACTCGTAGCTTAGCGGCCTAAAGCAGCGATCTCTAAAATCGCGACCCGTGGGTTCGATCCCCACCGAGTGCACCATGGGCGAGTAGCTCAGAGAAAGAGCGGCTTCCATTCCCCGGGGGTGGAAGAGGGTCGGTGGTTCAATTCCATCCTCGCCCACCAAATTCCCAAAGCCTCAGTATTAGGTAGTGTGTCCCTAACGGGCATGTACCTATTTTCAATCAACTGAGGAACCATTCCATGCGTAAATTGTGTGTCAGCGGCAGCAATGTGGAAACTTGCGACCGTCTCGCCATGGCCTTTGGGTGTCTATACAACCCCACCCCCAACAATTCAATCAAACCCAACGTATTGCCCGATGATGCCACGAGAAACATCGATGCTGTCAACATCGATGATGTCAACTCCGAATCGAAAACTGGAGCCATAGGTGGTGGGGTTTGTCAGTACATTCTGTTCAACCCCTGTGAGTTCCACTATTTCCTTCTGCGATCACCGCGTTTTTCACGCAGTTGGGATCGCGAATGTTGTCAAAAGCTGGTTAAGCGTGGCATCGTCGGCTACCTGTGGGGAGCCACAGTCGTGCTAGACAAAAATGTCAAGCTCGGGCACATTGTGCTCACCTCCGACGTTCGCGAGAAGGCCCTGAGAAGCAAGAAGTCGATTGTCGTGGAAATGCAATCCTTCGATAAGATTACGGATTTCGAGGGCGTAGCCGAAGAACATATCGATTGGACTGAAGACGAAACCTAGCGTATAATCGGGGGATGGATATTCTCGTCCCCCACAAACAAGAAACCATCGACTGGTGGAAGGCCCTTCTCCGTGAAGAGGAACTCGTGGACCGCTCCATCATGATCTACAGCGACGAGATACACACCCCAAGCCTCGCGATCCCGCTTGGCACGCATCGCCGCACGGGGTACATTTCCTGTTTCTATGACCATGAATATGCCCGGATGGTTTTCCGTAAGCTTCAGGAACGCCCGTTGGGGTTTCCGAATCTGCGGTGGGTCTCGAACCCTGTCTATAGGGATCGTGCCGCCGAGGAAATCAGTGAAATCGCATGGGGTGACGACGTGACCGACCTTTGGCTCGCCCGCAACCGTCCGGGCACACTTGCGGGCGATACTCATCGAGCACTTGGTCGTGCGTTCGGTTACAAGGAGGAACGCATCCAAGAGATGTACCCTCCGAATTGGCAGAGGGGCGATTTCTGATGAAACGGTTCACCTTACATCGACGGAATGTCGGCAAGAACGGCGACATAATCACGCACTGGTCGTCAGGCCCGGGCAATTACACCTATGACCCCGATTGCTGGTGGTGCAGGTTCAAGAAGTTCTTCTCGTGGACATTATAATGCCCAAGAAGCCGACCTTCAGTCAGAAGATGGAGGCGATGATTGTACTGGGCCTCGTGATGTGGATCGTCATTCAGGTTGTCAGTGACGCTCTGAATTTCATCACTCGCCATTGGACGTACACCTTGCCTCTTTCATTTCTTCTGATTTGGTGGTACTATATTCGAGATGGCAAAAATAAATAAGAAGGCCAAAGTCGAGAAATTCAGGAAGAACTGGTTGAAGAACGGGACTTGCGGCAGTTCCACTTGCGTCGGCTGCCAGTCACCGATCAAGTTCAAGTTCAAAATTGAGGGGAGCTTCGAACTTCCCGCCTTCTGGAACGCTGACGCTGCCGAGCAGATATTGACGCTATCCCTCGACAAGGGGCTATACCTGTTGGCGGAAGGACGAACCCGTGACACGATCACGTACACCGCCTACGTTTTCGAGGACAAAGCATGACGATTATCTGCAAGCTCCACCCAAAGTACCACGCCAAAAGACGACCATCAACGGACTGTGATGGTTGTCATCTTCTCTACATCCTTCGTTGGCAGCATGAAGACGTGGCGAACGAAAAACTCGGGGGTCTCAACCCCTATCAATTCCTTAGAAGCGTTGATGGTGGCTGCGAGGAACTGCGGGTCAAGGCATGAACGTGCAAATGCCAACTTCCGTTGAAGTGATGCAGGCCGAAATCCAACGAGCCTTCACTGAGGCGATCAAGAACCCCATCGGGGACTACAGGCTCATCGATCCCGAAGAAATAGCCGCTTCATATAAACGGCAGTACGAACAGATGGGCTGCACGGATGTCAAGATAACGGCCACTTTCAACCATGACGCCATCGACATCGAAGCTCGTTTTACGCCGTCCCCGTCCCCGATTGTCATCGAATTCACAGTTGAACCGAAGGAGTAGTCGTGGTAGAGATTAAAGACGAACCAAGAACAAACGATGAACTCTTCCGATTGGCGGTAGCCGCTGGTTGCAAGCCGAAGTGGTACGACGGCATCTTCGGCTGGCGTTGGCACTGCACTTGCGATGGGGAGCCGAACCACTGCTCCGATCAGCAATGCTCCATGATTACCGTGGATTCGATCAAGCGTTATCTCAAGAACGCAAAAGACCCGAACTTCGGGAAGCACATCATTACACCAGAGATGGAAGCTCGCCGCTGTGAGCATGGCTACATCATGTGGGAGAATTCCTGTTGCGTGTGCAGGAGGGAGCGGTTGGGTCTGTGAGCGAGGGGCCAAATCCCGAGGTGTGGTGCAAATGCAATCGCCCCTTGACCCCCGACATGGGCGGCACCTGTGATTTTTGTCGGGCTATGGCCGAGGCAAAGCAACTCACCGAGCGGGCGAAGAGGGCGACGTTTCCCAAGTTGCCGCCTGAGTATCGTCGTCTATGGGATGGGGCTTTGGCACGGCTGGAAACCCTGCATGGGCTAAAAGCTTCTGCCGCCGACATCTATGCCGCCCGCGAATATCGTAATGATGTTTGTACCCAAATTTGCGACTATTTTCTTGGTCACTGGGACACGCTGAATGCGGAGGAACGGGAAGGCGTGGAACTGATTATGGGCAATCTTCCCCGCGCCCGTGAAACTGCGAAGGCGGCATTTGAGGAAGCCAAAAATAATTTTCAATTTCCTAGCTAAAAAATCGACTTTCATGGTATTATGTAGGTATGAAGCAGACACGCACAACTCGAACTACCACGACGCAATGGATTACCATTGGTGGGTGGGGGCCTCCGTGTCTGGATGGGTGGGTAGACTAACCACTAGACATTAAAGAAGTTAGGGGGCCGCCGAAAGGCGGCTTTTGTATTTTAGGCGCGTAGCTCAGTGGCTTAGAGCAGTCGGCTGATAACCGACAGGTCGTTGGTTCGATCCCAACCGTGCCTACCAAACTTTGAAGGGAGCGATCATGTGCGACGAACGCGGAACCGATCTGGAGACAGAAGATTTCTCGACGTGGACGGCTTGTGAGTTGTACGGCCACAATTACGTAGCATCTGAATCGCAGCCCGGAATGCATTACTGTACCGACTGCGACGAGACGTACTTCGACGAGGAGTAGTAGGGTCTCTTCAATGAGCCCCCATCGTCTAGCGGGCAGGACGCCAGAAGAGGATGACGCGCCCCAATTCTAGAACGGGGCAGGGGAATACTAGAATACCCGAGTCATTGCCTCTCTGCGGGTGGTGCGGGTTGAAGACTGGCGGCAACTGGCGATTCCATGAACGGAATTGCGTCTACGTGGCGTATATGTGTGAGAGGTACGAAGGAATAGAGAATGACACGATTTTGCCGACGTAGCACAATGGCAGTGCAGGCGCTTCGTAAGCGCAAGGTTGGAGGTTCAAGTCCTCTCGTCGGCTCCAAGTTTGCTACCGTAACACAATGGCAGTGTACTTCCTTGGTAAGGAAGAGGTTGCTGGTTCAAGTCCAGTCGGTAGCTCCATGTTAGAATAGTTGAATGGGCAACGCAAAAAAGACCGAGCAGTTGGGGATGCCATACGGCACAGCGTCGGGTCGTCTGCTGAAACGGCTCCTGTTGCGGATGGCACAAGACCTGCACCGCGACATGTGTTTTCGCTGCGGGAAGCGGATCGAAACTGTAGAGGAATTCTCCATCGAGCACAAGAAAGACTGGCTCGATGTCTCGGTAGACCTGTTCTGGGATTTGGATAACATTGCGTTTTCGCACCGCGTGTGTAACGTCGCTGCGTCTAAACGTGATTCACAGGCACGACTGGATCAATTGGATGCAGCCAGAATCGACCACGTGACGGATGCACCCGAGGGAATGGCATGGTGCTATGGGCACAGGCGATTCTTAGAAAGGGGCCTGTTCAACGCCAACAAATGGTATCCATCGGGTGTGCAGAGATATTGCAAGGAGTGTCGAGGCAAAGGCGTCGGCAGATAGGAAGCAACATGGCACGATTAGAGGAAGAGGTTATTCAGTTGTCAGTACACGACGCCGCAGAACAGGCGTTGTGGGATTTGCGGCAGTGGGTCAAGGACCATCCGAAGCCGTGTGAGTGTTTCACCTGCTGCGATTCGATTCCTGATCTCGAACGGGCATTAAATCCGCCCGCTCAGTTTCATGGAGTTTGTTGCTAAAATTTTGCACGGGTAGCATAATTGGCAGTGCTCCTCACTTGTAATGAGGCTGGTGTCGGTTCAACTCCGTCCCCGTGCTCCAAAATCTACTACGTTTGCCCCGCAGCGTAACGTTGACGACGGTATTCGCGGGCGCTGTGACGGTTGCGAGATTTGAATGTTGGAAGCTGGCTGTCGCAATTCGGACAGATAAGTCGAAGATTGCTGCGGACATGGTTTGAAGCGTTTCCGTCGATGTGGTCTAAAATGAGAACGAGAGGTTGTTCGTTCCATTCACAAGGCAAAGAGCAGATGGCGCACAGACCGTGCTGCTCATCATGGATGTAGTCTTTGAGCCATTTCGACTGTTTCCAGACACATCCAGTTTCACCTGTCTGGAGCCAATGCTCGATTTTTTGTTTTCGTTTGAATGCGTGCTGACATTTGATAGAACAGAATATTCCGTGTGCTGGTTGTTGACAATACCGACATGGTAAGGTTCTTTCCTCGTGCCAGACTCGTTTGGGGCCGCTGTTGAGGGTACCTGCTCGGGCTTTATTGTTGTAGGTAGCAGCGCAGCTTTGGGAGCAAAATGGGTGTTCTTTGTTCGCAGGTGATCCATGAAACGATTTATGGCACCAGAAGCACTCATAGGTCGCTTTTGGTCGTTTGAACATTCGCCCTGTTCGATGTTGATGTTTTGCGGAACAGGATAGACTACAAAACGGGAGTTCAGGTCTGGATGGCTTTTGTTTGGGCGTGAAGGGCTTCGTGCATTCGGCGCATGTGTATTCCACCATAGGGGAGCCTCATTTAGGACTTGAAAGTCGCATTTATTTAATTGGTGAGTGCTGTATTGAATAAATACTGACGGCTCCAGATTTAGGCGTTAGACCGCCTAATTCCGTTTTAGAGCTATTACGGATATTTTGCCTCGTCGTTCAACGGCTAGGACAGCGGTCTTTGAAGCCGCGTATGGGCGTTCGACTCCCTGCGAGGCAGCCAATATTGGGAAGTGGCGAAATTGTAGACGCTCTGGTCCTTGAAACCAGTGCCGCAAGGCGTGGGGGTTCAAGTCCCTCCTTCCCAGCCAATCCTGTTAGTTGATAATGTTCGGTACGGTTGGGTTGGTGTCGTCCGGCGACGGTACGGTGTGGATCACGACCCGCTGCACCGTGGCGATCTTCGCGTCCACCGCAGCCTCCAGCAAAATTAGGACTGACGGCTGCTTGCCAGCTTCGGGGTGCACTTGGAGAAATGTGTGCAGGACTGAGACTTCTTTCACGGAGTCGAATGTATCGGCAAAATCAATATGCCATAGGCTGCCACCCGACTGAATGAATGCCCCATCCATAGATTCTTGCCAACCGTTGATGTACCCAATGCAGGCGTTAGCGGCGGCGATGGCTTCCGACTGCGCGGGGTTGTTTTCCCCATACTTGCCGTCCTTGTGGTTTGAAGAGACACCGTTACCCGTTTGACAAGTGGCGTCCAACCCACCTGCCTGACCGATAGGCTGGGCAGCATTGGCAAATAGTGAGGATAGCAATATCGCGAGGGCAAGCAAAACGGTTTTCATAGTGGGCTCCAATTCTGTTTAATACTGACTACAACCATTGTTCGCGAATCCTTCCACCTCGAAAGTAACTTTGATCGTGAACTTCGCCACTATCGTCGTGTCCCTTGGTGATTGGGTAGGTGATGCTGAGCCGTCCGTTAGCGTACAGGTTGACGCTCTCGACTTCCACGTAGTGCACGTCCCAGTAGGTTACCCTCATGCCCCGCCAGTTGTACGACGGCATTCCCAGCACTCGCTCGACGTATTGTGATGCAGGCATGGGATCGCCAATGTGCGGCTGGCCGTAGGGCTCCCGCAGGTTGACTCGCCTCACACTCATGTGAGCCAAGTGATCCAGCGTATCGAAGATGTCACTCTTCACGTTCTCGGGTCCTAGAACGACGTTGACCTTGATGTCCATTTTCGGATGGTTGGTCAGGATGCGGGCAAGATCGGGCGGCACCCCTTCGCCCATCATCTTTGCGTAGATCGCGTTGTCGAAAGAACAGATGGTGACGCTCGCTTTGTCGTAGAGGGCAAACTTCTCCTCATCGTAAGCTACGCCGTTTGTCCTGATCGCGATGGGAACACCCTCAAGAAGGAGACGGATGTAGTCCGTGAGGTTCTTGGTCTGCTTGTAGAGCAGGGGGTCGGTATTGGTGCCCGTGATGCAAATTTCCTTGACCTTCCGGTCCATGCACTCGTAGATAAACCTGCCGATGTTCAGGGGGATTTTGTTGAGGTTGTTCTCTTTGTCCAGCGCCATCATGTGCTGCCCAATGCAGAAGTAGCATGAGCGGTTACACGGACCTGAGAGGTGAATGTTGCCGAACCAGTGAGAGAATTGACCTTCGTCGTTGAGGCAGCCCATCAGTTGCACCACGTGTTGGACAGGGTGCCGTCCTGAAAGAGGGTGAGCTTGCTGTTGTAAGCTTTCACGTGGTCGATTTCCTCCAAGAAACGGACTTGGGGGTCATATTTGACCCATTGCCGCATCGTGCTGAGTTCCTTGGCGGGGGGCAATTTTGTTGGGTTGTCATTCTTGTCGCGTAATGACCACGCGGCTATAAAATCCACGCCCATGTCTTTCAAGCGGTCAAGTATTCGACGGAACTCGTTGAAGGTTCCTATGACCTCTTTGTTGAGGATTAGGTTAGCTCTCACGGAGAACCCCGCCCGTTTGATACGTGACACTATGACATTGAGGGGCGCGTATTTTCGAATCCCGAAGACTCTGGTATTCAACTTTTCATCGACGTGGTGAATGGTGACGTAAATTGTAGTGAGCCCGAGGGTTTTCCATAATCGAAGATACCGCCGACAAAAGTCCGCACTGGTGCCGATGCGAATCCCGTTGGTGTAGAGATTGATCTTGGGAAAGACGATGCCCTCGGGTTTGAGGCTACGCACGAGCTTCAAGACACGGGTGACCGACCGAGGGGAGAGTGTGGGCTCTCCGCTACTAGAGAGGGACAGTGATCGTGCTCCCATGCCGTAGCAGTTACGGAGAGTTTCCAGAATTAGGGCTTCGTTGACCTCGCCGTCTTTCTTAGGCGCGAACTTTCGAAGAGGGAGCCCCGCACAGTGAGCACACTTGGCGTTGCACGTCCCAGTGCCGACGAAGAGGGACAGGCTGGTTATTTCATGCACAGAGCGCCCTCACGAATCCAGCTATAAGTGACCGTGCCGTCTTGGAAGACAACCAACTGCCGCACATAGTCCAACTTGGGGTTGTGTTTCGTCACGTAGTCGGTCAGGCGCAGGATGTTGCCGTTCCAGTCATACACTCCGCCGCCCCAAACATGGCCGTGGCAGAGCTTCGCGTTCTTGGATAGCCAGCGACGTATTGACCAGATGCCCCAGCGGGAGGGGGTAAACTCGTTGCGGGTCCCGTCAGCGTTGCCGATAGGCCATGATGTGATGTTGTCGCATCCGAAATCACGGAGAGCCCCGACCGAAAATTCATATTTATTCGCGTTGTCAACTTCGCCTTTACGAAGCAATAGCGTGCAACGAAGGCCGACACCGTGATAGCGAATATTCTTGAAGATGTCTTTAAGCGACGGGTATTTCTTGAGCCCGTAAGCTGCGGCTTGCTTGTACGGGATCATTGAATGGATCGAGACGGCGACATTTGTCAGCCCGAGCGATCTCCAGAGTGGGAGCCAGCGGTTACAAAAGGCTGGGTCAGCGAACAGGATGCCGTTAGTGAAGAGGTTGACGTTGGGGAAGTACGCCCCCTCCTTTGCACATTTGCTGTAAACTTGAAGAGCCTTCGTCACGCTATCGGGCGAACAGGTGGGCTCCCCGCTGCCTGTGAGAGAAAGAGACCATCCGCCATAACGAGCGCATAGCTTAATGGCGGCTTCGTAGTTTTTCCAGAAATTGGGGTTGTCGGCTCGGGCCTCGGATCGAAGGTATTTTGCCGCGCAGAACTCGCAGTTGCCGTTGCAAGCATTGGACCCCACCAAAGCCGATACAGAGTAGATTTTTTCAATGCAGGCCAAGAGTCCCTCCTTTTAGCAGTATACACGAAAACGGCGTTTGTGGTACACTCGATTTGTCAATGGCACCATGTAACACTTTCGTGCCATATCGAAAGTATTACATCTGCGGTACCATTGCAAGTGAAAGAAAAATTTGAAGGGAAAAAGAAAATATGAATCTCAAGCGTAGTTTTTTCACACTCGTCGTAGCACTCCTTCTGGCGTCTGCCTCGGCATTCGCTTGCGCCCCGTGCCCCACAGGTCAACAGGACAACGGTTCCGGCAAATGTGTTCCTATCCCGAAGCCGAAGCCGTGCCCGAAGCCAACCCCACCACCGGCTCCTAAGCCGACCCCAACCCCGACGCCACAACCAATATCCATTACGAATAACAACGGTTCCAGTTCGAATTCGGGTGCTTCATCAACTTCAACTTCGGGCTCGTCTTCAAACTCGGGCGCAACCGCGACGGGCGGGAATGCCACTGGCGGCAATGTTAGCAACAGCGGCAATTCATCCAACACCAACAACAACACTGCCAACGGTGGCCAAGGTGGACAGGGTGGCACATCTAACGCTACTGGTGGCAACCAGAAGCAGTCCCAGTCCAGTACGTCATCTGCCAACGGCAACGGCAACGGGAA
>Ga0187872_10001976_pt1 | contig 19250 bp, 16 predicted proteins | sample June2016WEW_16_4_FD_132973 | JGI IMG/M metagenome (GOLD analysis project Ga0187872, IMG submission 132973) | Peatland microbial communities from SPRUCE experiment site at the Marcell Experimental Forest, Minnesota, USA - June2016WEW_16_40 | ecosystem: Environmental > Terrestrial > Soil >...
CACCTCGTCCTCGCGCATCTCTCCGAGCAGAACAACACGCCCGATATCGCGCAGATTTGCGCCGAGCAGGCGTTGGCCAGCCGCCCCGCGGACTTCGCCTTCCGCGGCACGCTCCACATCGCCAGCCAGCGCACCCCCCTCGGCCCCTTTGAACTGTAGCTGTGTTACCATTTCTGTAGCTGCTATCGTTAGGGCCATACTCTCATCGTCGTTGTCTGCTTTTGGGAGCGCGCGCTATGACCGAAAACGTCGGGCAATCCGAAATCAGGCCGTCCGTCTATCTAAGCGAGGATGGCTCGTTTTCGTGGCGGTCCATCGGGATGGTGATTCTCGCTATGACGGTGGCCATATGTCTATCTGTGAAGCACGTACTCGCAACGAGATCGCATCATGGCGACTGGGTTATTGAGGCATTTGTCCTCGCTTGTGTTATAGCTGGACCGTGGTTTCAGGCCGTCCCGGCATATCGTCGAATCAGCCGTCTGCTGGCCGGCGCGGGGACGCCACCCAACGTCACGGCCGCTATTTGGACAGACGGCGCTAGGCTGCTTTGGTCCAGCTACTGGGCGGTGGTGCTCGTGCTCATGATGGTTTTAATGCTCCACTAAGCCGCGCAACGAACGATTCAGGGCTCGCTCCACATCGCCAGCCAGCGCACCCCCCTCGGCCCCTTCGAGCTCTGATCGCTCCTCCATGTGGCTCGCCCCGCGGGCCGGGATGAGGCTTCTCGCTGTCATCCCGAACCCAGCCGCGTCTTTTGCGGATGGAGGGTGCGCGGTGTTTGCGTCCCGGATGGTCGTGCGGGAAGGGATCTGCTTTTTGGGTCAGAGCGTGTGGGAACGGTCGTTCTGGATTCCAACCTACGCCGATAATCCCGGAAGACCATCGAGGCTTCGCTGATTTTTGTCGTGTTGGTAGGTCTTGACCGCTTCCGGACCGATCTTGCGGGCCCAGGCAGTGTGCTGCTCTCGCTGCCCTTCGTATTTGAAAAGAGGAACGCCCAACCCGCACGAGTCGATGATGTCCGTGAGCTCGACGACGATGATCGACCGGATCCCTGCAAGCGCTGGAAAGTGATCCTCCAAGCGAGCGAATTCCGCTTCGCTCGGCCCGACAACTCTGCCTTGCCCGTACAGCCGCAAGATCTTCGGCGAGCCCTGAAACGCGCAGAACATCAGCACGATCCGGCCGTTTTCCTTCACGTGCGCCACCGTCTCGATTCCGCTGCCGGTCAGGTCCAGGTACGCCACCGTTTTCGGCCCGAGGATTCGAAACGTGTCGAGCCCCTTGGGAGAGATATTCACATGGCCCTTCGCGTCGAGCGGCGCCGACCCCACGAAAAACATCTTCTGCCCCTCGATGAATTCCTTGATCGCGCCCTCGATTGCCGGATGCTTCGTCGCCATGCCGTTACCTCCTGCGCGAATCCTACTACACGCGCCAAGCCGGCCCCGAGCCGCCGCGGCTCCACAACCCCGGGGCTAGCAGCGAGTCGCTTTGCCCTCCGCTGTCGAGTCCAGGGTGTCGCCTTTTCAGGTATGATGGAGCAGGGAGTTCCCCCGCCAATCGCCGGAGTTCAGGGAGTCGAATTTGATTTCACGCTACACGCGCTCGGAGATGGGCCACGTCTGGAGCGAGCAGAATAAATTCCAGAAGTGGCTTGAGGTCGAGCTGGCCGCCACGGAAACCCTCGCGGAGGCAGGCACCGTGCCGCGCGAGGCCGCTGCGAAGTTGCGCGAACGCGCGCGCATCGACGTGGCGCGCATCAACGAGATCGAAGCGAAGGTCCGCCACGACGTGATCGCGTTCACCATCGCCGTGCAGGAAACCGTCGGCGATCCGGAGGCGGCGCGCTGGCTGCACTATGGCCTCACTTCGAACGACGTGGTCGATACCGCGCAGGCCCTGCTCGTCCGCGACGCCTCGAAGCTAATCGAGAAAGGCATCGCACGCTTCGGCGAAATTCTCGAAAAGCGCGCGTGGGAGTTCAAGGACACGCCTGAAATCGGCCGCACGCACGGCATTCACGCCGAGCCGATCACGTTCGGACTGAAAATCGCGAACTGGTACGCCGAAAATCGCCGCGACGCCGAGCGTTTCGCCGCCGCCGCGCAGCAAATGGCCGTGGGAAAGATTTCGGGCGCGGTCGGCACCTGCACGCATCTAGGCCCGGAAATCGAGCAGAAAATCTGCGCGCGGCTGGGTCTCGCCGCCGCGCCGATCACCTCGCAGGTGATTGAGCGCGACCGCCACGCGCAATACGTCTCGACGCTCGCGATTGTGGCGGCGTCGCTCGAGCGCGTGGCCCTCGAAATCCGCCACCTTCAGCGCACGGAAGTCCGCGAAGTCGAGGAGCCGTTCGGCGGCGAGCAGCGCGGCAGCTCGGCCATGCCGCACAAGCGCAATCCCGTCTCGAGCGAGCAGGTTTGCGGGCTCGCGCGAGTCGTCCGCGCGAACTCCATCGCGGCGATGGAGAATATCGCGCTCTGGCACGAGCGGGACATCTCGCACAGCTCGGTCGAGCGCATAATCCTGCCGGATTCGGCCATTTTAGTGGACTATATGCTGCAAAAAATGGCCGAAATTGTCACCAGTATGAAGGTTTTCCCGGTTCGAATGCGAAGGAATCTGGACGCGACGCAGGGCCTGATTTTTTCAGGGCAGCTCTTGCAGGATCTGGTCGAGCACGGCGCGCCGCGCGAGGATTCCTACAAGTGGGTGCAGGGCCACGCCATGGCCGCGTGGGAATCGGAAACAAGCTTCCAGGACCGCGTCGCCGCCGATCCGGACATCCGCAAATTCCTCGATGAAAAGGCGCTCGCGCACACCTTCGACTTGCAGCGCCAGTTGCGCGCCGTCGACGCGATCTTCCAGCGCGTCTTCGGAGCCAAACGGTCCGCCGCCCGGTAGAACACACCCATGCTCACAAGTCGGGATGTTGATGGGACACTGAGCGGAAGCTCGCCTTACTGCACGCGCTGCATGTAGCGGCCTTCGGAGGTGTCGACTCGCACTTTGTCGCCGTTGCCGACGAACGGCGGAACGTTGATCACGAGACCCGTTTCGAGCTTCGCGGGCTTCATCACGGCGCTTGCGGTGGCCTTCTGGATGCTCGGTTCGGTATCGACGACGGTGAGGTCGACCGTGTCGGGCAGCAGCACGCCGATGGGCTTGTTGTCGTAGTACTCGATCTTCACGGGCATGTTGGCGATCAGATAGTCTTTCGCGTCGCCGACGATGTCGTTTTGCAGCGCGATCTGCTCGTAATTCTCGTTGTTCATGAAGTGGTGGCCTTCGCCGTCGCTGTAGAGATACTCGAATTCCACTTCGTCGACAGTGACCTTCTCGATCGAGTCTTCCGCGCGGAACCTGTAATCGATCATCGAGCCGGTGCGCAGGTTGCGCATCTTCGTCTGCATCGCGGCGCGCTTGTTGCCGGGCGTGCGGTGATCGACGCTGTAGACCGCAAAGAGATCGCCCTCGTGCTTGATGATCATTCCGGCGCGCAATAGTGTTGCCTTCATGGTGATCCGCTCCTGAATTCTTGTCTGGAGTTTCCTCTTTGCGGAAACCTTAGCCGGGAGGGCATGCTACCCGCCGGGGCCGTACCCAGCATGTCCCGAAACCATCCGGGATGCATACAGCGCAGATTTCATGCCGGGCCGAAACAATGATTATAGCGGCCCGCGCTGCATGCGGTCAAACCGGGACTCTTGACCGTGCAGATGGACCTTGGTACTGTGCGCGTCAAATCCCATCGAGAAGGAGCTCGGCGTGCCGAAATACCTGATTGAACGCGAAGTCCCCGGTGCCGGAAAGATGACGCCGCAGGAATTGCAGGCCCTTTCGCAGAAGTCCTGCAGCGTGCTGAACCGGCTCGGGCCGCAAATTCAGTGGTTGGAGAGCCACGTCACGGCAGACAAGATCTACTGCGTCTACATTGCCCCGAACGAAGAGATGGTGCGCGATCACGCCCGCAAGGGAGGCTTCCCCGCGAACCGAATCTCCGAGATCAAGACGACAATCGATCCAACAACGTCCGAGAAGCGCTGAGCGACAACTCCCGATCAAGCCGTGCAGGGTGATGCTTTGCGCGGTCAAACGAGCGTAGGCAGGGAGCGGTTAGTTTCCGGCTAGCGCGCGTCGCTGACTGTTCGAGAGAGCACATAAACGAGAAGGATTGGGCGCGCCATCCGATCTGTGATGGTTTCCACAGAGTGAAGTTGAAGGCCGCGATTTTGAGCGGCTTCGAGGAAAAGGTCGCGGGCTTCCGGAAAGTTCGTGTTGCCCGGCGGATGGAGCACATAGCGAGATCCGGGCAGGTTAAAAAAATGTTGATAAGCTCCAGCGTCGCGAACCCGCCATAGGTCCGCGCAGTGAAGGCGCCCCTGGGACAACGCGACCAAAGGTTGTTCGATGCCCCAGTCGACGGCCACGACTGGTTGGTCGGGATCGTGCGTCTCAAGCCATGAGTCAAGGAGATAGATTCCATCAGACCAATTGCCCGTGCCGCCGGTCTTTTGCAGTTGGACCATGACCTGCCGATAGCGAAGCAGACTTGCTGTCGCCGGCCCGGCGAATCCCAAGAAAAACACTGCAGCTGCGACGATCGCGCCCAGAGGCGTTCTCATTCGATAGAACCGTCTGGCGGATCGAACCACGACGGCGGCGACCAACAAATGAGGGAATGGGTAGGCCAAAATGAGATGATGGCTTGAGTACGCACCAGGAGTAACGACCGCCATCAGTATGATGAAGAACGTCGTCAGAAGGAGCAACATTTCGCGGCGCCATCGACGGCGCAAGCGGGGCACGGCGTAGCAGACGAGCGTTATCACCGAAGCGCTAAGCGCCACGACGGGCATCACCACCACGGGAGGTGCAGGGCAATCTCGCACCCAGTTCACGGTTGTTGCCGTGAAAAGGTCCGTGAGACCTTTCGTGCGCTGCATTAGCCTTTGTTCCAGCGCTTCCAATGACCGCGGCGCTCCTGTCTCCCCGTTCACCAAGCGATTGTGAGATTCAAGGGCGGTCCAAGTCGGCGGCGGCCAATGGAGATTGTACGCGACGAGGGGCAGGCAGCCGATCAGGAACAGGCACCCAGCACAGATCGTTTCCCGTCGCGTCAAACGAGCCAAGAATTGGGGCACAATCAGAAGCGCTGCACCGACCAGCGCGATCACGATCCAAAGGAAATTCGTCTTGTCGTAAACCCCTAGCCCCATGGCGAAAGCCGCCAAGTACAGCGACCATGACCTTCGTGTTTGCCACCAAACAATCAACTGCCATAAAGCCACGCCCTTGAGCGCCATCATAAAGACGGTTGGGCCGTAGTCCGTTCGACAAAAGATCAGATAGCTTGGGTCGATCGCCAGCAAAATTATTCCCAGGACGGCCGCAGCCGGCCCGAGGAGCCTGCGTGCGAAAGCGGAGGTCGCAATTAGCGCCAGAGCACCGATCGCGATCGTGAAGCAGCGGATACTCCTCGGGCCAAGGTCCATTGTTGCCGCCAGGGGCACAAATGCGATGGTTTTTACCGCGCCGATATATCCCATCGTCATCAGGGGAATCCGATGTCCGTGGATGCCGATCTCAGTCTCGCCAATTCCGTGCGCCTGGCTATGCAGGCTGCCTTTGACGAAACGAAGGGCTGGCGTGACCTGTATCAACTCATCGTAGTAAAGGCCGGGAAGATCAATGTTCCACGCGGCCAACAGCGCGAACGCGATAACAGCACCCAGAATCGGCAATTTCCAATGCAAGATGGCCGAATCTTGGATTCTATCCTGCTCGGCTGCCTTGCCGTGCAACGCGGCCCGCAAGGCCTCAAGCTGCTGCGCGAGTTTCACGCTGGATTTCCCCTGGTTCCGACTTGCTGTTGCCTCAGGCGACTCATCGAATTGGACCACCGGCCGCCCGCACTAGAACTCGTCGTCTTCTTCTGTCTTCTTGAGGCGGGTCGTCTTCAGAGAGAGGTGGAAATCGCGGGAGCGAGCGTCGGCGAGGATGGCGCGCCGCGTCTCCGCCGAAAGGCCTCCGGGGCCGATCACGCCGGCCGAATCGCGCGGGAAATGCTTGACGAAAATCGCGGCGAGATGCGCGGTGGCGTAGGCGATGGGAGTCGAGATCAGGCCGCGCTGGCGAATCTGATAGAGCGTCGGAAAGCTGGCGTCCCAGCGCACGAGGAGCGGCTGCTCGCCCTTCATCCCGCGGACCAGCACGGCGGCGGCAAATCGCGCGTTTTCGAGGACGCCCGTGCGGATCAACTTCGCCACGCGGCGCGGCGTCAGCGTCTCCGGGAACCGCTTGCGGACGATCCCCGCCGAGCGGCTCAGCCGGCCCTGGCGATACCATCGCCGCAAGCGGTCGAAATCGTTTCCGCCGATTTTCGCGTCGACGTCGCGGACGCGGACGACGTAGGGCAACATGCAGACTTCATCCTGCGCCGCGAGGTACACGGGCACCTCGCCGATCGGAGGAGGAAAGCGGAACTTCTCGCGCTCGTCGAACCGCTTGGCGAGCAGGAACTTGCCGTTGCGGTAGACGCGCGGCAGCGAGACCGCTTCGTCGTAAGCCACATCCGCGGACCACGTGGAAACCGGGTCCTTGCTCTCCGTGCTTTCGAACAGGCGAATGTGGATGGCCTCGACCGAATCGAGCATTTCCGCGGCGCGCTCGGCGAGCAGGTTGGTGAGGCCCGGGGCGACCCCCGCGCAGACCAGCGCCACGCGATTTTTCGCCAGGAACTGCTTGTGAAACCGGAACTGCTCGGGCCGGAACGGGTGGGCCGTGAGGTGGGAATTCAGATCGAGGTAGTGGGCGCGCAGCCGCAGCGCCGCGCGCAGAATGATCTTGTTGAATACGGCGGGAGAGGCGTTGACCACGAGATTGGCGCCGCGTCCTGCGCGCACGATCGACCAGATATTCCGCGCGTTCGCCTCGACGACCTTGATCCCGCTTTTCTTGCCCAGGAATCGCCGCGCGCGCTCGATATCGCGATCGCCGCACCAGACGGTATGGCCCTGGCGTGCCAGGAGATGTGCCAGCAGCCCGCCGGTGCCGCCCGCTCCGAGAACGAAGATCCGCATCGGGCCGCAACTTTATCACATCGCAATCGCGGGCGGCTGGCCGCGTGGCACCGGGGTTCTCCGATGCAAACGAACTATCGGGCGGAAAATGCGAGAAGCACGTTGCCGGAGTTGCTGCCCGTCACGGCGTAGCCCGAGGCGATGAAGAGCATGCCGTTGACGATGCTCGGCCCGATGGAATTGATGGCGCCGCCGTGCGCCGGCACCTGGTTCACGGTGTCGAAACTCCGGGCGGTGTCGTATTTCCACAGGATGTGGCCGTCACTCGCGGAGACGGCGTGCAGCTCGCCGTCCGAGCCGGCGACGAAGACTACGCCGGGCATCATCGTCGCGGCGGCGGAATTCGAGACGCGCGCGTTCGCCGCATGCGGAAACGGCGTGTACCACACTTTTTCGCCGGTGGCCAATTTCAGCGCGACGATGCCGCCGCTCTGCAGGCCGTAGTAGACGTTTTCGTCGTCGGCCGCGCCGCCCCACACGATTCCATTGAGATTCGCGTAGAAGGAATTCTCCTGGCCCTTGGAAATTTCGACGACCTGCGTGGTCCACAGCACGGCGCCTTTGTTGTCGGGATCGACCGCGATCACGCGGCCGTTTTTCGTGCCGAAGACGACGACCGACTTGCCGTCCGGAAGCGTCTTCAGAATCGGAGAATTGCCGATGTCCTGGTCGGGGCCGTTGACCTTGGGGCAATTGTCGGTGCGCGTGGGGCCGTTGCATCCGCCGACGAAGGCGTCATTCGCCGTGGCCTGGTAGTGCCAGAGGATCGCGCCGGTGTCCATGCTGATTGCCATCACCGAGTCGGTGGTATCGGGCACCGGATCGCTCTGGCCGTCGCCGGTGCCAAAATAGAGGGCGCGGCGCTTGGGGTCGACGGTGGGCGCGTTCCACACCGAGCCGCCCGAGGACGTGTATTGCTGCACGCCCTTGGAATTTTTGCGGCTGGGCACCGGCGGCGGGACGACGTACGTCTTCCAGATGATCTGGCCGGTGTTGGCGTCGAGCGCCGCGATCGCGCCGCGCGACGTGCAACAGGAATAGTCGAGCGACGACGCGGAAAATTCCTCGGAGTTCGAGAGGGGCACGTAGACGCGGCCGCCGTAGACAGTCGGCGCGCCCGTGATGCGCTCGATGAAGTTGTTGGTGATGCGCGTCACCCAGAGCTCCTCACCCGTCTGCGCGTCGATGGCGTAGGTGTTGGCGTGCGCGTCGCCGAAGTAGGCGGCGTATTTCGTCGCGCCGCGGCCGGTGACGCGCGCAACGGTAATCGCGGTGCGCACCGAGCCTTTCGTCTGATACGACCAGTAGACGCAGCCGGTTTCCGCGTTGAGCGAATAGATGAAGCCGATGTCCGTGCCGACGAACACGCGCCCGGAAACGACGATGGGCTGGCCGAACGCGGAGAGCCCGTCCGGATAGCCGAAGGCCCACTTCACTTTCAGGTTCGGAACGTCATCCGGCGAAAGGCGGGCGGCGGCAGCGGTTTGAAAGCGCGTATTCGCGGGACCGTTGCCCCAGCCGTTCCATTCGGGCCCGGCGGCGGGATCGGCGAGCGGCGGGTTCGTGGTGCAGTGACTCGGCATCGACTTGGCATCACCCTGCTGCAAGCTGCCGAGCGGGCGGCCGCTGAGGAACGTGGCGAGCATTTTCTTCTGGTCGTCGGTGAGCGAATCGCCCTGCGGCTTCATAACGCCCGTGGTGAGCGCGTCGTAAATTCTTTCGGCCGACATCTGGCGGATCGCGTCGGGCGCGGGGGCCTGCGGGACGTTGGGGTTTCCGTGGCAGCCCATGCAGCGCTGTTGGAAAGTTGCGATGCCCGTCTCGGTTCCCGCCGCCGGAGTCGGGCCCTGCGCCCATGCCGGACAATTCCAAACGATACCGGCAATCCCGGCTGCCGCCAACGCTACGACACGCAAAGTTCTTTTCATGACCGTGGGTCTCCCTTAGACGCCGTCTTACTTGTCGCTGATGCCACCCCAGGCGGAATTCAGATGATACTGCAAGCCGGACCCGACCATTATGATTCGATGGATCAGGCCGCCGGTGATTTTGAAGTCCTCGGTCACTTCGAGGCTGTCCGGCCGATTGAAGCCCTTCATCGAAACGGTCTGGCCATTGGTCAGGTGAATCGTCTGCACCGTGCCATTCTGGTCGAAGACGACGTTGGCCCAGACGACGCCGCGCTCCTGATCGACGATCGGGAAGCGGCGGTGGTGGATACGGGTGACGATGGCGTAGTAGCCGCTCTTGAATTGAGCCATGCAGCTCATCCCGAAGGCGTTGAACGAGGCATTCGGCGAAAGCGTGGGATTGTTGGTCGTCTGCATGCCGTTCTCGATTCGGTTGCAGTCGTCCGCGAAGGGGTAGACGCCCTTGCCATCGTTGTTCTCAAGGCCCTCGAAGTACATGTTCGCGGTGTGAATCATCTGCGCGCGAGAGGGGCGCTCGGCCGGCGGGACCGTGGCGGACCAGATCGGGTCAGGCGTGCTGGCGTCGAGCTGCGCGATGCCGCTGGGACCGCCGCCGCCCTGGCGGTAATAGTTGGTTTCGACCTCGGTAATGCGGCCCAGCTCGACGCGCAGGCGCACACCCATGATGAGCAGGTGATCGCCCTCATGCATGGTGACCATGCAGCCGATCTGCTGTATGACGAGATCGGAGAAGCAAACGCGGAAATGTCCGACCTCGGTGGCGGTGCCCCAGAAGCCGTCGCCGATGTCCATCACCTGATCCTGCTCGGTGTACCGGACGTCGGCGGCGAGGGGCAGGCGCTTGGGATCGTGCGCGACGAGCGCATTCAAATACTGCGTGGCGAGGTCTTCGAGGCAGGCACGATTGCAGTCGGTCGGTATCGGACCTGTGGCAGACACGGTACGCGTAAACTTCCCCGCCATCATCGCCACGGCCAGACAACACACCGCTCCAATCACCAATATCATCTTCGCTCGCATCGTTATTCTCCTTCCGACCCTTGTCGATCCGGCAATCAGCGGCCTGAACCCTCGGTCCAGCCGTTGCCCAGCCCGTAAGGAATCGTGACGAACGGGAATGCCTCCACTTCGTGGATCAGCCCGCCGCGGATTCCGAAGGTCTCCATGGTCACGAGATTCTGCAGCATGCCCGGAGGCGCGTCCGGCGGAGCGCCGCGCCTGGTCCCGTCATGGACGAACAACGGGAACGTTCCCACGATTCCCTTCTGTTCGTCGATAATCAGCGCCCTCCGCGGTCGGATGTGCTTCATATAAGCGAACGTCTTGCTGTCGATCTGCTGGGCGCACGTCAACATGCTGAACTTGAGCATTGCCTTGCCCTGTTCGGTATCCGGATTCGGAAGCATCGGCGCGGGCATCATCCGCCCTCCCGGCGGGGGATTGTTCACGGTCTGATAGCCGTTCTCATGCCGCACGCAATCGTCGGCAAACGCCCCGATCTTGCCGTTGTCGCCCTCGAGCGCGTCGAAATACGAGTTGGCCGCACGAAACAAAACCTCTCGCGAGCTCCTCTCGGAAACGGGGATGTCGGTCACCAACCCCTCCCGAGGCGTTGTCAGCAGGGAGATAGCGGCCTGATCGATGCCTCGAGCCCAGAGCTGCTCGATTTCCACGATCTTCCCGCGGTCGATTTTCAAGCGCACCGCCACGAGCGCGTCCTGACCCTGAATTTTCAAGCGCGCCTGCTCGGCGACCTGGCCTTCGACTGGATCGGCGACGTAGATCTTGAAGCTGGTCGGCTCTACCTTCGACCGCCACAATAGTCCCTCGCCGACGTCCATTTGCCCGGTGTTTTCCGTCATCCGGACGTCCAGCGCCAGCGGTGGCACAGCCTTGGGATCATGCTTGAAGATGGCGTTCATGTAGCCGTCCATGATCCCAACCAGACAGGCCCGGTCGCACGGCTTCACGATCGACGGATTCCATTCGGGTTCGGGACCCTGCTGCTGAGGCCGGGCGTGCGAGACGCCTGCGCTGAAAACCACGAGAGCGAACGCGAGCAGCGCAAACCTAAGAAGGCGAGGGCTTCTCATGGGAGATTCCCCTCCACGGGTTGCAATCTCTACTACTCTTTAGCCGCTCCCGCAAGGGCGGATTTTGGGGCTATGGGTTCTTGGCCGCGGCGCTGGGGGCGGATGCGATGCAGGAATCGAGGGCGTGGTGGGTGGCGTTGGCCCACCTGGGGAATGCGCGGGATTCGGTGAATTCGACGACCTCGGAATCGCCTCCGCCCACCGATTCGTGGAATTCGTAGAAGATGGGGTGCTCGGCGACATCATCATCGTCGTGCGGCCGCACGAACTGGATGCTCTCGAATGCCTTGAACTGCGCGGCGACCGCTGGGCACTGGACGTCCGAAAGCGTCCACGTGCGGACTTTCAGGGCGGGTTTCAGATCGGCGTAGGATTTCGACGGATCCTGCGAATGAAGCGACGCGAGCTGCTGGTAGAGCGACGAACCCTGCGCTTCGCGGACGGTTGCGCGGATGGCATGGGCGTCCTGCGTGTCCTCGATCACAATCGAGTATTCCGGCACGTCGTTCAGGAAATCGCGGTGCGCGCGAACGGCGATGAAATCGCCCGCTGCCTGCTTGATCGGAAACGCGTCCTCGAACGCCGCCGGGAAGTACTTCTGCACCCAGGCGCGGTCGGCGTCGCTTTGGGCCAAAACGGGCGCGCCGATTAGCGCGAGCGCAACGGCCGCGAACACGGACGCGACGGCGACGGTCACAGCCATGACCAGCGCGATTGATCCTGCCGTGCGGGTCGTCATTTATTCTCCGAGCCTGCTTTTCCGGCGGCGGCCTTTTGCAAATCGGCGGGCTGGTCCGCCGCGCGAGATTCTACCTCCTGGCGCAGGTCGGCGATGAACTGCTCGAGCGGGCGCGGGCCGAGATCGCCCTTCGAGCGATGCCGCACCGAGACAGTGCCCGCTTCGGCTTCCTTTCCGCCGATGATCAGCATGTACGGGATTTTCTCGAGCTGCGCGTCGCGGATTTTGGCTTGCAGTTTCTCGTTGCGGTCGTCGAGATGGACCCGGAAGCCCGCGTCCTTGAGTTGCTGCGCCACTTTCTTCGCGTACTCCCCGAATTTTTCGCTCACCGGCAGCACCGAAGCCTGCACCGGCGCGAGCCACGCGGGAAAGGCGCCCGCGTAATGCTCGATCAGCACGCCGAAGAATCGCTCGACCGAGCCCCACAGCGCGCGGTGAACCATCAGCGGCTGATGGCGGGCGCCATCTTCGCCGACGTATTCAAGCTCGAAGCGCTTCGGCAGGTTGAAATCGAATTGCACGGTGGTCAGTTGCCACGGGCGGCCGATGGCGTCGACCAGTTTCACGTCGATCTTCGGGCCGTAGAACGCGGCCTCGCCAGCGATGTATTTGTAGGGGACGTTCATGCGCTGGAGCGTGTTCGTGAGCGCATCCTCGGCGCGCTTCCAGTCCTCGGGGCTTCCCGCGTAGTCCTGCGGGCGCGAAGGGTCGCCGCCGGAAAGCTCGACGACGTATTCGCTGAAGCCGAAAACGCGCAGCACTTCCCACGCGAACTCGACGCAATCCTGAATTTCCTTTTCGATCTGCTCGGGCATGCAGAAGATGTGCGCGTCGTCCTGCGTGAAGCCGCGCACGCGCAGCAGGCCGTGGAGCACGCCCGAGCGCTCGTAGCGGTAGACGGTGCCGAGCTCGGCCAGGCGAATCGGCAGGTCGCGATAGCTGCGCAGACGCGACTTGAAAATCAAAATGTGGCCGGGGCAGTTCATCGGCTTGAGCTGATACTCGGCCTTTTCGACTTCGATCGGGCCGAACATGTTTTCGCGATAGAAATTCGCGTGGCCGCTCGTCTTCCAGAGGTCGAGGAGCATGATGTGTGGCGTGAAGACGAGATCGTAGCCGTGGCGGAGCAGCTCCGCGCGCAGCCAGTCCTCCATCTGCTTGCGGATGATGCCGCCCTTCGGGTGCCAGAAGATCAGGCCGGGCCCGGCTTCGTCCTGGATGCTGAAGAGATCGAGCTCGGCGCCGAGCCTGCGATGGTCGCGGCGTTTCGCTTCTTCGAGCCGATGCAGGTATTCGTCGAGCTCTTTCTGATCGACGAAGCAGGCGCCGTAAATCCGCTGCATCTGCGGATTGCCTTCCTGGCCCTTCCAGTAGGCGCCCGCGACGTTCATCAGCTTGAACGCCTTGATCCGGCCGGTCGAGGGGATGTGCGGGCCGCGGCAGAAGTCGATGAATTTCCCGGTGGTGTAGAACGACACCATCGGCTCCACGGCCTTTTCCTCAACCAATTCGCATTTGAATTCCTGGTTGCTCTTGCGATAGAGCTCGAGCGCCTCGGGCTTGGGAATCAGTTTGCGCTCGTTCGGGATGTCCTTCGCGGCAAGCTCGCGCATCTTGGCCTCGATCTTTTCGAGGTCTTCGGGCGTGAATGGGTCGTCGCGCAGGAATTCGTAGAAGAAGCCGGTTTCGATCGGAGGGCCGACGCCGAGCTTCACGTTGGGATAAAGCTCGAGGACGGCGGCGGCGAGCAGGTGCGCCGCGGAATGGCGGAAGACCTGCACCGCGTCGGGATCCTTGGCGGTCAGGATCGAGAGCTTCACGTTGTGGTTGAGCGGGAGCGAGAGATCGACGAGCTCGCCATCGGCGCGCGCGACGAGGGCATCCTTTGCGAGGCGCGGCCCAATCTGGCTCGCGACCTGCGCGGCGGTGGTGCCGCTGGGCACCTCGCGTGTCGAGCCATCCGGCAGCGTGATTTGAATTGTCGCCATCTTGTTTTCGACTCTGAATCTTGCCGGGGCTGGTTTTGCCACCCCTCGAAATTTGTGACGATTAGAAACAGGCCCGAGTGTTTATTCTCAGTGACTTAGCGCCGTTTTGTTCGACATACCGTGACGATTAGAAATCGCGGCCGCGGCAATCGACTGTAGGACCTTACTCCTCACTTGCGCTCGCTGTTCTCGAATTTTTCCGCTTCTCTCATGGTCATCAAACCGCAAATTACCCTAGCACGATCCCTCGGCGATTTCATCCGGTTGTTGGTTGTAAAGGATTGCGCCCGATGCGTCCGGCATGAAACGTATGTACTATTTCAGCTCTCTCGTTAGGGTGGCCCGGGCTGCGGGCGAAAACAAGTGGCAACCAATCGGCTCCGTGTGGTATCCACACGACGATGCGCTTGAATGGAGGATGATCCATGGGCAAGTTTTGGGGCGGCCTCGTCGTGGGACTGATTCTCTTTCCGCTGCTTGCCGCGATCTACTTCCTGGGCGGCTTTGCGCCTGCGGCCGTATCGGACCATCCGTTTCCGCTGGAGCCGTTGATTGCCGGAGGCTCGCTGCATGCGCGAATCAGCCGCGAGGCGCCGAAGCGCGACCTTTCGAGTTTCACTCCGGCCGACATCGTCGCCGGGGCCCAGGCGTACCGGCGGGGCTGCGCCGGTTGCCACGGCCTGCCGCAACAGACCGAGAGTTTCCCCGAGCCCAAGATGTATCCTCCGCCCCCGAAGCTTTTCACGCCCGACGGATACGTGACCGACGATCCGGTCGGCGTGTCCTACTGGAAGATCAAGAACGGCATCCGCCTCAGCGGCATGCCGAGTTTCGGAGCCATATTGAAGGACGACCAGATGTGGCAGATCGCCGCGCTGCTTGCGAGCGCCGACAAGCTCCCGCCCGAAGCGCTCGACGTGCTGAGGCAGCCCCTCTTCCCGCCGCCTCCGCCGCCATCGACGAGCGGAGCAGCGCAGGGTGCGCCCGGTACCGCTCCGAATAGTGGGCTGACGCCTCGCAACATACAGCCAATGTTGGGCAAGCAGCATTCGCAGCCGAATCCGCCCGACCCGCCGAAGTGATGCCCGGGAGATTCTCAAAAGTCGACGTGGAAGCGAACGGTGGGAACCGTGACCGGACCGCGGACCTGGTTGTAGCCGGGATTGTTGATGTGCTGGAGGTCGAAGGATGCGAAGAAGCCGCGCCAGAGGTGCGCGGTGTAGAAGCCTTCGAAGATTTTTTCCGGGCCGTAGGTGAGGCCACCATCGCCGAGCAGGAAGCCCAGCCCGCCGAGCGCTAGATACTGCTGATGTGCGGCGACGATCCCATTCGCTACGAAGACGGCGCCGGCGCGATCGTTGCGCCGATGCCACGCAGCGCCCATCGTGAAGCCGCCGAGTTCGAGCGTGCGGTCGTCCTCCGTGTAGGCGAAAGATTCGTTGCGGCCGTCGCTCCACCCCAGGCGGCCGAAGACGCCCACCTGTGATGTGATCGCCTGCTCGAAGTTCAGCCCGAAGCCGTATTTGTGGCGTCCCTGACGGCGCGTGAAAATGATGTCGGGCGTGGGCGTCTCGTGATCGAGGAAGTCGGCGATTGCCTCGCGATAATTGCCCATGTCGGCGTGGTTGAGATAGCCGAGCACGCGTACCGTGCCCGCGCGATGTGCGATCAGCTTGCCGCGCGCCTCAAGTTCGAAATTTTCCGCGCGCGCGCGCGCGATGTCCGCGTCCAAGTTGATCCCGTTCGCAACTTTCGGCATCAGCCCTTCGGCGAAGCGCGCCGTCCACCAATGATCGTCGTATTCGAGGAGCACGCCGTCGGTGTAGCCGCGCGTGTTGGCGGCGTAGTCGTATGCGCCGTTGTTGTCGACCGTCCAGTTCAGGAACTGGAGATGGCTGTCGGAACCCCAGGTGTTGACGTCGAAGAAATCGGCCAAGTCGAACTTACCCAAGCGAAATTCGATCCGGCGCGCGGGGAGGGACGTAGCAAGGTGAAGCTCGTCGCGATCGGCTTCGACTCGTTCGTCGCCAAGCGGGATTACCTGGCGCAGCATGAGCCGCGCCACATACGGCACCGCGCTGAGAGTCGTGTTTCGCACGACGTCGAGATTCGTGATGCCGGCCATGCCGAGGGCGTTGCTGAGGCCGCGGCCACCCGCGCTTTCCACGTCGAGAAAGACTTCCGTGTTGTGCGTGAGCTCGTACCCCAGAAAAAGGGTGTAGACCTTCGAGGTTGCGTTTTCGCCTACCGGCCGCAGACTGTTCGGGCCGCTGTATTTCGCCGGGAACGCCCCATGCCACTGCAAGATGATGTTCGCTTGCCCGGAAACCCAGAAGCGGCTGGTCTCGGAATGCGGGAAAAGCGTGAGCGCATCGGTGGAGCCGGAATCGTCCGCATTCGGCTCGGCGGGTGCGTTCGATTGCGTGCCTGTCTGTTCGGTCTGAGTGCTCTGCGGCGAGGCTTGGTCAAGCGCCTGCTCGGATGCCGCAGCTTGAGGGCGCGCGAAACCCGGCGCCGCGGCGCACACCAACAGCACGCAGAAGATCCGCGGCACGAGTTGAGCAATAAGTCGACGCATGGCTTGTCAGAAGAAGTGCTGTTGGGAAACCGCCCTCAATGAACGGAAAGTAGACCATGCTGCGGCGCCCACCTCACGTTAAAAGAGGGTTAAAAAAGCCTTCGGGTTCGAACTGCGATTTCCATATACTCGAAACGCCTCAGAGGCTCTGGATTCGGGCCCGGTTGTTTGATACTATACCCCCCTAGGGTAGTCAAGAAAAATGTCGCACTTATCGCGGGAAAAACTCGATCTGGTAACCCGAACCAAGAAGGTCATCGGGCAGTTGGAGAGCGTCCTGCGAGGTCTGAACGACGACGAGCAGTGCGCCGACGTGCTTCAGCGCCTCGCCGCTGCGCGAGGGGCGATCAACAGCCTGATGGGAGAACTCCTCGAGGACCACATCCGCAACCACATGCCGCGCAATTCGAAATCCTCCGAAGAAGCAGCGGACGATGTGATCGAAATCGTCCGCACGTACCTCAAATAGATCTGGAAGAGTGGAGACGCATCGCACGCACTGGCCTCAGGGATGCGCGGTCGGCATCACGAGCTTCTCAACCACGGGCACTGGCAGCGGCCCCTGGTCGAGCACGAGGTCGTGGTACTTCAGCATGTTGAAGTTTTTCCCCGCCGCGTCCTGATAGTCCTTGCGGAGCTTAAGCCACGCGCGCAGGCCGACGTAGTACGTGGGCAGCTGCGTCGAGCTGAGCTTCGCACGCAGCAGTTTTCCGTCGGCTTCTGCCTGCGTCTGAAACGTGTCCTTGGTCATCAGCTCCAGCGCCTGCGCGTCCGTCATCCCCATGGTCTGCATGCGGACGTCGAGGATCGTGTTGGCGAGCAGGCGCAGGCGAATCTTGCGCATCATCATGCGGAAGCGCGGGTCGTTGTTCAGGAAGCCTTCATCCATCATCACCTCCGCTCCGTATTCCGCCCAGCCTTCGATGTAGGCGCCATTTCCGAAAAGCGAAAGCAGGAGCCGGCGCGACTCGGGCTGAATGGAGTTCAAGTGCTCGAACTGAACGTAGTGCCCCGGCAAGGCCTCATGGAGCGAGAGCCACTCCAGGGTGAAGTTGTTATACTCGCGCAGCTTCGATTCGGCTTTGTCGTCCGGCATCTTCGGATCGATCGGCGTCACCCAGTATTCGGCCTCGGCCTGCGGCTCGAGTGCGGGCGCGCTGTGGAATCCGGCCACGGAATAGATGCCGCGCATGAACGGCGGCGTCGGGATCACTTTCAGGTTGTCGCGCGTGGGCAGCGAGACGATCTTCTTTTCGCGAATGAACTGCTTGATGCCGTCGAGATCGGCCTCGATGGTCTGCTGGAGCTGGTCGCGGCGGGGATGCTCCTCCGAAATCTTGTCCAGCACTTCGCCGATGACCTTGTTTTCGCGGTCGCGGCCGGTGAGGTCGGAGTGGTCGCCGTGCGTCGGGTACATCTTGGCGTGCATCGGCAGCGCGAGCTGCAGCATTTCCGCGCGCACCGCCTTGAGTTCCTGCTCCGCGTCGGCGAGAAGCTGCTCCGGCGTGACGTCCGTTTCCATCACCAGCCGAAACTTCTGGCCGTACAGCTCCTTGCCGAGCCGCCACGTGCGGTGCGTGGGCCGCTTGCCGAGATCGTCCTGAAGCCATTTCGAGAAATCTTTCAGCGCGGCGACCGCCGGCGGCGCGACCTGGTCGTACTGCGTTTTGAGCGCCGAATTCGGGCCAATTTCCTGCGCAATGGTGTCATGGACCATGTCGATGTTGCCGCCATTTTCGTCGATGGCGGTTTTGACGAAAATCGGGTCCGCATCGCTCAGATACGCCTTCACCTGGTCGAGCAGGTGCGGAATCTGGCGGACGCGCGAGAGCACGTGGCCAACGCGCACGTCGTGCGGCGCGTAGTTTTGCGTCAACGGCAGGAAAAGCGCGTTGCCGATCAGCTCGACCGGCACCGTGGGATTGTGGCGGTAGTTCTGAATCTTGTCGAATTCGAGCAGGCTGAGGCCGATCTGATCGTCGATGAGCTGCCAGTCGGCGGCGTCCTGCGGGCTGAGCGAGGACGGAGGCGTCTCGCGGCGGAATCGCTCGCGCCAGCCGGCGTAAAACGCGCGCTGCTCGGCCATCGCCTGCAAGCTCAAGTCGTCGAGCTGCGCGTCGAGCTCGATCGTCTTGCCCGTCTTCGGATCGACGTGCTTGTGATAGCCGGCCGAAGAAGCGGCCGAGGGCGAAAGCGCGAGCGACTCCTTCATGAACCGGTCGCTCAGCTCGGCAAACTTCTGCGACGCCGGGGCCGGGGTCGCATTGGCTGGCGGATTCGCGCCGCGTGGAGTCGAGGGCAGGAATGGCATGAGTATCAGCGCGCCCAGCGTCGCGCAGACGAACGTCGCGGTTCCGAGTGACATGATTGGTCTCCTGGATTCAGGTTCCGCCCTGCGCCAGTTTACACCAGCCCCGGAGTTCGGCAGTGGAAGGAACGCGCCACTTATATCGCCCCGATCGGTTTGGCAATCCGCGAGAACGCGAACAGCGAGGCCGCGCTCTTGCATATTGACATTAGCGCTGCGGGTTAGTAGCGTTTAGGCATGCGTTTCCACATGACGAGCGGCTTTGGCTGTTGTTGTACCATGCCGCCGGCGTATGGCGGATAACGCTAGTCCTTACTGTAGATTAGCCCTTATCCCAAACCCGCCGATCGAAAGTCGGCGGGTTTTTGTTATTGAGGCAAAGTTTATGAAAGTCTCGAACTCGCAATGGGCCGCCCAGCTTGCCGGCAAAATGCCGGAAGCGCTGGCGCGCGAAATCGACGTCTTCGAAACGGAAATCGCGCTGCGCAAGCAGGGCAAGCTGGACGAGCGCCTCTTCGCGGAAAC
>Ga0187872_10001980_pt1 | contig 19219 bp, 19 predicted proteins | sample June2016WEW_16_4_FD_132973 | JGI IMG/M metagenome (GOLD analysis project Ga0187872, IMG submission 132973) | Peatland microbial communities from SPRUCE experiment site at the Marcell Experimental Forest, Minnesota, USA - June2016WEW_16_40 | ecosystem: Environmental > Terrestrial > Soil >...
ATCGTTGAGCTGTACATGGCCGAGTTCATGCTCGTCGCCTTCGACGAAGTGATCAACGAAGCGCCGCGCCTTCGCTATATGTCCGGCGGGCAGGTGAAAGTCCCGTGCGTCTTCAAGGCGGGATTCGGATTCGCGGCCGGCTGGGCTGGTCAACACTCCAACTGTACGTACCACGCCATGATGGGAATTCCCGGCCTGAAGGTCGCGCTGCCTTCGACTTCCGCCGACGCCATGGGCCTGATGCGCTCCGCCATCCGCGACGACAATCCTGTCGTCTACCTGCACCACTACATGCTCACCATCGATAAAGGCCCCGTGCCCGAGGGCGAGCACATCGTTCCGTTCGGTGTGGCGGACGTCAAGCGCGCCGGCACGGACGTCACCATCGTCGCCACGGCCTGGATGGTGAAAAAATCCCTCGCCGCTGCGGAAATTCTCGCCAAGGAGGGCATCAGCGCAGAGGTCGTCGATCCGCGCACCGTCGCGCCCCTCGACGTGAAGACCATCGTCGATTCCGTGAAGAAAACCGGCCGCCTCGTGCTGGTCGATCAGGCGCCGCGCCACGCTTCGGCTGCCATCGTCATCGCCGGAGAAATCGCCGCGGAAGGATTCAAATACCTGAAGGCGCCCGTGAAACTGGTCACCGCGCTCGACACGTCCGTGCCGTACAGCGAGCCGATGGAAACTTACGTCTTGCCGAGCGAGCAGAAGATCGTCGACGCCGTCAAGTCCGTGCTCGCAATGCACGCCGCCGCCGTCTGACGCTGCCCTTAATTGTCATCCCGAACCCAGCCGCGCTGTTTGCGGATGGGGGTGAGGGATCTGCTTTTGGTCCCTCTGCGTTCCCTGCGTTTGCCGCTGCTTTCTCTGTGTACTCCGCAGTCCTCTGTGCCCTCTGTGGTAAGGCCTTTGGTTTTCCGCTTCTCTGTGTCTCCGTGCCTCTGTGGCAAACAGTCCTACCCCGGAAACTGCGCGCGCGTCGAGTTATATGCCTTCGTCACCAGATCGTTGAGCGACTTCTTCCTCCACTCCGCGTTCAGCACTTCGATTCCCCACGGCCCGTCGTATCCCGCCTTCAGCAGGGCGCTGACGAATCCCTTCACGTCGTACTCGCCGTCCCCGCAAAACAGCCGGTGATTGATCGTGTCTTCGTGCAGGCTCCACGGGCACTCCCACGTCCCGTCGTTGATCTCCACCGCCAGCAGGTATTTCAACGGCACGCGCGCCACCTTCTCGTGCGGGATTTTTAGCTTCGAGATGTGCCACAGGTCGAAGCAGATTCCGCCGTTCTTCGCCCCCGCGCCCTCCACCAGCTCGACCGCCTTCTCCACCGAATCGATCGTCGAAAACGGCATCATCTCGTAGACGATCCGCGTTCCGTGTTCCGCCGCGTCCTTGCACAGCGCCGCGAACGCTTCCGCCATTTTCCGTATCGGGCAATTGCTGCGTTCGAATTCGCCCACCTTCACGTGCCGTGCCTCGAGCGCCGAGGCCGCCTCGAGCAGCGCCTTCTTCGCGATGTCGGATTGCCGTTTCTTTTCGCCGTCCATGAACCAGTCCATCAGGAATTCCAGTTCGACGTGCTTGATCCCGTTGTCGTCGAGAATCTTCTTCATGTCTTTGAGGCTTCGCTTTTTCAGCGTGTTGGCCAGGTCCGAGTGCCAGATTCCCACGCCTTTGAATCCGATTCGCGCGGCCGCCTCGACGCGGTCCTTGAAATCGAACGGGCTATAGTCCTTGTCCGTGTGCGGCTCGGCCGCTCCCGCCAGCGTCCAGTACGATCCCAGCAAATCGACATTTTTCGCCATCGTTCATTCCCCGTTCGTTCTGGTTTTGTTAGGGCACGGTCTCGTGCGCCCATGATAGTGGAAATGACTCGCAATGCAAGCGCCCCGACCCGCCGCTGCTGCTGTCCCAATCGCGAGCCGAAGCATCGATCTCGTAGGGGCGGGTCTCAGACCCGCCCGCGCGCCCGATCCGGAAAAACTTATATAGCCCGAGAAAAATCTTCCGGTAACTTTTGCATCTGCGACGCACCGACTGGCTGATCGGGGTGACAAATTTCGGCCACAAGACTAAGGCGTGTGTTTGCATGGCGTTCGCTCTTCACTAAAGAAACACACCTCGCGCACAAAGTGTCTGCTTCATTGCGACTTCGGCCAAGTCATTGCCCTGTTCCAAAGCAGTTCTCCGCCGCGCAGCGCCGCGGCACTGAGGGGGATCATGGCTACAAACGCGTTGGTCTTCTATGACCCGCAGGCACCGATCGAAAAGCGTCTGTGGCAAGCCGTGATTGTGACTACGATTCAGGAATGGATTTCGGGCCCGCTCCGCTCCAAACGCCAAGCCGAAGAATACCTCTTCAAGGACGAGAAAGACTTCCCGCTCGTGTGCCAGTCCGCCGGCATGGACGCGCAGCGCTTACGCGCCGAGCTCAACCGCCTGCGCGCCCGCGATAAGCGGAAGCCAGTTCTCGGTTAGCTGACTCTCTTGCCTTCATCGCGCCGCCGGCGGCTCTTGGTCGGTGGGAATTCCGACCAGGTGGCGATAGAACGCAACGGCCCGGTTGACCGAGGAAGCCTCATTTCCCGCGATCAGCCCGTTGGCGTCCTTTCCTGTGCGCACGATGCTGTAGTAGCGCCAGACGTTATCCGATTCGCGATCCAGAAAGTAGATCGACTGCATCTCACCCGGGTGAAGGATAGGTATGAGCAGATGGCGCATCGTGCTGACGTTCTCGACATCGAAGACGAGCCGGTCCGCCGAAGCCTCAGCAATGTGCATTCGGTAGATGGCTTTGCCGGAAAGGTTATCGGTCTGTTCAAAGTAGAGGTCCTTGCCGTCCTTCATCTCACCGGGCGTGAAGTCTTTGCGGCGTTGACCACGCTGCAAGCCGGTCAGAGCGTAGGCGTCCACAATTAATGTTCGCCACTGCTTGTGAGTGGTCGACCAGTAGCGCATGCCCGCGAGTTCTGAAATTGCCCCGATGTGGCGAAGCAGGCCCTCAGCTTTCGAGGTATGGCGAAATCGCGCGACTGTGGTTACCAAGGTCGTAAAGCCCGCCGCAGCCCAACCGGTGCACGCAGGCGGTCTCCAGTCGCGGCCGAAATCAGACTTGCTCCATGATTTCACGATGGCCGAATCATCCAGACCAGGATAGGCCGGAATGGGTACCTTTCCGCATGGCGGCTGTGGTCCTAACCGCGCCGCCTGCGGCGCAGAAGGAGAAAGCTGGAAGCGATCTGCCTCTTGGGCTGGACCGGCCGCGGGCATGGCCAAGAGGAGCGCCGAAAAAGTCAGCGCATCCCGGAACCAGGACAGGCAATTCCTAGTTCGCATGATGACCACTGCCCCCTGGATTCAATGTAGTAGTTTCTCGGCTGTCGTCTGGAGAAGGATGGTCCGCACCCCCCGCGACCACCGGCGGTGCTGCCTTTTTCAATTGCTCGAGCTCGGCCTGAACTTTCGCCCACTCTTTTGGCTTGTGCTTGGTCGCGTAGGGTGCATCCGGATGCCCGTAGAATTCCAAAAGGTTGGCCCGAAGGTCCGGCGAAGCGCCGCTAAAGTTCTGCTTGGCGAGCGCCTCGAGGAGCTGTGCGTACGTCTCATCGTTGAGCCAATATTTTCCGGGGCCCGTCACTTCACCGGTGTCAAAATTGTCGTTCGGCAAGTCCGGCTGGCCGGTGCCTGCCTGGCCTAGCAGCTTCCGGTAGCGATCGAGAGTCGCGTTGAAGCTGGCTTCGAACATGCGTTCCGTCTCCGGGGTAGGCGTCTTGAGCTGCAGCACTCTTAGCGGACCGATCTTCGGGAGAATCCTCACAAGAAAGGCGAGAAATCTTTCGCGAAAAGTGGGCGGCACATATTGATTTCCCCAGTTCTTTTGATAACTCGCGCGCGAAAGATTGTAGAGAAACTTCTTTTTCGTCATGCCGGGCTGGTCTTTCATGATGTCGTTTTTCTTCAGGCTCCAGGCAATGCGCGTCGCTTTCGGGAGAAGCTGGCTGACGTCGTGACGGTACGAACCGATCACCTTGTCTTCGTCGGAGAGAACGCTCTTGAGATCCAAGCCGTATGTTTCCTGAAAGGCTTGCTCCAGGAGAGGAACTGAAACCTCAAAGCCGATGAAGTCGTGGTAACTGTCCGGAGCGTAGCGCCCCTGCGCTACTTCCAGAACGTCGAATCCAAATTCCGTCTTTACGTGCGCCAGAGGGTCTTCCTCATACGTAACCGAGTTTCCATACTTCTTTTTCAACTTCGGATACAGGATGGGGACCGCGGGATTCACGCCGATCAGGTGGCCCTCGTTGTCCGCGACGTAGTGAGAGAGCGCCCCGAGCGCAAAGGCGTAGCCGTCAAGGTCCTTGGAATCGCGCAGCAGGGCCAGGACAAAGTCGCCGCTCCGCACGTAGTGCGTCAGGTCGCTGAAGAATTTACTTCCGTGCGGGTAATAACCCATGTCCTGGATGATGGCGCCGCCGTATGCATACCCGTGCGCTTCTTTGAGTTCTTCCGCCGTAGCCTGGGGAAAACGCTCCAAAAGTAACGGGCGTATGTTGGTGTCCCATGCGCTGTCGATGATGGCTTCATGCGCAAGGACGGCATAGGCTGCGCTCTGGGCCGGCCAGACAAACGACAACAAAAGCGCCAGCGCTAGCGCGCCAGCTCTGGCGAACCACGTTCTGCCTCCGCCGCGTCGCATTTCACCCATCTTCACCCATCGCTGCCGCCTCTTTGCGCTCATCGGAATTCCCGATTCCAACCTTACACCCCGGCATCCCGCTCGGCCGGGCTGTCCCCCCGGCAGGGCGTCTCTCGACGCTGCCAACCGCAGGCACGTGTGGGCGAGTCATTCCGGACTCCGAAAGAGTAGCCCACCCGCCGTGGATGAAGCTGTACTAAATGGGACTGTATTGCGGGTGCCCGTTTGACATCATTTGCGTATGTCTGACAACAAAGCCAGGAAGCAACCCTACCAGGCGGTACTCGCCGGCGTGAAGAAAGAGATGGCAGAACCACGCGTCGCCGAATCCGCCAAAATAGAAGCCGAGAAACAGTCCGCGGCAACGGCCAAAGAGGCCGCCAAGTCATGACGCTCCTGTTCGTTCTCGCGATAGTTGTTGTCGTGGCGCTTGTGGGGAGTCTTCCAACCTGGCGACACAGCAGGAACTGGGCTATTACCCCATCGGCGGCGTAGGCCTGGCCATACTGATTATTCTGGTCCTGCTCTTTACCGGCCACCTGCGCGTGCACTAGCCTCGAGCTCCGCCTGAGGTCGTACGACGCTCGGCTTAACCATCGGTCTCCGTAGGGGCGGGTCTCAGACGTGCCTTCTGCGTCCCGACCTGTTGGGACCCGCCCGCAAACGTCAGGGCACGGCTTTCAGCCGTGCCATCCGCCATTGGAACCGAAGGGTTTCAACCCCTGAGGTCTAAGACCGCTCCCTCGGCGCCCCCTCACGTCTTGTGCTGCAAATAAAGGCCGTGAAGGCTTAGGCCGAGGCCACTGAGGAAAAGCAAGGGTGACAAGTAGACGGTCACCACCGGCGCAATCGGAAACGGAAGTGCCATCGCGCTGTGCCCGCCTGCGAAGTAATGGATCACGGCGGCAAGAAGCATGTACAGCAGCCCTTGACGAATCTTGTCGCGCCCGCCGTTCCGGGGCCGCTTGGCTACGTAGACCTCTGGAAGCGCCTCCCGACAAAACGGACACTGCGCTAGGCCATCGAACACACTCTTTCCGCAGAACGGACATTGACGCGTAGCCATCGAATCGTCTCGCGCTGGACGCAACTCCCATTGTAGCCGCGCTCGTTTCCGACGGTGCGCCTATCAACTTTCGCGTACACGAAAGGTAAAGGGCAAAACCGCGTTGCTCCTCGCCAGGATCAATTTCGTCGACCGTGAGCAGGTCACACCCCCGAGCTGATTGGAGCCGCGAGTGACACTTGAGGGGTGCCGCATCCCTTCCTCCTCAGACGGGCGCGCGCGATAACGCCGCCGTAGGCGGAGCTGCTCCACGCCCCTAGTCTTTCTGTGTTCCACGCATCTCTAAGGGTCGTTTTATCCCTCATTTCGATCCTTATGCCATAGGCGACCAACGGCAAGAGAGTAGATGTGGCGTGGCACATTGCTGGCGTTGCCTTACCAGCTGCGAGTCCCGCCCGCGCATGACCACGTCACACCGGATGCCAACCAACCCAGTAGGTAACTCTCGGTCCCATAGTATCCGCCGACCTGCCCACGTCAATCCGAGGAATCGTTCGGCAGGAATGCGTCGGCCATCAGCCACATCCAAGATCAAGCACAACGCCGTGATACATTGGGAGCTACAACGAATAGATCTCCATGTTTAGCTGGCTAATATCTCCGTCAAAATCGTTGGCAGAAGGTATGGAAATTGCCTTCGCTATCGGTCTATTTTTGACGACTTTGATGGTGGTCGTAGGGCTGGCGGGTGAATATAGCAAAGGCGATTGGTGGAAACGCAAGCTCCACATCTTCGAGATGTTGGTAGTGCTCGGCGTAGCAGGAGAAATGATCACAGAGTCCGGTGCGTTCTGGTATTCGCTGCGACTCCAGGCCATTGAAGAGTCCGCCATCGTCGGCGCACAGAAAATGGCTAACGACAGCGCGGTAGAAGCTGGTAACTTGGGCGTCACTGTCGATAATCTTCACAGTTTTGTGACGCAAAAGGAGAGTCAAGCCGACAACCAATTCAAGACGCTCAAAGCGTACGTAGCGACTGAGGATGCCCGGAACGCCAGCGTCATCGCCGAATTGAAAAATGATAGAGACACACTCGATAAAGCACGTAACGATGCCGTTGCGAGCGTCGCGACCGCAAAAAAGGTCCTGGCAGATATGACAGCGGAGCTAGATACGTAGCGTGAACTTCGGGAACAGATGTTGGCAATAATTACGCCACGCGATCTTTCGGATGTGCAGATAGCGAAAATCGGGGCGACGCTTAAACAATTCAGCGGCCAGCTTTGGACCGTAACGACGTACTGGGAATCGAAAGAGCCGCTCGCGCTAACCAATAGGATATTCGCGGCTCTCAAGGCGGCCGAGTGGCAATACGACGACGAAGGTACCAAAAGTGTACTGCTCGGCGGCATCGAGGGCGTACAGGTGTACATCCATCCACAAGCGAGCCCTCGAACCAAATCAGCGGCGGATGCTTTGGTCGCTGTCCTGAATGCCGAAGGAATCAGTACCATGCTAAGGGAGCAGAACGATCCGAAGCATCCTAATGACAAACTACACCTCAACATCGGCTCGAAACCCTGATTTTCGAGCGAACCGTAGCTCTAACATATCGGTGATGCCATACGGCGCCGGATGTCGTGCCGCATCCTTCGCTTCTCGGAAGGGTGCGCGTCTTCTCGGTGCTGCCCCAATTTGACGAGCCTTCGGAGCACGGCTTTTTACCCCGAGCGAGCCGAGGGACAGCCGCGCTGCAAAACCATGCCAAAACCGCGCGAGAGGCGCCCGCTAAGCTCACAAAACTGGTCAAAATTGTCACCAGCGTTGAAATATCAGATCCTTCGGACTGAAGGTATTTTTAGGCAGATGGTGTAGGCTTCTCGCAAGGGTGTCCGTTTTCCAGAACGATGCGCGATTCTCCCGCGTCGTGATATATTCGCGCATGCTGCAAGGGGGGAATAAGCCGATGAGAAGCAAGCGTCTCGCCGCAGGACCACGCCTCGGCGCGCGGGTGTGTCTCGCCGTCATCTTCGCCGCGCTGCTGGCGCAACCGAAAATCGTCCGGGCGCAGCATGCCGTACAAAACGCGGTCGGTCCGGACTGCGACCGGGCGTGTTTGTACGGCGTGCTCGACCAGTACCTGCACGCGCTCGGGGCGAAAAATCCCGCGGGAGTGCCGTGGGCGAAGTTCGTCAAGAACACGGAGAACAACGTGGCGCTGCGCGTGGGCGACGGTCTGTGGGGCACGATCACCTCATTCGGTTCCTACAACCTCCGGTTTGCCGACCCCGCCGGCGGCCAGGTCGGGTTCTTCGGCCTCGTCACCGAGACGCGCACCACCTCCACCTACGCTTTGCGCCTGAAAGTCGAGGACGGCAAGATCGCCGAAGTCGAGACGGTGCTGCGCCGCCCCGAAGCGGGCGGGCCGTTTCCGAATCCGCCGGTTTTGGCCGATAAGCCCGTCCTGAACGAAATCGTTCCCCCGGAGCACAGGGTTCCCCGCGCGCGTCTGATCGCGCTGGTGGACGGCTACTTCAACACGCTGCAACTCAACGACGGCACGCTCTTCACCCAGTTCACCGACGACTGCAATCGCATCGAGAACGGCCTGCAAACCACGCACAATCCCGACCTCGTGAAAACCATCCCGGTCGCGAACCTCGGCTGCGCCGATCAGTTCAAGATGGGCAACTACCGTTACGACACGGCTTTACGGGCGCGGCGCTACCCGCTGGTGGACGAGGAGCGCCAACTCGTGCTCGCGGGCGGCTTTATCGACCACTCGGGTGCGCTGGGAACCTTCAAGCTGACCGACGGCACCGTGATCGACTCGCCGATGCGGACTCCGAGCACGCTCTGCCTGATGGAGCTGTTCCGCATCCAGGACGGCAAGATTCGCCAGATCGAGGCGGTCTTCATCGGCGTGCCCTACGGCATGCCCTCTCCGTGGGTCCCCTCGGAGTGAACAACGTGAACCGAAAAAAGGGTCCAGAGATGTCCTTTCGCGCGAGAGTTGTGTCCGCCGTCGTTCTCGCTGCCGCGACTTTGTTGTTCGCGAGCTACTACGAGCAGCGTGCGTTCGCTCAGGCGAAACAAAAGAAGCCCGCCGCCCCCGATACCTATGGCCAGGTCGATCTGAAGCGTCTGCTCGCCGCCGACCAGCACCCGGAGGACTGGCTGACCACCGGACGCGACTTCGGCAAGAGCCACTATTCGCCTCTCACGCAAATCAACAAGGAAACGGTCGCGCGCCTCGGCTTCGCCTGGGATTACGACACGCATACGAACCGCGGTCTCGAGGCGACGCCCATCGTCGTCGACGGCGTGATGTACACCTCCGGCTCCACGGGCACCGCCTACGCGCTCGACGCGAAAACCGGAAAAGAATTGTGGGCCTTCGACCCGAAGGCCGATTTGCGCGTGAACCGCAGGGCGTGCTGCGACGAGGTGAACCGCGGCGTGGCCGTATGGCAGGGCAAGGTGTACGTCGCGTCGTTCGACGGGCGCCTCTTCGCCCTGGACGCAAGGACAGGTGAAATTGCTTGGCAAGTGGATACAATTTTTGACAAAAAGCGCGGTTATACGATCACTGGCGCGCCAGAAATTGCCAAAAATGTGGTGGTCATCGGGAACGCCGGCGGCGAGTATGACGCCCGCGGTTACGTGAGCGCGTACGATTTGGAGACCGGCAAGCTCGCCTGGCGATTCTTTACCGTGCCGGCAGCGCCAGGAAAGCCGCTTGAAAACCCCGAACTGGAGATGGCGGCGAAGACCTGGGATCCGAAAAGCAACTGGGACATGGGCGGCGGCGGAACTGTTTGGGATGCAATGATTTACGATCCCGAGTTCAACCTGCTGTATTTCGGGACGGGCAACGGAACGTTCTACGATCAATCGAAGCGCAGCCCGGCCGGCGGCGACAACCTCTTCATCGCGTCGATTCTGGCGGTCAATCCCGATACGGGGCGCCTCGTCTGGTATTACCAGGAGGTGCCAGGCGATCAGTGGGATTTCGACGTCGTGCAGCCGATCATTCTGACCGACCTGAAAATCGGTGGAACAGTTCAAAAGGTCTTGATGCAGGCGTCGAAGGACGGCTTCTTCTACATCCTCGATCGCAAGACGGGCAAGGTCCTTTCGGCGGACAAATATGTCCCCGTGACGTGGGCAGATCACGTGGATTTGAAAACGGGGCGCCCGGTCGAGGCCGCAAACGCGCGAGACTTCAGGAACTCCTCAAATGGCAAGGAGCTTATCTCGCCCTCACCGATGGGCGGGCACAACTGGAATCCGATGGCGTACGACCCGCAAAACGGCCTGGTGTACATTCCAGAAATCGAGAATGGGCAGCAGTCGGTGTTCTCGGGCAAATCGTTTCTAAGGGCGTGGGATCCGATCCGCAGCAAGACCCTGTGGGAAGTTCCGATGTCGGATTGGTGGGATCACCCGGGCGTATTGGCCACCGCCGGCGGACTTGTTTTTCAGGGCACGGGACCCGGCCACTTTTGCGCGTACGATTCAGACACGGGGAAAAAGCTCAAGGATATTGACGTCGGCACGACGATCGTGGCGGCGCCCATGACCTATTCGATCGACGGCGTGCAGTACGTGGCGATCATGGCGGCATGGGGCGGCGGCGGTTGGAGTTTCGTGCATCCGCAGAGCGCCGTTTACCAGCGCGGGAACGAAGGCCGCATCATTGTGTTCAAGCTCGACGGCGGAGCCACGCCGATTCCGCCGCTTCTGCCGCCGCCCGGGCCCATTCCCCAGCCGCCCCCGCTGACGGCGTCAGCCGACACGGTCCGGCATGGCCAGATGCTCTTTGGCGCGAACTGCGCGTCCTGCCACGTGAACCAGCCCGGCGGTCTCGCGTCGGACCTTCGCCGGATGAGCCCTGAATCGCACACTGCGTTCCAGCAGATCGTGCTCGGCGGCGTGTTGAATAGCGCGGGAATGCCGCCATTCGACGGCGTGCTGACTCCTGAGGAAGTGGACGCCATCCACGCCTACCTCATCTCCATTTCGTGGGATGCCTACAAGGCGCAACAAGCAGCGCAGTCCAGATAAGCCAGCGATGCGCGCGGTTCAAGCGGGGAGATGCCGCTCCAAGAGCGATCAATGGGTCCACCGCCTGCGGTTGGAGCTTGAAAGCCGGACTTCCAGTACCCATTGGTCGGTTTCCAGTTCATAGGTCATACAGGAGCCAGACTTCACCAAGGCCGTGACGAATTCGGCGGCTTGACCCAACTGCTCGTCGGGTGATCCTGCCGCCGCAAGCGGGCTCGTCACCGGGTGCAGTAAGCCGTGCTCGTTATCCAGAGGTATCAGGACATACATTCATTTAAGCTAGCAAGACGACTCGGGCGTGTCTAATTTGTCGTTTGGATGGAAACCATCGCCATTCTCACGGTGCGTATGGCGCTGGTGGTTGGAGTAGTCGGCGCGGCAATCGGTAACTCAAGCAGTTCGCCACGGCCCGGGCGGAACTTCCCATTCGGCGCTTTCGCTATTGCGCATGAACTCATACCCCTCCATGGCCGCCGCCACTCCCACTTTGCCCGACTCCTCAACACTACTCCGCAATACGCGTCCCTGGCAGCGGACGCAGACCGGCCCCGCCTGGGTCAATTCGTGCGGGAGGACCATCACGATCTCAAGCGTCGAGTCGGGCTTTAGTCCCTTCGGCAAGTGGAAATAGAGCCCGCGAGAACTCACCTCGCGCGATTCGGTTGTAGCTTCCCCCACGACACTTTCGTCGGCCCAACGGACCGTCAGCGGCAAACGCATGATAAAACGCCGCGATGCACGTCGCTCTGTTATGGCCACGGGACACCACCTTTCAATTCTTCGTCCAGGATAGAGCCGGGCGCGATTTGCGCCAATGGAGCAACGGAGTCAATTTTCCGGCGCTGGGTTGGTACAAGAGTACTAGAGCCTTCAGTTGCTCTTTGGCGGCGGCTGATTCTTGAGGAAGTCGCTTACGTCCGGCATGGCGGGCGTTGACGGGCTCGCAGCCGCACCCGGGTGGACATTGTCCATCGGAGGATGCGCGGACTGGCCGCCGCTCGGTTGGCTGCGCGTGACGAGCCAGCCGTTCCCCTGGCGCTGGAGGAAATAGGTGATCGCCATGCCAGCGCCACCCTGTTTGACGCGAAATGAAGCGTTTGCCTGAGCCTGGTCTCCGTTGATGGTGACGGAATCGACGGTCACGTCCATCGCGGCCATGTTGATGCTGTGATCGTTCCGCAGATGGTCTTCAATCGCGGCCCGGACAGCGTCGCCATCGCTGCCCGTGGCCTGCGGCATGGAGTCGGTGGCCGGCGCTCCAGCGCTCGGGCTGCCTGTGGCTTCGCTGCCGTTTGACGGCGCCGGCTGACTGTTCTTCGTGCAGCCGCCTGCTAGGGCCGCGGCGAGAATCAAAGTGATCGTCGCAAAGCGTGTGTTCATGTGATAGTCCTCTTCCGTTTCGTGAAATGCCTCGAAATCATCTCACGTCTGCGATCAGTCGCCAATCACGGCGCCGAACGGAACCCAATCTTTGCCATTGAACCTGATCAGAAACAACCGCTTGATCGGCTGATAGTCGCCCGGACTGGTTGTGATTCTGATCCCGGGACGGAGCATCCCGAGTTCCAGGTCGAGGTTGGCGGCTTGCTTCATCACGTTGGCACGCGTCAGATCGTCACCGCATTTCCTTAAAACCTCAACCAGAGCCTGCGCGCGTTCGTAGCCGGCCACATTGTTTTGATCTCGAAGGCTCGCCTGCGGATTGTACTTGCTCATCCATTCCAGGAACTCGCGCACAGCCGGGTCGCTTCGCGTTTGCGGCTCAAGCCAGCCTTTGGACCGCGCATTCGCGATGATTCCCGTCACCTTCTCGAGTCCAGCGGGATCGAGGAACGCAGCGATCGAGAGCGAAGCGTTGGGAATGAACTGCAACGGGTGCCAGTCGATGTCGTAAGCCGTTCGAATTGCCTGGGTCGCAAACGCGCCGAGGGACAGGTTGAGAAACACGTCGGCGCCCGAGTTCTTGAGCGCCATGATCTGCGAATCGAGCGTCAGCGTCGCATCCGATGCCCGGTAGGACGCTTCCTTGACAATCATGGCGGACGCCTTGTCGCCGAGCCCGTCACGCACTCCCGCAAGATATTCTTTTCCGGCATCGTCATTCGCGTACAGCACCGCGATCTTCGCGCCGGGTTTCTGTTGCAGAATGTACTTCGCGTAGGCCAGTCCCTCCGTCCGGTACGTCGCAAAAAACCCCATGGTCCAGGGGAAATGCGAGGGATCGTCGAATACCGCTGAACCGGATTCAACAAAGAGCTGCGGCACTTTTTTCTCGTTCATGTAGGCGCGAATCGCCAGATTGCTGTCAGTCCCGATCGAACTGAAGATTAAGAGAACTCCATCCTGTTCGACCAGTTGTCGCGCCAAACCGACGGATTTCGCGGCGTCCGAGCCGTTGTCGACGCTGATAAAGTTGATCTTGCGGCCGTTTACGCCGCCGCGATCGTTGACCATCTGAAAGTAGGCGGCCTCGGCGCGTCCGATCGCGCCGTACGCACTGCCCCACCCAGTGTACGCCGCGATGTTGCCGATCTTGATCTCGTTATCGTTCGCGCCCGGATCGTATGTTTTCTGAGCCACTACGGCTGGGGCAATCATCACGCTTACGAGCAACAACAGGGGAGAAATGCGGATCATGTAGCTGTTCACTATGCCGTTCCTCTTCCCACGGTATCCTAGCGTATTTGAATACCACATTTCTTATGCCTTGGCGTCGTGCCGGAGAGGACCCCCAAGGCTGTCCCTTTCCCGGACAGAGCTCTTATGAGTAGCAGGAGACAAGGTGTAGCAGCCGAAGTACAGATGTGTGCGCAAGAGAACAGACATAAATTTCCCCATGCCCCAGTATGGAACTGAAGGGCGGAGTTTCAACGTGATTTTCAGGGCCCAATTCGCGTGCTCGCTTTTTGTCTACTTCGCAGCTGCGGCGTGCGTTTCGGCGCAGACACAGAGCACGGGTCCAACAGACGAATCTATCGTCGCTCAGATGGCGCAGGCTCAGGCCGAAAACCGCACTCACTCTCGCCCATATGTCGTCACGCGCGACTACACCCTGTTTGACCAGGAGACACATCTTGGGTTCAAGTCCCGCGTTATTGCTGAGATAACCGTCGTGCCTCCGGACTCCAAAAAATACACCATCGAAAATCACAGCGGATCTGGATTGGGAGAAAAAATCGTTCGCAAAATGCTGGATGGCGAGGTGGCTTTCGCGAAAGATCCCGGCTCGACCGACATCACGCGCGACAATTATGATTTCCTGCTCGTCCGTGAGGACGAGTTGAACGGTCAACGCTGCCACGTGCTCGAGCTGCTTCCCAAACGAAAGTCCAAGAACTTGCTCCGCGGTACCATTTGGGTGGATGCCGACACCTACTTACCTCTCCGCGTCGAGGGCGAACCTGCAACCAGTCCCTCATGGTGGCTGAGGGACGTGCGCATTGTCCTCCTCTATGGCTATGCCGGCCCCATGTGGCTGCAGACGTCTTCGGAAGCTACAGCCAACGTTCGAATACTCGGCCGATCCACCATGGTTTCGCGAGACGTGAAATATCAAATCGGCGAACTCACTTCTGCTTCGCTGACACAGACGATGGTTTCAGCCGGTGAGATGACTCCCGAAGGACAACGGTGATGTGGCATCCCCGGCTTTGCATTTTTGCAGCGGGCGTCTTTAGGCGCTACGCAATACCCCAAGGCGACGATTTTTAGAACTTCTCACTGCGGTTTCGTGGCAAGTTTGCCACGCTGGATTGAGCCTATAACATAATTCGGAGCCCCCGGGGGGAACTTGTCCCCGGTACCCCCCTTTTTCAAGGCAAGAAACCAGCCCTTAATGTGCTTCACGACCTGGAGTGATAAGGGTCACAGAATCAAGCGCACTCCTTCGGGGAAGATTGGCTCGGCGGCCGCTCAGGGGGATGGAGTCTCGGCACTCACCTGCCGCGGAGGGGAGGCTATAGATGGACAAAACACCCAAAGTCTTATTTTTATCGAGAGGGAATGCGTCGCGGGCGCAAATCGCGGAAGGATTTTTGCGTGTTTTAGCGGGCAATCGATTCATTCCGCATAGCGCAGGGACCGAGTCCGCAGACGTGAGTCCCCTGGCGGTGGAGGTCATGTCTGAAGTGGGGATCGATATCTCCACTCAGCGGCCACGCGAGGTTGCTTCCCTGTTTCGGGAAACTTTTCGCTATGCGGTGGCTGTCTGCGATGAGCCGCGCGAACGATACCCTCTGTTTCCGTTCACTCCGAACTTACTCAGGTGGTCCGTATCGGACCCCGAAGTTGCGACCGGCGGACTAGAGGCGAGAAAACAGATGTTCCGCGAAGTTCGGGATCAAATAAGGGGCATGGTGGAGGAATTAATCGAAACGATGAACCAACCCGACAGCGCCTTCGCAAAGGCCCATGCCGCAGCTGCATGAGGATATCCACATTTCAAAGAGCTCACATTACGACCTCATTAAAGACAGGGGACGGCAATGTTTGGATACGGACTGCTTGTACGTTAGTGATTATCTGTTTGATAGTTTGGCTCGTAAGGAGAGCCTAAGAACAAACCTCAGTGAACTGTCGCGGACTATTTGAGAATCTAGGACGACAGCCATTCGCCACGACGAATTTCACGCAGTGACAGATAAGATGCGGCATATCGAGGCGACCTGATCTTGCAGCGGGCAATAATGAGGAATGGCGCGCCCGGGAGGATTCGAACCTCTGACCTTGTGCTCCGGAGCAGCCGGGTTGGAAATCCTAAATGCCTTATCGTCCGTTGCTTACCGGCGCAAGAGTTCTAAAACCTGCCCTTAGTTGCCAGATTATATACTTCACGCCAGAATGGGGTATAATCCCGTGAAAAGTCGTTTGAATCTACGGGATTGGCGGAGGTATATATCATGGGATTTTTGGAGCGGATGCGGACCTGGAAAGACGCAGCCGTCGCCGATGCCAGAAAACGTTGGTGGGGCTTGCCAGTGCTAATCGTTGCAGGATTTCTGTGGAACATGATTTTTGCCCGCATGATCGACAAGGCCAATCACTTCGTGGATACCCATGCGACCCCTACGGCTATCCAGCCTATACTTGCTTTCTTGGGCGGCATCGGACCGCCATCATCATTCTGGCGCGGCGCTTTGTGGTCTCTGATATTTTGTGTTCTGGCATTGCTTGTCCTCGTGGTCCACGCTTACTTGGAGACGCGCCCGCGCAAAGGAGTAGGCCCTGCTAGTATGGGCGGCTTTGCAGGCTCGCTTGATGCGACTCTGATACCTAGCCCAGCCCGGATCGAGCATGGCTCGGCCACTCTACCAGACGGCTCGCCCTTGTCAGCCAGTCAAGATTTGCTCAAGGAGAGGGAAGAGTTAGAAGATCAATTGTGGAAACTGGAACGCCCTCCCCTGACACAAGGAGAAGTACTCGCTAGGATGGTGGGCAGGCCGGTGATGTTTGGCGATGTAAGCGATGCCGAAAAGATCGTCAAGATAAAGCAAAGGCTAGCCGTAATCAACGAACGAATCAAGAAGCGTCAACCTAAGCCGCCGTCTTAGATTGCGTGAGCTTTTTGTATTCTAGATTCGGAGATTCGATTAGCCTGAGAATCGTATCGCGGAAAAGGTAGGGATTCTTACGGTTGTTGAATCGGAAGCACATTTCGTCCAAGTAGGCCGGGAGATGTTTGACGCTGATTCTATGCCATGTGCCCATAATGCCGCGTTTCAGCAGGGAAAAGGCGCTTTCCACGGTGTTCGTGTGAACTTCTCCCATGACGTAAACGCGACTCTTGTGTTGGATGGTCTTGTGGCGAGTCATCCCAGTGCGGCGCATAGCGTCGGGATAGGACGGCCCCTCGTCGGTGATAATCACGTCCACGTCTTCACTGATATTTTCTCGGATGTACTTGGCGAGCGTGGCGGACTTGGCGTCCTTGGCATGGAAGAAGCGCAGTTCACCGTTACGCTTTCGGATGCCGATGACCGTCTCCTTGTTTTCCATTCCACGCGCCTTCCCGTAACCGCGATGCTTTCCACCCACATAGGTTTCATCCATTTCGACCACGCCATCCAGCTTGGCCTTTCCAGTTTCGAGCATGGCAGCCCGGATGCGATGGCAGAGGTACCATGCGGTTTTATAAGTCTTGATTCCCAAGGACCGTTGAATCTGGCACGCGGACATGCCCTTCTTGGCTTCACAGAGCAGGACAGTGGCAAGGAACCATGTTACAAGGGGCAGGTGCGTGTCGTGGAAGATCGTATCCACAGTCACGCTGAATTGGTATTCACACGCGGCGCACAAGAACTGGTCGCGCTTCACGATCCGATAGACCTTTTCGCCCTTGCAGCGCGGGCATCGGACGCCATCCGGCCAGCGGAGTTTTTCGAGGTAGGCACGGCACTTGGCTTCGTTCCCGAAGTCATTCATCATTTCAACGAGGTTCATATTCATGTCTAACATGGCTCACCCCAAGAAGAAGAAAAAGCATCCGAAGGACATGACGACCGACGAAGCCATCCAGCACTTGTTCACGCGCAAGGGCCACAAGAAGATCAGGAAGCACATTGCCGATGTTGAGAAGGCTTCGAGCACGGGAAAAGAGTAGCAGAATGGCTAGGTGGTGTCAAATATATAATCGTGCTTAGTTGGGCTACATTAGGCTACAGTTTTTCGGCGGGTCTTTCATCCCCGACGTGCTTGTTTTGGGAGCCGGGGGCCTGCTGATGGCGGTCATGCTCTCTCGTGCGTTCGGGCGTCTCTACGGCGGTCAATAGGGCGGCGAATTGGAGGGGCTGGTCGCGGGGGAAGCGCACTTTGAACGTCGCAGAGCGGGGGTTTCTGGTTACGCTTTGCTCTTCAATTTCAGTTTGCTCTTGTTTTCTTCCAGAAAGGCGCGGAGTCCGTCGGCTGAGTCGAGCAGGCGAACCCTTCCATTGCTTTTGGGCCGGTGAAATAGGTATAAGGAGGTACCCCAAATCGGAGGTCTCGGAAATGTCGCTTCGGCACTTGCTCGTCGTACCGGCTCTGTTGTGCGCCACCGCCGCATTCGGACAGATGGCTCCTGAGAGCGCCCATGCGGACATCATCAACGCCAACGGAGCCAAGATCGGCACCGCCACGATCACGCCGGCGGCCACGGGAGTGAAGATCGATTTGAACGTCAGCCAGTTGCCGCCCGGCACCCACGCCATCCACATTCACGCCGTGGGCAAGTGCGAAGGACCGGCTTTCACCTCCGCTGGCGGGCATTTCAATCCCGAGGGCAAGATGCACGGGAAAGACAACCCCATGGGCGCCCATGCCGGCGACCTGCTGAACTTCGATGTGGACCAGATGGGCAACGCCCACACGACGGTCATGGCCGAACACGTCACCCTCGGCGACGGTCCGAACTCTCTGTTTCACGAGGGCGGAACGGCCCTGATGATTCACGCCCAGCCCGACGACTACAAGACCGACCCCACCGGCAACGCCGGCGCCAGAATCGCCTGCGGAGTAATTCAGAAGTAGCCTCGCCAGGCTGCTCGACAAGATTCGGTCTGTCATTCCCAGCCCAGCCGGGACGACCCTTCGGAATCTCTCTCTTTCTGCGTTGTCACTCCGGGACTCGTCTTTGGGATCAGCAAGATTGGCTAACGGAGGAAGACGCAGTCCTGACGAAATACGCAGTGCTCGGTCGATCACCCAAATCGAGCTAGGTGCGAATTAACGCGACCGGAAGGGCACAACCTCACACCATTATCGCTTCAATTTCCCACAGATGGTCAGCATCCTCTGCTTCAGGAGTTCGTTTCCGCTCACAGCGTCTTGCCTGAATGACCATCCATTCAACGTCAGTGGGATGATATGGCGTGGCGGTTACGCCCAAAACCCCAAAATCGATCGCTTCGTGATTTTCGTCGCAGCTGCCGCGTTGACCGGTCAAAACAACACCCGGTTGCCTCTTTGTAGCTCGGGAAGCAGTCACAATGTCACGATAATTCCCATCTGCAAGGTCCCGGTCGCAAAACACAAGTCCGATATTTTCCTTCGCGAGCATCACCCGGCATTCGCTTACAGTTGAGGTGCAAACCGGGTCGAGACCCAATCGCTTCAGGATGGTTGCAAGACTACGGCGGCTTTCCATGTCCGGAGAAGCCACCACGATCTGAGATAGAACATTCATGTGCCGATTCCAGCGCTTGCGAGGAGCCGCGAATAAACAGGCGGACACTCTGGTTCGAGAACGAGTCTCAGCCGATAAGTTAGGCGCTGCGTGTCTCGGGCACCGAGTCTCACACCCGACTCTAGGCCCTCTCGGATAACCAGAAAAAGCTATGGGCCACGAGTCCCAGATAGAACCATGGTCGCTACTTGAGCGCCGTTCTGCTTTGCTGGTTTCGGAACTAACAGGCTTCGTTGCTAACAGGCGATGAAAACCGCTGGTAGAGGAACCCCCAATCGCTGGGCAAACC